>Ga0209666_1001752_pt1 | contig 16533 bp, 6 predicted proteins | sample SaaInlV_125m_DNA_FD_184679 | JGI IMG/M metagenome (GOLD analysis project Ga0209666, IMG submission 184679) | Marine microbial communities from expanding oxygen minimum zones in the Saanich Inlet - Saanich Inlet SI037_S3LV_10m_DNA (SPAdes)... | ecosystem: Environmental > Aquatic > Marine >...
ACCCGCCCTGGCGACCATCGCGTTCCCGTCGCCCGTGCACGTGTGCGCGGAGGTGGCGGAGAAGTACGCGCGTCCGTACCCGCCGGTGGCGAGGATGGTCTTGTGGCTCCGGAAGCGGTGGATGGTACCGTCCTCCATGCACATCGCCATCACCCCGACGCACTCGCCTTCGTGCATGATCAGGTCGAGCGCGAAATACTCCACGAAGAACTGCGTGTCGTGCTTGAGCGCCTGCCCGTAGAGCGTGTGCAGCATGGCGTGCCCCGTGCGGTCCGCCGCGCACGCGCAGCGGTACGCCTGCCCGCCCTTGCCGTAATCGAGCGACTGCCCGCCGAACGCGCGCTGGTAGATCTTACCGTCATCGGTGCGCGAAAACGGCAACCCGTAGTTTTCGAGTTCGACGACGGCTTTCGGCGCCTCGCGGCACATGTACTGAATCGCGTCCTGGTCGCCGAGCCAGTCCGCGCCCTTGATGGTGTCGTACGCGTGCCACCGCCAGTCATCCTCGGTCATGTTCCCGAGCGCGGCGTTGATCCCGCCCTGCGCCGCGACGGTGTGCGACCGAGTCGGGAACAACTTCGTGATACAAGCCGTCTTCAGGCCGTGCTCGGAGAGCCCGATCGCGGCGCGCAGGCCCGCCCCGCCGGCGCCCACCACCACGGCATCGTACTCGTGGTCGATGATCGTGTACGCGGCGGTGCCTGGGGAGAGTGAGGGGGGTGGGGGTCCGGTCAGTCCGCGCGCGTCTCGCCGGGAACCCGGGCCGCGCGGCTCGTCGACGACGATTGGACGAACCGGAGGAGACCTAAAAGAAAATGCGCAACGGGAGACGCACCGGGAGCCTTGGCCGAGGAGGAGGCCGCGCCCGAGGTGTGCAGGCCGCACACGCCCTGGCGAGTCCAGGTGGGCGCGGCCCACCTGGCCGCCGCCCCGACGAGCTTCTGTCGCAGGCTGTTCATCGCGCGCAACAGCAATGACGTCCTGAGGGGCGATGACGTCGCTTCGGTGTGACATCAAGAGATATTTCGCGACGAAGTGTTTCGGGCGGACGTTCTGTGACTGGGTTCCATACGATTTCCGCGTCGTTTTCGCGATCGCCGAGCGCGGTGCAGACCTGCAGTCGTGCAGCGGGCACTTTCCCCCATCCCTCCCGAGCGCTGTGGGCACTGGTTTTGAAATCGAGTTAGGCACCCCTTCCCAGATCAGAGGCGAGCGCGCGCCGGGCTCGTTCGGGGAGGAGGTCGAGCGATTCTCGGCGTGGCACCGCCGTCGGGTCACCGCGTTGCCCTCCATGCCCCCCCCCGCCGGCGGCCGGGGCGGCGGCGCCGCGGGAGGGACCGCGCGCGGGGTGCGTGAGAGCTCGCGAGCGAGCGATCGAGGCGGGTTCGTCTCGGACGCGGCGCGCGCGTCGGAGGTGGAGAAGGAGAACGCCGCGCGCGCGCACGTGGGCGGGAAACGCCGACGCGTGCCCGGTCTGCACCACGACTTGATCGTGGAGGACGCGCCGGACGGGTTCCCCCTGAGCCAGGTGGACGACGAGACGGGCGAGGCGCGGACGGTGGTGTCGTGGAAGTCCGTCTCGCCTCCGCGGTTCCGAGCGCCCGGGCCCGCCGCCGGCGCGGGCCCCAGCCGCGCCGGCGGCGCGGTGGTGAACCAGCTCCTGCGCATCGGACGGGGCAGCGCGGCGGCGATGCAGCAGGCTAAGGCGCGCGAGGACACCAGGCGCCGCGTCTGCGAGCAGCTCGACACGTGGGACGAGCGGGCGCTCGCCAACGCCGCCGACGCCGACGCCGCGGATCGCGGTCGGAGACGCGAAGGCGCCGGGAACGACGAGCAGCGTTCCTCCTCGAACGTCGCCGCGGCGGCGCTCCTGGCGGACGTCCAGGCGATGTGCGCGGAGCCCGCGGGGACGCCCGGGTCCGCAGGCCGGCCGTCCATAGGGGTGGGTCCCCTCGGCGCCGCGCAGCAGAGAACGCCGGGCTCGGCGAGGCGAGACGCGGAGGTTCCGCCGCCGAAGTCTTCGCGACCGGAACGATCGGACCCGGAACCATCGGAACGATTGGAACCGGGACGAACGCGGTTGCTCACCACCGACGTCGTCGCCGCGCAGCAGCCGTCGATCGTGCCGGGGCAGCCACCCACGGCGGCTGCGCGGCGGACCTCCGCGCCCACCGAGCCGAAGAAACCGTTCGAGTGCGACTGGGGCGACGACGACCCGGACGCCGACTTCGACCTCGCCGCGGCGGCGGCGGCGGCGGAGGCGGCGCATCGAGCGCGCGGCGGCGGCGGTGCGGTCGAGGCGCGCGGCGGTCTCCAGACGGCGGCGACGAGCGTCACCGGGAGCGAGACCGCGGCGCCGAACGTCGACGTCGCCGCGCCGAACGCCGCGCCGAACGACGCCGCTTCCGTCCGTCGCGGCGACTCGCGCGATCTCGAGCCTTCTTCAGACGCGGCGCGCCGCGAGCGCGAGGCGCGGGAGTGGCGCGTCGAGGCGGAGGGCGCCGCGCTGGGCGCGTTTCGGGTCGTGTCGGTGTCCCGGGTCGAAGGGCGACTCGACCTGCGCGTGCGTCCGTGCGGTGACGCGAACGGCGGCGCCGACGACTGTGACCCCGTCGCGACGACGACGGACGGAGACCGCGCGGATGGTGTGAAAAAAAACGAGCGGACGATTCGATGCCACGACGCGTGGGCGGAAACGCGCGCGCTTCCCGGCGACCTCGTCCTGGTCGCGTCCCCGTTCAACGCCTCGAAGCGCAAGGCGCTGGACGCGTTGGACGACCCGGACGGCGACCGCGAGTGTATCGACGTCACCATTGACGGCGACGATTTGCTGGTCATGCACCCCGGGACGCTCGTCAACTCCACGGCGGTGGGCGGGAGCATGCAGTGCCTGCGCCGCGCCGTGCTGCAGACGGTCGTCCCCGACGGCGGCGGCGGCGACCACTCGCAGGCGGCGATGCTGGGCACGCTGTCGCACGACCTGTGCGAGGGCTCGCTCATGGCCGCGGCGTTCAACACCGGACCGGGCGCGATCGGCTTCTACAAGCACTCCGAGGCGATCGTGCGGGACAACGCGTCGCGCTTATTCGCGGCGGGCGTCTCAGAGAAGGAAGCGCTGGACCGCCTGCGCTACGTCGGGCCGGGCGTGCACAAGTGGAGCCGCTCGCTGGTCCGGCGGTGCGCGCCTTTGCCGAGCGGCGCCGGCGTGCATGGCGTGGCACCGGCGCCGGCGCCGGCGCCGCCCGGCGTGGTATGCGAGGTGCTCGACGGCCCCGGGCGCAGGTCGCGCGGGAACGTGGTTCTGACCAAGATGGTGGACGCCGAGGAAACCGTCTGGGCGCCGCGGCTCGGCTTGCGCGGCGTCGTCGACGCGGTGGCGGTGGGCAAGCTGGAGAGCGTCGGCGTCGACGGCGGCGCGGACTCGAAGCCCTCCGTTTCCTCCGGGATCGTCCCCGTGGAGCTCAAGACGGGCTACTGGCGCTCGCCCGTGGAGCACGGCGCGCAGCTCTCGCTGTACACGCTGATGCTGGCGGAGCGCTACAAGCAGCGCGTGCCCTTCGGCCTGCTGCACTACACGCGGCACCCCGGCGGCGGGACGGCGGCGGGTGCGGCGTCGCGGAACAAGAAGGACGACGAGACGCTGGCGATTCGCCCCGGGAAGCGGGACCTGGCGTTCCTGATGCTGCGTCGCAACGCGCTCGCGGGCGCGCTGTGCACTAACCGCGGGGGGAGCGCGGCGGACGGCGCGGACGCCGAGTCGCGCGACGACTACCTCGGATCCGGATCCGTCGCGCGCGGCGGCGTGCCCTTCGCGCTCGGCGCGCTGCCTCCGATGGAGCAGTGCCGCAGCGAGTGCGAGCGGTGCTTCGTGCGCGACGCGTGCCTCACCGTGAACGCCGCGCTCGAGGGGGGCGCGGAGAGGAGCGCGGACCCCGCCATCGCCGCGCTGGCGCGCGAAACCGTGGGGCACATCACGCCCGCGCTCGCGAAAGAGCTCAAACGCTGGCTCGCGCTGGTGGACATGGAAGCCGCGGCGAGCGCGGCGCGGCGCGCGACGCCGTGGATGCCGGTGGAGGACGTGCGGCGACGCGGCGCGTTCGCGGTGGCGGGCTTGAAGCTCGCGCCCTCGAAGAAGTTCGCGTCCGCGGAGGGCCAAGGCGGCGTTTCTGCGAACAGCAGGCGGTACGACCTCTCCGAGGACGAAGAGACGGACGGGTCCGCGGCGGCGGAAGAAAAAGCGCGAACAAAAAACGACGGCTCGGGCTCGGCGCCCCGCCCGTTCGTGTACAAGCTGTACCTCCCGTCGGCTTCTTCTTCGGGCGAGAAAAGCAAAAGCACCGATCTGGCGGCGCTTCGCGCGGGCGACCGGCTCGTGCTGAGCCGCGAGCGCGGCGGCGTCGTGGTGGGTCGCGTGATCGTCCTGGACGTGGTGTTCGACCCTTTGCCGCACGAGGTGGCGAGCGGGATCGAATACGCCGTCGCCGCGCGCGTCGAGTCGGAGCGCGTCGTGCGTTTCCACGGACCCGGCGCGGCGACGGATGCCGACGCGTGGCGCGTGGACCGCGACGACGGCGGAGGGACGATGTCCGGCCGCGCGCGCGCGGCTCTGGTGGACGCGTTCGCGTCGACGAACGAACGCGCGGTGGCGTTGCGCCGCCGGCTGTTCGAACTCGCGCCGCCCGCGTTTGACTTTGACGCCGCCGACGACGCGCTCCAAACGCTGTCCCCCTCCGGCGCGGCGATTGTCTCCGCGCTCAACGACGAGCAGAGAAGCGCGGTGCGCGGCGTTCTGGCGGCGCGCGATTACGCGCTGATCCAGGGTTTCCCCGGTGCGGGCAAGTCCGCGACGCTGGCCGCGATCGTACGCGCGCTCGTGGACGCCGGGAAGTCCGTGCTGGTCACCTCGCACACGCACAGCGCCGTGGACAACGTGCTCGAGCGACTCCCGGGCGTCGGCGTCGACGCCTTCGTGCGCGCCGGCGGCGAGGGAGGCAAGGCGTCGGCGGCGGCGGCGGCGTTCTGCCCCGGGGGCGCGAAGCACGCGGCGCGCTCGGTGGAGGAGCTGCGCGCGCTCGCGGACGCCAGCGTCGTGGTCGGCGCCACCTGCTACGCCGCGGCGAACCACCCCCTGATCGCGCGGCGGCGCGCGCGGCGGAGCGCTCGAGCGAGCGCCGAGGAAACCCGCGACGCGGCGAAGAACGAACACGAGACGGAAACGGGCTTTTTCGACGTCGTGCTCGTGGACGAAGCCGGGCAGATGACCCTGCCCGCCTCCGTCCCGGCGCTTCTGCGCGGCGCGGTGTTCGTGCTGGTGGGCGACCCGGCGCAGCTCCCGCCGCTCGTGCAGTCCGAGCGCGCCGCCGCCGCGGGCCTCTCTATCTCGCCCATGCAGGCGCTCGCCGAAGCGCACCCCGCGGCTGTTTTCCAGCTGCGCGCGCAGTACCGCATGGCGGACGACCTCGCCAAGATCTCCAACGTCATCTCCTACGGCGGCGCGCTGCGCGCGGCGAACGAGCAGGTGGCGTCGCGAGTCATGCGCTGTTTGCTGAGCAAGACGGAGACGGACGTCGTGCGGGCTTTGGGTTTAGGGTCTTTAGGGTCGGCAAACGCGGAGGACTCGCGACAAAAAAACGAACGCGACGCCGCGTGGCTCGTCGCCGCTTCCGACCCGAATCGCAGAGTGGTGTTCCTGGACACCTCCGACGGCGGCGACGCCGCTTTCGAGACGGCGGACGTGGGGGTCGTGCGCGAAAGCAAGTCAGGCCCCGTACGCGGGAACAAGCACGTCAACGCGTACGAGCGTTTCATCGTCATGCGCGTGCTCGAGGCGCTGCGCGCGCGGGGCGCCGAGCCGGGGAGCGTCGCGGTGCTTTCGCCGTACAACTCGCAGGTGGACGAGCTGGACGCCGAGCTGCGTCGCCGCGAGGCGGGTACCGGAGATTTCGGAGATGCCGAAAATCCGGAAGGGAACCCTTCGGACCTTCCCATCCCCGAGGGGGTCGAGGCTTTGACCATCGACCGCGCGCAGGGCCGGGACGTGGACTGCGTGGTGCTTTCCTTTTGCCGCGCGAACGAGGCGCGCGACGCGGGGCGGCTGCTGGCGGACCGGAGGCGCCTCAACGTCGCGTTGACGCGCGCGAGAAGCAAGTTGGTGCTCGTCGGACACGGTAAGACGTTAGCGCGCTCTCCGGTGCTGAGCCAAGTGCTCGGGGTTGTGCTCAAGAACGGGTGGATGGTCCACCTGCCTCCTGTCACGTGACGCGCGCGCGTGGCTTTTTCGTTTCGTGGAAGGATGGTGAGGAGAGTGTTCGCGTTTACCGTACGTACCGAGCGCACGTTTTAACTTTAACGTTTACGTTCGACCGGTCTCTCCTCTCGGCTTTACGCGGACGACTTCGAGCGCGTAAAAAAAAGCGCGTGACAAATGGATTCCTCGATTTCTTTTCGTTCGGGTTGTACGTGTACAGAAACGTAGACACCGACATCCCAAAAGGGGGCGCGCGCGCGCGCGAGCGTGCCGTGATGCTTCCACACCGCTGCGACATGCAGTCCGTCGACGCGCACGCGCTCGGACACCCGCTCGACTCGAACGACTCCGCGTGCACTTCGTTGTTCCCTCCGATCGCGCCGAACGAGCCGCGCGACGAGTCGAATCGATTTCTCGACGAGCTCTTGTTGGACTTGAACCCGGATGATCTGTTGAGTTTTAACCCCTCGCCGAGCGAAGAGGCGCGGCTGTGTAAGTCGTGTAAGAAGCAGAAACCCGAGGCGGAGAACTTCGACCCCGGAAGAAAGACCTGCCGCTCGTGCCTGCGCACGCACCGCAACCACATGAGACACAAGCGCCGCAAGCTGAAGCAGGGGAACGCGGCGCCCGCGGCGGCGGAGATGGCGAGGATCAGGAACGCGCTGGAGGCGGACCCCACCGCCACCGCGCGATCGGACGATTCGGAACATGCAAGAAAAGAAAAACCCGGAGAGACGGAAAAATCTTCGCAGGTTCGTTTCTCAGGTTCTTGGGTTCTCACGAGGGTGTCAGAACTTCCAACTTCGAAGCCGAGGGAATAAAAAATCTCCACCGCTTTGCTGCAATGTTGTAAAAAAAACGCGTCGTTCGCGCGCTCTTGTCGCTTCCCATTCTCTAGCCCCCACTTCGCTCCCCGCCGGCGCGATGCACAACATGGACATGGAGAGCGTGTTCAGGGGTATCATCGCGGACGTGCAGCGCGAGATGAAGGAGGGCGAGTACCTCCCCGTTCCCTGCGAGGATGACGAGCGCCCCCCCCTGGGCTTTAAAGCGGGGGCGATGGCTATCATCGAAATCAGCCCCGATGTGCTCGCGTCCGAGCCCGGCGCGCGAGTGGTCTCCCTGGAAGGCTCGGAGGATCCGCCCGTGCACTCCGACCTGCTGAGGCCGGGCGCGGGGTGGGAGATGCTCCTGCAGCAGCTGGACGAGAAAGTTCCGCGCGACTACCTCTGCGCGTTGCTGTGCAACGCGCGGTGCGCGGCGGGCGCCGCGCTTCCCGAGAAGGATGTGCGCCGAGTTTTGGACGAGTGGTCCGCGGAAAAGCGCGGCCTGACCAACGCCACGGCGACGTTCCACCGGGGCGGGGGTAGTCGGACGCAACAAATGGGTGACCCGCACATGAGCGAGCACAACATCAACTCGACGCGCGTCATCCCTGACCGTTTCTTCGTCGCGGTGTACCCCGCGCACGTCCCGGAATCGGATCGGTTCAGGGACTTTGGAAAAGTCGCGAACCAGAAGATGCGCGACGCCGTCATGGCCAACGCGCCGCCGGGCGCGCAGTTCATGCTGAGGATGGTCGGAGCGGACAAGGCGTAGTGCGAGCGGAAGCGACGGGAAACGAACGCGGCGTCTCATCGGACGCCGGCGTGGGTAGTATCTAGATAGAAGTAACGTAGTCTACGTAGAAGACCGGCAGTAGTACTATGTTAACGTAGCGAGCCGCGTTTGTCCGGTGCGTGCCTTTTCGTCTTCGGAACAGACGAGTCATATGTAGACATAGGTAGTAACTATACTACTTCCTTCGTCTCGCGGCGGCGGCGCGCGTCAGCGCGGGCGACGCTTTCTTGCTCTTCTTGGCGCTCACCTGCTCTCCCGCGCCCGGCGCGCGGCGCTTCTTCTTCGCGGAGGACCTCTTAACCTCCTCCTCCGCGTCTCCGTCGTCCTCGTCGTCGTCCTCGTCGTCCGACCTCGCCGGCGGGTGCTCGGCGAAGTCGGCGTCGATCATCGCCTGGTAGTCCTCCAGGGACGCGAACGCGTCGGCGCCCCCTTTGCCGCCGCCGCGGGGCGCCGCGGCGGTCAGCGTCACCGCGGGATCCGAGTCCGACGCCTCCGGCACGGAGACGAGGGCATCGTCCCCGTCGTCGTCGTCGAGGGAATCGTCGTCATCGTCGTCGTCGTCGTCGTCGTCGTCGGACGGGTCCTCCCCGGAACCCGCCTCCTCCTCCGACCCGCTCCCCTCGTACTCCCAAACCTTCACGCCGTCGTCCGACGCGTCGTCCCCGGAATCCCCGGAATCGTCGGAATCGTCCCCGGCAGCCCTCGCCTCCGCCTCCGCCTCCGCCAGCGCCGCGGCCTCCATCTGCCTGCGCAGGTACCCGGGCTTCTCGCCGTACGCGTCGACCAGCGCGTCGTATCGGTAGGCGTCGGCGTCCGCCGCCTCCTCCTCCTTCGCCTCTTCGCGGTCGGCGGCGGCGTCCTCGTCCGAGTCGTAGTCGCCGAACCCCGCCGTCTTGGGGTCGATGCCGCTCGCCGTCAGCCCCGAGCCCTTGGTCTTCCCGCCAGGAGACTCGTCGTCGCTGTCGTCGTCGTCCTCGAAGTCGCCGAGGTCCACATCCTCCGCGTCGCTGTCCGCCTCGTCGTCCTCGGCGTCGAAGCCCTCGAGCCCGGCGCGCTCAGCCTTTTTCTTGCGCCGCTCGGCGACGGCGTCGTCGTCGGATTCCGAGTCGTCGCCCTCGTCGCCCTCGTCCCCGTTCTCGCCTGCGTCTCCGGCCTTCTTCTTCTTCTTCCTCTTCCCGTCCGCGCCCGCGGCTTCGCGCGCGCTGTAGTACCGGTGGAAGAACACCTCGGAGGGGTCCACCTCGCTCTCGGCGAGCGCGGCAAACTCCGCCGTGCCGGGCGCGAAAGCCTCGTCGGCATCCGTCGCGCCGCGCCGCTTGGCCATCGTCTCGCTCCCGCCCTTGCTCTGCTTCAGGCGCTTGGGCTTCTTCTGGAGCCACTTGTCCAGGAAGGACGCGAGGGTCATGTCCGCCAGCGGGTCGCCGCTGTACTCCACGGAGAAGCCCCCGAGCAGGGACCGCGCCATCGCCGCCACCGAGGGGTGCACGTTACGCTCCAAGAGCGAAAGCTCCCACCAGCACGACGCGTCCGCGCGCGCGTACAGGGGGTCGCGCTTGGACATGTCGTACCGCCGCGACGCATCCCGCTTCGCGCGATCGCCGGCTCTCGCAAGACTCGCGTCCTCGGCCTCCTCTGTTTCCTCTGTCTCCGGAATGTTTTCGGAATCCGTCTCGGAGTCGTCCGCCGCGTTCGCTTCTTCGTCGTCTCGCTTCGACGATCGCTTCGACGAGACGCGCGGCTCGCCGAGATCGTCGTCGTCGTCGGCGTCGACGAATCGCTCGACGTCGTCGTCCTCCTCGCCCTCGCGCGGCTGCCGCACGGCGTCCCAGTGCGAGGGCTTCTGCTTCAGGAACTCGGAGACCAGCATGAGCGCGCCGCACGCGAACGGCGCGGGCGCGTGCGCCGCCACCTGCAGAAGCCGCTTCACCACCGCCGCGGCGCGCGCCGGCCGCGGGTCGTCCTTGAGCGAGCGGAAGGTGAGGCTGAGCAGCTGACCCGCCGCCCCCGAGCTGCCTCGGGGCGCGCCCGGGTGCAGAAGCACGGCGTACAGCGCGCGGTAGAAGCGGTCGGAGACGGCCGCGCGCGCGCTGAGGAGCTGCAGCAGCAACGCGAGCGCCTGGAGCGCGCCGCCCAGGTTGGGCGAGTGCGCGATGGCGAAGAGCGCCGGAGATACTTTTTCCACCAGCGGTTCCACGGCGTCGCCGTCCACGTACGGAAACGCGCGGTTGATCCCGGTGAGGAGCGCAGACACGACCCGCGCGTCCACGCCGGCGCCCATGGGCGTGGGAGGCGCGCGCGCGACGCCGTTGTGCGCCACTCCGCCGGTTTTTGCGCGCTGTTGAACACCACCGCGTCCGCCGCGTCCGCCGCGTCCGCCGCGACCGCCGCCCCGCCCGCCGCGTCCGCCTCGGCCGCCCTTGGCGGCGCCGTCGCGCCACCTGTTCTTCTTGTCGCCCGCGGTCTTTCCGGACACAGCCTCGCCCTCCTGTTCCAGACCCTCCCTGCTCCGTTTGTGCAGGGTCTGGAACAGGGCGAAGTAAAACTCCACGAGCTGCGCGGCGAGGCGCTCTCCGTCCGGCGCGTGCGAGAGCGGGAACTGGTTGAGGAGCACGGCGGCGTAGTACTGCGCCTTGAGGCCTACGCCTTTGCGGAAACAGAACGTCTCCACCTCCCTGGCGACCACTTGTTTCATCGCGGGGTGCTCTTTCGACACCAGCTCCAACAGCAAATGCGCGGCGTTGCTCGCGGTGCGCCTCTGCGGGTCGCCCAGCTTGTTAACGAGCACCGCGAGAAGCGCTCTTTCGTTCTCGGGGCGGCTCTTTAATAGCTCAAACGCGGCTTTCACGCTCTTCTCTTTCAGCACCGGTAACGGGTCTTTCGATAAAGCGTCGAGCGCGTTGACGAACCTCGCGTACGCGCGTTTCACTAAATCCTCGACGTGCCAGTACAGAAGCCTCTTGCGTTCGTTCGGGGCGTCGCCGGAAACCGCGAGGGGCTGCTCGGAGAAGTACTTGAGTTTCCGGTTCGGAGGCAACAAAGCGTCGCGGAAGAGCTCGGTGAGCGCGCCCACGGCTTGGACCGCGCCACGCTTCCCTCCCTTCACACGGGCTTTCTCGAGGAGCGCCAGAAGATGCTCCAGCGATCGCAGGTTCGCCACCGGGTCCTCCTGCGCCAGCACCGTCGCCGCGGCGATCTTATCGGCGGCGGTACCGGAGGTGCGCACGAGCGACAGCCATTTGGAATCCGCGCTTCCCGAGCGCGCGCTCTGCTTCTCGTGGTGCGCGGTGCGTTCCTCCAGCGCCTTGATCGCGACGCTCTCCTTGGCGTCGATGTCCTTCTGGGGCAGCTCCTTGGCGTTCTTCACCGCCTTCGAGGGGAGGGCCAAGGAATCCGACGCCTCGTGCCACACGTTGCTCAGTCGCTGGTTCTCCCCATCGCCGCCGCCGCCGCCGCCCTCCCGCTCGGGCCTCGGGCCAGCGCCCGGGTTCCACGCGCGACCGCGTCTCGGGGGCAGGTCCCCGGGACGAAGCGCGCGCTTCTTCTCTTCCGGGGCATTCTTCTTCCCCTTGGAAGACTTGCCGCCGGCGCCGCCCAGCACGCCACCGCCGCCCGCCATCGTGTCGCGGCGCGTGGAATCTCTGGCCATCGGAAGCGACGAGAGCGCTCTCGCCCTTTTCCGAGCCCGGGAGCCGAGCGCGACCGGTGATTTTCGCGTCCGGAGGAAGATTTTTCGCGTGAGACTAAATGCCCATACGAGATGCCGCCCGCAAATCTAAACCGCGCCAGGGTGTGCTGCAGTTCAGACTTCACGACGCGCGCGTGACCGCATCATGGGCGTCATCGCTCCCGTCAAACCCACCGGAGGTGCCATCGGCATCGCCACGGTCGTGGCTTTCGCCGGGGCCGCGGCCTGCACGCAGTTCCTCTCGCTCAACATGCCCTTCGGTGCGTGACCCCCGCGTGACCGAAAGATGTGTCCCCTCTACTAAAAGGATTCGTGCTTCGGAGATGGCCCCGCGCGTCGCCGGGGCACGCGGCCTCGCTATCCCGAAGACGCGTCCGACCTCCGCGCCCTGTGATTTCGCGCGCGATGCCTCGAGCGGGGGCACCGCCTCTGCCGCGTCTCTCGCGTGGCGACCGCCGGACGGGCGCATCAACCCTAAACGGCGAAGAAACGAAACACGCGCGGTTGGCTCGAGCGACCCGCTCGAATCTTCTTTCTCTCGCTTGATCTTCCCTTGCTTCGCCGAACGCTGACCCAAACCACCTCACGTGTCCCCTCACGCGCGTTTCTCATCAGGCGGTAAGCTCCCCGACACGGTGACGAACCCCGAGTGGGCCAAGGCGACGGCGGAGAAGATGAAGTCCTGGGAACGCGAGGGCGCCGGCCCGATCACGCTCAACCCGATCAAGGGCGGCAAGTAATAAGACTACGCGACGCGATTCTGAGAAACGCCTTTGCGCGCGACGCGAGGAGAGACGCGGTCGCGTGATTCGCGGTAGGTAGTACCATGGTAGTGTGCGGTGCGACGGTATCGTGTTGGTCAGAACGCGTATGAGGTGAACGCGTCGTGTCACAACGGTGATGAGACTCTCATTCTCGTTTGAACCTCTCGTCGCTCTTTGTGTCTCGTCGTCTCGCCTCTCGTCATCCGCGCACAAACTGCCTGGTGTCCCCCGCCTTCCGCTTCCCGTACGGGTTCTCCGCCGAGAAGCCGTGCCCCGTGCCCTTCTGCCGGCGGTAGTCCGAACCGCCCGTCCCGCGCGGCCCCCCCCGGGATCCCCCCCCCTCGCCGAGCTTCTTGCGGCCGTTCGCCGCTTTCGAGTCCAGGTTGAGCTGCACTTTCGGCGGGCGGTGGAACCCGAACGAAAGCGCCACCGACGTGAGGTTGAGCTCGTGCACGTTGTACACGTCCTTGAGCGTGTGCGAGTTGTACGCGAGTATGTACGCGCGGTACGCGTCCCGCGCGCTCTGGTGCAGGTAGTAGTTCTTCTCCACCAGCTTCTCAAGCTGGCTCTGCACGTTGGCGATTTTCTTGTCCGGGAACTCGTACTCGTTCAGAGGCACCTTGGCGCTCTTGAGGTATTTCAGAAACGCGAGCTCCTCGGGAATAAGGAACAGCAGCGCGCGCCCGCGCCCGTCCGTGCCTCTCGCGGTCCGCCCGACGCGGTGGATGTACTCGCGCGGGTCATCAGGGGGGTCGAACTGGATGATCCAGTCCACCGCGGGGATATCCAAACCGCGCGCGGCGACGTCCGTGCAGAGCAACACGCCGCGATCCGCTTTGCAAAACTCGAAAAACGTCGTCGTGCGCCTCTGCTGCTTCTGCTTTCCGTGGATGTCGCTCACCGGGATGTCGATGTAGTTGAGCAGCTCGGCGTGGTACTTCACGGAGTTGCACGAGGAGAAGAACACCATGATCTTCTTCTTCAGGTTCTTCTTCAGGAACGTGAAGAGGAGCAGGAAGCGCTTCTCCGAGGGCACGACGCAGTACCCCTGCTCGACGCCAGTCGCCGTAGACACCGCGCGCGCGTCGTCGACGCCGATGTACGTCGGGCTCTTCAGCGAGAGCCGAGCGAGGTCCTCCACCTTCGTGGTCTGCGTCGCGGAGAAAAGCATGGTTTGTCTGTCCTTGGGGATCATGCGCACGATCGTGCGCATCTCCTCCTCGAACCCGATGTCCAGCATGCGGTCCGCCTCGTCCATGCAAAAAATCTTGAGCGACGAAAACGTGAACCCTTTCGTGTTCTGCATGTGGTCCAACAGACGGCCGGGCGTCGCCACGAGCAAGTTCACGCCCTTCACGAGCTTCTCCGCCTCCACGCGGCGGTTAGCACCGCCGATGATCAGCCCGTGCGTCTGCGAGTGTTTCTTGGTGAGCTGCTGCGCGACGTTGTAAATCTGGAGCGCCAGCTCGCGAGTCGGCGAGAGCACCATCACGCCCGTGCCGTTGCGCGGCATGAACTTGGCGTGGTACAGGAGCTCCACGGAGGGGATGAGGAACGCCAGGGTCTTTCCCGAGCCCGTGCGCGCGGCGCCCAGGACGTCGCGTCCCGCGAGCAGGGGCGGGATGGTGCGCGCCTGAACCTCGGTCATCTGCGTGTACCCCAGCTCGGCGATGCCGGCCATGGTGTTCTTCGACAAACCGAGCGAGTCGAAGGTTTTGTCGCTGAGGATGCCGTCCACCTGCACGGTGATGCGCTCGCCCTCCGCGGGCAGGGTATCGTCTTCGGCGCCAGACTTGCCCTTGCTCTTCTTCTTAGCGGGCTTCGCGTCGCTGTCGCTGTCCTCGCCGTCGCTCGCCTCGCCCGCTCCGTCCTCGTCGTCGTCGGAGTCTTTCGCGGCAGCGGCCGCCGCCGCCGCCGCAGCCTTTTTCGCCAACTTCCGCTCCTTGACGCTCATGCCCGAGCCGTCATCCTCCGCCTCCTCGCGCTCGCGCTTCTTGACGGCGGACTTCATCTTCTTCTTCCGGGCGCGGAGCGCCTTGAGCTCCTCCGCGGACATGCCCGAAGAGCCCATGGTGACGGCTTCGCGGGGGTCCTGCGCGCGCCGACGAATGTGCGAGCCAGCGCGGAGAAAAGCGCCGACAAGCACAAACAACGTCCGAGACTGGCCGGAGACCGGCGCCAGTTCTCGAAAAAGCCGCCGCCGCCGCGAAAACTGGGTTTGGCCGGCGCCCCGATGAACTCGAGTCCAAACGCGCCTCACCAACCACTTCGTCGCGCGCGGATCGGCGCGGACGTCGTCACTCCACGCGCGCGATCCCTCGCCGCGCCTCACCGCGAGGAGCGCGGCGCGTGTCGCGCGCGTGGAGGTTCGCGGCGGGCGCCTTTCGCCCGCCGACGATTTCTCGGGAGGTGCGATTCGCTTCTTTCGAGATCGAAGCTCCGCCCGGCGGTTTAGGTTTCCCGCGCGCATCGGCCCCGATGCCGCGACCACGGCACGACACTCGGCGGAGGACCTCGTTGGCGATGATGACCTTGTTTACTGTTTTTCTGACACCTCTTGTTTGAGTCCGGTCTGATCACCGTGACACTGAACTCACTATGCAACCCACTGAGCCACGAGAGGTCCTCCAACCGCCGACGCCTTTTTTTTTTCGCGATCGACCCGAGCCCGAGCGCGACGCGCGGTTTCGGTCTCCAGACATCTCCTGACGAACAATTCACGGTCTCCTCCGATCATTAAAACCGCGCAGACAGACGCAAACGACGTCGACAGAGGGCGACGACTCGAGCGGCTCTGATTGAAACGGCTCCGGTCGACTCCGTTGAATGGCCAATCGGACTCGCCGTCCGCGCGAGGTACGCGCGACCTCGAAACGCAGAATGTGCGTCGCGACAAAAGCTTGTTTCTCGTCCCGTCGCTCGCCTTTTTGTATGCCGCGTCGCCTTTTTTGACTCGGACGAAACGTGGATGACGATACATGACCAAATAATTAGATGACGAAGCTGAAACTCAGTGTTGACCACATTCAGCCTTGGCAGACACGTCTCGCGTCCGGGTACGGCGCCGCGAAGCTTTTTTTGCGTTTTTGGTTTTTGGTCATTCGATGACAAAAAAGCGCAGCCAAAGCCGGCGGAAACGAATGCGCGACTGCGTGGGGCAACCCGCCGGGCCGTCAAATCCTGGTGCAGTCGCGTCGAACATGTGCTCTCGTGACTTAGTTGCTGCGCAGACGAACGAACGCCATGTCTGTTCGGGCCTACCGAGTAACGTCGGGGTGAAGTCCGGACCTGATGCGCGTTCCACAACCTGATGTTTTTCGTCGTTTTCCTCGAGGACGCCGCGGCTCCCGCGACGCCCCTCGCGAACCGCTCGCCGAGGACGATACCTTCACAATATCATTCATGCGTGTCAAATGAGCGCTTGAGTAATTACTTGTGCGGAGATAAGAACTTAGAATCCGAGGCGCGCGTTTCGTGACGCACGGGGTTTTCGCGGAGACGACGGCGCGCGAATGCGAGCATTGAGTCGCCCTCCCGCTCGAATCGGGAACGGCATAATTAAGGCTCGCGATAGTTTCGCGCCATCTTCCATGTGTCGACGCCTCTCCTCGGAGACCTGGCCACGACATCCATAATTGAGTGCGACATCTGTGACACCTCGTCGGTCCACAGACGACGCCCGTCGCCGGTTCCCGTGAGGAAAACATATCAAGATCTGCTATGAAACTCTGTGATCTCACCAAACATACATTCTTCTATTCTGAGGGATGTGGCGACGGGCGTCGTCTGCGGACGGTCGAGGGGTCTGCCTTTATTTTTTTCGCCCGACTGGCCCGACGCGCGTTCCCGCCCGCGCGCGACTCACCCTTTGTCCAACTCCCATCCTCGCGATCCGCAGGGCAAAGACGCGGGAATCGAGCGCGGAGCGTCTCGCGGTTGTGACGTGGGGAGGTATTCGTAGCGTTGTGTAGTCTACTCTAGCTAGCTAGTTAAAACGTGCGCCTATGACGCAGCGTCGTCGAAGATACTTCCATCAATCACGCTTTGCACGCCGCGCAGCTGTATTTCCGCTTGCCATGCGGGCAGGGGTTGCAGTCCGTGCAGTGGTCTTTCCGCTTGCCATGCGGGCAGGGGTTGCACGCCACGCAGCCGTGTTTCAGCTTGCCATGCGGGCAGGGGTTGCAGTCCGCGCAGCTGCGTTTCAGCTTGCCATGCGG
>Ga0209666_1001753_pt1 | contig 16529 bp, 11 predicted proteins | sample SaaInlV_125m_DNA_FD_184679 | JGI IMG/M metagenome (GOLD analysis project Ga0209666, IMG submission 184679) | Marine microbial communities from expanding oxygen minimum zones in the Saanich Inlet - Saanich Inlet SI037_S3LV_10m_DNA (SPAdes)... | ecosystem: Environmental > Aquatic > Marine >...
CGCCCTCGACCGCGTCTTCACCGCCGACCACAACACTCTCACCGCTCGACGTGGCCGTGGCGACCTCATCGTCCTCCTCCGCGACGAGCTCCGGCGCGCTCGACGCCCCCGAGCGCGTCCTCGCGAGCGATCGCATCCCGTCCCTCGACGCCCCCGTCCCGCGAATCGCCGCGCGCGCGCGCGCATTTCGTAGAAAGCGCGCGTCGGCGCGCGCGCGAGCGCTTCGCGGCGCGTGCGCGCGCATCGTCGCTCCGTGAATCATCGTTCAAAGTCGACGCGCGCGCTGGCAAAGATATGCCTCGTGCGCACGAATGCGACGTTCGCGCGCGCGCGGGTCGCGCGTCGAGGCGTTCGAGCGACGCGGGCGCGCGAAGGCGCGTTGAGCGAGCGTTTCGCGCGCGCCAACGGGTCGTCGCGCGCGAGACGCGGCGGCTTCTGGCCGCGATACGGCGGCGACAGCGCAGCACCATATCCACAAAGTTTGGTCTATGCGTAAACAGTGTCAGTATTTAGTGTCGATTTCGTCCATGTAGTGTCCGCCTTCTTCACGAACGCGCGCGAAGCGCGTCGACGCAGAAGGAGACGGGATCGGAAACATCGCTCGAGACCTCGATCGCGAGCGTGTTGACTCGTGCGAGATCGCTGGATGACGCGCGAAACGCGTCGATGGGGACGACGAACGAGCGCCCGCACTGGGCGTCGATTTCGTAGTCGGACGACGACGACCCCGGATCGAGACGGAATTTTCTGCCGACTTGCGTCTCGACGGCGGGAGTGAGGACGGTGCCGTTTCGCCATTGCTTTCGCGTGCGGTGACTGAGACCAATGATGAGCGAGACGTCGAAATTGTCCGTGCACGAGATGCGAATCCAAACGGAGACGCTCGAGACGTCGGCGAATGGCTTTGCCGATGTTTCACAGAGCCAGCAATGAAACGCGACGCGTCCTCGCGGCGAAAATTCGCCGCAGAGCGCAGACGAAGACTCCATACGCCCGTATCCTTCGCGGTTGATGACAAGCCAGCGATCGCGATACGGCAAAAGTGCCCATCCCGCGCCGAGGCCACCATCGTGAGGGAGGCGGTCCCGGAGCTTCCGATCGTGTTTCCAAAGGCGAGCACGAGCGCGGTGGGGTACGGGGAGAACGTGGACGTCGCCGGGCGAAAAGACGTGGATTACGAGGGTGAATTGTGCGTCGTCATCGGACGCGAGAAGAAGAATATTCCCGAGGAAATGAGTGAGGAAGACATCATCGCGACGTACGTCGGTGGGTGGACGATCGCGAACGACGTCACGGCGCGGGTTTTACAAAAATCCCATCAGCAGTGGTTTTTGGGGAAATCGTGCGATACGTTTTGTCCGCTCGGTCCGTGGATCGTCGGCGCCGCGAAACAGTCCGAGACGAACGACGACGGCGACGAAGACCGAGGCGGTGGGTTTACTCTCGGTTCACAGAGACTCACCACAAAGGTAAACGGTGAGATTCGTCAAGACTCGACGATTGATAAGATGATTTTCTCCGTCGCAAAGCTCGTCGCGATTACCAGTCGTCACCAAACGCTTCGTCCGGGTGACGTCTTCCTCACCGGTACCCCGCGCGGGGTCGGTGCCGGGTGTACACCCGTTCCGAAATTTCTTCGCGACGGGGACGTGGTGGAGATCGAGATCGAGGGCATCGGTGCGCTCGTCAATCCAATCATAGACTCGAGTTTAGTTTCGTGACGAAGGCGCGTCGGTCGGTTGTGGATAAAGAAGGAGATTCATTCAGCGTTCAGCGCGCGCCAGTCCACGCCGCGAGGACGAACCCGCGATACCGATACACGACGACGACGACGACGACGACCCGATACCATGTACGCGTTAAAGACATCGACGCCGCTCGCACCGACGCGTCGAGCGCACCGACGACAAAGAGAAGAGGTTAAAACCGCAGCCAAGGGTAGGAACTCTCGACTTCGAAACGCCCCGCAAAAAGCGCAAGACGACGCGGACGCGGCGGCGATCGAAGCGCGGGAAAAGCAAGCGCGCGGTGGTGGGAAAAGCAAGCGCGCGTCGGCTTCGGCGTCGGCGGCGTCCTCGGGGGCGTACGATAATAAAAAGTTGACGGCGTTGCGACGCGAGGCGGAGCGGAAACGCGCGGACGAAACGCAAAAGCGAGAGGCGTTCGATCGTAAATACGCCGCGAGGTCGGCGCAAGGGGTGCCGCAAGTCGTTACGGATCATATGTTGAAGCGCGTGGGGATTTTCTGTGGGACGCCGTTGATTCTCGGGTTCATGACGGGACCGGCGTATTACGTAGCCAAAAAGGTTATGGACGTGGACGTGCCGCCGGCGGTGTTCTTTGCGGCGTCGAGTCTCACGTTCGGCGCCGCATTCGTGGGAATCTCCTACGGAGTGCTCAGCGCGAGCTGGGACCCTCGACGGGAGGGTTCGTTTTGGGGAACGGAGGAGTTTAAGCAAAACATTCCGATTTTGGTTTCGACGGTGATGGGCAAGGCGTCGGGTGAAGTCCCGATGACTTGGGACGACGAAGCCGAGGAGGACAGTTAAATGGCTGGATCGCGTTACCGGTAGACTGCTTGTAATATTATACGAGGTACTGCATCCAGAGAAAAAAAAACAGCTCGGTCAAAATCTTAACGAGCGGACCCGTACGAGCCATCCTTGCAAAAGTACGGCGTCTGAGGTGAACATCCCAAGTAGAACCACTTGGTGTCGTCGTCGACGGTCTCTTCGCTGTACACGATTGGATCGTAAACGACGGTAATGGTATCCGAGGTACCGTCGGCAAACTGTATATTTGTCACAGCGTCGATTTTGGCGGTACCAGTCGGATCGCCCGAGTCGTCGTATTCTTCCACTCGATTTCCGTCGTCATCGAGCTCGTGCAACTTTAGGACTTCGTACTGGTCGTCAAGAAACGTCACCTTTGCGCCTTTGAGCGCCCACTGCTTGTCTGAGCGTACGATCAAATCGACGGAATACACAGCCTTGGGCTCTCCCAGATCGAGTTGTATCCAGTTTTTCCCTGGAGACTTGCCCGTGCACGCGATGGTTGCCTTTGACCAGTTTGATTTTCCATCAATCGCGTTGGCCATCGGGTAACCGCCACGAACCGATCCAGAAGTGACGGTGGCGTCCGATGCGATGTTTGGCATCGATTCCAACCAGTTTTCATCGTACGTGTACGTTTCACCGAGTCCATCCGGATGGAGCTTTTCTTTTACGATTACCTCTGCCAAACACAGCCGTTTTTCATCAGAACCTTCGTGCTCGACGCGAATGTATCTCACAAACGGATCGTAGCACAAGTAGTCCTGTCCGTCAGAGGGTTCCAAGGCGGCGTTCGCGCGATCGTGGGAACATTTCGGCGTCTCTGCGATCGTCTCTTCGAGAGCAGTCTCGTCGCAAATCGGCCACGTGTAAGCCGCGACGCAGCCAGCGACGCCCGTCGGATCGAAAGCAGCCGCCACTTCCATGGCGAGACGCGCGGCATCCTCTGGATCGTCGTAGCTACCGCTCGTCAAGTCTCTCGAGACCGACGCGGCGTCGGCAACAGTACACACAGCGTCGGCTATGTTACCAACGTTTTCGATGACGAGCTCCGCGGTGCTCATTACGCCGCCGGCGACGTTGCTCGCGACGCACGCGGAGAGTCCGCTCGCAATACAAATGACCACGTCCAAGGGACCGAGCACCATGTCCGTCGTCGTCAGCGCGCACGTGACTTCGTCCGTGGCGAAGCCCATGCCGCAATTGAACCACTCGTGGCCATCCACTACGAGAGTTTCCTGCCAGCACACGGGACCGACGCCGGTTTTGCCGTCGGGACACGACGGATAGCAGAGTCCCCAACCTCCGTCGGTGCTCGTACCGTCTGGACAACCGGTAATTTTCTCCTCCCCGATGCGAGAATACCAATCCTTCGCGCACACTCCATCGAAAAGATCGTTATCTTTAAACCCAGAGCAATCCGCGCGACACGTGGAGCACTCGTTGGGCCAAAGCGCGGGTTCGTATCCGGTGGGACAATTTTCGCGACACGTTCCGCCGCACATCGAGTATCCAGACGGACAATTCGTGCAGTCGTCAGAGCCGAGCAACTTTCGGCTCCCACCAGCGTGACCATCATCGGCGTCACCAATCTCCGCGCTCGCAGTCGCGGACGAACACGACGGCGACACACTCTTCCGACTTTTCGTCTTGTCGCTTTTACGCTCGCAGTACATCGGCGCCGTAGGATGGTCTTGATAATTCGCGTCCACGTCGGAGCATTTTTGTTTGCAGTCGTACACGGATGAGTGTTCGTATCCCGGTTTACACGGAGGATAACACAAGATCCCAATAGCGACGTAAGGATTCCCGTACGCGTCTTTGTAGCCGTCGCACTCGTATCCGATTTCCCCCGCGCCTCGCGTCGTCGTCGTCTTCCAACAAAAATCGCCCCCGCCCGACGCCACGTCGCCCACCGACGTCGCCACCGAACCCGCCAACGACACCCCATCCGCGATCAGCGACAGCGCACCACCGAGAGACGCGTCTTCGTTTTCCTTTTTGATCGTTCGTTTCGCCCGTCGGTCGGCGAGATTCTTTTTAAACAAACCGACAATGTTCGCCGTTCGAGCGTCTCTCTGCGCGTTGGCTTCTCTCTGCATCGCCAATTTCGATTCGTGCATCTTCTCTGCGACCGCGCGACCTCGTTCCCGTCGCCCGTCCGCGATTCTTCGGTGCATAAACTCCATCGCGGTGTTCCCGCGGTGCGCGAACGCGGACATCGACGCGAGGGCGACGACGACGATCAGAATTGCGAAACGTCGTTTGGTATGGCGTGGTCGTTGCTGACTAGGACGATTCTCATTCTCACCGAGAGCGTGCGCGTCGTCGATCGTCACGGCGCCGTATTTCGTCATCGATCGTCGTCGAGTCATTTATTTTTAATGTGACGGTGTGAGACGACCGGGAGACGTCGTCGCCGTCGCCGTCTGACGATGATGATGATGATGTTGATGAAGTTTAAAAAGTGAAAATATCTTTTTTGTTTTCCTCAAACAGACAGACAGTCAAAAGGATGGATGGTTGGCGAGGCGAGCGAGTGATTGGTTGGTCATGCCATTGGTTGTGCTAACTAACGTGTGATGATGATTACAGACGCGCGACAGACGGACGGACGCCCGCCTTTAAATGTACCGATTGGTTTCCGCGCCAAAGGTAACCGTCGTCGACGCGGCGACTCGCGCGGCGCGCAAAGCCGCGCCTCGCGGCGACGACAATCTTCGCTTCGACGCGGGCGCGCGCGCCGAGATCGACGTCTAGACGTCTCGAATCTTCGCCGCACGACACCGGACGAAACTCAATGTTCATCTTTCCTTGAATGGGGTGCGCAAGCTTTTCGAACGCATAAAACGACAAATCGAAATGAGGTACCGGACCACAGCAGATCTCTTGAGTGCCGTATTCGTAGTCGCACGGGCAAGTGTCGATGATTTTCACTTTGATGACGAGCGACTCATCCCAGCACCGCACGAACTCGTATTCAGTCGACGTAGCATTATCGCGCTTCGCCGGGCGCGCTGGAACCTTCCGTCCGTACGAATCGAGAGCGTCGGGATCGACTTCCCAAAAGCCGCGCTCGCGAGAATACTCGATTCGCCCACCGCTAAAGTCTTTCAGCACGAATCCGGAGACGCATCGTACCTCGAAGCACGACCCACACGCGCCTTCGTGGAGTTTAAGATCGTAATCCGCCACGGCAGCGACGGCATCGCGCGCGTAAGGTAGGTTCTCGTTGCTTTCTAGTCCCTCTCCTTTGTTGACAAAGCCGCACGCGTTGCCATAGAGGTCGCCAAAAATTTGTTTGGCGAATGTCTTCTTCCATGCGTCGGGGGCGTCGAAGTACGTCGCGCGAGCGCGAGACCACGATCCAACTGCCGCGTCTACTCGCACGGCGCGCGAAACAACGACGATGAAGGTCGTCAAAGCGATCGAGGCGCGCATGATTGTGAGCACATGTGCTGTCGTCGGCGTCGGTTACAATTCTCCAATGTTGAGTCGATCACGGCACGTACGCCGCAGCCGAAGCGACGTCGCCGTGTGTCTCGAAATACTCCACTAATGTCGCTAGAAATCTATCGCTGCTTACTGTGTCGCTATCGATGATGAGGCAACAGTGCTTCCGTGCCCGCGTCACGGCGACGTTCATGCGCCGACTATCGGAGAGGAATCCCACCTCGCCCGATGCGTTCGAACGCACTGCGCTGATAATGATGGCTTCTTTTTCGCGTCCCTGGAATCCATCGACGGTAGACACTTCCAGATTTTTGAGCGCGTCGTCTCTGGCGCGAAGTTCACGAAGCACCGTGACTTGACCGTTGTACGGCGTGATGACGCCGATGTCGTCCACGGCGACGTCGTGGCGAGCGACGAGACGCCTGACCACTTCCATTACCACCGCCGCTTCGTCGGGATTTTCTTTGCTTTCGCCATCCTCTTCTACGCGCTCGTCCATATCGCAGCCGGCGGTGTCGATCAAGAGTAAAACGGGAGGGTCGTCCTCGCCATCGCCTCGAAGTCGATGCGTCGCGACGGATTCCGCCGCAGTGAGCTTACCTTGGTACATCGCCTCCGAGGACCACGTCATGATATCAGCATGCATGCGATACTGCACGGTAAGCATACGAGCAACTAAATCGCCGTACATGTCGTGAAGCCGTTGAAAAAGCGTGTCGCTCAATCCTTTCGCCTGCGCTTTATCCGAGATCACCGTAGGCGGAAGCTGCAAATGATCGCCGGCGAGCACAGTCTTCTTACCTTTTAAGACTGCTCCCCAGCACGCGGCTTCGAGCGCCTGGGCGGCTTCGTCTATGACAACGACATCGAAATCTTGAAATTTCAACGTTCCCGACAGCGCTCCACTGAGCGTTGAGCACACGACGCGCGCGCCGTCGACGACATCCCTCATCGCCGCCTTTTGACGATTCCGTTCCTCCTTTGCTAGCACTCTCAGCTCCTTGCGAACTTCGTTCCGTTCGACGCGATCTTTTCTGTCGTTGAGCTTCAACAACTTTCTACGCAATATTTTGCTCTCCTTTGCGCAATCTTTAGCGAGCTTGCTGTTATCGCTCGCCAGGAGTTGTGCCTCGAGTGACGCCGCGAGCACGGACGGCAGCAATCTTGCCGGGTGACCGACGCGTACCAGGCGCATTTCGCCTCCTTCGGGAAGCTTGATTTTCATCAAGCGTTCGACTAAGTTGTCTATGGCTATATTTGAGGCCGTGCACGCGAGCACGCGAGAGCCGCGCGCGACTTCCTGTGCCACGTACTCGACCACCGCCGTCGTTTTGCCCGTACCGGGAGGTCCATGAATCAGTGCAAAGTCGACGCAGCGCAACGCGTGCTCGATCGCACCACGCTGCGACGCGTCTAAAGTGGTGTTGATCCATTCGACCTCTTTCCCAGTTTTCGAAACTCGAGGCTTGGAGTCCCCGAACGCGACGCCGACTAGATGCGCCCCCGGCTGTTTTGCGTCGCTCGAACCCCCATATTTCCCTACTCGCTCGACCGCGGAAACCAACCTTTTGTGCGTCGCCTCGTTGGATAACCGTTCTAAACGTAACGTGCCGCTGAGCTCGTCCGGCATGTCATCGCACGCGAGCTCGATTTGCGTATCCCGAATTCTATACACGACGCCGCTCGCCAGCGGTTCGCCCTCCGCCGAAGACTTATTCGGCCTCAAGCAAACCACATCGTGCGGACTCAGCTTATGCGGCGGCAACGGCAAAGCATCCGAACCATTCGGCCGACTCGCGAGCTCTAAAGTCACGATCGTCTGCCCGAGCAAACCGCCGCGAAGATCCGTCGCGGTCAATCCCAAGAGCGCTCGACCGCGTCTCGCCGCCGCCTCGGGAGATAGCCCTCGCAATATCTCCTGCGCCTGCGCCTCCTCGGCCTCGCGCTCGAGTTCGAGCAAATCCATCGTTTTCTTCGTCCAGCGCGCCAAACCGTCCCCATCGCTCGCGTCCTCGCCGAAATCGCGCAATTCCTCGAGCGTCGCCGAGACGCCCAGCCGTCGACACAGCGCCTCGACCACGTCTTCGTCCCGCACGCAATCCATCTCTCGATAAATCCGCGCGTTCGCGCTCAGGTCCCCGACGACGATTCTTCGGTCGCTTCCCGCGTCGCCGTGCGAGGCGTGTTCGAGGCCGTGGCGTTCACAGAACGCGTGCAACTGCGCGCGCTGTTTCGCGGAAAGCGCTGGAGAGAACTCGACGCGCGCCGGTTTACCGCCGCGCGCGGCGTCACCGCGCGCCATGATCACCGACGCGCGCGGTCGATCGCGCGGTCGATCGCGCGAGGGAGGTCGGCGGACGCCGCGCGCGCGCGCGGCGCTGTGGCGGTGTGACCGTCTTCGCGTAACCGTCAGCCGAGTGCGTGCGCCGAGGCCGATTTCTTCATCGCGCGCGCGACGAACGACGCGACGGCGCGTGGCGACGCGCTTTAATTATGGTAATTATTTCACCGCTATTTGGAGCTCGCGGCGATGACCCAGGCGAGCTGACGCAGAGTTCGTCGCGTGACGTCGACGCACGCGCGCTCGTCGCGAGCGAGTTGCTCGAACGAGGCGTCGGCGACGTCGAGGAGCGTCGGCGCGTCTCGAGGCCAAACGTCTCGAAGAGCATCGTGCGCGCGACGCGCGAGCGCCGTCGTCGCCTCTTTCGTGGCTTCAATAAAAATCTTGACGTCGTCGTCGTACCCGGCGACGCGTTCGCGCGCGAGCACGGCGGCTGGAACGGGGTCGACGTCGAGCCAATCGCCGCCGCGAATGGAATCGACGACGCGGACGATTTTTTCGAGCGTCGTCGTCGAGAGTTTTGCTAATCCGTCGCACACGCACTCGTCGCGCAGTTCGTCCAGCGCCTCCTCGAACGCAGCGACGGTGTCGGCAAAGTTGTCGCGGCTCGATCCAGACGTGCTCGCGAGCGTCTCGCCAATCTCTTCCGCTCTCGCGTCGACGGCGGCGATGAGCGCGACGAGCACCGACGACTCGACATCGTGTGCGCGCGCGGCATCGTCGCCGAGCGGTACGGCCACGAGCGTGGCCGGGTCACCGGGCGACGCCGGCGGCGCCGCGTTCGCCGCGGATTGTTCGGCCGTCAACGTCGCGTCGAGCTCTCGAACGAGCTCTCGAACACGGCGCTGCGCGTCTTCGGACGCGCCGTTCAATAACGCATCCATCGCGCGCTCACACGCGACTTCAACGTGCGCTTGCGCTGTCGCCGCGCCGAAGTCAGCCAGACGCTCGACCAAAATCGCAGCCGCGCGCTCGTCGTCGTCCTCATCCCCCGCCAGCACGTCCGCCGTCGCCTTCACCACCGACGTCAGCGCGCTAAAAGCCCCCATACCCACGCTCTGCGTCTTCTTCGTGACGTTCGTCGCGAACGTCTTCGGGTCACTCGCTGCGTTTTCAATCACTCCCTCAGCCTTTTCCAACGCGCGCTTCGCCTTGTTCGCCGCGCCGCCGAACGCGGCCCAAGCGCCCGACGCGAACGTCTCCGCCAACCGCACCGCGTCCGCCGTCGTCGGCGCGTCATCTCGGGCGTCTTCGTTTCCATCCTCCGCGTCGTCATCGTCTTCGCGAACGACGCGCGTTCGCGCGCCATCGTCGCCGACGACGTGCGACGAAAACGTCTTCAAGTCTCTTCGCAGCGCGCGCGCCGCGTCCGACGCCGCCGCCTCCTTCACCACCGCCTTCGCCTTCGCCAAGCTCGCGCTCGCCCATCCACCCAAATTCATCGCCAATTTTCCCACGTCTGGCGCGTCCAACGGCGGTAACGGCGGCGGTTTCGCCGTCGACGCCTTTTCCGTCTCCGTCGTCGTCGTCGTCGTCGTCGTCTCGTCGCCGCGCGCCGCCGTCGTCGTCTCTGTCTCGCCCTCGCTCGCCGCGCGATCCCGATCCGCGTCGTCCGTCACCGACGAACCATCGTCGCGCGTCGTCTCTTCCGGCGTCACCGCCTTCCCGTCGCGCCCGTCGCGCGCGTCGTCGTCGTCGTCGTCATCGTCATTCTTTCCGTCAAACGCATCATCGTCGTTCTCGTCGTCGTCGTCGCGCGTCTCCCGTGACGCGTCGCGCGCGTCGCCGTCGACGCCTTCGCTCGCCTCGTCGTCGTCGCTCGAATCGAGCCAGGCGTCGATCTCGTCGTCGTCGTCGGACATCACAGCGCGACGCGCTGTGACTCCGAAACGATGTTCGCGCCCGGACCGCGCGGTCGCGCGCGCGCGCGCGGCCGCGACGGCGCGTACGGGGACCCGATGTTTTACTACCTCGCCTGGCGCTCGCTCGAGGCGATCGCGCGGTGCTGGCGGGCGACGCGCGACGCGTTCGGGTTCGAGCCGGTCGGCGCGGCGGCGACGCTGGGCGTCGTTTTCGGCGAGCGCGTCGCGCGACGCGCGCCGGGCGCGATCGGGGACGCCGCGCGCGTCGTTTCGAGCGCCGCGATGTGCGCGCGCGGGCGCGGGCGCGGCGGCGCCGCGGAGAGGCTTCGGGACGCGGCGCTCGCGACGTGCTCGCACGAGAGCGACTTCGCGGTGGCGTACTACGCGGGATCGATGTTCGCTAAGATGGCGGAGACGGAGCGGCGAGTGCGGGAAGCGGTCGGGACGCGCGCGAGCGCGCCGGCGACGGTGGCGTTCGCGCTGGCGCTGGGAATGGCGACGAACGCGGCGGCGGCGGCGAGCGCGCGCGCGCTCGGATACGGCGACGCGTGCTGGCGCGGCGCGGGGGGGCTCGTGTTCGCGCTGAAGACGTATCGGGCGAGGATCGATTACGCGAGAGGATATCGCGGACGGGTGAGCTTTTTTGGATTCATCGACGTGCCGGCGGAGACGGCGAGCGTGGCGGAGATTGTCATTTTGGCGTTGATGGATTCGTCGCCGACGGCGTTGAATCTGTACGGCGCGGGCGCCGCCGTGGGATTCATGGTGGCCTCGTTTGAGCGAGAAACGATGCGCGGCTTAGCGTGCGCGACGAGAGGCGTGAAAAAATTGCTCGGCGTAGCGCTGGGACCGAGCGTTCGCGTCGGCTCGCGCGTCGTGTTGGCGCGCATGCGCAACGCGTCGCTCAACGGCAATTGGGGAACCGTCGTCGAGACGCGCGGGGATCAGGTGACGGTGTCTCTGGACGTCGACGGGCGAAACATCACGGCTTTACGAGATAACCTAATCGTCGTCTAAATTCTACGTCTACGCGCTGCTGTAAAACTAAACTGTACCGATTGCCGAACGCTTCACCTTCGCACGACGGCGAAACGATACACCGGTCGCCATTTGCCTTCGCACACGATATCGCGCTCGGTGAACGCCTCGTACGGATTTGCCCGTAGCCATCGTCGATTTCGAACCGGCTTTACGTCCGGAAGCGGTTCCCATTCAAATTTGTGCGCGGCGTCGTGCTCCGGGACGTCGTCCAAAGAAGCGGGCACCTCGGATTCGTCCATATCCCCCACTCGCGCGTACGTCGCTTCGTCGATGATAAAGTCATCGTTCGCGGCAACGACATCGTACATTTCAGACGCCAACGCTTTCACGTCCGAGCAACAGAAGAGCTCGCCACCGCTCGGAAGGACATTCGCGAGCGCTCGCGCGAATTCGGGCGTCATCACGCGCCGCTCGAAGTGTCGTCCTCGACTCCAAGGATCGGGGAACTGCACGCACACCGCGCGCACGTTCGGTAAATTCATACTCTCCAACGATACGTTCACGTTGGCCGAAACGAAGTGCACGGGCAGACGTAATCGCGCCTCATTCGCCCGCACCCACGCGTTCGCCTGCAGCACCAGCGGCGGGTAAATTTCAACCCCTAATAAATTAAACTCCACGCCCTGCTTCGCTCGCGTGAACGCTTCCGCGCGTTCGGTTGATAAAGCCTTAATGAAACCGCCCTTAGCGGTGCCGACGTCTACTAACAGCGGCCGTCCGCGCGCGTCTCCGAACGCGCTCGACCAATACGCTTCGTCGAGCGTCAACGGCGCCTGAAACGGCGCCGACATCGGATTGGTCATCTTCTTCATTCGTCGATTCAGATTCTTCTTCTTTCCATCGTGCGTCGTCGCCGCCTCCGTCGTCGTCGTCGTCGCGACGTTCAACATTTCGTTCGCGTCTCGACACAACGTCTCGTCCGCATCACCCTCTTCGAACGCGCGGTGCCGCGAGCACATCGTCCCGCCGTCCCTCGCCTTTGCCGCGCAAAACCGTCGTTTTCGCGGCACGTACCGCGCGCAGCGCCCCTCACCGGGTTCACCGGCGAGCGCGCGTTCGAGGCGCTTCAATTCTTCGTACTCGGCGAGCCACGCGGGGTCGGCGACGATGGCGTCGAGCGACGCGCGCGCGCCGGGTCGGTCGACCTCGTAGTCGTCGTCCCGGCGGCGGAGCGTCTCGCGCAGGACGCGCGCGCGCGCGACGACGGCGGACGACGACGGGTCGTCATCGCCGACGTCGCCGACGCGGGAGGACATCGCGCGCGCGGTCGCGCGTCGCGGCGATGTGTCGTAAAGCGATGTCGTAAAGCGTAAAGCGACGCGGCGCGGCGGCGCGTCTTACAAAAGTGAAAAATGCGTCATCGCGTCGCGCGCGTCGCGCGACGGTCGAGTCGGTCGACGTCGATCGATAAAGGTTTGATTCCGTCGGTTCACGCCGATTTGGCGGCGTACCACGCGGCGACTTCCGGAATGGCGTGAAACTTTTCGAAGTACGCGACGACGTCGGCGAAGGCGTCGAGACACTCTTTGGGCACGTGATCGATCCCGCCGCTGCGAAATCTGCGCAACAGCGGCACCAACGCGCAATCCGCGATCGTCACCCGGTCGCCGCAAAGAAACTTGCCGCCCGCGACGCGCTTGGAGATGAAGCCGCAGTATCGCGGAAGCTCTTCGCGGATCCAGCGCTCTCGCATCGCCTTCGTCGTCGCCGCGTGCGCGTCCGACCCTTTCTCGAGATTATACTTCTCGGGCACCATGCCGACCGCCAAGTTCGGGTACCACGACTCGCGCATGTCCTCCACCAGCGACACCGCCTCGTCGATTTCCCTCGCGCGTTGTTCGTCGTACAATCCGGCTAACCGTCCGCAGTATCTCAAAATCGCATCCGATTGCGCCATCGCTTCGTCGTCGACGTACATCACGGGCAGTTGTCCGTACGGCGTCGTCGGTTTCACGCTCGGCCAGTCCTCGAACGCGACGCGGTCGTCTCGGAAGGGAATCTTCGCGATCGACAGCGTCAATCGAATCTTCTCCGCGGGGCCTTCGATGTTAAAGTATTGCAAGCGCAGCGCGGGCGCGGCGGCGGCGGCGGACATGTCGAAGCCGTCGTTTATTCGGTCGCTTCGTTCGCTCGGTTCGCGCGGATCGCGCGAAAGTGACGCGCGCGGGTGGACGCTGACGATGATGATTGATGATGACGAATCGCGTCGCGTCAACGCCGACACGCTTCGACACGCTTCCATGGTGAAACTAGTCGCGAAGGCGCGTTACAACAAAATAGAGCGTCGCGAAGGAGCGAGACTAGGACGCGTGGATCGATCACACGAACGCGTTGCTGGCGCTGAGGTGCTGGATCAAACCGAGGGCCAAATCGCGGTCGACGCCGCTTCGCTCGGCGACGGCGCGCTGCTCGGTGAAGGTGAGCGTCTCGAATTTGGAGAGTAAACCGCCGTCGAGGACGTCGAGGGGGGCGAGTAATTGCACGTGCTTGCCTTCGAAGACTTTGGGGGTGCGAAACGTGCGCGGATTGCAACCGATCGGTGAGCGCACCGTGGTGTTCAACTCGCGTTGAAGGGCGTGGAGCTTGGCGTACGTCGGCTCGTCGGTGGGCATGAAGATGCCCAAAGCGCCGTCGAGCGTGCCGAAGAAGACGGCGTGTCGATTGGTGCCTTTGGGGCGTTCTCCCGGCGCGGCTTTCGCGGTCGTACCTTCCACGTTAAAACGCACCATGCGAGAGATGGGCGAACCGACGTGGTACGCCGAACGCACGAGGAGTTTCTGTCCTTTCCACGACTCGAGCGATTTTGGATCGTAGCCAAAGATGCGCGCGTTGCCGCTCATGTCGGACCCGAGCAAACTCAGAGTGGCGCCGTCGATCAAGAACTCTGTGCTCACGACGTCCATGCGATCGAAATCCTTGCTGAGCTGAATGATCGACTTCTCGAAGCCGTTCGCCTTCCAGCGGAAAAAGTGCAAGCCCTTCTCTAAATCGCCCACCAGGATGAAATTCTTCACGACGTTGATGCTCACGGTGTGAATTGGGGTGTCGAAGAAAGCAACACTATTCAATTCGACGCCATCCCACGTGTGCACGGTGAGCTTGGTACCGACCGCAACAATCAGGTGACCGTCGAGCGCCGATAACGCGGTGCACGCCATCTTCGCTTCGCGCACGCAGCACACTTGTCCTTTCCATCTGTACCCATCCATGGATTCGGCGTCGCGCTCCCACACCATTTGAAATAAAATGACGCGACCGCGACACGGCGTGTCTTCTCCTCCAGGCATCGCCGTACCGACGGCAAGAAGTGAAAGGAGTGCCCCAGTGTTAATGTCTCTCAATTGGACATTTCGAACGCACTGCACGTGCTCGCCCGGTTCGAGCGCGTGTTGCCACGCGCTATCGAGCGATCCAGGAACGAGGAGTCGCACCGAGTATTGTAACTCCATGTCATCGTTCGCTTTCGCGCGCTCGCGTCGCACTTTTGCCAAGGCGATACCGTGGACATTATCTTGCTCTATTTCCCGTTCGACCCAAGGCACAGGAGCTGATGTAACCAGTGCGTAGAGCTTGAAATCTGGCAGGTACGTAATCGTGTGCGGCGTACACTTGAGCGCCACCTTGCGCACCGGCCACGCAGCTTCGTAGTGCATTTTACTAGGCATCTGACAAATGCGCACGCCACCCAACGCGGTGCCTAGAATGAAACCGTGCGGACAGTTGACGTTGTGGAATACCGTGAATGCGACGACCTCGCCTTCACCACGCGTCGGGAGAGCTAATACGCGAGACCTGCGAACGATGAGCCACAACGGGTTCGGGCCTGCGACAAAGATGCCTTGCACGCCTTGTCCTTCGCCGACGTTACCGATGCGCGTCAATCGCGCGCCCGCTAGGGAGTCTCTAAGCTGACCTGCGGCGCCTATGCCGGCGACATTCAAACCAGAACCTTCAACGTCGACGTTGACGCGAGAAAATCGCAACTCATTCTTTTCGAGCGGTTCGTCTTGTCCTTCGTACGTAGTCCCGGCGGGAACGATGAAACCCTTATACAAGAGCAACGTGCCATCGCCACGCACTGCGGTGAGCAAAGGGCGCTCGTGCGCATCTTGGAATGAATCGATGCGAATATCGACAATCTCAGGGACACTGGACTCAGCGTTGACGGGTGTTTGCGGACTCAATACGCGCATGCCCTCGGACAGCCCATCGGCGCACCAGATGCGCGTGCAGCTGGGCAACGAAAACAATTCCAGACTTCCACCCTCGCGCGTCAGCGCGACGATGGCCTCGCTGTTGTTGCACGCGCCGCTCTTCTTGTTCCCTTCCAAACCCGTAATGGTGCCATTCGTCGCAGCTCGATGAATCCATCCGCTCTTGCGTTCGCCCCCGCCCGCCGCGTCTGCGGCTTCAACAGAATCATCCACCAGAGCGAACGCCGTTACTGAAGATGTTGGGATCGCCCCCGTTTCCATCAACGAAACACTCATCTGTTTTTCGTCTCCGGACAACAATCTTATCGAACCATCCGATAGCCGAACGATGATGTAAGGATCTAAAATCTGTGCGGACGCGATCGCGGCTCCCTTCGGTGCGTCCATGTCCTGCAAACCGACGTCTTGTACCTTCACGCCTCCCTTTAACACGCGGATGCCCGTTCCCGTGACTTGGACCGAGCAGTAATGTCCGAAAATATTCGACGCCGCCAACGTGGCTTGATTCGTGATGAACTCGAGCGAGGCGCTCACTTCTTGAAGCTCCTCGCCGGTTTCCATGATCATCGTCGACGACTTCATGCTCAGCAACAAATGATGATGGAAAGGTTCGCGTTCTTCTTTCGAACCTTCTTTGCGATAGTGCAACGTCCACAAACCTTGTAAATTGGGCAGCGTACCGGATTCGACTTCGGTGACGAGTTCAGGCTGGACGCCACGAGTCAAAATTGCCAGCGCACCGTTCTTCCCTTGACCGCACGCGGTGATGAGCTCGGTGCGCTCGTTCTTGTTCGAACCCATGGGCGCGCTCGCGCCGACGGCGATATCCACCACAGGCGCGACGCCGAGCAAAGAGTCTTTGACCTTCAAATCGTAACCAGCAACCTTCAAGCCTGGGATGATGCCGGCCAAGCCTTCGCGCTTCTTCTCCGTTTGCACAGCGTCGGTCTGCACAGTCTCCGTTTTCGTCGTGCCGTAGAGCAACGCCTCGAGCTCGTCATCGTCATCTTCGGGACTCGGCGTCGACGGCGCTGGTGGCGGCGCCTCGGCGGTTTTGGCGCGTTTG
>Ga0209666_1001757_pt1 | contig 16514 bp, 8 predicted proteins | sample SaaInlV_125m_DNA_FD_184679 | JGI IMG/M metagenome (GOLD analysis project Ga0209666, IMG submission 184679) | Marine microbial communities from expanding oxygen minimum zones in the Saanich Inlet - Saanich Inlet SI037_S3LV_10m_DNA (SPAdes)... | ecosystem: Environmental > Aquatic > Marine >...
TCACGGCAAGGTGAAACGCCACTGCGCGGACTGCAACCCCTGCCCGCATAGCAAGCTGAAACGCGACTGCACGGCCTGCAACCTCTGCCCGCACGGCAAGCACAAACTCAAGTGCGCGGACTGCAAGCCCTGCCCGCACAACAAGCGGAAAAGCGACTGCGCGGACTGCAGTGGCTGCCCGCATGGCAAGCTGAAACGCTTCTGCGTGGCCTGCAACCCGTGCCCGCACGGCAAACACAAATACAGGTGCGCGGCCTGCAAAGCCGCTCGCGCGGGACAGCCGCCTCCGCCGCGGAAGCGTAAGCGCGACCCCGAGGTCAAGCCCGACCCCGAGGTCAAGCCCGAGCCCGAGATCAAGCAGGAGCCCTTCACGATCCGCGGCTACTTCGGCATCCGCGACTAGCGACGTACAGAGAGACCAAAAAGGTTCGTAACTAGCTCTAGACTCGCTCGTCGATAGACTGTAAAAAATTTTCTTTCACGAAAAAAGTCAAGGCGACGCAGTACGAGCCGTTCACCAGAGACGGGCCTGGGCGGATCGAGGTCAAAGTCCTGGCGATGAACTCCGGGGGACGCATGTCCGACGACTTCCACAAGGTACTCTACGCTTTCGCTCGGAGGAAGGTCGCCAAGTCGCTCGGCGTCGACGGCAACGACGCCGGCGGCGCGGATGAGGACCCCGACGCGCGGACTGAACGCAAGCAGCGCATTGCGCGTGAGAAGAAGAGAATGATAGCGGCCATCCAGGCTGCGCGGATCGCCTACCAGGCTAGGCTGATCATGGCAACAACGGCGCAAAGAGAGAGACAGCGAGGACAGGTTGGCGCTCGTGGGACCACCGACACCGGGCCCGCGGCGTAAATTAGTGTTTTTGATCCCAGGGAGGATTTTCACTAAAAAAGCGCGTTTTTGCGGCGTCTCCGTCTACCTCTCGTCGTCGTCGTTTTTGTTCCTGGCGGAGAAGTAGGCATCCTTCATCGACTTGGCCGCCTTCCAATAGTGCTCGACGTAGGTCTTGGCCGGGTCGCTCCAGCCCCAGTCCTGGCGCATGATGTCACCCACCAGCGACTGCCACTTTTCCGGTTCCGCGTCGTACGTCATCAGCGCGCGGTCCAGCGCGTGGTCGATGTCGTGGTCGTGGCTCCCGTCAAACGCAAAGCCGTTGACCCTCAGACCCGCCTCCTGCGCGCGCAGCGCGTCCTCGTCGACGTCGAAGACGGTATCTTTGAGCCCGCCCGTGCGGCGCACCACCGGGACGGTGCCGTAGCGCATGGCGATCATCTGCGTCAGGCCGCAGGGCTCGAACATCGAAGGCACGAGGAGCATGTCCGACGCGGCGTACACGAGATGCGACAGCGGTTCGTCGTACGCAAACACGAATCCGCTCTGCCCGGGGTACCGTCCGCCAACCTCGTACGCCATGTCGTTGAAGTCCCTCTGCACGTTCCCGTCCGGGCTCGATCCCAGGAGCACAAACTGCCCGCCGCGCTCGAGCGCGCGCCAGCACGCGTGCTTGATGAGGTGTATGCCCTTCTGGTGCGTCAGCCGCGCGACGACACCCACCAGCGGTCGCGTCTCGCTCAGTTCCATGCCCAGCCTTTCGCAGAGTTCGGTTCGCGCCGCGCTCTTACCCTCGGCGAACGTCTCGGCGTTGTAGTTGAGCGGCATGTACTCGTCCGTGAGCGGGTCCCAGAGCTCGACGTCGATGCCGTTGCGTATGCCCACCATCTTGCTCGAGTTGGCGGCGATGGCGTTGTGGTTGGAGATTTCCTCCGCGTACGTCGGAGACACCGTCGTGGCAAACGTGCACTTGCGCATCGCGCGGCCGATGAGGTCGTCGCCGAATTGCAGGTTGTGGATGGTGAGAACCGTCGCCGCGCCCGGGGGAAGCCGGTTGCGTTTGGCGAAACAAATGTGACTGGTGCTCCAGTCGTGCGCGTGGATGACGTCCGGAACGTCGCCGACGTGCGCCAGGTACGCGAGCGCGCACTCGGAGAAGTACTCGAAACGCACGTGGTCGTCGCCGCGGCCGTAGATGCACCCCACGTCGAAGTGCCCGGTGTCGGGTTGCAGAAACGTGACGGGAACTTCCTCGACTTCGCCTTTCCACACGTAGCAGGTTTTGTCATCCTTCATCGCGAACGCGTCCACGCGGTCCAGGTTATCGATCTGGTCCGTGTCCATGCAGTCGTACTTCGGGAGAATGACCTCCACGGAGTGCCCATCCTCGATCACCGCGCGAGACAACGCCGTGACGACGTCGCCCATGCCTCCGACTTTGGCGATGGGAGCCATCTCGACGGCGACGTGCACGACGCGAAGCGTGGGCACCGCGCCGCCGCGCGCGCCGACAATCTTCTTGTGGTAATCCAGCCCGTCGCGGCTGTCGTACCGCCCCTCCATGGTCCGCGCGTCGTCCGTGAAGACGAAATCGCACACGTGCGCGTCCGGTGGGATTTGCAAACGAGCCACCAGCGCGGGTTGCGCGCGCTCGCCCCCCGGCGGATGCGGCGCGGGCTCCATGCGCATCGGCCCGAAACCCGAAGCGTGCGTCCAGCGGTTCCAGCCGCCCTGCACGAAGATATCCGCGGCGCCTCGTAAAGGCGCCTTCGGGTCGGACGTATCGTTCGCCGCGTGCCGGTAGAAAATCTGGATCTCCCCGCCCGCCGCCGGCCTGTCGGGCAAAACCACCACCTTGGCGGTCGCGGGGTCCTCCTTGATTTTCTTGTCAAAGCCCTGGCGCGAGACAAACTTGCGTTCGGCGGCGCGGCCCGCGCGCTCGGCGAGCGTAACGTCGAGGTGTCCGAACTCTTGCTCGAGCTGCGCCTCTCTTTCGCCCGCGTGGTCGACGTCCGCGGGGGGCGAGCCGTCGTCGCCGCCCACGGGCGAGTGGTAGTCCTTGCCCCCGGCGTTGTCGTACTCGCCCTCGCCGTCGGAAAACACAAAGTCCAGCACGTTCGCCTCCGGGGGGACAAACACGGGCTCGGCGATCCACCAGTCGCCGCCCTGGTCGTTGAGCCAGTACTCGGCCCTAGACGGGTGGTCGTGCGACAGAGGGCGCATGCCCACCTGCCTCGGGTCACCCTGCCACCCGTTGTACCCCAGGTGCATGAACAGCTGGCCGCCGTCGCCCAAACCGTTGGGGTTGCGGCGGTTATACACCACGGCGCTGTCGCCGTGCCGCGGGCCGCCTCCGAGCCAGTAGTACACCTCCTTCACCGACGACGCCACCACGGCGACTTGCGTGCTGGCCCAGGTCTCAGCCTCCTTGCGGCGCGCCGCCTTGCGCGCCGCCAGCGTCGCGTGGTACGCCTCCGCGTACACGCTCTCCATGGTCTGCAGAGACTCGATGGACGCCGAGGACGGCGTCGGCTCGGACTCCACCGCCGTCGGCGAGGACTCCACCGCCGTCGTCTCCGGCTCCGGAGCAGACTCGCCCGCTTCGCCCTTCAGCGCCATCACCTCGTTGAGCAAATCCTCGAGCTCGAGTTCCTCCGCCGTCTTGTCCGACGGGGGGGGAGTCTGCTCCTGCTTCGCCGGCGCCACCCCCGCGGCAGCCTGCGCGGCAGCGATGTGCGCGGCGGACGCGCCGGGGCCGTGCTCGGGCAGAGTGGCGGCGTCGTTACCTTCCTCGCCCTTCAGTCTGCGAATCTCGGCGTCGCGCGCCTCCAGCGCAACCTGCAGCGCGGCAATCTCCGTCTGCACGCGGCTCTCCCCCTTGGCTTGCCTGAGCTCGGCGGAGGACGAGAGCTCCAGCTCGGCGTTGGCGGTCTCCAGCTCGTGCTGCAGCGACCCGAGCTTAAACTCGAGCTGCTGAATCTTGGTCTCCGCGGTTTCACGCGCATCGCGCTCGACCGAGACCAAACGCTCGAGGTCGGCGGTGGCGCTCGCCACGCGCTTTTCGAATTCGATAGCCTTCTCCATCGGGTCATCCGCCTGCAGGTCCTCCGAGATCTTCTGCGCCTCCGCCGCGCGCGCCTCGGCATCCTCCTTCTCCGCGAGCGCAGCCGCGAGCTTCACCTCCAAGTGCTCCTCCGCGGAGAGCTTGTCGGCGGCGAGCCGATCGAGGTCGATCTTCGCCTGCTTCGCGAGCTGCTCAGCCTCGGCGACGCGCCGCGACGCCGCCTCCTCGGCGGCTTTGAGCTCGTCGCGAACCTTCTGGATCTCCATCACGGAGAACTCGTTCGCCTCGGAAACCGCCGCCTGCACCGCCGCGGCGGTCGCCGCGATCTGCTCCTGCACCTTGGCGCGCTCGGCGTCCGTGGCCTTGCCGGCGGCGATCGTCGCGAGCTCGGCGTCGGTGAGCTTCTCGACGGCTTCGTCGCGAACCCGCTCGGCTTCGAGCAACGCGGCGTTCGCCTTCGCCTCGCGCTCGCGCGCCGCCTCTGCCTCCGCCTCCGCCTTGGCCGCCGCGACTTCCCACTCCGCGGCTTCGGAGGCAGCCTGTTTGAACTGTGCCGCCTCCTCGCGCGCCTTCGCGGTCTTCGCGCGCGCGGTGGAGAGCTTCTCCTCGAAGTCGGCTTTGGCGGCTTCGATCGACGACGACGCCTCCGTCTTAGCCGCGGTAATTTCCTCGTCGCGGCGCCGCTTCGCCGCCGCGATGGCTTCGTTCGCCGCGCGCTCCGCGGCGTCGACGGCTTCGTCCGCTTTCTTTTGCGATTCCTTCTTGATTTCTTCCACCAGCTTCTCCGCGGCTTCCGCCTTGGCGATGGCAGCCTCGATCTCCGCCTCGGCTTTTTGCTTCGCCTCCTCGCGTGTCTCATCGATCTGCTTCTGGAAATCCGCGGTGAGCTCGTCGATGCGCGCGTCGGCGGCGGCGCGGATCTTCTTCACCTCCTTCTCCGACTCGGACGCTTTCTTCATCGAAGACGCGACCTCCGCCTCCGCCTCCTCCACAGCCTTCGCGACGGCGTCCTTGGCGGCGGCGATGGCCTCCGCCGTCTTCGCCGCTTCCTCAGCCTCTTCCCGCGCCTCGGCGATTTCCGCCGCCGCCTTCTCCTGCGCCGCCACGACGCGGCGCTGCATCTCCTCCTCCTTCTGCTTCACCGCCTTCTTGACCTTCGCCTCGGCAGCCTCCACAGCTTTACGCGCCTCCTCCTCCTTCTCCGCGACGAGCACCGCGGCAGCCTCCTCGGCGGCAGCCACCTCGATGCGCGCAATCTCTTCCGCCGCGTTCAGAGCCTCCTCGGCGTTCTTGAGTTCCTCCTTGAGAATCTCCTCAGCTTCGGAACGCGCGCCGTCCTGCGCTTCGTTCGCGCGACGCGTCGCCTCCTCTAAAGCGCTCTCCGCCTCGGAGACGCGCTTATCCGCCTCGGCTTTGGCTTCCGCGGCGAGCCGCTCGTACTTTTCCTTCTCCTGCCTCGAGATTTCCTCCTGCACAATCTTCGCCGCGTCCACGTCGCGCTTCGCGTCGGCGAGCACCTTCTCCGCCTCCGCGGTCTTCGCCGCCGCGCGCTTCTCCGCGGCGGCGACGTCCGCCGCCGCCGCCTCCTCGGCGGCTTTGATCTTGGTCGCCATCGCCTCCTCGGCGGCGAGCTTCGCCAGCCGCGACGTCTCCGCCAGAGCCTCCCACTCCGCCATCATGTCCTCGGCGTCGCGCACGCGCGTGTCAGCGTCCAGCTTGATCTGACGCAGCATCTCCTCGATGGCCGCCTTCTTCTGCTTCACCTCCGCCACAGCCACGCGCGATTGCTCCTTCGCGCGGTCGCGCTCACGTTCCGCCGCCGCGACGCGCTTCGCCGCCTCCTGCCGGATGCGGGTCACGGCGTCGTCCATGTCGCTCACCGCGCGCGCCGCGAAGGCCGAAGCCTCCGCCTCGGCGGCGGCGGCTTCCATCTCGGCGAGCTTCGAGCGCGCGGCGGCGGCCGCGGCGGCGGCGTCCGCGTTGCCGTTGTACTCGCCCATCAGGTCGCGCGCGGCGGCTTCGGTGGCTTCCGTCTCGTCGTACGAAGAATCCGGATCCGCCGGCGCGTCGGTCGCCGGCGCAACCGTCTCCGGCGCATCCGTCGTCGCCTCGCTCTCCGACGCCGCCTCGGTTCCGGGCGGGGGCCCCGGTGGACTCGTGGAAGGCGGAGGGGGCGCCGGAGGAGGCTGCGTCGGCGGTAACGTGCCGTTCCTGGCCGCGAGCTCCTCCTCCCTGGACGCGAGCCGCTTGGCCAACTCGCGCGCCGCCTTGACCCGCTCCGCCACGGAGCGCATCACCTCCGTCTGCCCGGTCTCGTACTCTCCGCCGACGCCGTAGCGGTTGTCGTCGTCCGCGGCGCGGGGTACCACGCGCGATGCGCGGGGTGGCGCGCGCCGCGCGTGCGACGCCGAGTTCACGGGCGCCGGCGTCGCCCCGTCGGGCGACGCGTTCGCGTCCCCGAACGAAGACCCGCGCGTGGGAAGCCTCGAAGCGGCGGCCGTGGTCCGAACGCGACCGCGCGCGAACGCGCCGGGCGAGGCGCTCCGCGCGGGCCCGCGAGCGCGCGCGCCGCGGGGGCGCGCCGCGGCGATCGCGGCCTCGCCGCTCAGCGCGCCCGCCATGCCCGCCTCCATGTCTCCCCGCTCCGGCGCGCGGCCCTCGAAGTTCCGTCCCCGGGATCCCTTGCCCGAACCGCCGAGTCAAGAAGAAGCCAGGTCAGACTTTCGAACCGACGTGGATGCCGCGCGCGCGTGCTCCGCCGTGGCCGACGCGACTCCGATGCCCCGCGCGACGGACGCGCGCGATCGAACTCGATCGGGCCTCGCGTCGATGCGCGGTCTGGGACTGACGAACGAGGCGACGCGGCGCGCTTCCTCGAACGGGCGAGGAGGGATGTCACCGAACCCGACGCGTGTATTTTGTTGGTTTTTCGCCGAACGAGGTGCCAGCGGGGCGGATAGGGGAGGTTTTGCTCGGTTCACGAACCGAATTCCGCGAATCGGGCGATTTCACGGGTCGCAGACTGGCGCGCAGTCGGGTTTTCTCGATTAGGTTAATTCATGACTGGAAAGTGAGGGCGGTTTTGGGCTCTTTTTTGTTTTTCGTCTTTTCCAACAGAGAGCGCGACGCGAAGCGAGGCGGACAAGGCGCGCAAAGTCGCTGACGGGTCTCCCGCTTCTTGCGAAGTTGCGATTTTTTCGGGGGAAAAGCACCACGTGGAAACGAACAAACACGCTCCCGGAGCTTCCTCGAGATCAGAGCGAGACCGCGCGCGAACGCACGCACGCGTGTCACGATGCCGCTCATCTACGCGTTCGTGGCCCGCGGGCCCACCGTGCTGGCGGAGCACACCAGCCACAGCGGGAACTTCGCCACGGTCGCCGCGGAGGTGCGTCCTGTGTCATCTTTCCGACTCGTTGGAGAAAGACTCGGCGCGACGCGTCGCGCGACGACTCGCCTCGAGGCGTTCCCCACGCGCGCGACGCGCTCCGACAGGCGCGCGCGCCCGGAAAACGCCTCGCGCCTCGAGGGCGTGGACGCGAGCGTTTCGCGGACGACCGCCACTTCCGCGGAAGGTGCCGCGCCGACCGCCCGCCGAGGACGGAGGAGGCGCCAAACGGCCCTTCGCGAGTGTTTTTTTTGCCACAGATTCTGACCAGATCTCGTCCCTCTCCGCCTCCCCCGCGCCCTTCCCGCGCGCGCCTGCCGCCGCAGACCCTGCCCAAGATGATCGAGCAGCTCCGGGCGCAGAAAAAGTTCACGCTCGTGGCGGATGGCCACACGTTCAACTACCTGGAGAGCGACGGTTACGTGTTCCTGGTGGTCGCGGATGAGGCGTTCGGGAGGCAGGTGCCTTTCTCCGTCCTGGACCGAATCGCCGCGGAGTTCGCGGCGTCGTACGGCGAGCGCGCGCGCGACGCCATCGCGCACTCGCTCAACCGCTCGTTCGCGCCGGTTCTGAAGCAGCACATGGACGCCGCGTCGAGCGACGCCGGCGAGCACTCGAAGGTGGCTCGCGTGCAGCAGCAGGTGAGCGAAGTGAAGGAGATCATGATGGACAACATCGAGAAGGTGCTCGACCGCGGCGAGAAGATCGAGCTGCTGGTGGACAAGACCGAGAACCTGCGGTTCCAGGCGGACAACTTCCACCGCACCGGGCGCGCGCTTCGCCGGCGCATGTGGTGGCAAAACCTGAAGATGAAGCTCGTGTTCGCGGCGTTCGTGCTCGTCGTCATCCTGATCCTGTTCCTGTCCTTCTGCTACAGCAACGGCAACGACTGCACGAAGAAGGAGGACTAGTAGCGTAGACGTCGGCGGCGACAATCGGAGAGCGCCGATCGGCCGATCCGCCGATCCGCGCGTCTCGACGACGTCGCACACGCACGCGGCGAGTCCGAGCCGTCCGGAGCGGGGGCTGTTTTTCGCGGCGCGCGTGTACGAGACGAACGAAGGCGAAGACGCGAACGACGCGAGTGTAAATAAAACGTCGACCAAAATTTTTCTGAACGCGACGGAGCGCGCGACGCGCTTTTTGTCGATCGGCTCACGCCTTGGGGGGCGCCTCGCCCTCCTCCGCGGCGAGGTCCGCGGGAACGGAGGCGGGCTCCGCCGGCGCGGCCTCCACGGGAACAGACGCGGGCTCCGCCGGGGCCTCCGTCTGCGCCGGCGCGGGCGGCTCCGCGCCGCCCCACGCCGCCTCCGCCGCCGCCTTCCGCATCGCCTCCGTCACCTCCGCGTCATCCGCGGGCGCCGCCGCGGGCGCCGCGGGCGCCGCGGGCGCCGCGGGCGCCGGCGGTTCGGCCACCGGCGCCTGGCGCGGCGTGGGCGTGGGGTTCCTGATGTCGTCCAGCCCGATTTCATCCTCCAGCGTCTCCTTGAACTCGCGGCTCACCTCCTGCAGTTCGCGGATGGTGGGCTGGAAAGCGCGCAGCGTGCTCCCGAGCTGCTTGGCGATCTCGGCCAGGCCCTTGGGGCCAAACACCAGCAGCGCCACGACGCCGATGACCAGCGCCTCGGGCGCGCCCACGCCGAAAAGGGACGCGGAGATCTGTGGTTTTTTGGGTTTTTAAAACGTGGTGGATGGGACGCGCGAGACGCTCCGGCGCGGTCAGCGTCGTTCGTTCGCGAAGGCGTTCGCGACGACGCGAAAAAAAAAGCGCACGGCGCACCGCGGATGATCGGCGACGGATAACGATGGCCCGCGTGGCGACGCGGCGCGGCGCGGACGCCGCGGGGCCGCGGGCTCGAGACGGAGGGGCGCGCTGACGTACCACCGAGGTGCGTCCGCGCGCGGGCGCGCGGAGCGCGAGAGAAAGGCGGGACTCGCGCGCGAGGTGCGCGGCGGCGCCACCCGCCACCGCGCGCCTCGCGGAGAGCTTGGCGGAAGATTGCGCCGGCGCGCCCGAGGACGAGGCGCACCCGCCGCGAACGACGGCGGCGGCGCGGCACGCGCGGGGCGCGCGATGCACCGCCGCGATCGCGGGAGTGGCGCGGAGGTTCGACGCGGTGACAGCCATCGTGTCTGCGCTGCGCAGAACAGTGTGCCTGCGGAGGACGTGTCGAGGAGATTCTCACTGCTGACTGGCCGACGCCGATCCGAAGTGCGCCGAGATCGATGTCGTCGCCTGTCGGACTCGCGCGGCCGACTCCGTTTCGACGTACCGCGTCCCGACGATTGGACGAGAACCCCGCCACTGTCGGCAGCGCGGGCGCACGAGACCCGCGGCTCTTCGTTCGCGACACGGAAGGAAGGTCCCCCCTTCCCGGCTCGGGCCCCCGCTCTCTCCCGCGGCGCGATGAGCCGCCGTCCCGGGGGCTCATTCGACCCCGACGACAAGTACTCCAAGGCGAAGGCGCAGAATGTGCGATCGCACGCGACGCCCCCGCCAGTGAAGTCCCGCGGCGGCGTGCAGGGCGACGTCCCTCGCTTCGCGTCGCAGCATTCATCCCCCGCGCAGTCCGCGGAGTCGAGCGAGATGGCGGCGCGGGTGCGCTCGAAGCTCGACGCTGTCTCGGACCGGCTGCATTCGGACGAGCGGGAGAGCAGCGCGGATCTGGTCAAGGGATCGCTGGATCGCCTGGCGTTTGCGAGCCAGGTGTCTCAGGTGACGGACGCGTTCGGGTCGGTGGGCCACGACGCGCTGGATGAGGTGGGCAGCCTGGCGAGCAAGGCCACGGAGACGGTGGCTCTGTTCCAGGCGGCGCAGTACGCCGCGAAGTGGATGCCCATCGACACGCACCTGACCATGAAGCCGACGTACGTGAAAGTCGCCGCGCAATCCGCCGAGCGCATCAAGTGGTACGAAGACGCCGACTTTGAAAAGATTGTCGCGACGCACGCCGACGAGCGCGACGCGATTTTGGCCGAGAACGCGGGTTTGCGTGGAATGCTCGGTTTAGAGGAGACGTCGTCAGAGAACGTTTCTTTGATCCGCGAGACGGAGGACGGCGTGAACCGCGCGTTGCTGTTGAGCGCCGCCGAGGAAATCAAGCGCCTAAGAGCGCGCGTCTCCGTGTTGGAAGGCGAAGCCGCGCGGCGTCGCGTCAAGGATTCGGGTTTCTTCTCCTTCGGCGGCGGCGGCGATACCGGCGGCGTCGACACGCAGCAGATGGCGCGTTTAACCACGGAGCTCGCCCGGTTGGAGGAGGACAACGGACGGCAACGCTGGATGATCGGCGAGAAGGATAAGCAGATCAAAGAGACGCAGGCGAAGTTCGCGGCGTCTGAGGCGTACGCTCTGCGCGAACGGCTGCAGGAGTGCACGGAGGCGCTGCAAGTCGCGGCGAACCTGCAGGCGGAGCAGCTTCAGTACTTGGAGGACAACGCGTTGAAGAAACTCACGGCTTTGGATGACCAGATAGCCGACGTGCAGGATGACCTGGACACGCGCACGCACCAGCTCGCGCAGCTCCGGGACGTCATCAAGCAGTACTGGGCGAACGGAGACGAACGCGTCGCGCCGAACATCGCGAGCCTCGCCGGGTTCACAAAAGCGGAGCGCGCTCTGTTGTTTACGCTCAAACAGAAGCGGGAGGCGAAGACGCTGGGAGGGATCGTGAGCGGGCTCGGGCGGTTCGGAGTGAAGCTGGGGGGGAACGCCGTGGAACACCTAATCAAAGCGTGCGCGCCGCCGCCGGTGGCCATACCCAGGGAGGGCCAAACCGTCGCGGCGCCCGTCGGAGCCTCGGCGGCGAAGACCTCTGGAACCGTCGCGACTTCCGCCGCTGGTGAAGAAGCGTCGGCGGCGGCGACGCCCGCGGCGTCGCCCGCGAAGCGAATCGGCGCGTCGGACGACGCTCCGCCCTCGGATGACGGGTACCAGGGCGACGGCGACGCGTCCACCGCCCCCCCCACGGCAGAGAAGATGCCTCCCTCGGCGTCCTCGTCGGCGGCGTCTTCAGCCGCGGCCACGCCGGTGAAGAAGCTTCCGCTTGATACACTGCCGAGATCCGAGGAGGCTTCGGAGGAGGCTTCGGCGTTGCCCGCGTCGTCCGCTCCCGCGACCGCGTTACCCTCTCCGCCGTCGGCGACCGCTTCCGATGCGGCGCTGGTAAAAACAAGCGCGCGTCCCGCGCGACGCCGCGAGGACGAGACCGCCGAGGATAGGGCTGCGCGCGAGAAGGCGAAGCGCGAGCGCCGCGACGCCGCGAACGCCGCGAGGCGCGAACCCTCCTCCGTTTCGCGCGGCGCCGGCGGAAAGAAAAAGGATGAGCATTTCACCGGTTTCGAGGATGAGGCTTCGGCGGCGCGGGAGAAGAGGGAACGCGCGGCGGCGAGGCCGGCGTTGCCGCAGCCCAAGCTACTGGGGAAGGCGGCTCTGCGCGAGGAAGAGCGCAGGAAAGAAGAAGAGGCGCGCCGGGAAAAGATTGGCGGGTTCCAGGGCTTTGGCGGCGACGGCGACGACGACTCAGACTCGGACGGCTATTAATATTGAATTATTATTCCGGACTGCGTTCAGTAGAGCGCGATCGATGTCCGCGTGCGTTTCCACGCGTGACACGAGAGCCGACTCCCACGAAATCGACTTCGAAACACCGCACGCCTCATCGGGAGGCGCCCGTCACCGCCGCCGCCGCCCGGCTCTGCTTCGCGGGCGCGGCGGTTGCGGGCTCGGAGGGTTTCGCTTTCGCGTCCGAGCGCGAAGCCTCGGAGTCCTTTTTCTCGTCATCTGCCTCGCCCTCATCGGGGAGCATGTCCCCGTAGTACCCCGGGTCCGCGAGCATGCAGTCCCGCAGCGCCTCCGTCTGCTTCGCGCACTTCTCCACGAAGTCACCGTCCGCCTCCTTGGCTTTGTCCACGCAATCCTCCCACGCCACGAACGCGGTCTTGCAGCTGCCTCCCTTCATGAACTTGCAGAAACCGCACTCCTCCTCCTCCTCCTGCTTTTCCCCGTCGGCCGCATCGGCCGCCTTCGCGCCGTCCCCGGCCTTCGCGGTCGCATCCTCGGGATCCGTCCCCGCCTTCCCCGGCGCGTTCGCGGTGGTTTCCCCCGCCATCGTCGAAGCCCCGCGCGCGCGTGAATGGGGAACCGCGCTCCGACGCGGACGACGGATGAACCTAACGCGCGCGATCGGCGGACGGCCGAAATTTTTCCTCGTGGACCTGAAACGTGAAAGGCTTCAGAAGAACTCGGCACGACACGCATTCCGCGCCTCGCATTGCGCGCGCTCGCGCGCCCCTGCCTTCGGGGCTGGAGGCCTCCTTCTCGGCGACAGGGCGGTGCTCCCGAGCTTTGATGGCTGGCGCGGTGAACTCCACCGAGACCGCCTCTGAGTCTCCTTCGGGGGAACCGCCTCCCTCCGAGAGTCTCCTCGCGTCCTTGCGAAGCTCGCTGAGCAGCGCCGATTCCGACAACAAGACGCGCTCGCTGCGCGCCATCGCGTCGTCGTTCGCCGAGGCGCACGCCTCCACCTCCGCCGCGCGGTTCCGGGCGGAGTGCGCGCTGTGCGCGCTGCTGGACGACCCGCGAAGGCCGCTGGACGCACCGGCAAGGCTCGCCGCGCTGTTCGTGCTCGCGAGAGGCGGCGAGGCTCTGGGCGCGGACGACGGTGAGAAGAGGAGAAGCCCGGGGGAGGCGGACGCGTCCCCGGACGCGCCGGACTCGCCGTCGCCGTTCGCGGAGACGCTGCGTTTTTGGGCGAGCGGCGACACTTCCCGCACTTTCCGCGGTGACTCGCCTTCGACGAGTCACAAACACAAACACGACGCGAACACGTTGTTCGACGCCGAGCGAACGTTCCTTTTAGCTCTGTCGGACCCGGCGCGGCGCGCGCGCGTCGCCGACGCCGCGCCCGAGACGTGGACGCGACGGGAGGATGACCGAAATCCGCGCGTCGACGAGACCTCCGACGACGAACGCGTTCGAGAGCCTAAAAGAGCCTCGAGCCTCGAAACTTTAAAAGCTCCTCCGTTGGGTTATTGGCCGTCACTTAAGGAAGGCGACGAGACAGAACCGATCGGGGCGCCGTTCGTCGCGCGCGCGTTCGACGCCGAACGGTTTTGGTACGCGCCGAAAAGTCACCGCGACGCCGAGTTTTCACTGAACCGTCCGTTGTGGGACAAGACCGCGGGGTTGTTTCGTCTCGACGCCTCATTCGCGGCGCGTCGAGACTCGGCGCGTGCGATCTTAAAGGAGTCTTTTAAAAACCCAGTCGCGCCGATGCGTCAATCGACGGCGTCGGCGGCGCTGCGGCGAGACGCGTCGCTGGCTAGCGTCATCGCGAGAAGCGCCGACGCGTTTCGCGAGACGGTTGAAAAAAACCCACCCGTGGCGGCTTCGGTTCTGCTCGCCACGGCGCGCGTGCCGTCCGCGCGCGTCGCGCGTCTAAACACGCTGCTGGACGTGCTTTTGGAAAACGTGGGCGTGCACGCCATGGAGGTGGTGGCGAAGGCGTTCGAGGAGAGTCGCGAGGCGCGAAACGACGCGCGCGCTGTTTTCCAGACGGACGGAAACGAAACGACGACGCGAGAGACGCGAGAAAAGCTCTCTGCGAAGTTTCGCGAAGTTTCGTCTTCGTATCCTTTGCCCTCTTCGTTTTTGACGCCGTTCGCGGCGCGTTGCGTGCGTCGGTGCGTGGACGGCGGGGAAGGCGGAGGCGGAAGCGGAAGCCGTTCTCACAACGCGTCCGCGCGTCTCACCTGCATGTTCCTGCAGGTGCTCCTCCGCGAGCGGCACGTCTCCGTCGCGGACCTCCCGGCGGAGGTGGAGAGCTTCTGCGTCGAGTTCATGAGCGTGAAGGAAGCGGCGGACCTGTTCCGGCTCGTCAAGCAGCTACAGCGGGAGGACGCGCGGGCGGCGAACGGCGAGGACGCGGAAGGAGGTGCGGGATAGACGAGATGCCGTAGTCGGTGAAACTCACTTTAAAAAAAAGCGTCAAAACAAGACGCGCGCTCGTCACGAAAACGCAAACTCCGACGCCTCGAGGGAAACCGCGGTTTCCCTCCCGAAGATGGTCAGCGTCGCGTCCACCGAGCCGTCGTCGCGCCGCGCGGTGACGTACCCCTTGAACCCCTTGAACGGACCCTGGTGCACCTCCACCGTCTGCGCGCCGGGGGGCGCCGTGGAAGCGCGCTCCTCCGACGGCGCCGCCGCGCTCGCCGACGTCGACGCGCTTTCGGCGGCGGCGGCGTCTCCTCTCATCGCCGCCACCTCCTCCGGCGACGCCACCTCCATCTCGCCCATCGCGTGTTCCAAACTCGCCGCGGCAAGTTCTTCCTCTTCCCTCGCCTTCTTCTCTGCCTGCATCTCCGCGAACGCCTCGTCCGACACGACCCGCGGCTCGCACGCGCGCATCATCTGCTCGAGCTGCGCGTCGGGAACCGTTCGCGGCGCTTCGCTCTTTTGTTTGCGCGTGTTTCCGTACCGCGTGATGCCGCCGACGGCGAAGCCCTTGAACGGGTACACCTCCTCCAGCGCGCCGAGCAGTTTCTGGTTCATGCCCGACAGCTTCAACAAGATGAACCCGGGGAAAGGTTTCTCGCTGCCTTCTTCTTCCGAAGGCACCAGTCTCAACAGGTCCAAGCGAGACTTTCCGAGCGCGTCGCTCTCCGAGACGGCGAAATCCACCGCCGGCGCGCGCGGCGTCCACGCGTCGATGACGACGCCGCCCACGCGCGGCGTTCCCGAGAGCGCCACGATCAGCTCCGCCGCTCGTTCCTCGCGCGTCTCCGGGACAGCCACCATGTACCAGCCTTCCTCGGTCATCGTGTCCTGGAACGCGCCCTGCCTGTCCAGGTCGCGACGCACCACGTTCAGCTTGCGACGGCCGGTGAGGGGATTGTCGAGCTTGTACTTCTCGGACGCGTCTTCTTTATCTTCGTCCAGGTCGACGTCAGCGACGAACGCGCTTTTGTTCGCAACGGCGTTTTTCTCGCCCCTCGACAAAACAGGGACGCCCTTACCGCGCGACCGTTTCAAGTTCGGCGCCTTCAAGACGCCCCCAGGCGCTTTGGCGGCGGCGGCGGCGGCGGCGCGCTCGTACCCGCCCGCGCGTCGCCGCCGCGCGTCGCGCCGCCGCATCGCCTCCGCCTTGGCCTCCTCCGCCTCGCCGAGACGGTCGAGCGTGCGTCGCCTCAGCTCCGCCTTGACGTCCTTGCCCTCGCGCTTCAGCTCGTAACACCGCGTGAGCCGCTCCACCAGCTGCGCCTTGACCCCGGCGGTGGTGGCGCCGAACACAGCGAGCTCCGCCTTGATCTCCGTCGCCTTGAGCGCCTCGACGGCGCTCACCAGATCCTCGCCCGTCATCCCCTCGAACCGCGGGGGGGCGGGAGACGCGGTCTCGCCAGCCGCGCTCTCCGCGTCTCCCGCGCCCGCGTCCTCCGAGGCGGCGCGGAGCCGAGTCGCCGCGCGCGGGAGGGGAACGAGAAACCCGGGGGCTCGCCCGGACGCGCCTCGGGCGCGCGCCACGGCACGACATGAGGGTCGGCCCGCCGCCGCCGCCGTCGCGTTTCGGGCGCGGGGGGGGCACGCGCGCGTCGCCGAGGGCGCCGCGGCCGCCACGACGTGAGACATCGTACCTGCGCGTGCGTGCTCGAGGCGGCTCCACGCGCGTTCGCGAGACTGGCCTGCGTCGCGCGCGTCTCTCTGCGCATCCGTCCGCGCGAATCGGCTTATTATCGCGCTTTATCGCCGAAACAAGCAAAACCTTCTTTCCGTGCGTTCGCGACGTTCCGGCGAAGGAAGAGAGGAAGGAGCGCGTCGCGAGCACGCGCGAGCGCGTGCCGAGCGGACAGATCGGTCGGTGGTTTGACCGTCGAAACCGACGCGTTGAAACCAGAAAAGGAATCGTTTTCATAGGAATCTCCTCGGATTCCCCGATGAAACGCGTCGACGCTAATATAGAAAAACGCGGGGTACTCGCCGCCGAAGGGCGAGACGTCGTTTACGGAAGTTTGCGACTCCAGCCCTCCCGCGAACGCTTTTTGATTTTCAAACCGCCACGTGCGCAATCCAATTCCCTCTCGAAAGGTCCAAAAAAGTTTCCTTTTTTTTTTTTTGGGAATCGGGCCGACTTGACTCGTCGTCAGACCGTCGCGGCGCTCCGACTTGGATATTTTGGAAAGAAAATCTGCGAAGTGATCCAGTTTTGCCAGTCTGTGGCGGCTGACTGT
>Ga0209666_1001759_pt1 | contig 16511 bp, 7 predicted proteins | sample SaaInlV_125m_DNA_FD_184679 | JGI IMG/M metagenome (GOLD analysis project Ga0209666, IMG submission 184679) | Marine microbial communities from expanding oxygen minimum zones in the Saanich Inlet - Saanich Inlet SI037_S3LV_10m_DNA (SPAdes)... | ecosystem: Environmental > Aquatic > Marine >...
GTCGTGCTGCGTGCAGATGTTCGTCGGCGCGCTCGCCGGGTGCGGCGTCGCGCCGGAAACCGCCGCCGCGCTTCTACCGCCATTCGCGCAAACGCTTTTGCCCGTCGGCGCGACGGCGTTCGAGCTTTTCTTCGGCGTCGCGTTATCGTTTGAGCTGTGTTTTCGTCGTGGTCGTGGTCATAGTCGTTCGGTCTCCAGCTCCAGTGCGGTCTCTTCGACGGAAGATGTTTCGGACGATTCGAGAACAACGCGCGCGTTCGCGATTCTCGGCGTCGCGTTTCACGTCCTCATCGCGTTACCTCCGCCGCCGATGTCGGTGTACCCGTTCTCGATGCTCATGGCTCCGCCGTACGTCACCGGTATCGTTCCGCACTCGGTGACCTCCGCCGCGCGCGCGTTCGCGAGGTGCCAGGACGAGGTCAAGATCGCGGCTGTTATTTTTTTAACCACCCTGCTCGCGCACCAGCACGAGACGGCGCGATCGAAAGACGAAGGACTCTTCGAGTACCCGGCGTACTTCGCGTGGCGCGTCGGCGCGACGTGGACCGTCGCCGCGTTCGGCGCGGTCGCGTACGTCGCCGGGCGAGGCGTCGTTTTCGACGTCTCCGACGAATCGTTAACCCGACCGAACGGCCGTGAACCGGGTGATGATTCGTCCCCCGCGGGTTTAGACGAGCGCGAACCAAAAGCCGGAGACGACACCGAAGCGTCGGTAAGTCTGTCGTCGGCGCCTTTGTCAACCTTGACGCGCGGAGGTTTCGCGCGCGGCGTAAAATACCTCCCCACGTTTTTCGTTTTTGTCGTCTCCGCGGCGCCGTATTTCGGGACTCGCACCTACCCCGCGTTCGCCATGTTCAGCAACTTACGAGTCGAGGGGGGCGGCGAGACGAACCACTGGGTGGTGCGGAGCGTTCGCGTCTCGGGTTCGATTCTTTCGGGGGACGACTCGTACGACGCGTACGCGCGCGCGTACGGCCCGGACGTCGCCGTGCGCGTCGAGGCGACGGATCTGCCGTCGCTGCGCGACGCGCAAATCAACCTCGCGCCGCTGTTCCCGGATGCGGTGACGCGATCGCTGCGTCTGACGGACGTCACGCCCGAGTTCCTCATCGCGCCGCCGGGCTGGGGGCCGCGGTACGAGAACCCGGAGGCGGCGAACGTCGGGTCCAGGGCGAGGCCGCTGACCCTGCCGCTCGCGGAGGCGCGGCGGCGCGTGTCGGCGGCGATGGCGGAGGGCGAGGCGAGAAAAGACGGCGACAAGGCTTCGTTCTTCGTCAAGTTCCGCTGGGTGGTGGGCGGCGTCGCCGAGGCGCGAGCCACGGAGTTCCGCGTGAAAAACGGCGAGGTGGCGCGGTCCGTGAAGGGAAGAGACGCCGTGCTCGGCGCGCCCCTTCCCTGGTGGCGCGCAATCGTGCACAGGTACCGAGCCTTCGACCTAGACGCGTCTCCCTGCAGACACTGACACCGCGACCGGTTGTAATGCTTTTTTTTTCGCGCTTCTGTGCAGCTGTGCGTGCGACGCTGGAAAATCGAGTCGGGAATCGCGACGCTTCGCGCTTCGAGTCTCGTCTGCGCGCGCGGCGAGCACTTCGGCGCGCGCGTGTGTTGGCGCGGCGGCCGCGGCGTTTCCCAGGAGACCGCGCGATCGCGGCGGTCGGGCTGTCGCGATGGACTTCGCGGAGCTCGAGAAGAAGGAGGGCGTGCGCCTCTCGTGGAATGCGTGGCCGTCGTCGCGGATCGAGGCGACGCGGGTGGTGCTTCCCTTCGGGGCGGTGTGCACGCCGTGCAAGCCGATGCCCGAGATGCCGGTGCTGCCGTACGCGCCGGTGGTGTGCACCGAGTGCAGCGCCGTGCTCAACCCGTACTGCATGGTGGACTACCACCAGAAGCGGTGGCAGTGCTGCCTGTGCAACACCGGCAACGCCCTGCCGCGCAACTATCACGGTGCGTGCCACATCCGAACATCATCTAGGCCGCGGGGTGCCGCGGCCGCTCGTGAAATTACCGATCGCACGGTGGCGCGGGCGTCGCCGTCCGCCGCCGCCCGCCGCGTTCGGCGTCCGAACGCGCTTCCCGGCGTCACGCGAAGCCGCGCGCGTGGACGGCACCCCCGGTTTCCCCTCGATCGGCGCCTACCCTCTCGGTCGCGACCCCTCACGCTGACCCCCACCCGCATCTCGTCGTCACTGTCGCGAACGCCCTTTGCTTCGCGTCTGGATGAAACGACCTCTCCAAAAAAAACTCTCCGCGAACAGAGATCAACGAGAACAACCTCCCCGCGGAGCTTTTCCCCGGGTACACCACCGTGGAGTACCAGATGGACAACAAAAACCCGCGCCCGCCGTGTTTCCTGCTCGTGCTGGACACCACGATGTCCGCCGAGGAGCTGCAGGACGCCAAGGACAGCGTCGGGCAACTCGTCGCGCTCCTCCCCGAGGAGTGCCTGGTGGGCCTCGTGACCTTCGGCGCCACCGTCACCGTGCACGAGCTGTGCGAGAGCGCCATGCCGCGCTCGTACGTGCTGCGCGGCACGGACGACATCACGCAGGAGCAACTCAAGCGGCTTCTGCAGCTCGAGCTGAGCCCGCACGAGCACGCGACGTACGACAAAATCAAAGGGAGCGCGGTGGCGCAGTCCAACGCCGCGTCGCGTCGGTTCATTTTGCCGGTTTCCGAGTGCGAGTTCGCGTTGCAGACGATCCTGGACGAGCTCGAACCGGACCCGTTCCCGCGCGAGCCCGGCACGCGTCCGTTCCGCGCGACGGGCGTCGCGATCGCGGTGGCGCAGGGTTTAGTCGCGGAGTCGCACTCCGCGCAGGGCGCGCGCGTGATGGTGTTCACGTCGGGGCCGTGCACGATGGGGCCGGGCACCGTCGTCGGGCGCGACATGAGCGAGAACTTAAGAACGCACGCCGACTTCAACAAAGGCAGCGCGAAGCACTTCAAGGCGGCGTGTAAGTACTACAACTCGCTGGGTATCCGTTTGGCGACGCACGCGCACACGCTGGACGTGTTCGCGTGCTCGCTGGACCAAGTCGGTTTGGCGGAGATGAAAACCGCCGTCGACCAGACGGGCGGCGTGATGGTGTTGGCGGAGCAGTTTCGCGCGGAGACGTTCCGCTCGTCTTTACGACGTTTGTTCCGGCGCGACGCGAGCGGCGCGTTGGAGATGTACTTCAACGCGACGTTCTCCGTGTTCTGCGTGCCGCAGGTGATGGTGTGCGGCGGGATCGGCCCGATGTCGGCTTTGGCGGTGAAGAGCAAGAGCATCAGCGAGAACGAGGTGGGGATGGGACAGACCACGTCGTGGCGCGTGTGCTCGCTCAACGGCGACACGAGCATCGCGGTGTACTACGAGATCGTCAACCAGCACAGCAACCCGATCCCGGCGGGGACGCCTTTTTACCTGCAGTTCTGCGTGCGGTACAAGCGGAGCAACGGCGAGATTCGGCTTCGCGTCATGACTGTCGCGCGGCGATGGGCGGAGAGCAGCGCGGCGCACGACATCGTCGCCGGGTTCGACCAGGAAGCGACGGCGCTTCTCATGGCGCGCGTCTCGACGTTTCGCGTCGAGCACGAAGAGACGTTCGACCTTCTGCGGTGGCTGGACCGCACTTTGATCCGCGTCGGGTCGAAGTTCGGGGAGTACGCCAAGGACGCGCCGGAGACGTTTCGGATGCCCGGCCCGTTCGCGATATACCCGCAGTTCATGTTCAACTTGCGGCGATCGCAGTTTTTGCAGACCGCAAACAACACCCCCGACGAGACGGCTTTTTATCGCCTCGTGATGGGCCGCGAGACGGTTCTGAACTCGCTCGTGATGATCCAGCCGACTCTGACCGCGTACACGTTCGGCGGACCGCCTAAACCCGTGTTGCTTGATGTCGCGTCCATCACCCCAGACAGCATCTTGCTGTTAGACACGTTCTTCATGATCGTCGTGCACGCGGGGTCCACGGTCGCGGAGTGGCGCAAGGCGGGGTACCAGGACCAACCCGAGCACGACGCGTTTCGACAACTGCTCGCCGCGCCGGTGGCGGACGCGGCGCGCGCTATGGCGGAGCGGTGTCCGACGCCGCGGTTAGTGGAGTGCGACCAGGGAGGCTCGCAGGCGCGCTTCTTACTCGCGAAGCTGAACCCGTCCGCGACGCACGCGACGAGCGACGCGGGGGGGGGGATGGGGTCCGGGTTCGACGCGCAGTTCGGAGCGCAGGGCGCCGAGATCATCTTCACGGATGACATCTCCATGAACGTCTTCATGCAGCACCTCGCCAAGCTCGCCGTGCAGTCGTGATAAAACGCAAACGCGTTTGTAGACAAGAAAAGATTGACCGAAAAAACGAAATTCAAATCACCGCGCGATGCCTTCTCTCGTATCACTCCCCCCTCTCTCTGCGCTTTGGGTCCCACGCGAACTTCGCCGCCACCTCCGCGACCGCCTCCAGGAACGGGTCCGCCACGGCTTCGTACTCGTACGCGTCGTCGTTCACGACGCCGTTTTCGTTCGTCTCGACGGCGACGGCGAGGAAAAACTCGCGAAACCGTAACGACGCGCGTTCGTCGTCGTCGTCGTCGTCGTCGATTTTTTTTCTTTTTTCGCCGTTCGGGTCAACAGACCTGACCACGTCGACTCGGACGTGCGCGTTGTCCACGCTGAACCCGTACGCGCGACCGAGCTTGTTCGTGACGACCGGGCGGTACGTATGTGAGACGGAGGGATCGTTCGACCGGCTCTCTTTCACGCGCTCGCGCAGCGCTCTCTGTATCCCGGGGAGGAAAAACGCGTTGTACTCGTCCGGCTTCGCCTCCGCGTTTCGAACGTCGGCGGCGTCCGTAACGCCGCACGCGGCGGCGTCGCGCGGCGCCGCCGCGGCGCACAGCAGAATGCACTCGCGATCGTCGGGGTGTAAGGATGATACCGTCGAGGATATCGTGATATCGTCGTCCTTCCCGCGTTCCACGGTGAGTCCGTCCTCGTGGTGCGGTGTATCGAGATGAACGAGATCGGGTCGCGCGAGGACCAGCGCGGCGCGCTGCAGCGCGCGCAACGAGCACCGATTTTTCGCCACGCAGTCGAGCCCGCCGGCGACGACTTCTACGTCGCCCTCTCTTGTGCGGCGAACGGAAGAACCCACGCGGTAGTCACGCGAGTCTCGTCGTTTGGACGCAGAGACTCCTTTCGCGAAAGAAGAAGGCGATCCTTCCTCCTCGAAACGACACTCGTCTCGTCTTCTCTCCAACACCCGAACCCATCCGTCGTCGCGCGCGTTCGCGTCGTTCGGCAATCGCGCCCACACCTCCGGTAACTCCGCTCCGCGCGCTTCGCTTTGCTTCGCCTCGCCGGCGTCGTCGAACAGGCGGTGCGTCACGCGCACGTCCTCGCCCGGGACGTGTCTCGCGGTCCACCGGCGTATGCCGGAAGGGCCGCACAGGTCGAAGCACCGGTTGAACGCGCGGTTGTCCGACACCAAAAACAGCTTCGCGAGCTCGGCGCGCAGCGTCGTGACGTCACGCGACGACGTCGAATGCGTGTTTTTCGCCGTGGCTTCGTGTTCGGTTTCGTTTGGAACGTCGTCCCCGCGCGGGGCCACGCCGAACGCCAGCGGCGTGTCCTTGTCCAGCCCCGGGTGAGCGCACGCGAGCTCGCGGAGCGCGACGCACGCCGCGATCGCGCCGAAGAGCTTGACCGTCGACGCGGGGTAGAAGTATTCCGCGTCCGCGCGGAACGCGTGCCGGCGCAAACGGGTGTGCCTGGAATGTGGGCACGCCTCGGTCCCCGCGCCGGATGTCTCGACAACCTCGGTGAGAAGCACCTGCGCGCGGAACCGCGCGGCGTCGGACAAGACGGGCGCCAAGCGCGGGTCCGCGAGCAACAGCTCGCGGAACGCCGCGTCGTCCGCCTCGTCCGAGGACATCAAGGCGGGCGCGCGCGCAGTGAGAGAAGTCGTTGTCATTTTCGAGTCCTTGAGAGCACCGGTGGTAGAAACCAGTTGTTAGGACGAGTTGCCATTTTCTCAAACCCTTGGCGTCTCGAGCGCGCACTCCGACGCCGCGAGCCGCACGAACCATGCGTTCTACGCTCGCGCGCGATGCCGCACGCGCACTTCGCGAAGTGACCCGCCGCGCGTGCGTCGCGACCGCCGTGACTCCGCCGCAGCACGCGACGCCCTGGTGCGTCCTCGGGTCGGCACATTTTCGGGCGGGCGGGGATTCGGTCGATTCCCATCCCTCGACGTCGCAGATGCGCGCGCGACGCGAGGTTCACGCGCGCGGCGCCGCGTCGTCCATAGCGCGCGCAAAGCACTCGAAAGCACTCGACGCGTGTGCTCGTCGCCAAAGCAAGTCTTTCGCGTCCGAAGCCGGCCCTTCTCGCGGCGTGACCCGCGACAAGATCCACCTGGAGTCTCTCCTCTTCCACGGGTACCACGGGGTTTTGCCGGAGGAGAAGTCGCTGGGCCAGAAGTTCGTGGTGGACGTGACGATGTCCGTGTGCCACCTGCGCTCGGGTGCTTCCGACGACATCGTGGACACCGTGGACTACGCCGCCGCGTACGAGCTCATCCGGAAGGAGGTCGAGGGCAAGGAAAACGCCAAGAACCTGATCGAGCGCGTCGCCGCGCGCGTCGCCGAAGCGTTGTTACGAAAATTCCCGAAAGCGGAGGATGTCGCCGTGCGCATCCGGAAACCGCACGTCGCCGTCGACGGCGTCGTCGGGTCGCTCGGGATCGAGGTGTTCAGGGAGAGGACCGAATGACGAAGGCGACGAAAAAAAGGCGCGACGCGACGCTTCGATGACGGTGGTGTGATACGTTAGTGTCCGATATTCGTGAGTCCCTCTGCGCGCTAAAAATCGCCTCGTCTGTTCCGCTCGCGCGAAAGAAAAAGGTGACCGGCGCCGCGGTCCCTCCTCTCTCGCGCGCGCGAGGTCTGCGCCGCCGCATCCGCGGCGTCGTCCACGAGCAGATCCAGCGACCCCACGCTGTTTACGCGTCCGTCCACCTCCGATCCTCCGCAGAAGCTCTCCGGCACTGCCACGGCGAGCGCGTCTCTGATCACGGCGAGCTTCACGTCGCGGTCATCCTCCGTCGTCGCCGACAACGACGGCGACGCGTTCACCTCGATGAGCCACGGCTTGAGTCCCTCGTCGATGAGCATGTCGTACCCGTAGAGCTCGAAGCAGTGCGCGTCGTTGTGCATGACGTGCTGCACGGCTCGGAGCGACTTGAGAATCACGGCGTCCAGCTCTTTGAACAGGCGCGACGTCGCCTCGGCGCCGCGCGCGCTCTCGAGGAAGAGTCGCAAATTCGTGAGGCTCCACTTGCCTCCGTGCTTTTCGTTGTACTCGGCGTTTTTCTTCTGCACGGCGACGTTCGTGAGGTGCGCGTAGTGGTCGTCCAGGTCGCCCTTAGAGCTCTGCGAAGAGACGTACTTGGCGGCGCAGAACCGCGCGAAGCCCAGCCGGCTGACGAACGCGCGCAGCGGGCGGAAACTCGTGACTACCACGTACAGGCGCAGGTCAAACTTTTTGCCGCCGATCAACAGAGGGTCGTCCACGTACCGCGAAACGACGTACGCCTCTTCCCCTCTGGCGCCCAGCATTAGCCCGTTGTGCGCCCCCCCCGCGTACGACGCGCTCGCCCACCGCTTCGTCTGCTGCAGCGAGTTGATCAGGAAAATACCCTTGCCCTGCGCCTTGCCGGTGGGCTTCATGATCCACGTCGGGCGTTTCCGCCGTCCCCGCGCACGCGCCGAGAGATCCCGGGACGCGCGAGAAGACGAAGCGACGCCGCGTCCGCTCGTCGCGCGCGGACGAGCGGCGGACTTGGCGTCTTCGTCATCTTTCGCGGTCGGTAGTAAAGCCTCGGTCTCTTTCCTGAAGGCGTCGGCGAAGAGCGCGTACTCGCCGGGAAGAGTGAACGTCGCCGGGAGGAAATCGACGGCGCTCGAGGCGTTTCGGGACGCCACCGCGGGGTCCTCCCCCGCGCGTATCGCCTCTCGCTCCAGGTCTTTCCGGTACCGCTTCACGTTCTTCACCAGTAAGTCCTTCCGGGTGAGCTCGTAGTGGTTGGGGAAGTGGTTCACGCGCTGGTGCTCGCCGAGCCGTATGCCGTTCTCGGGCGAGAAGATCTCCCTCGTCGTGTGCACGTTCGCCCAGTACACGTTCCAGTCGAAGTCGTGGTTCGCGTGCCAGCGCTGCCACCCGCGGCGCTGGAAGTTGGCGGTGACCACGAACTTGTCGAAGTCCGAGCGCCACAGCAGGGGGATGGGGGAGGGCGGCGCCATGAGCACCGGCGCGCCCGCGCCTCACGCCAGCGCGCCGCGCGTCTGACTGAGATGGAGTCGTTGCTCATCAAGCGGTACACGTCGTTCGTTGTTGATTTCGGCGAAAACGCGTCGTGGCGTCGACAGGTCAGCAAGCACCGGATGAGGAACGACGGTCGAACGCGTCGCGCCACTGCGGGCCACGCACGCGCGGGGCGCTTCTCGCTTCCCGCGTGGTGTCACGGCATGACCGTGAACGCCACGCGCCCGCGCGATGCCGCGTCGGACCGGGGTGAGGACCGGTCGCGGAGCGACGCGGAGAATGGCGACCCAATGCGCATGTCCGGGAAACACCAGCAACTGGGCGACGCTTCCGCACGTTTCGACGCGCTTCCCTCGTCCCTCGACCGCGTTCCCTTGGAGATGCTGCGCGACCTGAGCCTGAACCCGGTGGACGACCCGGACGACATCCCGTCCGTCATCGCGCTGTGCGACGAGGAGGACGACGCGGAGGACCTCGCCACCGTCGCCGACCTCGAGCGCGACGTCGAGGTGGTTTCCAGGTGGATCGCGGACGAGGAGGCCAAGGCGGAGGAGAGAAGGCGGCGGCTCGAGGCGATCAAGGGCGACATCTCGTCCGAGACGCACACCGAGACGCGTACCGCGGGCGACGGCGCTCGCGACGCGGTGTCATTGCCGCTCGCGCGGGAGATGGCTCTGGCGAAGTTACGGCGGAGGAAACTCGTGGCGGAGCTTGAGGCGACGCGCGCGCGCGAGGCTTTCAAGATTGCGTCGCTGGAGCGCGACGCGCTGGAGTCTGCTCGGCGCACGCGCGAGGTGCAGACGGAGGTGGATCGCCTGCAGCTGTACATCGGCGTGTGCGAGGCTTCTCGAAACAGCGGCGGTCTCGCCGGCGACCCCGACCGGCGGCTCTTCTTCTACGCCGACTGCCACGTCGGCGGTTTGGGGAAGTGGTACGCGTGGTGCCTGAGCGAGCGTCCGAACTGGCACCGCTACCCCGCGGCGACGTGGTTCCTGAACCCGAAAGACAACCAGCCTCTGTTCTGCCCCGTGGGCAAAGTGCTCGTGGACTACACCGACCAGCCCGCGTTCTCGCTCGCCGTCGGCGGGTGCCCCGGCTCGGACTGGCTCGAGGACAAGAGCCGGCTGGCGCGTCTGCTGAAACAGGCCAAGCTCCAGACGACGACGCACGTCCCGACGTGGTTCGTGAAAGACGGCGAGTGGGTGCCGAGTGGGTGCGGCCCGACCGAGGCGGACGTTCAAAACCTAAAGGTTTCAAAACACTTCTGGCACGACGTGTGGTTCGTGAAGGAGGCGAAAACAAACTTCGGGGTCGGCGTCGCCGTCAAGCGTTCGCCGGGAGAGTGTTTGTTATCGGCGGAGTTTGGAAAGACGTACGTCGTGCAGCCGTCGGTTTCCGATCCGCGGACGGACGAAAGAGGCCACAAGCTGGGTTGGCGCATGTACATCGCGTGCGTCTCCCCTCCAAACTCGCGCGCGTTGCGGTGGTACATGTTCTGCGGAGGGTACCTCGTCGCCGCGGACGGCCCGCTCGAGCGAGGCGTTTTGGAACCGCTCGGGCACGTCACGAAGGACCGCGTGTGTTCGTTCGACGCGTGGCCCGAGTCTTCAGCGTACGAACCCGTGATGCGCGAAAAAATCACCGCCGTGCTCCGCGCCGCGCAGCCCCGGATGAAGCCGCCCGTCCAAAAGGCGTGCTTCGAGCTGTTCGGGGTGGACCTGATCGTGCGGGAGGCGGAAGTAAACGGAGGTTTCGGTTCGGATGCCGGCGAGGTTGACGAAGAGGCTTCGGTTGACGAAGCGGAAGTGGATCCGAACGATGTGCGCATCGTGGAGTTTAACCGCTCGCCGCGCGTCAAGATTGAGGACAAGCCGATGCTGCACGCGCTGCTCAACATCGCCGTGCCCAAGTACGGGATCCCGCAGCACGGCGCGGTGTGGGACCTGCTGGACGTCGACCCCGAGATGTGCGACACGTGGCACCCGGACGCGCGCGACGAACGCGAGGAGATGGAGACGTGGGGGGGCGCGCGCTGGGACGGCGGCGGGCGCGACGGCCAGAACCCGATGCCGTCGGCGTTCGGGGGGGACCAGCACTGGGGCGCGCGCGCCGAGAAGGAATAGTAAGTAAGTCTTTAGAGAAACTTTTCTCGAGCATCACCGTTTTCTCCGCCAACGCGCGATGAAGAACCCGTCCGTGCCGTGCGCGTCGGGTGTCAAGCCCACGACGTGCGTCGTCGTCGTCGCCGTCGACGACGACGCGTTTTCCGCGTCCGCGGCGGGCCACCCCGCCGGGAAAGCGAACGGCTCGAACGTTTCCGCGAACGCGTCTTCGAACCAGGACGCGACGTCCTCGTTCTCCGAGCGGAGCACAGAGCACGTCGCGTACACGAGCACGCCCCCGGCACGGACGAGCGCCGCGGCGTCCCGCAGGATCCGCCGCTGCGTCGCCGGGAACGAACGCGTCAGCGTTCGGTCGGATCGACCAGACGCCGAGGCGACGTCTCCGTCGATCGCGTCGTGGCCGTCGGAAAAGTCTTCGGAGTCGTCGTAGAATCGTCCGGAGTCCGATATTCGTCGATCCGAGTCGTCAGAACCGCGTTCGTCAAGATCGGCGTCGTCCCAAACGTCCAGCCGCGTCTTAAACTCTTCCATCTCCCACCGCAGCGACGGGAACCGACGCAGCGCGCCCGCGCTCGAGCACGGCGCGTCCACAAGCACGGCGTCGTACTTGTTGGCCTCGACGTTCGCCGCCGCAACCGCGCGCAAATCAAGCTTCGTTACGACGCGCGTGACGTTCTCACACCCCGCGCGGCGCGTCGCGGCCACCAGGTGCCGCAACCGACGCGCGTCCACGTCGAAGCAGTCGATGCGATACCCCGCGTCAAGACATCCGGGGTTTTGTGATTCAAACGCGGAGAGACTCGACGCGAGCGCGAGAGTCTTCCCGCCGTTGCCGCAACACGCGTCCAGCACCTTGAGCGGCTTGAGCGTCGACGTCTCACCTCGAGCTCCGCGCGTCGTATTCGTGAGCCCTTGCGTCACCGCGGAGACGATACACTGCGACCCCGCGTCCTGGACCTCGAACAAACCGAGACGGTAGGTCTCGAGCCCGAAGATGCCCAAACGCGGGCGCCCGCAGTCGAACGAAAGCGCGTCGGGCGCGCCGCGCGAAAGAGTTTCTTTCGAGCCCGAAAATGGTCTTGCCGGGACGTTTTCCGCCGCCAACGCCCGCATCAGCGTCTCGTTCGAGTCGCACTTGAGCGCGTTCCGGCGCACCGTCAGGGGCGCTTTTTTCGACAGCGCCGCCGCGAGCGCAGACGCGCCTTCGACGCCGCGCTCCTCGATCAGACGCGCGGCGAACCAACGGGGCACGGAGTGCTCGACGGCGAGTTTGGCGTCCGCGGCGTCGGGCCACGCGTCGCCCTGGATCTTGGCGCCGCCGCGGAGCACGGCGAGTCGGTCTCTAAGGAACTCGTTGGAAACCACGCGTTCGCGCATCCAGTGCAGATCGAGCATGGCGGATGCCGCGGCGACGTACCGCGCGCGTGGTAACGGGACGTGAGCCTCAGTCTCCGTTTCCGCGTTTCGCGTTTTTTCTGCACTCACTTCGTCGGCGTGTCCTCGCAGCGTTTCCTCGAGCGCGTCGACGCCGAAGGCTTCGATCCCGCCCGCGGCGTGCAGCGACTCTTCGTACGCCGAGCGCGCTCTGTCCACGACGAGCCACGCGAGGTTCAGCCTGTTCACCTCCATGCCGAGCACAGCCTCGGCGATTGCGGCGCGCTCGGCGTTGTTCACGCCGCCGCCGCGCGCGTCGCCCGCCCACCCGCTGGTTTCGTCGAACCCGGGCCACTCCGGCCGAAGCGCCTTGCGGAGCACCTTCTGCGCGTCGCGGCGGTGCATCAGGATCTCCGCGTAGGCGGACACCGCGCGCGCGTGCACCAGGTCCCACCGAGGGGGAGCCTCGAGGCCCACGGGGGGGAGTCTCGGCTCGACGCGGGTCTCCCCGGGACCCTCCTCCGCGGATCCCGAGCGGACGCGAACGAGCCCGCGTCGTCGCGCCGGGTTCAGAGCGCGTCGCGGGACGGGAGAAGATCCACGCCTTCGATCGCCCGAGCGCCCAGCGGGCGCCCGCGCTGTCAGCCGAGGCGTCGACGCGGACGCCGTGCGCGACTCCATGGCGCGGCGCGGAGTGACGAGGGAATGCGCTTTACGCGTTGTTAACCGCGCTTAGAAAAAATAGCTTCCAGATGGCGTCGCGCACCGCGACTGTGTTCCGCCGCTTGGTGAGCGGCTCTGCCGCGGCCGGCGCTAGGGCGCCGTCGGCGGCCGTCGCGGCGCCCGAGCTCCAGGCGATCAAGGTGGACGCCAGCGGCGGCGTATGGCGGGTCGGAGTGCGGGTGGGCTCCGGGGAGCTTCTCGAGAACCTGCACGTGCGCGACCGGCCCCTGCTCGAGAGGACCGGGTCGTTCGGGGACACGCCGGCGACGATGTCCACGCGACCCGGCCTGTTGCTGGTCAGGTTCCAGCCCTTCACCGCGGTGATTGGCGAGTCGTGCGCGTTGCTCATGGACGCGCACAGAGCGTCCTCCAAGGCGGCCGCGGGGGCGATCGCGGCGTCTGCGGGAAACGCCGAGACGAAAGGCGACGGCGACGACGAAAACGACGCGCACGCGTTCGTCCGCGCCGTCGGCGCAGCCGCCTCCGCCGACCTCGACGGCCGCTCGCACGCGGGGATCTCTTTGCCTCCCGGCGTCGCGCGAGCGTCCTCGTCCGCGCGCGACTTCCCGCTGCGAGCGCTGGAGGCTGTGCTCAATGAGGCCACCGATTACTACCACCAGAAGATGCGCCGCATCAAACTGCTCACCGACTACTGCCTCGAGACCATCACCGAGGAGCTCAAGACGCCGGGCTGGGGACCGGGCACGGGCGAGGCCGGGTTCCAGCGTCTGCTCCCCCTGCGGCGCGCCATGACGGAGCTCGAGAGCGACATAAGGGAGGCGCACCACGCCATCTCAGACGCCATGCGCGACGACGCGCGAATCGACGGGCTCTTACCCGGCGGCGCCGCCGACGCCGCCGACGCCGAAGACGCGTCGGACCCATTCCCTCCGGACGCCACACCCGGAGGCACGCGTCATGATACAGGTACCCCGGTCTCGAAAAGGCTCGCGTCGAAAGACAGCGCCGCGGACGCTAGGGATCGGGATCGAGATCCCGCGCGCGTCGCTCGCCGAGCCGCGGTGACCTCGCTGCTTCAGACGCACCTTTGGCGCGTGCGCGCGGCGGGCGGTCAGCTGAGCGAGATGTCGCGGCAGGTTGAGGCGACCCGCGAGGTGTGGGAGCTGTATCTTGATGGCGTGCGGAACCGCACGGTGCGTTTGAACCTGCAAGCCACCGTCGCGACGCTGGCGCTGACCGTGGCGGCTGTGCCCGCGTCTCTGGCGGGCATGAACGTGCCCAACGGATTCGAAGACGCGTCCCCGGTTTTGTTTTGGTCCGTCGCCGCCGCGCTCGGCGGTTTATCGGGTGCGACGTTTTGGTCCTTCATGCGCCACGGCTCGAGCGCGCGGAAGGGCCTGGCGGGCGCGCGCGTGGACGACCTGAGAGCGCTGCGGTTCGTGCTGCAGAGCATGGACGAGTTGGACGACGCGATGCGCGGTGCGACGTCGACGACGAAGAAGCTCAAGAAGGACAAGGAGTCGCTGCTTCGCGCGCTCGCCGCGAGCGCGGGCGACGACGGTCGTCTGGCGAAGCGCGTGGCGGGCCTCGACGACGCCGCGCTGAACTTGCTGTTCCGCGTGTTCGACCGGGACGCGGACGGGTCCATCGACCCGTCCAGCGAGTGGGTCATCCGACCGTGGCCGGTGGAAGACGAGGGGAAACGGGAAACCGAGACGAGACTGTCGTGACGAAAACGACTTTTGATTTTTTCTTCGTACAGTATTCGCCGCGACGACAAAATTCGCGCCCGTCACCGCGAGCGCGTCGACCCCGTCCGCGTCCCCGCGGGCCGCGCCGCCGCGGACGCCTTCGCCGCGCCCGGCTTAGCCTTCGAGGACGCCACTCGTCCTTGTTCCTTCGCCACGGTACCGGTTTTAGTCTCCGCCCGCGCCGCAGAAGGCATGTTTTTCTCGCGCTCGCGCTCCTGCGCCATCTTCATCCGGACCCGCTCCTCGGAAACCTCCACCTCGCGCGCGGCGGCGACAAAGTCTTTCTTGTCCTCGCGGCGGCCGCTTCGCCGCAGGTACGCGGCGCGGAAGCACAGCACGGTGTCTATGTGCGTTTTATGTTCGAGCGCGATTTCGAGCGCGCGGTCCCAGTCGAACAAACGCAGGTTCAGTTCGATCGCGCGGAACACCAACCCCGCGCCGAGCAAAATTCTTTCTGCCTCCTCGGGCTCTCTTTTAAACGCCGCCAAGTCGGCGGCTCTCCGCGCGACGTTCGGCGTCGCGCGCGCCTTCTCTATGAACCGCACTTTTTCGATTTGCTCGAGCGCGGCGTACGCGATCGCAGCAGGCTCCAGCTCGTCCACCGCCACGGCGCGCGCGGCTAAACACGCCCACAAAGAGTCGTCGCGCACGAAGCGGCACAAGCGAATGGCGCGGTCCCACTGTCTCAAAGAGCAGTCGGCGTGCAGAGTCGGGAAAAACGTGCCGTTTTGGCCGTACACGGACGAAACGCAAATCGCGCCGTCGCCGCTTCGTATCGTCACGCGGTTCCCGTCGAAGCGCTCGATGAATAGCCCGTCGCCCCGCGCGGTGGTCTCCGCGACCGATTTCGTTGTTCGCACGAGGTCGGGGTCGACGAAGAGGGCACAGGCGCAGTGCCACGCGGTCACCGCGCCGCCGCGCGACGCCGCGACGAGTCCGTCGCCGGACTCGCTCCACGCAAACGCGTCGACGCCGCCGGCGAGTTTCACCGGGAAGGCTCTGAGTCCGGCTTTTTTCACCGACGGTTTTCGTGAATCGTCATCCTTCGCGTCGCCTTTCGGCAGCGAGGCGACGCGCGCCACGAACAGGTCCCTGTTTTCGTCCACGAACGCCACCAGGCGCGCCTCGAAACCGCCCTCCTGGTTGAGCCGCGCCGAAGACACCGGCATCGCGTGCGACAGAGTCGCGAACGGTTTCGGCTCGGCGCCGCGCGAGACGTCATTGTTGAGGTTGAAAAACGAGACCCGTTTCGTCGAAGCGTCGCGGCTCACGACGCATACGCACTCGGGCGCGAGCGAGAGCGTCCCGTGCGTCGAACGCAGCGTCGACGGCAGGACGTTCATGACGCTCGCCGTTTTTTGCAACGGGACGTCACACGCCTTCTGCCCGTCGTACGAGAAGACGCGCAACGGAGCGTCGGAGGCTCCGACGCAGTGCGCGGCGAACCCGACGCGGCTCTGCGCGAACGACGTCGCCCTTCCCCCGAGCTCCACGGAGGCTTTCGGGGCACCCCACTTCCCTTTTTCGTACACCAGCGCTTTCGTGCCCACGCCCGCGATCAGATGGCCGTGCTCGAACGCGAACGCGCCGACGTTCTCGCGCGTCTCGATGGTGCGCTCGCGCGACGCGCCCGACGCCTCGGCGTCGGCGACGCGAATCGCGCGCGGCGAGACGAGCCGCGCGACGCATTCACCAAACGCGCGACGGTCGTCGAGCACGACACCGACGAACACGCCCGGCGCTTTCGCGCACGCGCCCGCCATATTTCGTCCGTCGTCTGACCACGCCAACGAAAGCGTCGAGCCTAAACTCGTGTTCGACGTCGTCTCGCGGCACCACCCCGCGGCGTCGCAGAGCCAGACGCAATTAAACGCGCCGGCGGCGAAGTGCGCGCCGGAGGGCGACCAGGCGACGGCGGTCACGGCGTGGTCGCGCTCGGCGCACGAAAACAGCAAGCGCCCGTGCGGGTCCCACACCTTGTACTTGCGGTCCTCGCCCCCGGAAACCAGCAAGTTGGACACCGCGCACCAGTCCACCGCCAGCACGACGCCGTCGTGCGCGCGCCACGCCGGCGTACTCGCCGTGTTACGCGAGTCGGCGGAGGGCTCTGTCGTTGCGGTTTCGGCGCCGACGGATTTGTTCGCGAAGTGCATGCGCAGGTTCTTGCCTCGCGCGACCACCACGCGCCCGGTCTCGCCGCCGCTCGCGTGGCTCTCCGGGGACCACGCCGCGGCGTACACCGCGGTTTCGCCGGCGGCGACGACGCCGCGAAGC
>Ga0209666_1001762_pt1 | contig 16492 bp, 14 predicted proteins | sample SaaInlV_125m_DNA_FD_184679 | JGI IMG/M metagenome (GOLD analysis project Ga0209666, IMG submission 184679) | Marine microbial communities from expanding oxygen minimum zones in the Saanich Inlet - Saanich Inlet SI037_S3LV_10m_DNA (SPAdes)... | ecosystem: Environmental > Aquatic > Marine >...
TTGGAAAAATTGTAAGACGATCACTTGGTTTTAATAGGAATTCGTTATTTAATTTAGATGTCATATATATATATATAAATATTCTTTTATTTATATATATTACAAAAAAATCAATTAATCTAATAAATTATTTTCTTTCATTACTTTTATTAAGCGTGTAATACCAATACCGCCTCCGGAACGTTCAAAGAATTTATTTGATAAAAACTCATTGAGTTCCGATTCTACACGTTCTTTTGAGAATTTGTCAAATAATATTTTAGCATATCCACCATCACTAATTTCATAGAAATATTTACGCATTTCTTCGGGGTCAGAAGAGCGTTGAGCGCTACCGATAGTTTCTATACCATTTATAATTATATCTATTTTTTTAGCATGTCCACCTTCTACATCACTTTGTTCTGCTTGCTTCATATTCCAAAATGGAGAGCTGTAATTAGGAAAATTTTTAAGAAAAAATACTGGTCCATGGTCTTTTTGTAATCTTTCTTCGTGTTCATGTTCTAATTCCTTGGTATCATATTTCTTAGCAACATCAACATAATCGCCTTCGGGATAATTACCATCTGGATAAAATTTATCGAAACCAAGATGATTTAAAAGCTCAATTTCCATTTGTTTCATTGCTTCCATATCACCTTTTAATTCAAATTCAAACATTGGAAATATTTTATCATGACGACCAGGGATAGGATTTGGTTCATTTCTATAACTTGTGCTTACACAATAACACCCGTTAATTTCAGGATTCTTTAATATTTCATATTCTAGCCACATTTGACCGGTTTGTGGTAAAGGCCATACTTGATCGCTATATTCATAAGTTGATATAGTTTTTGGATCTTCGCATGCTGCTAAAATACTTAATCTATTTTGTGTATGTACTTCAATAAAGCCTTTGCTATCAAAGAAAGCTCTTAGTTTCTTTACAATCTTGTTAAAATCAAATATATTAATACATCCTAAATTAGAAGCTACCATTTTATCCCTATATAAAAATAAGATAATTATTTCTTTAAATAGTTTTATGTCAAAGCATCTCCTATTGTATTTACACCAGAAGCAGCTGCAATTGGTTTAAATGCTATTGATAGCATTAACCATAACCATGATAAAACTATTATTACAAATCCTACAATTATCATACCTAGCCCAAAATAATATGTGTTTTTTTCAATTATAAAATCATCTGGATTAGCAGGGTTATAGTAAACTTTAACCGGTTGATTTTCATTTACTAATTTAGATGCTTTATAAGATTTAATATATTCCTTTTTTTCTACCATGTAAACAATTACTGCATTACAAACATTAACTGATTTATTATTATTATCCTTATCTTTTATAATTTCCTGAGTACATTTTACGTTTTTATATTTACCCAAAACGTTTTCTGATTTATTTATATCAACGTCTTTAATCCAAAAACCAACATATATTAAAAATCCAAATAATATAGTAAAAACAATTGTTATAACAACATTATATACTATACCTATAGATGCTGTTTTGTTATAAATAGGATTTAAAACATTTTGATTAATTTTTATATTTGTTAATGCTGTCCCAATAAATCCTTGCTTTCCTGGTTGAACCTGTTGTAATTTAGTATTTCCACCTTTTATTTTCATTACTCTAATATTAAATTAGATAACTTATTATGCTGAACATAGTACGCAACTATCTCCATTTTCTTCTACACATATCAATTTCTTTTTAGCAAATTCAGGATCAATTGTAAATTGTTGTGTTTTAGCCTTAGGTCTTGTTCTCAAATAATAAGAACCAGTTTTAAGTCCTTTGGAATGTCCGTAAAAATGCATTGACGACAACTTTTGAAAATCAGGATCTTCCATGAAAATATTAAGACTTTGAGTTTGACAAATATATCTACCTCTATCGGCAGACATATCAATTACAACACGTTGTTTAATTTCCCATGAAGTTTTATATAAATCTTTCATTTCTTGATTAATTTCCGGAATATTTTGAATACTTCCTTCATGTAGAATAATAGTATCCTTTAACTCCTTGTTCCATAACCCTTTATTTATTAAATCCCTAATTAAATATTTATTAATAACAATAAATTCACCACTTAATGTTTTTCGTTGAAAGATATTATTTGTAAATGGCTCAAAACTCTCATTAAATCCCATTATTTGCGATGTTGATGCTGTAGGCATGGGTGAAATTAACAAGCTATTTCTTATACCATATTCTTTAATATCATCTCTTAATTTACCCCAATCATATCTATCGCTTGGTTGTTCTCCCCAAAGATCAAACTGGAATAAACCTTGAGAAATTGGGCTTCCATCAAAAGAACTGTATGCTCCTACATATTTAGTTTTAATAACATCTTTCTCAAATTCGTTAACATATTTATTAATATCTTCATTACTATTATTGTTTAAAATATCTCCAATAATTTTACTTCTTTTTTTTGATAATTCCATTGATGATTCAATAGCAGCATGATAAATAGTCTCAAAAATTTGTTTATTTAGTTCAGTGGCATCTTTACATTCAAATGGATATTTAAGCATCATAAATACATCTGCAAGGCCTTGAACTCCTATACCAATAGGTCTATGTTTTAAATTACCAACTCTTGCTTTTTCTACAGGATAAAAGTTAACATCTATCACTTTATTTAAATTCTTAGCAGCTACTTTAACAACCTCATGTAATTTTTCAAAATTAAATTTACTATCTTCTACGTATGATGGTAGACAAATAGATGCTAAATTACAAACACCTGTTTCTTCTGGTGATGAATGAATAAGTACTTCTGCACATAAATTACTAGATTTAATTGTTCCAAGATTTTTTTGATTGCTCTTTTTATTTGCTGCATCTTTATACAAAATATAAGGAACACCTTGCTCAATCTGTGCTTCAAGGATCTTAAACCATAAATCTTGTGCATTAATTTGTTTATTATACTTACCTTCACTTTCATATTTTTCATAAAGTGCTTTAAACTCATCTCCATATACTTCACTTAAACCACGACACTGATCTGGACACATTAGAGACCATTTAGCATTTTGTTTGACACGTTCCATAAACAAATCTGATACCCATAATGCTAAGAACAAATCGCGACATCTTTCTTCTTCACTCCCATGGTTCTTTTTTAATTCTAAGAAAGCTTCAATATCATAGTGCCATGTTTCTAAATATACAGCGATACTTCCAAGACGTTTACCTGCTTGGTCAATATATCTCGCTGTATTATTAAATACACGTAACATTGGAATAATTCCATTAGATGTTCCATTAGTACCTCTGATATGGCTTCCTTTTGAACGAATTTGATGAATATGAATACCAATACCACCTGCATATTTAGAAATCAAAGCCATTTCTTTTAAAGAATCATAAATACCAGAGACACTATCATCGTTTACACTACACAAAAAGCAGCTACTTAGCTGTGGCCTTTTAGTTCCTGAATTAAATAAAGTTGGTGTTGCATGTGTAAAATATTTTTTACTCATTAAATCATAAGTTTGCAATACTTCTCTAATGTCATTACCATGAATGCCCAATGACACTCGCATCCACAAATGTTGTGGTCTTTCAATAATCTTTTTATTAATTTTAATTAAATATGCTCTTTCTAATGTTTTAAATCCAAAGTAATCAAAAAGGAAATCTCTTTGATAATCAATATAATTATTTAGTTTCTCTTTATTTTTACAGACTATATCATATAATTCTTCTGAAACTAATGGTGATTTTTCACCATGAATATCTTTATTATCATAGAGAATTTGTACTGTTTCGCTAAACGAAGGGGAAGTGTTTTTATGATGATTTGAAACAATAATACGTGAAGCAAGAGTACTATAATCGGGATTATCAATAGACATGCTACTACATAGATATGCTGCGAGTTCATCTAATTCACATGTTTTTACTCCATCATAAATACGCGTACATACTTTTTGAGCAATCTCCGATACATTAATATTTAAATCAGATGATAATTTTTTTAAACGCATCAAAACCTTATCAAAGCTGACATCTTCATACTCTTCGTTTCTCTTTAATACACGCATATATTTATCTGTTATACACATATATATATATTTTGCTTATATAAATTAATAAAAAATATAATAAACTACTTAAAATTATAATCTAAAACCACGCCATCAGATGTTGTAATATATTTTTTAATTTTCAACTCTCCTAAATGTTCCTTTTTATGACATTCTTTGCAAAGAGCAACTAAATTATGTTTACTATTCTTATGATAACTTGATAAATATCCTTCATCATTAGCTTTTTCTTGATATACAATATGATGTGTCTCTTCTGCTGTGTTATTACATATTTTACATTTATCAACAATTACATTGCTATTATATCTAGATTTTCTATTTTTAACAATATCCTTATTTATACCCTCTACTTCTTTTCTAATTTTTTCTGCATTTTTCATAAAATCAAGTGGCATATCAAGAGACTTACATACTTCAATTCCATAAATCTTAGATCCTTGACCATCCTGTAATTTTCTATCATATATAATTCTATTTTTATCATCAATTGTAATACGAATATGTTTTACACTCAATGTTTTATCTTTAATATGTTTTGATATACATGTTATTTTTGTTAGTTCGTGAAGATGTGATGCAAATATAAAACAAGACCTTTTTTTAATCAATGTATCAATTCCACTTGCAACAATAGATATTCCAGAAATTGATTCGGTACCACAACATATCTCATCTCCAATAACTAGACTATATTTATCACATCTTTGAAGTATATTTCGCAATTCGGTCATTTCAACAGTAAAGCTTGACATACCTTTATAAATATTATCCATTCCCGAAATTCTTGTAAAAATACTATTATATGGATAATAGCTCATTGATTCTGCTGCAACATACATACCAGCTTGTGCCATAATAATATTTAGACCAATTGCTTTCATAAATGATGATTTACCAGATGCATTTATACCATATAGTAGAATACCATCTTGATCAAGCTCCAAATCATTGCCAACATATTCAATATCATCTTGAATTCTTTCTATAATAGGATGCCTCATATTTTTCATAGAAATAAATGATGATTTGCGTTGTGTTTTTTCCATATCAATATTTGGACGAACATAACAATATTCAAAAGCATTTTTAGCACAACATGATGCTATATCAACTCTTGTTAAATATTTAATAATATTATCTAATCTTTCATTATTATCTGTAATAAAATTATTTATAAACTTTGTATAACTTATTAGTACCAATTGTGATATTTTATCATTATAACTAATAATATTATTTGATGCCTTTATTATTTCATTATTTGTAATTTTATAATTTTGCGATGTCGCCATTGATTTAGTATTAAAACCACTCATTAATTTATTATTTTGCTTACTTGCTGTTTCATAACGTTTTTTTGTCATAATAATATAATATCCTTCGCGGTCATTATTATCAATCTTGCAAAATGTACTATCATTCGCCCCCAATTTATTAATATTATTAACATAATTTTCAATATTTTTATAACATTCATCTGATTTTAATACTAATTTATCTATTTCAGGATTAATATCTTTTTTAAAAAAGTTTCCTAAATTACTTTTATCAGCTAAATTATACTTAGAAGCTTTATCTAAATCAATAATATTATTGAAATATGATATAATATCAGTAATATCTTTTAAATTAATATTAGCATCATTAATATTTAGTTCATTATAAATTTTAATAGCAGAATCAAGTGATTCATTAAATACTACCCATTCTAATGGAGGCATTTTATTTAAAACCATCTTTCTTTTCATTCTTTCCAAATCAACAATATTTGATAGATATTTACGAATATTTTGGAATATCTTGTTTGTTAGCAAGATATCAATATCATCATAAGATTTTTTGATATTCTCAATATTTGTCATAGGCAATAGCAATTTATCTTTAAATGCTCTTGCTCCAAATGCGGTAATACATTTATTTAAAATATCAATTAATGGTTTATCATTTTGGTAAAGTCTTAATATATTTAGCTGTACTGCTGAATTATATTCAATTGTCATATTTTTACTATTTTCAAAAATTTCAGGTTCTTGCAGTTCTTTGATAATATCAGAATTATGTTCATATGCAAATTGTAAAAGACAACAAAACGCTACTCGCGCAATAGTAAATCTTTCTAAATTTAGCAATTCAATAATTGATATCAACCCTTTTTTAACAAAAAAAGCTTTATCAAGAATCTCTTTTTGATTTATGATACTATTGAAGAAATTAATATATTCACAATTATCCCATTTATAATGTACCAAAATTTTGTTAATATTGAGTTTTTTAAGTATAGTTTTTTTATCATCATCTTTTAATTGTGCACTAAGTATAACTAATTCAATTGGATTATAAGTGCTAATAAATCTAAATATTTCATCATGAGCAAATTCCGGATCTTGTTTTGTTGAACCAACTTCATAAACAAATGTTTTACCCGTTGACAAATCAATACCTGATATACCCGCAATTACAAAACCATTAATAATTTCATAAAATATGACCATCATATAATTACTTTGTTTATTGGATATATTGATGTTTGCTCCAGGAGATAAAATTTCCGTTACAGCTCTTTTAGGATTAGGTGGTTCAGTTACTTGTTCAACTAAAACAATAGTATAATTATTATTAAGAAGAATTTGTGTAAATTTTGAAATTGAATGCAATGGAAAACCAGCCATTATTGGATTGGCTCGCGATACTTCACTTATTGCTTTATTTTTTCGCGAAGTTTGTATACTACATAAATCAGCAATAATAAATACTTCATTATCAGTGATATTATCGGTTATAGTATAAATTTCAAAGAACGAACCTACCTGCATTAAAACTATACATCTCTCTCCATATTTTTCTTTGTATGTCGTCGTATAGTCTAGATATTCGTCTATGATCATTATCTATTTCATATATTATATATATAATATTCTTAAATAACATTTATATAAGAAAAAGAATAATTTATATTATAAAAATGGGCGATAAACTTTATTTTGAAGAAGTGCTAAAAAAACAAGAAAAATTAAATTTAGATGATTTTAATTTACCCGATAATGTAAAACTTGAATTCTATAAATATTATAAGCAAGCTACTATTGGTAATTGCAATAAAGAAAAACCTTGGGCTATTTACTTGAAAGATTGTTCAAAATGGGATGCATGGAATAGTATTAAAGGTATGTCTTGTGAAGATGCCAAAAATAACTATGTTGATTGTTATTATAGTTATATTGTTAATGCAAAATAATTTAATTATTTTTTCATAATTTATCAACTAAATCAATATGATTACTTAAAACACTATTAAAATAATCAATGCGCATCTTTTGAAAGTGTATCATCATTATACCAGACTTGTATGGAGTGAAATTAATATATGGATCAGATAAAATACTTAGGTCTTGATATGTTATTTTATATAATGTATAAACTACATATATTAATATCGGCACTGATACAATAGTATATGAAAGTATTATTATAATAAGTTTAATAAATAATTTTATTAATTGTACGAATGTTAAATATATAAAATCTAATAATATAAATGCTAAAGGTCTCATATTAATACCAATATTTAGTGCTGATAAAGGATCTATTAGTAATATTATAAATAATGATATAATAAATATAATAATGTTAGGAAGTTTTAACATTATTATATTTAATGGATGAACAATAACAAGTCCAAATATTCGCATAAAATAATATGCAAAATAATACATTGAATTCATAATCAAATTAAGAATATATATAATTGAATAATTTATAAAAGTTATAAAACAACCTAATAATTGCCATTGATCCAATACCCAATAAAATAATAATAACAATACAATTATAAATAATATAAATGGTCCTAAAATAGATAAATTCTTAAAATATTTAAATACATATTCATATTCACTAAATGCTGGAATATCTTCTTTATTAATATTAATATTAGTTGTTTCGTATTCAGTAGTTGTGTTTTTTGGTGTAATTTCATTTACTATTGGTAAAATATAATCATTAACATTACCATCTTCAAGTATGCCATAGTTTTTTAATCTATAATTAAATAAATATTTATTACTAAAACATAAATTACAACAATAATTAAACATAAATTTTATATTTTCGTCTCTTATATTATTTGTAATATCTGTATTATCTGTATTATTTTTTGCAATATGAAATACATATCTTGCCCCTTGATAGTTTCCAAATTTAGGTTTATCTGTATATTTTATTTTTTTTAAATAATTTATGTAAAATTCATCTCGTGTATCAAATAAATCATAGAATTTATTAATATCGCTTCTTATTTTTTCTTTAATTAATGTATTCTTGTCTATTGTTAGACTTTCTCCATCTATTTCTTTAATATATGTTTCTAAATTTAAATACGCTTTCCCTACATTTGTGTCGATACTATTATATCCCTTTGATTTTTTATCTATAACACTATTTACGTTATCATAATCAATTTGAATATCTTCTCTTATAGCGTCAGGTAATATATCTTTTTCATTACTATTTAATTTATCTATATGATATTCATATGATCCGCGATAATTTATATCTTTACTAATTTCATTATCATATTTAGTTCCAATAATCGCAATTATGGCAAATGGATCATATGGTATAAATTCTTTATATTTTCCACGCATAAATGTATTAATACTTTCACATTCATCTTTATTTGTTTTAACTACTGACCCATTTTCACAAGGTTTATAACAAGCATGAACAGAATATTTCGCTTTATTTTTTTCATCAGGTTTACCTTTATCGGATTTATTATTAATATAATAATATGGAATCGTAAACCAGTCTTCCCATTTTTCGATTTCAAACATATTGCAATGTGCTTTTTTTGGTAATTTTTTAAAATAATTATTTTTAAATTTAATTTTATTACCAGAAATCTTTAAATTATTAGACAAATGTTGTTCTCCAATAGTACATGTTTGAAATTTAGTATTAAATTCTAATAGATTTCCATGATTTTTAACATCACTCTTTAATGTTTGCCCTTCAATAGGAACATTTTTACATGTTGATTTATCTACGCTCATTTTATTAGCTCTTACTTAAAAGTATATTATATTATTTAGTTTAATCATTAATTTTAATTTGCTCGTAATCAGATTTAGGTTCTTTGATAAACCTAGTATCTAATGAATAATCTTTTCTTAGTTTACAGGATTCGGTAAAATATTTACGTATACCTGGATTATCTGGATTATTAGGATTATTACAATCTAACTCGTATAATTCATCTTTTTCATTTGAAACAGTTGTTATACCAAAATTTATTTCACTAGTAGTTTTTTGACCTTCACTGTTAATACCATTTTGTTTTGGAATAATATTAGCAATTGGTTTATATGCGCTTATTACATCATCTCCAACATCAAAATGAATTATATTATCACCTCCTTTTTCATCGTTCTTTTCATATTTATTCCTAACTGAATCTTCTGGTATATTATCACCAGTTATTGCATCAGTAAAATCATTAACTGCGCGTCTTCCATTAGTTATCATATTACCTAAATTAGTAGCAAATTTATTAAAATCAGCATAAGCAATGTTGATATTTGCTGGCATCGATTTTAATAATGAAATAAAATCCTTATTTTCTTCTTTTGGTTTTTTATTTGGACCATCATTTCCACTATCATTTTCACCTTTACTTAATGCAACTCCCATTATTATAACTAAAATTATGAACAATAATATTAAAAATCCTGTTATTACATTATTCCAAGAAGAACTAAATAGTACTTTAATTCCAGCTAAAAACGTATCTTGAATATATTTAGCAGTATAAACAAATAATTGTGTTGTATAAAATCCTACTTTACCAGCATTATCATTAAATCTTTCATCACTTCTATCTTGTCTTTTCTCTTCTTTATTTTTATTTATATTACCATTTTCTATTGCCTTTTCTCTTATTTTTTCTAGCGTAATTGTTAAATCATTATTTAACTTTTTTATTGAATTTAAATTGGATTGTAATCCAGCTTTATCAATAGAATTATCATTATAATATTTTTCTTTATCCCAAGATTTATGATTATATCTATAATCTAATATACTATTTTTACATAAATAATATATTTCAATGCCATTATCATCGTATTCATAATAAAACTTTTCTAATTTAAAATCATCTAAATATTTTGCATCATATACTATATCTATAACTTCTTTGACACCTGTTAAATCAATTACTTCTGTACCACCACCTATTTGTTTATTACCTCCTTCTTGTGCTTGTGGATATGATGCTGGAGCAGAAGGTGATAAACTTTTATACACTTCTTTAAATTTTTCTTTAAATAAATTAAAACTTGGACTATCATTATTATTAAAAAAACTTTCTATATTTTCATATAGATCACTTTTTTTAGGATTAAAATTTACTTTTTCCCATATTAAACCATACATTGTTTTTTTTTCATAAAGTATTACATTAAAAGGATGTATATATCTGTATGCATTAGCTAATTTTGAACAAGGTAGAAGTGCAACAATTTTATTATCACTTAATATATCTACTCCCAGAGTATTAATTAGTTCATTTGCTTCATTTTTTTTTGCATCTAGTTTTTTTTGTTTTTCTCCTTTTGCTAATTCACTCTCTTTTTTTTTGTTATCTTTAATTATTCTCTGTTTAACGATAGCATATCTTAGATATTTTTTTATTGGTATTGATATATAATATTTTAATATACCATTTTCTTCAATTTCAATATAATAATTATTTAAATTATATGATTCTGTTAAATCTTTTAAATAATTGTCTTTTAAGTTAGTAACATCAAAATCATCTTCATCTATATTATCATAAGGTATTACAATTTTTTTAGTGCTAAAAGTTCTTTTAGCATTTCGTATTCCAGTTTTTTCTTTATATTTTTTTTCTTTGATATGTATAATTAATTTTTCATCAATATCTAAATCTAATTTATTTTTATTTCCTAGAATACTTACAAATTTTTCTTGTTCATCTTCGCTATATTTATTGGTTTCAGACACGCTATATACTTTTATCCATGCTGAACCATTATGATCATCAGCCATAGGATCAGAATTGTATTCATTTATAAAATCACCTTCATATTTTCCATAATATGTCCTTTTTCCACTTTTATCAATTGATTTTTTTGTATTATCAATTGATTTTTTTGTATTATCAATTGTTTTTTTTGTATTATCAATTATTTTTTTTGTTGATTGAATTGAATATTGTGTAGAATTGTTTATACCTTTTATAATATTTTTAGCACTTGGTATTTTAGTAATATTTTTTATGAATTTTCTTTTAATTTTTCTTGTTCTACTTGTTGTCATCCTTAATTATAAAATATATTATAATATATATGTTTATTTTTCATTAAAATTATTATTATCATATATTAAATATGTATGAATATATATATATACTTGTTATTTTATTAATTGTATATGCTTCGTTATACTATATATTTACTGATGAATTCTCAATATATCAAACTGATACTAATTATTTTGACTTTGACTTATTATATAAAAGACAACCAGTTGTAATTAATGACAAAATAAAAGATATTAATGAATTGTTATATAATTGGTTTTCAAGCAATATTATTAAAAATAATTTAATAATCGCAGATACATGGGAACGTAATAAATACAAATATCTATTAATATATTCCAAAGAATCGTGTGAAGTTACATTATGTAATCCTAAAACTATTACTATTAATGGAATTCCTGATGCGTCTGCTGAAATATCAACAATAAAACTTAATAATATGGCTCTTATAATACCTTTTAAATGGTATTATCATATATCTTCAAATGATGTAGAATTATATGGTATTCATGATTATATAACTTATATGATAGGAGTGTTTTAAATATAGCAATGTAAACTGGTGTCATCGGCGGGGTTCGAACCCGCGCGTGCTTATGCACAACAGATCTTAAGTCTGTCCCCTTAGACCACTCGGGCACGATGACATAATGCCATTAAGGCTATATTTAATGTAAAAATAAGGCACGAGGAATGCTTTCCTTGTTATCTATATATAACATTATATCCTTATATATTTTTTAATAAAAATTGATAATCTTCTACAATATATAAGGTAGAAATGGACGAACTCATTGATGCTCTTGATTCAACAACTCTTACAAGCAACGAATCACGAGAATTAATAGATTATATCAATACAATTGATATTAATGTTGATGTTAAAAAATGCTTAGCTTATCTTATTGAAAATGATAATCATTGTGATTACCTTGCTATTTATAATATATGTATAGAGAATGATATTGAATTACCTCCTATTTAAAAAAATGAGTACATAATTTATAAAATATCTTAAAAATCTAAAAGTTTATAAAAATTATAGAAAAATAAAATTATGTACTCTTTTTTTGTAGGGTGTGATAATTTTCTATAAATTCTAAAAATTTTAAATTAATTGGTAGCACTGAGATTTTTGAGAGAATCTCTTTCCACATCGTTCGCAAGAATATTTAACTATTTTCGTTATATAAATGTTATTATATTTTTAAATTAACATAACTTGTTAATTTCCTAAATATTAGAAAGGTGGCTTTTTAAATGTTTAAAGATGTAAAAATTGATATTATGCCTTATATATAAATATCGGTACTATGAGTGAAAACAAAGCTATACAACTTGGTCTCTGTTGTCTTAACATTGAGCTGAGAGAATGTTGCCCTAACGTTTTCTCTTCACGTAGTGTTATCTTAAAAACGCTAATTGAAAAAGGTATAGATAATCTAAAAAATAAAATCATTGAAAATTTACAAGATACTTTAATAATGATGGATTGGAACGAAGCAAATGGTATTAAAGTATTCCGTCTTTCAAGTGAAATGTTTCCACATATTTCTAATCCAAAAGCACCAAATTATACTTTGGACTTTGCAAAAGATTTGCTAAAAAAAATAGGTGAAAAATCAAAGAAATATAATCAACGTTTAACATTTCACCCTGGACATTTTAATTGTATTGGTAGTCCAAGTGATGATGTAATTGAACATACTATTCGTGATTTAGATTATCACTCATCCGTATTAGATATGATGGAGCTAGGTAATGATTCTGTTATGGTAATACATGGTGGGGGCATATATGGTGATAAAGAAAAAACCATTGATAGATGGTGTGAAAATTATATGAAAATGCCTGATAATATTAAGAGACGTCTTGTACTTGAAAATTGTGAACGCAATTTCTCTATTGAAGATTGTTTGAAAGTATCAAAGCGAGTAAATATACCAGTTGTATTTGATACGCATCACTATGACTGCTATAATATTATGCATCCAAACGAAAAACTGGATACGCCAACTAATTATATCCCTAAAATCCTAGAAACTTGGAAGTGTAGAAATATTAAACCTAAATTTCATGTTAGTGAACAAGGAACAGGTAAATGCGGGCATCATAGTGATTATATTGAAACAATCCCAGACTATTTGCTTGAAATACCAAAAAAATATGATACAAATATTGATATTATGATTGAAGCAAAAATGAAAGAAATGGCTATATTCAAACTATATGAAAAATACCCATTTCTATCTTGTAAAAAAAATATCTAATTGATTTAAATGATACATCACTAAATAACAGCATTTTCTTTTGGTATATTACCTGTTTTATATAAAAGTTTACAAATGACAAATATAGACTCTATTACAATACTTGTAATAACAAAATTAATAATTGCTCTTTTTACAATATCTCTAATATTTTTTGGCAATAATTATGAAATATAAAAAAATGACTTTAATATTTTGGCAAAATCTTCTTATGATAAATGTTTTCATGTAGCGCTACTTTTTGTAACAGCAGCATTTATATATTTATATGGCCAATATAACTACATAATTGTTTTTACATAAGCAGAAACAATTATAAGTACCATTATAATATCTTGTTACCCTATTATAACTATTCTGCTATCATATTTTTATTTTAACGAAACAATTAATATATACCAATTTATTGGTATCATTTTAATATTTACTGGATTAGCATTAATTACAACAAAAATAAAATAATATGTTATATTAAAGTAAAATGACTACAATAGAAAATAATATATTACTTGTTAAAACATCAATTTTTGAATCAGTAAATCGTACATTATTTACTGCTGTTGGTGTATCACTTGCTCTATTAGCAAGTACACAAACTAATTTATATGTAGATGAAAAAGCTAAATTAATAATTAGAGGTGTTGGACTATCAATGTTAGCGTTAATTGTAGTATACGGATTTTATAATGTATCTGATTATAAAAGTTTCATAGATAATTATAAAACAAAAGATGATAATAGTGTTATAAGTATATATACAGATAACAATATAATGATATTATATTGTTTCTTAGTGTTATTGTGTGTTGTAATAGTATATAATATATCAATGATGATGTAATTTTACTCTATTGCCTTTGATAAATATTAAATCATATTCATTCCAAAGAACATTTCTATATTGTGGAAACATTATATCACCATATAATCTATTGGCCAACTCTTCTTTTTTTATATTTTTAAAAGTAAAATCAATATTTTGATAACATTTTAGTAAACAACCAATATTCCAACCATTATCAGTAATATCTTTTGACATAAATATTTCATTTTCTTGCGCTTCTCTTGCTGTTGCAGGATAATTTGTAATTGTAAACTTACCTTTTTCTATTAAATATTCAAGGGCTTCTTTATCCATACTAAATATATAAGTTTGTACATGTGAAAAATAAGCATTGTTAATAGTACATCCAAATAATTTGATATTATCAGATAACCCATTTATAAAAATGTCAGTCCATTTTATTGTATCATCTTTTAAATATGGACCAATAATAGTTGAATTCGCAAATATAAATTTATCATAATTTTTATATAAATTATTTCTTAATAATCCCTCGCTCCATCCACCAAAATCACGCCCTTTATTTTCTCTATTCATAGTAATTACATAATCTGGTAAATTTAATTTACTAAAATCATAATTTTTATTATTAGCTATAACCATAAAATCTATATTATTATCTTTGAATATACAATTGTTTAAAAAAATCTTAACATTATCATCATACTCGTGAAATACGTATAAAACTAAAACTTTCATTTTATAATAGTTGTTTTAAATACTTATATATATATATAATAATTTCTAATATATGCATTTGTGATTATAAATGCCATAAATATGAATAATAGTAATAATATATAAGTAATATTAATTATCAATGTATCTAAGATATCAATAATTAATTCTCTTGGATTTTTATAATATTCAATCATCATAGTATTGCGCACCATACTATATTATGGAAATTAATCGCAATCATTTTTTATTTAAAACTTATCAATTAAATATTAGTAATAAATGAATATTAAAGATAGTATACGTAAAATCAATTATAAAGGTTATAAATTATCCAAAGGATGGAATGATATGACAATCAATCTCAAAAATTATATGGAAAATGAAAATATAGATTTATTTAGAGTAAATGAAGTAAAGCCGCACATATTTATTTGGCCAGAAGATAGTTTGCAAAATAAATATCAGTTACAATTACTTGAAAAAAATAAAGATAGTATATTTTATAAATCTATAATATCATCTAACGATTACGGTGCTATGGGAATTAAATTATATAATAATATACAATTAGATAGAGTAGCACAAGTATGGTCAATATATATACTTGTAAATAAATTAAAAATCAATCTTCAAGATAATAATGAGATAATATTTGAATTTGGAGGAGGGACAGGACAAATGGCTGATGTATTAAAAGATTTAAATTTTCAAGGAAAACACATTATATATGATTTACCTTTAATGGTAATCTTGCAAAAATATTTCATAGATAAAAGAAATATTAAAACTAAATATATTTTAGATGATGAAAATAATACCTTAATTAATGGAACAAATTTATTGCCATGTAACCAAAATATTAGTGAAGAAGAAATTTTAAGTACAAAGTATATCAATTTTATAGCAACATATTCATTGACAGAAACAGATTTAGAAACACATAAAAAGTTTGCGAAATATTTACCTAATTTTAATAGAATAATTATAATATACTGGCCTCAACCTGTTGAGGATTTTGATAATATTGATAATGAAGAATATATTAATAGTATAATAAAAAATATAGAAAATACTCATAAATGTTATATAGATAATAACTTTGGTAATGGTAAGATATTTTGTGCTATAAAAAAATAAAATCATTCAAGAGCATAATAAGGATTCTCATTTAATAATGATTGCATTTCTTCTGCATCTTTGTGGTCTTCTTTATATTTTTTTATATGATATAAGCAAAAATCATATAATCTAAAAAATAGATTACATGCATACAAAA
>Ga0209666_1001764_pt1 | contig 16481 bp, 8 predicted proteins | sample SaaInlV_125m_DNA_FD_184679 | JGI IMG/M metagenome (GOLD analysis project Ga0209666, IMG submission 184679) | Marine microbial communities from expanding oxygen minimum zones in the Saanich Inlet - Saanich Inlet SI037_S3LV_10m_DNA (SPAdes)... | ecosystem: Environmental > Aquatic > Marine >...
TCGCGTCGCCGCGGACTCGGAGGACTGCGAGTCCGAGTCACGATGACGGGAGCGTCACGCGGTCGCGCGCTCGATGCATAGAATGTACATGTACAGAGGCGGTGTATTAATACAAACGATTCGTCACGAGAATGTACACTTTCGCGTCGTCGCGCGCGCGCGTCAAAGTAAAAGCTTCCGTCGGCGAAAAGAAAAAAAACGTACGCGAAAATCACTCGACGCGCGTCCCAGACGCGTCGTACACGCCGTTCACGACGCGCGTGTTTTCCGCGTCGCTCTCCTTGGCGCGCCCCGTGTGCTGCACGGCGTTGTTCTTCTTCTCCCCGTTAAGGCTCTCCCCGCTCGTCTGCTCGCCGGCGCGCTTGATGACGCGCGTCGCGGGGACGTATGCTCGTCTGCGGCTCTTCTTGGCGCACGTCACCATGACGAAGGTTTGGTCCACCGCCTCGAGCTCGCACCGCTCGAGGTCGGGCGCCTTCGCGAACACCAAACGCGCCGTCTCCGCGTCCCAGAAGGGCATGTTCCCCGTGCCAGTTTCTGAAAAACACCTCTGGCGCTGCTTGGCGTACGCCATACAGTCGACGCCGCGCTCCAACATCGCGCGACGCGACGCGTCGTCAAGCACGGCGACCGTCGCGACCAACACGCCCCCGGGCTTCAAAACGCGCGCCGTCTCCATGACGACGCGCGACGGCCGACGCCACGTGTGCGCGCCCGCGTTGGTGTGCGCGGCGTCGAACACGGAGTCCTGGAACGGCAGGTCTTCTAATGACGCAAGCACGACGGAGACGTTGGAGCGTCTTCTTCTGTGTTTGTTCGTTTTAGTTGTTCCGTCCTTTTCTTGTTGTGTTTTTTTGCTCGCGATTGATGAACCTTTGACGACGCGTCTAGCGACGGCGTCGCAGGTTACTTTCGCGTCGTCGACGGCGACGACGGCTTCGTATTCACCCTCCGCCGCGAACTTCTCGGTGAACACCCCGACGCCGCACCCGAGGTCAAGCAACGTGCTGTTTGTTTTCCCGAGACGCGCGTGTCTTTCGCGACGGAGCACTACACTCGCGCGCTCGTGCTCGGCGTCGACGCCCGGGAACCCGGGGAGGAACACTTTGAACATCTGGCGGTACAGCCGGTCGAAGAAGAATTTCGAAAACGCGGATTTGGCCAAACTCACCAACCCGGCGGTCTCCTCCACCAGCGTCTCGCTGACGTTGTACGCGGGCTCGTTGGGGGAGTTTTGTGCGTTCCGAACGTCGAGCGCGTCGATTTTCGTGACGTCGTCGGCGACGTCAAAGTCGTCGTCGCGCACCAGTCGGAAAAACGGCGCGCTCTTCGTCTCCGAGACGGTCTCGGAGACTCGTTCGTCATCCCGAGGGGGCCGATTGTGCTGGTTGGCACGCGCGCGCGCGCGCGCCCACGAGCGGAGCGGGGGGAGCGCGGTGAGGTGCGAGTTCTTGCCCCCGGGCGCGAACTCGGGCGCGGACATCGCGCTGGCGCGCGGCGTGACCGTCGCCGTTCGGCGCGAGAAGCGCATCGCGACGCGACGAGGAATGTTAACACCGGGGAATCCGCGTCCCCTCGTGGGGGCGATGTTTCGGAAATCGCCGCGGCGCGGCTCGAGGCTCGAGAGGCTCGAGACGCGCGTGGCGAGCGACGCGACGGTGAGGATGGACATGGAGGCTGATGCACGACACTCGCGCGACGGTGACCGCTGCTGAGGACACGCGCGAGGTGAAGTGACGAGGGGACGCGGATGGGTCGAACCGGAAGATTGGTTCCGTGCACTTTTTCGCGACACTTTTCGGAATTTCCGAGATCCCAAATTTATGTATACAATGTTAGTCTTGATAAACCGCAAATCGGGAAATTGTGTCTGACTAGGACGCGTACGTGTCAAAGACAAAGATCTTTTTGGTCGACGACGCGGACCGCCTTGGTGCCCGATTCCGTGCGTTCGCGTGAATGTTTTTTTGAAACCGGCAACCGTCCCGGTGTCAGACGCCCGCGGACGTGGGCTCCGTCAGACGCGGGCGCGCGCGAACCCCGCCACCGACCGCATGACCGCCTCGACGGACGCCGACGAGCTGTCCCCCCTGGCGCTCGCCGCCGAGGACGCGCGGCCGTCCCTGGATGACGTCCTCGGCCCGGAGCGGAAACCGTCCCGGGAGGATGGTGTTCGCACCGGTGCGAACGTTGAGACGATGGATGCGGACGAACGAGACGAAGCCGCGAACGACGAGGATGACGTCGCGCCTTGTTGCCAACGAACGGGCCCGTGCCGCTGGGATGCCGTGTGTCGAGCGCACGTCCGCCGGTGGGAAGCGGCGCACGGCGAGAAGTACGTCGCGTTTCTGCGACGCACCGGCGGGGTGGTCCCGGCGTGGTTGGGAAGCGCCGACGACGGCGGCGATGTGCTGCCCGGTCAGAGGGGCTCATCCGCGGCGGTCGCGACGAACGCCGCCGGGATCGAGGACTACGCGAACGACGAGGACGACGAGTTGGACGTGGGTTTGCTCGGGAACGGGGGCGACGACGCGCTGGTGGAGGTCGCCGGCCGCGGAGAGGCGGACGGCGAGCCGTCGCCGTTCGGCGCGGAGAGCGTCATGGAGCTCGACGACGACATGCGGGAGAACGACGACGACGCGTCGGGGTTCGAGAACCCCGTGCTCGCCGCGGCGATGGCGCGCGGGTCCGAGGCGCGGGTCGCGGCGGCGGGAGAGCTGCGGCTCGACGAGACTGAGGGCCTGGAGGCGTAGCGGAGCGCTTTGTGAAGCCCCTCGAAGAAAAACGCCTCGAAACCGAACGAAGCTCAGTCCCGTAAAAAGCGCACACGAAAATTCGACCTGCGGGCCAAACACAACGCCACTCCTCCCACGCGCTCGCCGCGGTTCGGGAGTGGTGCCCACTCACCGCCATGCTCCTCACGCACGGCGCGTTGACGCCTCCGCTCGCGCTGCCGCCTGGGCGTCGCGAGTTAAGCCGAATCGCACGCCTTCGCGTGGCAATTCCGGGCAATCGTTCAACACACGCCTCGCGTGGATTCCTCGGAACGAGACGCGTCGACCGCGGCGGCATCGCGGTCGCGTCCGCCGGGTCCGGCGACGCGAACCCGCGCGAGTTCTCCACGACCAAAGACGACCCCATCGCCGCCGCGCGTCGGTTTCGACGCGGTGGCGTTCCGCGTCGACAGAGCCCTCCGTCCGAGAAATCGGTCGTCAGGACGCTCGATGATTTTACAACGCGGTCGGTAGACGAACGTCCCTCTCTTTTCGCGAAGGCGTTCGCGGCGCTCGCGCTCGCGCTGGCGAGCGCGTTCGCGAGCCTCGCCGTGCCCTCCGCGGCGCACGCCGCGCGCGCCGAGACCGTCCCGGCGACGAAAGCCGCGAAGACCCTGAACCCGAACTTGATTCAGATCCCGGCTTCGACGCGCGAGAAGCTTGACGCGTACTTTCTGCGACGCGTGCGCGATTGCCGCGGCGTCCTGGTGGCGCTCGACGAGCACATCAACGACCCGTGGGAGATCGAGGACGCGTGGTTGATCGTGGCGTGGCACTTCGCCATCTCCAAGGGCAGACGCGCCGCGTTCGACGCCTCGCGCAAGAAACGCCGAGAGGGCGGAGACGAGACGGATGTCGAACTGACGGAAGCGTGGGAGGGCTCGTTCTACAAGTGGGTGAAAAAACCGATGCAGGCGGTGGGCGCGCTGTGGATCACGCTGTACCTGTTCGATAACGCCGTGCGCGTCGGGACGCTTCTGGAGATGGCGCGGTGGCTTCCCGACACGACGATCGCGCAGTTCGATCGCGGGATGTACACGCTCACCGCCGGAGTCATCTCCGTGATGGCCGCCGACCACTGGTTCCCTGATTTCCTGCGCGACAAAGCCAACATCAAAGACGCGAGCCAGCGTTTGGTGCTGACGCGTCTGCTCACCGTGGCGCTGGCGATGGGCTCCGTCGCGAGTTCGGCGGTGGTGTTCGGTCTGCCTCCGCGCTCGCTGCTGGGGTTCGGAGGCATCGGCGGGCTCACCTTCGGCCTCGCCGCGAAGGACCTCGTGAGCAACTTCATCGGGGGGAGCATGCTCGCCATCGTGCGCCCGTTCTCGCCCGGCGAGAAGGTGTACTTGATGGCGGTCGGCGGGCGGTTCCGCGGCACGAACGAACCTTCCGTCGGCGGGTACCTCGTGAAGGACATCGGGTGGTACCAAACGACGCTGATTCCGAAAGACACGCGCCCGACCACCGTCCCGAACGGTTTTTTTCTGGGCGCCAACGTCATCAACATCACGCGCCAAACCGCGCGCGTCATCATCATCAACGTACGCGTCCGGTACGAGGATTTCGAAAACATCCCCGCGATGACGACCGAAATGGAGGCGTACTTAACCGCGCACGCCTGTGTGATTCAGCCCCCCAAGCGACCTATTCGCGTGCACTTAAGAGACGTCAAGGATGACCACGCCGCTATCCGCATCGAAGCGCACTCGCACGTCGTCAAGAAAGACGCGTTCCTAAACGTGAACCAGGAAATCACGCTCGCGGTATTTGCTATCCACAAAAAACACGCCACCGGCCCGGCGTGGCCGGTGCAGGGCCTCATGCAGCTCGCGCCGCCGAACTACACCGAGGAATGACCAGAGGAGCGTGCGTTTCCTCTATACCTTATATGTATTCGTGTGTTCATACGACAATAAACGAACGTCTCGCGCCGCGTCCGCGTCTACGAAAAAAACGCGCAAAAGTCGCAAAAGTCATCACGAGAAGACGCGCTCCGCGTCTCCCCCCACCACCTTCCCGTTCCCGGCGGCGCGGCGCCACTCCAGCCCGGCGACGAAGTCTATGCCGGCGACACTGGACACGAGTCTCGCCGCGTTCGCGGCGACTCGAGCGTCGACGCCTCCGCCGAACCCCGGGCCGGCGCCGGCGCCGGCGCCCCGCGAACCGTTCGCCGAGCCTCGCATCCCCGCCGGCGTCGGCACGGCGATCAGCACGCAACGCCCGCCTGTCATCTCGCGCCTCGCGGCGATCGCCGCGGCGATTCCGTCCAGCAAGACGCCCGCGGGAAGAGGCGCGGAGACGAGCGGGTCGAGTTCGTCGGCTTCGTCCGCTCGCGCGTTGGCCGACGTCGCGAAGCATCGGCGGTCGTCTCCTTTGCGTTCGGCGCTCTCGTCGACGACGGTATCGTCCACCGCGGTCATCACGACGACGTTCGAAGCACCTATGGTTTCCGAGAGGACCACGGCGTACTCGCGCGCGCGGTCCGCGGGCACGTCGTGGTTCACGGTCAACACGAGCGCGTCGCGTTGATCGACGCGGAACAGAGTGCCCACCGGATCTTCCCCGCCGATCGTCTCCGACGCGGCGACGCCCCGCGCGGAGACGCCAGATACGGTTATCGTTCCCATCGGGCGCAGCTCGAGCGTGCCGGCCTCGACCGTGTCGAACACGAGACCGCACGCCCACGGCGTCGTCGCGACGAGGAGCGTCGAAGGATTCAGCGCACCGTGTTCGAGCGCGTTTCGGGTCTCCTCGTTCCACAGCGCGAACACGCGCGCGCGATCGCCCACCGCGTCCAGCGCTTCCTCCGCCAAACGCTCCTCGTCTTCATCCTGACGGGTGCGACACACGTCGTCCTCCTCCAGGGGAGAGAAAAAGTCCGACATGACTCGAGTCGCGCGCGGACAGGAGTGGTTGGCACGTCGAGATCTGTCGCGCTGAAAGCTGGCGCGGCGGTTGACTGCAGTGCGTCGATGCGCCCGAGCGCCCCGACGAAGAAAGGCACAGTGGATAACAAAAAGTCCCGCCACAGGTGTTGCGCGCGGCTCACACGGCAGGCTCCACGATGCCGTTCTCCCTCCCTCGCGGCGGGGCGATGGGCCCCCGGTTCGGCGACAACGCGTCCTCGCGTCTCGACCGACGCGGCGACCGCGGCTCGTCCGCCGCGAGCCCCGCCCGTCGCGTCGGTGGAAACGCTCGCGCCATCGTCGCGCTCGCCGCCGCCGGAGGCGCCTCGGGCGCCTCCGCGGTGGCCCTCTCGCGCGACACGGTGGCGCGCCGCGCGCTCCTCGCGAGCGCGGCCGTCGCGATTCCCGCGCTGTTCGACGTGGGCGCGGCGTTTGCCAAGTCGAAGGGCGGCAAGAGCGGCAAGGGCGCCGAGCCGACCGCCTCCAGAGCGGCCGTGCCCACGCCGGTGACCAACGTGGACCTCGCCGGCCGGCGTCTCGTCGCCATCGGCGACGTGCACGGCGACTTCAAGCAGACCATGCGCGCGCTCGAGCTCGGCAAGGTGATGGGGCCCGACGGGCAGTGGATCGGCGGCGACACCGTGTTGGTGCAGGTGGGCGACATACTCGACCGCGGCGACAACGAGCTCGCCATCATGCGCAAGTTCGCGTCGTTGGCGAAGCAAGCGCGCAAAGCCGGCGGCGACGTGCTCGTGGTCCACGGAAACCACGAGATCATGAACGTTCTCGGCGACTTCCGGTACGCCACGAAAGGGGCGTACGCGGAGTGCGCGCGGTACGCCGAGGCTAAGCGGAACAAACAAATCGAGAAACTCGGGTCGGAGAACGTGCCTCCGCTCCCGGAGGTTCCGAACGACGTCAACCCGGAAACGTACCGCGGCGTGTTGGCGCGTCGCGATTTGTTTCTCCCCGGCGGCGAGATGGCTTTGAAGATGGCTAAGAACCCCACCGTGCTGCAGGTCGGGGACACCGTGTTCGCGCACGCGGGCATCGACATGAACACCGTGGAGTACGGGTTCCAAACGCTTAACGACGACGTCGCCGCGTGGATGGCGGGCGCCAAAAAGAACCCGCCCAAGATGGTGCTCGAGGAGAAGGGCGTGGTGTGGACGCGAGACTACGGCGGCGCCGACGCGGGAGTCACCGCGGAGGCCACGGCGTGCCGCCGCCTCGGCGAGGCGCTCGACGCCGTAGGGGCGAAGCGGCTGATCGTGGGGCACACGCCGCAGCAAGGAGGCGTCAGCAGCGGGTGCAACGGGCGGCTGTGGCGCTCGGACGTCGGCGTCTCGCGAGGCATCTACGGGGCCAAGCCGCAGGTGATCGAGATTGTCAACGGGCGCGTGCGAGTGCTCGCCGCGTGACGTCTCTAGACGCAGACGTCTTTTTTTCGCGTCGCCGAGAACGCGAGAACGAAGTTACGTAGACTACGGAGTACGTCGTTGATATGTTGTCATCGGTGTCGTGTCGTATACATGGAAGCACCAAACGCAAACGTCACAACTAGCTAGCTCGTCGACATTCCGCGACGTCTCTGTTTACCCCCATCCGGGCACAGAGACGCCCGCGTCTTCGTCGTCCAGGAGCTCGTCGTCGTCGTCGCCGCCGTCGTCGTCGTCGTCGTCGCCGGCGGCGCGCTTTTTCCCAACCCCGCCGAGCGCCCCCGCCGTCTCCTCGACGCGCGCCGCCCACATCCCCAGCCCGGCGAGGTTGAACCCGACGACGTCGCGGAACGCCTTCGCGCGCGCGCGAAGCATCGGTCGGATCTTGAGCAGCGTGCCCCTGGCGTTCGCGGTCGCGCCGAGCTGCGCGTAGTGCAGGCGCACGATGAGCGCCGCGAGACGGCACGTCAACTCCGTCTTCTCGCCCCGCTCGAGCCACCCCCCGAGAAACTCGAGGAGCGCGGCGGCGCTGGAAAACGGAAGCGCCAGCACGGCGCGCTCGAGGTCCGCGGCTTTGACGTTCTCCAGCGCGCGCAGCGCGTAGCGCTCTGGTGATGCGCCCATCAACAAGGGGTTGGGAGGAAGACCCTTCGGGTAAGACTCGTTCGTCCCGAAAGCCCCAGACGCGAAGCCTCCGGCGTCGGAGTCGTCGTCGTCGGAGTCCGACTTCATGCTCGCGACGTCGTGCTCGTCCTCGGAATCCGCGTCGCCGGCGAAGAGTCGTCGCAACTTCTTCTCGTCTTCTCGTCTCGTCGCTTTCTCATCCGCGTCTTTCTTTTCGTCGGAAGGCATCGACGCCTTCTCTAACGCCATCCTGGCCTTCTTCTTGACGTGCGCGTCGATGCGCTCGCGCTCGTGACGCGCGACGTCCAGCGCGTCGACGATGGCGTCCGCCGCCGAGAGCGTCTCTAAAGTTTTGCGGCCCGCCATGCCCGCCTCGGCGCCGGCGGGCGCGGCGGCGCCACGCGCGGCGGCGGCGTCTCGCGCGGCGGCGGCGACGCGGTCGTCGTCGTCGTCGTCCCCGCCGTCGCCCTCCTCGAGCAGACTCTCCAGCCTCCGCTCCTTCTCCTCGTCCACGAAGAAGGGCTCATCCGTGCGTTCCCATACGCGAATCGCGCGGTCGTGGCCGCCGGTGACGAGAAAATCGCCGCGCGCGCTCATCGCGCAGCACCACGCCGCGGCGTGGTGCCCGTTCAGAGTCAGGAGCGGCTCGAACTTGTCCGCGTCCCAGTATTTCACGGAAGCGTCTTTGCCGCACGAGAACAGGTAGTGCGTCTTGGGCACGAACTTCAAGCACGTCACCGAGTCGTCGTGCGCGAAGAGGCTCTTGTGGCAATCGCCGAAGTCCAAGCCCCAGACGCGGATGTTCTTGTCGGCGCCGCCGCTCGCCAGCAGGCGCGAGTCGCTCGACACGTCGTGGCACAGCGCCGGGAGCCTGTGGCCGTACAGACTCAGGAAAAACTTGAGCGAGTCCGCGAAAAACACCTTCAGGGTGTTGTCCAGAAGAGACACAGACAGAAGTTTGCCGTCCGGCGTGACGCTCACGCTCAACACGTCCTCCGCCATCTGAAGCGTCTTGACGTGCGAAACGCCGAGCTCGCGACGCGTAAAAGTCGCGCCTTGAGTCGTTTCATTCGTCTCGTCACCATCCTCCTCCACCTCCGCCAAAGTCCACTCGAAGAACTTCACCGTCTTGTCCGCGGACGCGGTCACGAACCCGGACCCGTCGGGAAGCAAAGCCATGCCCCAGACGGCGCCTTCGTGCGCGTCCGGAACGCCGCCGGAGAGAAACGCGCCGGCGTCGACGTCGAAGAGCTCCAAAGCGCCGCCTTTCGTGCCGACCACGACGTGCCTCCCCCCGGGCGCGAAAACGACGCACAGACCGTAGCCACCCTCTATGGTCCGCGCGCAAACGCCGCTCAAGGGATCCCACACCTTGACGCCCTTGTGCGAACACGTCACGAGCGTCGCGTCGTTCGGAGACAGCGCCGCCGCGCGCACGTCCGCGCGGTGCCCCGCGGCTTCAAGAGCGCGCGCGCGCGTCGGCTCGGCGAGCTCCTTCGACCCGCCGTCGTCGTCGCCGTCGTTGTCCGCGTCCGCGCCGGCGATCTCCCACTCCTCCACCGCGTTGGCGTCCGTGAGAACGGCCATGACCACCTTCACGCCCGGCCGCTTCTTGAGCCTTGAACGCGGCGCGAACGCGAACCCGCGCGTCTTGGATTTCGTGCGCACGACGGCGGCCAAGTCGACGACGTCCGACGCGTCCAACACGTTCGCCCCCTCTTCATCCTCACTCTCGTCGGAATGTTCGGTTTTCTTGTCCGCTTTTCGCTTCTCCCTTCTCCGCTTCGCGCGGCGCTTGAGCCGCTTCGACATCTCGCGCGCGTCGCGGCACCGGTACACCTCCACCGCGCGGCCGACGGTTTGGACGCCGAGAAACGTACCTCTCTCGTCGAAGCGAACGGTCGAGACCCGCGAGCGGTCCGCGCGACGCACGAAACCCATCGGAGTTAACAGCGCGGACGCCTCGGCGATGGACACGGCGTCTCGTTCACGTCGCGCCTTTGTTTCGTCTTCGGAGCCTGGACGTCTTTTCCCGATGGCGGTCTCGTCGTTCTCGTCGCCGTCCGCCGCGTCGTCGTCGTTCTCGGAGAACCCGTCGCCGCCGAAATCGCCGCCGCGCCCCGCGACGGAAAACACGTGAAGCCTCTCGTCGGCGGTGCCTACGACGAGCCGCGCGTTTCGCGGGTCGACGTCCAGGCTCCAGCACTCCGCGCCGAAGTGTGCGAGCGTCTGCGCGCAGTGCTGCGTGTCGAGATCCCAGACGCGAACGGCGGCGTCCTTGCCGCAGGTCACCAGCCGCGCTCCGTTCGACGCGGAGGTTTTGGTTGTCGAGCCGCTCGTGTTCGGCGCCGCCTCGACGAACACGGCGTCCGTGACCTGGTCCTTGTGTCCTCGTAAACGGCACAGCCCCATCTCGGCGACGACGTCCCAGACCACCACGTTCGTGTCCTTGCCGCCGGAGACGAGTAACGACCCCGACGCGTTGAACCGTAGCGCGGTCACCTCCGACTTGTGGCCCTTGAGCAGCACGTCCGACGTGCCATCCTCGAGGTTCCACAGGCGGATGGACCCGTCCGCCGCGCCGGCGGCGACCAGCGACGAGTTCGGCGCCCTCGCGATCTTGGTCACCGCGGGAACCAACCCGCTCTCGCGCGCGGGAGGGATCAAGCTCTGGTGCTCCACGCCCCGGCGCACGTCCCACACCGCGAGGCGCTCGAGCGCGGCGGTCACCACGAGCTTTCCCTTCTCGTCCGCGTACACGGGGCACGCCTCCGGCGACGCGATGACCCCGAACGCGCGGGCCTGCTCGTATCGCAGGTACGCCTTAACCATGGCGCCGCGGGGGGAGGACCACCCCGGTGCCTCGAGTCGCGTGAAGACGAGCCGCGCGCGCGAATGGGGACGCCGAGGCACATCGGGACGAGACCGCCGCCGACGAGACACCGCCGCCTTTCTGAAGTCGTGGAAAAAAACACGATCGGCGGTCAGACTGAACGCCATACGAAAAACAGCCGTCGAAACGTCGCCTCAACCCTGCTTCGCGACACGAAGGCTGGTTTTTCGCGAAAAAGCGCATTCGATAAAAAATGGTCGAGCGTCTACGACGCGCGCTCGCTTCCGACGCGGACCTAGCTAGGCGTCTCAAAAGAACGTCGACGCCTTCACTTTCTTCCGCCCCGGGGTCATGGTCTCCCTCTTTTCTTTTCGGTCCTTCTCGCCGTGACCGTGACCCTTGCTTCTTCGCGCGCCGGGGTCGGAGCCGGGCGGGTTGCGGTCGAAACTCGCCGCCGCGTGGATCGGCCGGAGCAGAGATTTGCGCGGCGTGGTGTTGAGCAGCGCGCGCAAGCCGTCCCCTTTCACCGGGTTCGGCGGGCCCGTGGGCGTGTGCCGCGTGTTCCGCTTCAGGTTCCAAAGCACGCGCTTCGAAGGAGACAGAAGAGCGTTGTTTTTCCTCTCGTGCGTCATCTTCTGCGCGCTGACCCGCTGGCCTTTCACCGCGTTCAACGCGTTGGACGCGGGAGGGGGGGTCGCGCCGACGGCGGCGGCCCAACGCTCGGCTTTGCGAAGCGCCTTGCGCTCGGCGGCGGCGATGCCGGCGGCGACGGCGGCTTCGTGTCTCGCCATCTCCTCGTCGCTGTCCGCGTCTTCGTCGCCGGACGTGTCGCTGCTCTCGGAGCCCTGCTCGTCGTCAGAGTTATCCAGGTCGGAATCGTCCAGGGACTCGAGAGAATCGTCCTGGTCGTCTTCCTCCTCCTCCTCCTCTTCCTCCTCCATCTCGACATCCTCAAACTCGTCAGCCTCCTCGAACTCGTCCTCCTCCTCTGCGTCCCCCACGTCGTCGAACGTGCCTTTGAGGTTCACGCGCTTGGAGGGCGTCAGGTTCTCCTCTTCGTCCGAGACGTCCGAATCGTCCTCGTCCAGGTTCTCCTCATCCTCCGACTCGCTCGCCGCGGTGTGGAAGCTCTCCTCCAGCTCAGACTCCGACTCAGACTCCTCCATCGGCTCGTCTTTTACCTCCGGCTCCGCCTTCTTCCGCTTCTTCTTCGCAGCCTCCGCGTCCATAGAGACGCCCGCCTCCTCAGCCTGCTCAGCCTTCGCCGCGCGCTTCGCCGCTTTGCGGAACAAAGTGTGCACGTGGTACAGAGACTCGCGGTTCAGGTCCTCGACGCCATCCGCCGCGCCGAGCTCGATGAATCGTTTTGACATGCGTTTCATCGTCGCCGCGTCCAGGCGCACCATCGTCGCCGCCGCCAGGGCTTCTTTCCTTACCTTCGGGTCGATCCCGTCCTCCTCGTCCTCGTCGAACTCGAAGTCCTCGCTTAAAAGCGCCTGCTGCGCGACGCCTCCGTCCGCGCCCTCCGCGGCGGCTTCGAACACCGACCCCAGAACGCGTCGGTGTAACGGTTTGTGCTGGTCAAACTGCAACACCGCGGCGAACGCGTTGAGAAACGACTCCGTCGCGGTCGAAGGCACGAGCGATGGTTTGTGGGTTTTCGGTTCGACGTTCGTCGAAGACGCAGCCTTTCGCTTGTTGGTTTTGTCTCCGTGGTGTCCGTTCTTCGTGGAAGACCTTTCGCGAAACACCGTCCGGGGCGCGCCGCCGTTGGCTTCGTTCGGGTCGTCGGGGTCGCACCCGACCTCGACTTTGTCCTTTCCGGCCGCCACCTTGCGCAGCTCGCCGACAAACAGCTCCGAGATGTGCAGACGAAGGCCGACGTCCACCATGCCTTTGGTGCCGGCGACGAGCGCAGCCTTCTCGAACACCGACGCGATGTCCTGCACCACGTCCGCGCGCCAGTCGCGGTTCGCGCAGTACCTCAGCGCGTGGCTCGTCACACGTCGCACTAACCGAAGGTACTTGTCCATGCGGTGCCGGTCGATGCCCACCCACTCGCGTCGCGCTGTGATGTAGAACACGCCGAGGTACGTCAGCGCCACCTTGTGCCGCAGCGCATGCGTCAACCCCGCGATCTGCTCCGCCAGCTCCTCCTGGACGTCCCAGCCGTCCGCGTGCCACATGGCGTAGAACAGGCCCTTCCAGATCTTCTTCATGTCGAGCAACGGGACGTCCGCTCTCGCGCCCAGCCACTTGCCCAGCGCCGCGAAAGTCGCGTCGCGAACCTCCTTGTCCCCGGAGGCGAGCTGCCTGGCGAAGGGGTTCACGCCGTCGTCCTCCTTCGTGGGGACGCGCGGCTTGTACGGGCCGTCGCGCTTGTTCAAATCGGGGGGAGGGGTCGGGAACTTGTCCTTGTGCCCGCGCATGTTGCGCTCCTGCTGCACGTGCGACTTGACCTTGAGCTTCATCTTGCGCGTCGGGATTCGAAGGCGACGCGCGCGAGGGGGGTGCTCTCGGCGGCGCCCTGAGCGCCTTGCGACGGTCGCGAGGGAATCGCGAGTCGGCGACGACGGCTCGACTTCGCCGAAGACTCCGAAGCGCCGGCGCGCGCCTACCAATACCGGGGGAGCGAAGGCGGCGGTCGGAAGAACCGACGTAACATTTCGTCGGCGGCCCGCGGCGGCGGAGAAACCGAGGCTCGAGTCTTGGCGGTGAATTCCTTGAGTTATTAAACCGAGAGCGACCTGAAGACCCATAGCCTATACCTTCAACGGCTACGCGAGTGTGAACGCGCGTGTGATCCATCTCGGACACGCTGTTTTTTCGGGTGACGGACGTGGCACCTCGGTGTCGCGCGGTGTCGCACACGGAGACGCGCTCGGCTCGTCGAAGCGCAGGTGTCCGCGCGTGATCGTTCGAGTCAGCGCACGCGCAAGTCACACTGCGTCTCGCGATGTACCACGCGACGATCCCCACCGCGGCGGTCGCGCCGCGCGCGTCCCCTCACGGGTCGCGCGCGTCGCGTCGATCGAAACACACGACGACGCTCTCGTCGGCTCGCTTCGTCGCGCCGAGTCACGCCGCGACGCGCGACGACCCGGTGTCTGTCTCTTTACCCCTTCGTGTCGCTCGTCACGAGAAGCGAAGCCGATCGCGTGTCCTCGTCCGCGCCAAGAAGGGCTTCTTCGACGAAATGCTGGACGTCATGGAGGGCGGCCCGAAGCTTCGCAAGTGGTACGGCCAGGACTCCTCGGTGGGCGCGCCCGGCGCGGAGCGCCCCGATCCCCCTCCCGGCGGCGGCGGCGACGCCAAAAAAGACGCCGACGACACGCCAACGCCCTCGCGCCAGGACGTTCTCAAGGCGTGGGATAAGCAGCCCAGGCGTGCGACGCTCGTGACGGACGTCGACACCGCGCTGGGCGAAGCTATCGTCGTGCAGCTCATCGTCGCGAAACAGCCGGTGGTCGCGACCGGTTTATCCGCGGACGCGTGCGCGTCGCGGTTCGGGCCGTACGTCACCGCTCAAGACGCCGCCGATCTTAAAGACGAGAGCGAAACCGCGTACATGCTCCGCAAAGGCGTGCGCGCGGTGATCTGCTGCGGCGAGCCCGGCGCGTTGCCCGCGGCGGCGGCGAAGGACGGCAAGGTGAAGCACGTCGTCGTGGTGGGCTCGTGCGGCAAGGCTGGCGTTTTCGATGCGGTGTTCGGGGGCGAGGACGGCAGGCGCAAGGACCCGAAGCGCGCGGAAGCCTTCGTGAAGGCGTTCGAGGCGTGCGGCGGCGCTGAAGTTCCCGCGCTGACGGTGGTGCGGCCGGGAACGGTGAGGCCCGGTCTCGGAGGCAAAGCCGTGGCGTTCTCGCAGGGCGGCGGCGGCGGCGGCGGCGCGATCAACCTGGAGGACGCCGCGGAGTGCGTGGTGCGGTGTCTCGGGGCGCCGCCCAAGAAGGGCGTGCTCACGTTCGACGCCGTCGAGACGAGCGGGGAGAGGAGGAGCTGGAAGGCGCTCTTCGGCGAGCTCGCCGCGTGACATCTTGAAAATTGACAAGTGCAAAAAAAAGTTTCTCACACTTTTGGCCTTGGACGCGACCCGGGCGAAAACGTCCTCTTATAGGTAGTGTGCGTGTCGTTGCTCTCCCCGTCCGAGACCCCCGACCACTGCGCGAGACGCGTTCGCGCGTCATGGGCGCCCCGGACGAGGTACGCGTCTGTTCGAGCTCGGCGCGACACGCGTCGACGACCCCCCGCGCGGGCTCGACCCTCTCCCCTCTCCCGGCGACGCGCGCTCGGTGTGCCGCGACGACCAATCGCGCGCGACCGGTGTAACCCCCACCGCGCGTCTTCGCACGCGTGTCGAGATGACACCGCCGACCGCGCCCAGAGGCCGGTCATCCCGCTGACACGCACGCCTCCGCATCTTCGAAATCTTCGCCCGCGCAGATCGAGCCTCTGCTCGGCTCCTCCGACGGCCGCGTGGCGGTTAAGGCCCGGTCGGAGACCGGCCGCCGCGCGTTCGTCAGCCTGCTCATCGCCGCGCTGGTGAGTTGCGGCTTCGCGGTTGGCCAAAACGCGCGGGACATCTCCGCCTTCGTTCAGGCGCGCGATTGGACGGCGTCGGGCGAGACGTCGCGTACGTTCGCATTGCGTTCCGATGATTTCTTCACCGTCGACCGGTGCGTGATGTACACCTATTACGGCAAAGGACTTCAGGTGAAGGACGCGCTGCGGGCGGATGCGTGGAAGACGTCGTGGAAAAACGCTGGGTGGAAGCCCGTCGTGCTCGACGAGCGCCACGCGCAGATTCACCCGCGCTACGCCGCTCTGAAGCGAGCGTACCAGGGTTTACCGCTCGGGGACACGCCGTCGAAGCGAATAGAGGCTGAATCGTCGCTTTTGCGGTACCTCGCGCTCGCCGCGGTGGGCGGCGGGTACATGACCGAGCCCGACGTGTTCAACGTGAACACGCCGCCTCCGCCGAAATGCGATTGGGTTCCGAACGGCGGCCAATTCACCACGCACGACGTGTTCATTCCCGCGATGGTCACGTGCGACGCGGCGGCGTGCCTGCACGTCGCCGAGGCGTTCGCCACGGCGCCTCCCAAAGATGTCAAGCACGCCACCGGCGCGGCGTACGTCTCGGACGTCGTTTTCTTCTCCTACTTTTACCAGTACGACGGCGTCATCAAGACGCGCAAATCAGGGTTCAACGACCCCACGAAAGTGCGTGACCCGCCCTGCGACGCGAACGGCCGCGAAGTGACGCCGCTGATGTTCCACGCCTCGCCGATGGCGCGCGCGCGCTGGGCCGCCCAGGACGAGGCGAATGTGGGCGAAAACGAGGCTTTAATTCATAAGGCGGCGACGGCGGAGTCGCCGAACGCGAACGCGAAGCGCTCTAAGACTCAGACGAGCGCTTCGAAGAAACAGAAACGCGCGATCGTCGACCCGTACGCGGTGCGCGAAGGAAGAGACGGGTCCGTGGACTCGATGACCGCGGCGTTCCACGCGATGCACACGAAACCGGTCGGCACTGCCGACACTTCCGACGTGGCGCAGATCATGCACGACCGGTACTCTGCTCTTCGCGCGTCGACGATGGAGCGGTGCGACCCGGCGACGTTTGACGGCACGCGCGAGTACGTACAGACGTTTTTCCCGGAGAAGCCGACGCCGCTTCAGCGGTCGTACAACCAGGAGTACCTCTGCGACGTCTCCGCGGCGGAGACGTTCTGTGACGCGAGCGCGGAGGAGATCGAGGCGGGGTTCGAGGGGATCAGGGCGAAGGGGGATACGAAGAGTCGGAAGAGCGGCGAGTCGAAGACGAAGAAGAGTCCCCGCGGCGAGGACGCCGACGCCGCCGCCGCGGCGACTTCGGCTTCGAAGAAAGCGTCGGCGTCGATGCCTC
>Ga0209666_1001765_pt1 | contig 16479 bp, 19 predicted proteins | sample SaaInlV_125m_DNA_FD_184679 | JGI IMG/M metagenome (GOLD analysis project Ga0209666, IMG submission 184679) | Marine microbial communities from expanding oxygen minimum zones in the Saanich Inlet - Saanich Inlet SI037_S3LV_10m_DNA (SPAdes)... | ecosystem: Environmental > Aquatic > Marine >...
ACCGTATCTGGGAACATCCATTTTTTATGTATTTTGTATTAATACTTCTTCTTGGTCTGGTGCTATAAAACACCCAGGCTACACCCAGTGGAAAAGAAATATATATAATAATGTAAATGATGTACCTACGACGAGACAAAAAATACATGTCCCCAAAATTTTGGGGGAGAGTGTTCTGGGATTACATGTTTCACTATGCCAATAATGCTCATTTCATGAAAAGAAATCCATCACAACATTTTCGAACGTTAGCATTTTTCATCCCTTGTATTAAATGCAGGGTCGAGTTCATAAAGAAATTAAGGGCGTCGACGCCTCAACTGAAACGTATGCACAAGAATAAGGAGGCTCTCCTCCACTGGATTTGGAAGTACAAGAATGAGGTAAACAAGCGACTTGACAAAGATCCGATTACCTTCAAAGAGGCTATGAAAACACAATTTGATAGTGCCGAAAACGAAGAAAAAACGTTCATTGAGTTCTTAAAAAAACTAAAATTAACCTTGCCTACTGCAAACCCTGCTGTTGCTGCACGACAAACATATTCGAAAGAGACTGTATGCAGAAAAAAAGCACAATTTTTTGATGACATCCTGAATATGCTGAAAAATAGACAACTGAGCGTCAGAAGCAATCATCCGAGTCAAATTGTTCCATTTGAAACTGATAAGTCCTATAAATACGCGACACTTCATTGTAAGTAACCCCCATACGATTCCACAGGGGATCTCCTTTATGAACGGCATACTCCGAAAAACTTTTAGAATCCACGAGCTGCATTCCAACCTCCTTACAAAGTAAGATCAAGACCTCTGGCTTCACCACGTATTCTGTCAGATTCTCCACAGCGCCCTTGAAACTAAACTCGTATGCACTACCAAAGTCTTTCAGATCATCGGATGAAGCAAATCTCACACTGTAAATCTCATCACCGAATTTCTTACCAAGTAACTTCTTCGACTTGCTAAGATGGTCGTAGTCCGGAACCGTTAAAATGAAACTGCCACCAACTCTCAAGGATAATGCAATATTTTGAATAAACGTTCTAGCTGTTCTCTCGTCTGAGAAGGCATAGTGTATTGCAAATTGGCAACTCACAATGTCGAACGATCTCATTTTCTCAAGCATGTGTCCAGCTATTGCTGAAAAAGCATTGAACGCAATAACGTCACCCTTAATTTCTGATTGATCGGAAAGCTTCTGTGAAGCTCGTTCAATGGCCTGGTTAGCTATATCAATGCCAATGTACTCTTTGATGTCGTTGTGTCTCAACTTGGTGATGTCACCACCATTCCCGCAGCACAAGTCCAAATAACGCGCGTGTGGGACAGTCGTGCTGCATGCGTCTGATATGAGCCTAGCTTTTACAAAATTATGAAAGTTGCGGATGCCAATCATCTCCTTTGATGTCTCATTCCTCTTACGGTGCTTATTGTAATGCGCAGAAACGGCCATTTTGATACAAGCATTTATCTTATCTTTAAGTGAACGGAAAAAAAAATATATATAATGTAATAAGAAATGCAAGCATCATATCCAAGTGTCACTCCTAAGTCTAACCATAATTCATCCAGCAATAACTCTTATAAGTCTCATAATAGGCCTTTAAACACGACAGATCATCCGTTACAGGGCTGGTTTCAAGTTGTGACAGTATTTTCTTATCTCAATGTGCTTATGGTACTGTTTTGTCTTCCATTCGCTTTTGGACAGGGTCTAAACTTTTTAGAGATGAGGTTCTTAACGCTTCCAGCCTTTCTTCCCGTTGCTTTTATAGTCGCATCGAAAATGGGAATGGTGACAATTGAAACCTTTTCAAAACAAAAGCGAAACGGTAGCGGCCCCAGGCCAAATGCTTTAGCAATGGGTCTTACAGCCCTCTTGGGGGTAGGTTTTATTGCTGCCGGAGGATTATATTTCGGATATAAAACGGACTATTGCAATAAGGAGAAAGATTCTTACATTTGCGCCTTCTTCAACGACCCGTTTATGGAAATGATCTTTGCGGGCGCGCTCGTTATAATATTCCTAGCGTTTGCCTGGAAAGCTTACACAACTATTTTTAAAGGCACTGCAACTGTTTTGAAAGGCTTTAAGAATAAAGCGCTCGCCATGCACCAAGGAATGGGGGAAAGGAGAGGGTTTGCCATGCAACCGAGCGCCATGCACCAAGGAATGGGGAAAAGGAGAGGGTTTGCCATGCAACCGAGCGCCACGACCCAAAAAATGGGGAAAAACCTTGTGAACGCGAGCGCCAGCAACGCGGGCGAAAAAGCGCGAAAGGCTGCTTCCAAACTTGCGGCGGGTTGGAAGGGGCGACAAGCCAGGCAGGGGAAGGGGATTCCTCTGTAACAGCCAAAGCTGCCACAAATTTTTTTGCAACCTTAATAATTTTGTTGTGTTATTGTAGATATTGTAGATATGAATAACAATTATTGGAATAATGTTCACGTGACGTCGCCACGAGGAGAAAGTAACAAAGACTACATCGGAGATGAAAGGATGAAAGTTGAGCTAGAAAATTTTTCTCCTAAAGTTGCGAAAATGATGCAAATCATTGTGGCGGATGATTCTAATCGTAAAGAAAAGTACCGGTCTAAGACCAACCAAAACACTCCGATCTTACACTTGAGAAAGCATTTTATATTTTTGCCGACATCTGATGCTCACACACTATTCGAGGGAGCAAGGGATGCGCATGGAAGATTTCTGTGTAAAGCACCTAAATCAAACGACGAAGATCCTAAGTACTGTTTGGGTACACTTGCTTGGGGGTTTCGGGCATACGGAATAAGATTCATACGAGCCTATCCAGGACTCAAAACGGGAATTACTTTTGAGGACGACAAAGATTATTATGAAATGTTCGGACTAACAAAACAACAGTTTGCTGCAAGAAAAACTATAAAGAACTTGACATGGGAAAGAAAACCAAGCCAAGAGAGAGCGAAAAAGATAAACGCAATACACAACTCAATGGCAGTGTATCATAGGGAGTCATTTAAGGCTCTTAGTGCTATTCTGGATTACGACCAGGGTGATACCATTGATCTGGAGACTGCTCAGAAAGTTTGCCGGGCATTGGGTGGAAAACCAGATAGTACGCAGACCCTCAAACAAAAAGCCAAAGCTTTATATGGAACGGAGACATTCCAGTGCAAATGGAAGGGGAAGATGAGAGAAGGGAAAAACAGTAGTAATGTACAGATCTTGAACAGATACCGTGGTATGTTAGATTCCCGCAACAATAAGGCAGCACTTCAATTATTCTTCGAATTGATTCACGAGGGCACAGTAACTGATACTAATAATAAGCAAGTAAAAGTGGTGCGTAATCGTGAAATAGCATGCAATTACAAACGTGCTATCATGTTTACCGAGACAGTGCATGATGAAACAATGACGAAGATTTTCACACATCCTCTAAATCAAGATGGATTAATAGTGAGATTTATAGCGGTACACCTGCCTAGAGCGGTCGGTATGAATATAAAACCGGCTGACTTCATACACAAACTAGTTCTTTCCGACAACATCGGTACAGAAGTGCAGTCCAGCGCACGAATCGAAAGGGCCTGTGGTCATTACCCCCATAAAGACAATCTTTCTGAGTGTATTGCAGACCAGCTGGGTGGGGCTCATTGGCGATGCGAGACGAATAATTATAATAGGCGTTTTGATTATGAGTATGATGGTGAAGAATATCTGCATGAGACGATTAATATACAGGCGATTGCCGACGCACACTTGGAGTCGTCATTCGCGACAGAGGCCGAAGATTGCAAGGACATGAAAACACTACACGGGAAGAGCATTTTGAGAACGAACGACTGCTCACGACAGACTCCAGTCATTTACGACAAGAAAGCACCATATTTAGAAATACTCAATGATCTGCCAATGACGGTACATGCGTTCATGAGTCTTTTGCTTGAAACGGGTCAAGCTTTAGACTATTATAATTTGGACACTTTTCAGCCAAGTTCTACAATTTCCGATGTAAACAGCAATTATGAGAAAGCTATCATCCCACAACAAGTTACATCAGCTTTGAACTCCATGTACGCTAAGCTATTGAAGGCTGGAAATGCAGCAGAGCTTTTGCGAAAAACTTTACATGCAATGTCTTTGGCTCCAGTTCAGACCGATCCTAACTCAACAGATTTACACCTGGCGGACCAGATGATGAGATTCATCAAAAAGATGACCGGAACACAAGTCACCACTGGATTGGAGGACTTAAAGATGAAAATTCAAAAATCACAACCCGATAAGGTCGTATCATTTAACACAAAAATGGAAAAATTATTTAATTTTCATATTCAAACATTTGACAATGCACAAAACATAGATGAAAACGAACTACTCTCAATTCTGACTAGCACACCACTAGCACATCAGAATCAGAATCAGAATCAGAGTCAGAATCAGAGTCAGAAACAGAACAATGTATTGTGGACTTTTGTATCACAGTTGGTTTCCCTTTACGTACGTACATTAGTAAACGCTTACGTCGCCGGTAAATTTAACTCGGTCGTGATGAGTCAAAAATTGTTCATTATAATACATAGATTTATGGTGCGAATCAAAACAAGTAATTTGCGTATGTATAATGAAATTCAGAGGGTCTGTGAAAAAATGTTGGGTTTTGCGGGGGTAAGAACAGTAATTAGCTCAGAAGTCAGATTAATACAAAGATTTGATTCATCCAAGTCTTATAAGCAACTGTTAACTATACTTTTCTCACGGGATCAGGAAGTGCCACTTACTGCAGCTCAAATGTTCATGTTAGTTGTGAGCATGATGCGTCCAAAGAAGAAAGTAAATATTGGGACTCAGAATTACAATTACGAGAATGCGAATGTGGTTATGATTGAGGATGAAATCAGCCCCAGTGGTAGTCCGAGTGAAATGAGTACGAACACCAATAAAATAAATAAACCACCTTCGCGAAATAATCAGAAATTTACTCCTCTTAAACGCCAAAGAACACATGGTCCTAATCCAGGCAATCTGGGGAGAGTACGGAATAACGCAATCCGCAGTGATGGAATTAATCGGGGTATGAATACATCTAACAACAACAAGGACAACAAGAGGCGGCAGTCTATTAAACACCAAAGTAATGCAGGCAATCAAGGGGGAGGACGGAATAGAACTAACGGCCTTCATGGAATGAATCAGGGTACGAATACATCTAACAACAACAAGGAGCGGCAGCCTATTAAACGTAAAAGTAATGCAGGGAATGGTAGAAATGCAAAGCAGCCGAAACTTAACAAAGCACCAGCACTAGATAGACCAATTTACGAGACGGCAAATGCAGTTACGAAACTTAAATTTACGAAACGAAAAATGTTACAAAACCCATTTAAGCAAACAGCGTTAGAAAAGGAGGCGAGTGAAAAATTTAAACACTGGGGAAAGCGAGCACCATTAGAAAAGAAGGCGGTCAATTTTTTTCAAAGCTGGGAACCTATGACCAAAACCTACGAAAATAATCTATTAAGCTTAAAAAAGAAGAGAGGTATATCTAACCGTGACCAAGAGAATATTTGGTTGAGCAATGTTTCACACGCCAACCCTTTTGTCCAGGTTAAGCGCCAACGGGTAGCCCCTGCGTACAACCCATTTAAAACAACGCAAACAAAAAGTTTATATAAGAGGAAGCTAGAATTGCAACCTGAGCCGAAACGACTTATAAAACCTATCGAAAAGAGACGTCAAAAGATTAAAGAAATCAGAAATAAACCATCACAAGCTACGGCAGCACAGAAAGCTACGGCAGCACAGAAAGCTACGGCAGCACAGAAAGCTACGGCAGCACAGAAAGCAAAGGACAAGACTGAATTATGGAAGAAGGCTAACCCCTTTAGGTAAAAAATGTATTTATTTTCAACGGTGCTGACTTTTTTTGATCATGGTCGTCCAATGTTGCGTCCAAATTAGCTGCGGGTCGTTTCGTTCCGGATATCTCAAATTCCGATCGCTTGTAGTATTGCAAGCGCTTGGCGTATTGGCCTGTGAAAACTGAAAACTTGTCGTAAAAGTCAATTATTTTTTTCCCAAAAAGTGGTGATAGATCTCGTTGTATTCTTCCAGACGCTTGCACCACGTCTGATCGAGGCGTCGCGAAAATTAGCGTATTCAAACCCTTAATGTCTAATCCAACCGATGCAATGGAGTAAGTTCCCAAAATTATGGATTTTGTTTCAGACTGTTTGAGTTCCTCCGGTTTCATCTTGCCACGGTACATTCCGATTTCTTGTTCATGCAATGGATTGATTTCACAAATGTGGTATGCGAGTCGTTCCAGATGTCCCCTTCGCTCACTCAAAATAAGAACTTTGCTGCTCATGTTTTCGATTGCCTTAAGTGCGATTAGGTGAGTGCGTTTCTCGTCTTCTACTAGAGCTGTTATCATGGCGACGTGATCAGGTTTTCTCGTTTTTGGATTCGTGATTTCTTTGTACTCTGATACGTCCGGGTACTCAATGACGACCCTAACTGGCACTTTTTCTCTTGTTCCCGAGTAGATGATGCCCCCCAGGTGTGCAAACAAAACGTTTTCCAACTTATCCTTTCGTGATGGTGTTGCGCTGAGACCGAATATAAATTGTGTTCCCCATCGGGTAAGCAATCTACTGAATGTTTCGGTGCAGACGAGATGACACTCGTCAATTGCCATCACTGAGAAGTCTTCAAACAAACGCGGGTCCAAGTCTTCCTTCATACTCAAAGTTTGGAGCATGCAAATGACCACATCACAATTTTCGACTCTATTGATCTGACCCTGCACTCTTCCAATTTGGATTTCAGGGCAAAAAAATTTGAATCGCTCTTCCCACTGGTCTGCTAGCTGATTTGTGTGAACGACTATCAAACATCTCTTCCTGATCAATCGAATCAATATATAAATGAATAGAACAGTTTTTCCTCCACCACACGGCAAGGAAATCAAACCCATCTTCCCCCCCCGTTCCACTGGAATATTGATGACCTCAACAACCGCTTCTATCGCTGTGTGTTGTGATCTTGTTTCATCAAGTTTAAAAGTATCCAGCATTTTCGTATTTTCATTTATTCCTCCTCGTTCTGTAAATCTATTCTCAGCTTTCCCAATATGTTTGATTCCCCATCCCCTTGGAACCGTCACAGAATTATCTTCATTAACTTTGTAGATATTGAAACTTTTCTTTGGTAATCCATATTCAACTTTGACGTCCGGTCGAAACTTTAACTCCTTTCTCACAAGCTCAAATTGTTCACGTGTAGGCGTGAACGTAAAGCCACGCCTGTCAATGAAACAGCTCATTGATACTTTGACATCACCCATGAGGAAGCTTTAAGTAAAACACGACACGAAAACACCTGGTCGCGGTTAGGGATAGGGGTAGGGGATGCGTCTGCGACGAGATTCGAACTCGCGCGGGCCGAGCCCATTGCATTTCAAGTGCAACCCCTTTACCACTCGGGCACACAGACAACGTCAAAGAGTGCAATAATCAATCGCCATACAACTCTCACAATCTTCACGAATTAGATCCTCGAATTCAATGGATGGGGCCAGTAGAACAAAGGTATAATGTTCAATGATGTCAGGCAACTCCAACTCCCAGGCGTATGAGACATCGTGGCGATGCAATTTAAGCTCGCGCAACTCGGCTCCAAACCCAAACGACGCAACCTTCGACTTGATCGTGACAAAGAAGTTGTTTTTATCATCGTGGAGGTAAAGATCCGTGAACCCGACAAGCTCGCCCATGATATTCTCATCACCCCCCTTGTGTATTGGAAACTGAGCCTCGGCAGCGATCTCACCCTTTGGCTCCCACCCCCTGACCTTACAAAGCTTTGCGAACAACTCCTTCTTGTTCTTTATCGCCCACACCAGAATCTCGCTAGCTGTAGGAGAAAAGTCAGGATCTGCGTACGTTTTCTGCTTCTTGAAGACGTCCATACGAGGGTGCGTGGTAGGTGAGCGCGCCACAGTCCAGTGCGTACACCCACTAAACCACCTGCCTAATAAGGCAGGCTGCATTGTCGACTTCCCCCTAGCGGGGCAAAACCGACCATGTCGCACGAGCTGCCCCGCGACACCACCCTCGATTTGTGGATGGAGTACCTCGAGACCAAAGGCGACTACGGCTATCTCAGTGTGCTTCTTTTATGCGCCCCGCGAGCCCACGTCCGCGCGCTCCGAGCCCAGCCGCTGAGTGCGTTCGTGCTTGTTCCGTTGTGTGCAGCGACCGATGAAGATGATGACCTCCTTTTGAAGGTGGAGCAGGTCATCAACCTCTGGTGCGAGTGCGGCAAGCCATTCGCTCCTCCTCCTGTGCTCGGCACCTACTACGCACCGGGCACGTGGAACATGTCGCGACTCTACAACAATATCGACGCGCTGCAGAAGATCAAGACACCCAGTTAGGCGCCTGGCGACACCCAACAGAAGTTGTGTTCCTAGGGCTGATTGTTGTAATCAAACGATCACTACAAAGAAGCAAGCATTTTGCTTGCCGTCAAGTGGTTGCATTCGAAAAAAAAAAATTAAAAACTGTCAGAAATGAAACATCATATGATTGATTTACCAGATGATGTTTTGAGTATCATCTGGGACTTCGTTAGAATGGACCTTCATCGAGGATGGAAACCAGTCATTTTCAAGGCAATTCACAATGAACTTATCAGCAACACTTTGTTTGATGAAGAAGACGTGGACCTTGTAGTTTTTCAGACTGGTCTGAGCAGAATGTATGTACAACATACATTGTATTGGGTCCACGGGGATATTATCGATGCAATCAAGTCCATTTATGATGATTGTGACCTTTGGTATCGTTTTAATCCTTTATATCCAAATGCATTCGTGACTGTCAGATTTGCACCGTCAGATTTGGACCTCTCGGAGAATACTATTTAGTATTTTTTTTATATGATACTTGTATTAAATGTCATCACCAAAGGGCGATTACTTTGCAAGACAAAGATTTACTAATAAGAACTGTGTAACACTTGCCATCAATAACTTATTCGGTGAAGCCATTGTAACACGGGATAGCCTGGTGCGTATGAAAATAAAAAATAGTAAAGATAAACTTGTGCCCGTGTGCGAGCCGGGTTCAGCAGGGGGGCTTAGATGTCAAAATCAAGTAATAGAACACGTCTTGGGACTCGTGCAAGACAACAAAATTAAAGTTTCAAGCAAAGCGAGAAACTTTTACCAAGAAAGCACAGCATTCACATGGTTACAACTTAGAAAAGCACAAATTCTCGATTTCAATGCATTCGACACTTTTTTCGAAATGTACCATCCCTATGTACTTGGAGTCTATGGAAATCGATCACACACACAAGGAATTGAGCATGCTGTAAGCATACGCAGAAATAAAAATGGTATATTGTGGTTATACGATAGTCTTGAAAATGAAAGAAAGAGGGTATCTGTGAATAAGTTGCCAAGTGCTTTTTACAATATAAGTCCATTCGTCTTAATCATGAAGAATGATTTTGTATTCAGTCAACTATTGAATTTGTCCTAAGGTAAATACTGTTTCATTTATTAGGACTGCGGGATTTCCTAGGGGATTTCTTAGGGCTGAGGGATTTCTTAGGGCTGAGGGATAGCATTAAAAAATTATTTAATAACATTTCTTCGGGTCCAATTCCTAATCTTAAATTTTCTACCGCACTGCGATTGGATTTTACAGTTTTCCCACTTGCGTTTCTCACAGGCCTAGGTCTACCCTTGGGAGGAGCCTGTAAAACAAGTATCATACGATTAGGTCCTAAAAGATTCCTAGTATTATTACGAATTGTGAAGTTCCGAGTCAATGTTGTCGCTGGCGTTCGCCCTGGCATTTTTTATACTAAAACTCTAGATAAAAAAAATTGCTGTGAAGATAATTTATTGATTCAGAAGCAATTTTCAGCTGGAGCGTTCGTTTTCTGTTTTGTTTCGGTGGCATCCGGGACAAAGTGCTTGTAAGTTACCCAGTTTATTGCCACCCCCCTTGAACAGTGGGGTGATATGGTCTATTTCGTACGTAGGTGGGAGTAGTACATGACACAAGTTACATTCGTAATTTTGTTGGTAAGCAACTTTTTTCTTATCTGCTTGTGAGACTCGTCTAATTCTGTTCATTTCAAAGTGAAGTGAAGTGAGTTCGGTTTCTAGTTCATGTATTTTTTGGTGCATTTTGGCTACTTCTGCTTCGGCGTCTCCTAGGCGTTTCCGGAGTTGCCTTTCTTGCCCCTTCTGTTCCCAATCCTGGTGGCGTTTGGATGCTTTGTGTGCTCTAAATGTAGATGCGGAAGAGTAGATTTTACCCGGGTTGCATTCACATTGCAGTGATTCCGCTAGCATTGGAATAGGTTATACATATTGTTTTTAAGCTTTATCCTTTTGTTGCCACGAGTCCCAGTCCTTAGGTTTTGGAACCCCACGTTCAATTAATTCTTCCCATGGCTTGAACCATTTCTTAAAATTTTCCTGTGTTTGGAACTGCTTGTGACAGCCACCACAGAGCAAGTCACATTTTTCAATCTCGTCATCTATCTTCTTGATGTTCTTTTCATTATATGTGTTTTCACACAGTTTCGAGACAGAAGCAACCTTTGTTCGCTCATCCCGATGAGCCCAATGGAAAGCCATTTCAGTACCTTCCAACACCTCGAAATGACACAGTTGGCATGTCTTCATTTCTCGTTTTCTCTTTCGATTGTATGCTTGCATCTTTTCCTTGTTTTCACGAGCATGTTTTGCGTGATATTCTTTAGAATAAGAATTTTCCCCCTTTGGCATCTCCGCAGAATTTGCACCACGAGCTCCATTATGAGATGGTTGTAAGAGGTGACAAGAATTACAGAGAACTTGACATTTCTGGTACTCATTCCACATCTTTTGAGGTCCATCTTTGCCTGACCACGCTTTTGCTTTTGCGTCTAGAACCTTGTATGTTTTGTTTTTTCGGTCTGGATGATCCAACTCAAGTCTTTCAATGTCAAAACAACCACAAATTTCACATCCACGATGTTCCATTTCTTGTTTGATTTTTATGATCATTCGATTCTTTTGGGCAACAATCCCATCACCAATTATGGACTCGTGTGCTCTTTTATTCGTTTCACGACAATCTTTACATTCTTTTGTTTTGAGATTTTGGATGGTATCTATTTCGCCATTTTCACAAGCTGTTATGAATTCACACACCTTGTCGGTGTTTGCATTTCCGGGATATGGACAAAAATATGCGACAGTAACATTTCTCTTCGGACAGTTCGGACACGTGTTCATACAGAGTTCATTGTCAATAACACAGAGCTTTTGCGCTTTCGGTTGAGGCACATTCGTGCGCGGCATTTTGGATGATTTGTGAATGTGAGCTTATCTTTAATACAATATTCATGAATGGGGTCCAGTGCAACCCTGCATAAATATAATTCAGCTTCCTGACTACCCCTGTATAACAGAATATTTATGAAGGGGGTACATCATACTATTAAAGACAAATCACTGATCAAAATATCAAGCCGAAACGGGGATGTGCCCATCCTTGCCTGATGATGTTTGTGAGATAATTGTCAAGCAGTTCCATGGCGAATATGTGCTCACAGTGCGTAGGGTATCAAAAACATGGAATCAATTCGTTAGCAATGTGCAAATGATCAAAGCCTTTGCTGGTCAGAGCCACGCCCTCAGGTTTCTGTTCGACCGAATCTGGCTCAAAGAGCTCTTTGCACGAGGCGATGGCGCGTTCAAATTATCTGTTGAGCAGTATTCAGACTTATATGCTGCTGTCTACTACTCGACTACCTTCACGAAAGAAGGTAGTCGAGAGGAGAAAGAACTTATTGGCGAAAAGAATGCGCGCAGTATCTTAAAGTTTGCACAAGATCTGAACAAGGAGCTGACGATGCGTTGCTTCGACAACAAGGACCTGGTGAGGAAGGCTCTTGCACATGTATTCAAATACTTTGACAAATTCTACCTCCGCCGGATGGGATCCTCCTTGGCCAGGCAGTTATACATTGAATAGCTAATATTTTAATTAAGTTTTCTGACTACCCCTGCATTGCGTTTGGCCTTTCGCTCTCGTAAGGCTCTCTCGTCATGATCTTTGTCGTAGTTATCGCGGTGGTACTGCCAAAGGCGATCGGACCCTATTCTGAAGTTATAAGAAGAGGCTGCCTTGTACCAAAACAATGCATCTTCAGGATTTGTACTTTTTACTGTTCGATCCAGCACCAGTAGTTCATAATTTTGTGTACAAGAATCCATCACCTTTTCGAAGACTCCGAAGTTTGGGAGCATACCCAAGAAACTCTCGTAAATTTTTCGTCGATAACTGATGATATTCTCACGACATACAAAAACATAGCCGGCGTTGCCTCGCAATGCAATGTCAAGACCCATACAATACTGAATTGTCAACATAACGAAAATGTTCCAATGTCTCCCATTCATAAAAATCTTTCTTAGAGTTTCTGTGCGGGAGATTCCGGACTGGAACATGCAGTCGTCGATGATAACAAATTTTCTCATGTTCCTTTCTTCCCTTTTCTTTTTGGCTTCCAATGTTGTTACGTCATGTGATCTGTTGTTTTTCTTGCAGTATTCGATGTTAATATCGATTTGTTCGATTGCTTTTTTCTTTCGTTTTTGGATGTCAATCATTTCTTCAAGTTTCTGGGGTTCCCATCCATTGTATATGAATAAATCAGGTACGTGTCGGGACCAGTAAGGATCACCTTCCTCTGTACCAGACATAACGATCCCAGCAGGAATTTCCCGATTGTGATACAATATAGATGTAACAGCGTGTGATTTACCCGTGCCTGAGCCACCTATGAAGATACACGAACGAGTCTTGTCCATATTATCCGTACTGAACCTTTTGATATTGTATTGAAAAGAAGAATCTTTTTTTGCCATCTATGATACAGCAGTCAAAAAATAAAACCAATGATAAACGACATAAGCCTGTGTGCCGCTTGTCGCACTCCTCCGGCAACTCGGCTGTATCGGCCCCCACTCGGACCGTTTATGCAATAGAGAGGACCCGTGAGAGTCATTGGTATAGTCATCGTCTGATGTATTGCCAGATCACATGCCATGGAAACTAGTGTTAAAATGTAAAGTTAAGGATATAAATGTCGACACCCACAGAATCAGGTATAGTTCACGGTCAAGTTTCTTGCTCATCACTGGCTGCCGGCCCTTGGAATATTTCCGCCGATGGACATTTGATTCCGTCTAGCAATGCCTCGTTTGATATTGGTAACGCCGAGTACAAAGTAAGACATTTGTTTTTATCTGACAACAGTCTGCAAATTGGAGACACGACACTAAGTGAAAATAACATCAAGCAACACTTGAGAGTTGTTGAAATTGCACCTGCATCTTCAGATGATACAGGTCTGAAAGGAGACGTTGCACAGGATTCAGAATACGTATATTTCTGTTTAAACGATAATACGTGGACTCGTATCGCAAAATCACACTGGTGAATTATAGAAGACCTAAACCCTACCCAAGTAACTCATTGTGATTCATGTTCACATTTACTTTGATAATATCGCTCAGACAGCAGTGCTGCGCCTCCTAACGCCCTTCGAGTTACTGCACCACCCAATTTAAGTTCAACTCTCTGCATGAGATAACATACTTACATTTGATTATTGAAAGTGTAAATTAATTAAAAGGACGGACGGTAGTCACATCAATGTTCAAGAAGCCTCGGAAAACGTGTCATAGTGATGGTCGATCCACCTATGAGTTTGTTCACGAATCTGTAATGACTCGCTTGTCAGAAGATCAGCAGGCAGCTTACTTATGTGATCTGATGCCACTCTTGGAGAGAATTACAGACTTGAGTGTCATGGAAGCTCGCAGGTTATTTTTTGTGTCCGCGAAGTCATGGATGACGCCAAGTGAGGTGAGAAGTTTCAATGAAACAGACACCGCGTCGGAATGTAACACGGATTCAAACATTTGCAAGATTTGCGAAACAGAATCTACTTTCACAATGGATGAGCCTAGTGCAACACGAATTTGTGATAAGTGTGGCTGGGCGAACTCGTTCGTGGGTGCTTCTTCTGACAAGTATTTGCCATGGGATTTTGAGCCACCTAGTCAAGCTTGTCCTTATCGGCGTTCGAATCATTTCAATGAATATTTGGATTCATTTATGGCACGTCAGAGTTCTACTCTTCCTGAAAACGTGTTTGAAAACATTCACAAGGAGTTAAAGAAACAAAGGATTACAGACTTCTCAACACTCACACAGAAACGTATCAAAACGATCATGAAGGATCTGAATATGAATAAGTATTATGAAAGTGCACCGTTCATATTATACAAGATAAAGGGTGAGAAGCCACCCGAGGTCACCAGGGCCATTGAGGAGGAACTCAAGTCTAACTTTGATCTAATTCAAGAGCCTTTTGAAAGAGTCGTGAAGGTTTTAGCTCCTGAGAGGAAAAACTTCTTGAGTTACTCTTACACTATTTATAAGAAGCTTCAGCTTATGGAGCTTGATCATTTACTTGAATATTTCACGCTTTTGAAGTCAAGAGAGAAATTGATCTTGCAAGATAAGATTTGGGCCGGAATATGCAAGGAACTAAAGTGGCGATTCATCCCTAGTCTTTGAAAGGAAGATGGTTAGGTGAAAGGAAGATGGTTAGGTGTTTTCGGTCGTATTGCGAATCGATACTGAGCCCCAGAAACAATTGAGTTTATATAGGATAAGACATCGCGCAATTCCGAATCAACCGAATTGAAGATAAAGGGTCGTATCTTCCACACCGAAAACGAGTTTGCTGTGTTAATGTCGTAGTGCAGGGGGTTGTCATCAATCAAAATGCTATCATACCCTAGAGGTAATTTCGTCAAGTCTTTGAAGACTGCACCCCCCTGAAGAACGGTACAATGTTCATACGAACGCAGAAACAAAATCTCGCTTCTCCACTGCGGCCAGATGACATTCATTAGCTTTATAGCATAATCTCTCTGAGCTGCAGTCCAGACTGCTACCTTGAAAACTTCTGCGTTCTCTTGAATATTTCTCCTCAAACCATCAATAAATTGGCGTAAGTAACTCCTCGTATGCACGTAAAATGTTTCATTGGTAAGACGAATCGTAAATGCTTCTTTGAAGTCAATATTTTTGAAGCTCAAGCTATGAATCAATGTGTGATCAAGATCAAGTATGACTAGTTTCTTCATTATTCAAACACAATCATAATTTCTTTAAGACGGAGAGCGCAGAATTGTTTTCGAGATAAGTCAAGCTTGCATGGAGACGGTGTCTATTCGTGTCATCTGAAAGAAAATAAGAAGTCAGTATAGGTACACCCTGTGCTCTGAATTTGAAAAAGTAGTTACTATCAATATGAAATGGTTTGTAAATGACCGATCTGCGTGGATGAGGATGGAAACGCGGTGGCTTTCTTTGCTTTTGTGTTATTGGTTGCCGAGTGTGTAAACGAGAGACACTCTTGAGTATTTTGTCAATGAAAGAGTCAGGCGACTCATCTTCAAATTGCATTACGTTTCTACTCGTAATTAAATTTAGCCTTTAACTCGTTTTCTTTAAATAATCTCTTCTTAAGTTTAGAGAAGAAACAAGAACCAAACAGGCTAGGGAGTCTTCTCCCTCCTGTCCATTAAGGGTCACACATGTGTACCCCACACTCAAGATCAAATCCAACCGCCTCAAATCCAACCGTTTATCCATTTAAAAGCTTCCCGCGCGTCCGCGGCCGCCATGGAGTCGAAGCGCTTCTGCAAGTGCTCGAACGAACACTGCTTCGACCGCGCCATCCAGTGCGGTAGTTGCGACCCCGAGGACCTCGACCCCGAGGGCTACCCTCGCAAGGCCAGACGCAGACTCACCAACGAGGAAAATGGCATGGTCCAAGACGTCGACGACAAGCAGTGGTTCAAAGTGAAGGTGGTCAAGGGTGGCAAAAAACGTCTTGTACCCATTCGGCCAAACCCAGCCGACTGGAAATCTGCCAAAGGCTTTGCTGCCATATGCCTCATCCTCTCGTGCCTGGGCGCCGAGGGCGATTTCGTGCTCTGGAATGAAAATACCAACGCTGAAATGACGGAAAAGGAGTGGCGCAAGCGCAAGTTCTATGGGAAAGGCAAGCCACCCGTTCGGCACCGTGTGTGTGGGACGGTGGTGACGAGCTCGTGCATCAACAACCTCCAAAAGGGCCAAAGCATCGGGTGCAAATGTAACCCTAACCACCCTAACCACCCTGACCATCACTGGCGCAACCGTCGGTCGGATGTCGTGCAATATGGTAACGAGCGCGGCTTCGAGGTGCTGACGACAGAGGAGGAGTGGGCGGACGAGTGTCATGGCATACGCTACTGCCCCAAATTACAATGCAATAAATGTGGGACGGTGGTGACGAGCTCGTGCATCAACAGCCTCCAACAGGGCCAACGCATCATGTGCAAATGTAACC
>Ga0209666_1001768_pt1 | contig 16471 bp, 16 predicted proteins | sample SaaInlV_125m_DNA_FD_184679 | JGI IMG/M metagenome (GOLD analysis project Ga0209666, IMG submission 184679) | Marine microbial communities from expanding oxygen minimum zones in the Saanich Inlet - Saanich Inlet SI037_S3LV_10m_DNA (SPAdes)... | ecosystem: Environmental > Aquatic > Marine >...
AAGAAACAAAAAAAATGTTCTTTTGTGCATGCAAACAAACAGATGATCAGCCTTTTTGTGATGGTTCACACAACAAAAAGTAACATTGAAATTAAAATTTTATTAACTACTTTCAGGATATGAATAATATTGAAGTAAGTAAAATTATTGACCCTATTCCAGCATCAGATGGTGCTGGGGTTAAATTAAAAAGAAGTATTGGTGTTGAGCCAAATTACTTTGATCCGTTTTTAATGTTAGATGAATTTGGATCAGAAAACAGTGAAGATTACATTGCAGGTTTTCCGCCTCACCCTCATCGAGGAATTGAAACGGTAACTTATATGTTAGCTGGAGATTTTGAGCATAAAGATAGTACTGGTGGTGAAGGTAGAATGACTGCAGGTGATGTTCAGTGGATGAAAACAGGAAGTGGAATAATTCATTCTGAAATGCCGGCAATGAAAGAAGGTAAACTTCATGGTTTTCAATTATGGGTAAACATGCCTGCTAAATTGAAAATGAGTAAGCCTGAATATATTTATATCGATGCAGACAAAATGAGCGTTCACAAAGATAATGATAAAACAATTAAAGTAATTGCTGGTAAATTTGAAAATGCTGAAGGGCCAGTTAAAGGTCATAATGTTGAGCCAGTTTATTTTGATGTTGAGTTAAATAAAGATAAAGAATTCAATTTTAAATTACCATCAACTCATAATAGTTTTATTTATTTGATTAATGGTGAAATCGAAATTGGCAAAAATAAACATGATAATGTTAAAGATAGTACCTTGATATTATTAACTAGAGGTGAAGATTTAACTGTTAAAGCTAAATCAGATGCTAAGTTTTTACTCATCTCAGGCAAACCAATTAATGAAGAAATTGCTAGAGGTGGACCATTTGTAATGAATACTAAAGCTGAGATCTTGCAAGCAGTTCAAGATTATCATAATGATACATTTGTAAAATAAATTATGAAAGCTGTAGAAATTAAAAAAACTGGTGGACCTGAAGTTTTAGAGCTTAAAGATATCACTTTAGATAAACCAAGACCTGATGAAGTAACAATAGAACAAAAAGCTATTGGACTAAATTATATCGATACTTACCATAGATCTGGTTTATACCCATTAAACCTACCAATTGGTCTAGGTTTAGAAGGCGCAGGTATTATTACTGATATTGGAGAGAACGTTAAAGACTTTAAAGTTGGTGATAAAATTTCTTACGCAGGTATTCCATTAGGTTCTTATTCAACACACAGAAATTACCCAACAAAAAATCTTGTTAAAGTTCCAGAAGATATTGATCTAGAAGTTGCTGCAACTTTGATGACAAAAGGTTTAACTACATTTTATCTATTACATAAAACATTTCCTGTAAAATCAGGTCAAACAATTCTTTATCATGCAGCGGCAGGAGGAGTTGGTCAAATATTTGGGCAATGGGCAAAAAGTTTAGGATGTACAGTTATAGGAACAGTTGGATCAGATGAAAAAATTAATATAGCAAAAGAAAATGGTTACGATCATGTAATCAATTACAATAAAGAAGATTTTGCAAAAAAAGTTTTAGAGATTACTAATGGTAAAGGAGTTCCAGTTGTGTACGATGGTGTTGGTAAAGACACTTTAAATGGATCTATTGAATGCTTAGCAATAAGAGGAATGATGGTTTCATTTGGAAATGCATCAGGACCTTTATCGGATATTAATGTTCCTAAAGTTTTGCAACCAAAAGGTCTTTATCTTGTAAGGCCAGCTATGCAACAATATCTTTCGACCAGAGAAGAGCTAGACGAAGCATCAAAAGTAATGTTTGAAAAAATTAGTTCTGGAAAAGTAAAAATTAATATTTTTAAAAAATATAAATTAGATCAGGTTGTTGATGCTCATAAAGATTTAGAGGGAAGAAAAATTTTAGGACCTGCAGTAATTATTCCTAACTAACGTCTACATCCATATCGGCCATATGAAGCTTTAATGCATTAGTTGAAATATGAATTTCTCTAATAAAAAATAAAATTGAAATAATCATAGATAAACAACAAGAACCAAAAATCACTCTAGCAATGAACAATTCATTTAAATAAAGACCAAGTACAGTCATCATATTAAACAAAAACCCAAAAGCAGCAAACATGATTGTCCAGCGAAGTAGTGTGATCCGTCCGCTTAGATTTATAAATTGTTTTTTCCATTCATGAGGAATGTGATTTTCATAGACATGTTCATCGTGAAGTTCTCTAATCAACATACTTAAAGAGTGAAATCTGTTACTGTACACACTCATTAATAGAGGAATGGCTGGAAACATAAGTGCTGTAACTGTGTAATCTATATTCATGCGAATCAGTTTGATTATGAATCTAGCCTTTGTTATTTACAAGTAAATTATGAACCAAATAAAGTTATTTATTGAACTTACAAGATTAAAAAGACCAATTGGCTTTATGCTATTATTTTGGCCATGCTTATGGGGGCTTACAATTGTTTATGATTTTAATTCAGATTTAAAAATATATTTTTTTTATTCTGCACTTTTTCTTTCTGGCTCAATCCTTATGAGATCAGCAGGGTGTATAGTGAACGACATTGCAGATAAAAATTTTGATAAAAAAGTTGAGAGAACTAAAAATAGACCCATCGCATCAGGAAAAGTATCTGTAAAAATTGCATCAACTTATGCATTATTTTTATGTGCTATTGCTTTTTTAGTATTAATTAACTTTAATAATTTTACAATTTTAATGGCTCTAGCCTCAATGCCTTTAGCTTTTATCTACCCACTAATGAAACGAATAACTTATTGGCCTCAATTATTTCTAGGAATTACATTTAATTACGGATTAATTTTAGCATGGATTTCAATTGCGAATGAAATTTCAGTAATTCCAATTATATTTTATCTAGGAGCCATATTTTGGACACTAGGTTACGACACAATTTATGGATTTCAAGATATTAAGGATGATGAAATAATAGGAGTAAAATCAACTTCAATAAAGTTTAAAAATGATCCAAAAAAATTTTTGTTTATTTCGTACTGTTTGTTCATTTTATCTTTGTTTGTAGTGGGGATATTAATGAAGTTTAAATTCTATTATTTTATATTTATGATTATTCCAATTTTACAGTTGCTAATATTTCAGGTTAAAAAATTAAATACCAATCAATCGATTGATTGTTTGTCTAAATTCAAAAGTAATAATTTTTTAGGATTAATAATTTTTATCAATATTCTTATTGGTAAATTAATATAGAAAATAATGAAAGCAAAAATTTTTAAAAGACTTTATCAGCAATATACTAAAAAATTTATTAGTAAAATTTTATTAGCTGCATTATTTTCTATTGTTGTTGCCGTAAGTACTTCTGCAACAGCTTGGCTCTTAGATCCTGCAATTGAAAAAATTTTCATTAACAAAGATCAAACTTTAATTATCCTTATTCCGCTTGCGATAATTGTTGCTTTTGCCGCAAAAGGTATTTCACTGTATCTGGCAAAACTTATTATGATTAATGTTTCTGAAGAGGTAAAAAAAATTTTACAAATAGATATGCTTAAATCTTTCATAAAGGCAGATACTGAAATTATCGAAAGTAACCATTCAGGGAAATATATCTCAAATTTAAATTTTGATGTTAATCAAATTACTAAAATGTTAGCAGATGCATTTTTAAGTATTTTTAAAGATGGTCTCACACTAATAGGCTTGCTATGTGTAATGTTTTTCCAAAACTGGAAACTATCTTTAATAGCAATTATTATGATTCCACTAGCTTCAATCACTGCGAAAATTATAGGCAAAAGAATGAGTAAAATTTCAACTCAAGCTCAAGAAAAGTCTGGTGATTTAAATAGATATTTAATTGATCTTTTCAAAAATCATAAAATTATAAAAATTTTTCAAAGAGAAAATTTTGAAAATATGAGGTCTGAAAAATTTGTTAATGATTTAAAGGAAAAATCAGCAAAAATTTCAGCTGTTTACATTAGATCTACACCTGTGATGGAAATATTAACGGGTATTATGATTGCTATTTTAATATTTTATTCAGGAAAATTAATTATCGGTGGTGAGTTAGCTATAAATAACTTTTTTTCATTTCTTGCTGCAATGATGCTGGCTTATCAGCCGGTAAAAACACTTACTAAAGTTAATGTTGCAATTGAACAAGGTTTGGCAGCTGCTAATAGAATTCTTCCAATTATAGACTTAAATAATGAAATTAATTTAAATGAAAATAACGATAAATTGAATATTTTAGAGGGAAATATAATTTTTGAAAATGTTAACTTCACGTATAAATCTAATCCAGAAAAAAAGGTTCTTCAAAATATTAGTGCAAATTTTATTGGTGGTAAAATGACGGCATTAGTTGGCCATAGTGGATCGGGTAAGTCAACTTTATTAAACATGATACCAAGAATTTATGCTCCAACCGATGGAATTATTTACTTAGACAATCAAGATATATCAAAATTTAATTTACTGTCTTTAAGACACCAAATATCAATTGTTGATCAAAACACTACATTATTTGACGATACAGTTTTAAATAATATTAAATACGCTAAACCAGAGGCAAACAATGAAGAAGTATACGAAGCAGCTGAACAATCAATGTGCACTGAATTCATTAACAATCTAGAGAATGGATATGAAACTATGATTGGTGAAAATGGAGTAAAATTATCTGGTGGAGAAAAACAAAGACTGTCAATAGCAAGGGCTTTTCTAAAAAAAAGTAAAATAATATTATTAGATGAAGCTACATCATCTTTAGACTCTGAAACTGAAGAAAAGATTCAAAGAGCACTACGTCAATTAACCTTAAACAAAACTACAATTGTAATTGCTCACAGACTATCAACAATTCTTAACTCAGATAAAATATATGTAGTCGATAGTGGTAAAATCATTGACTCAGGTAATCATGAAAAGCTTTTAATAAACTCAAAAGTTTACAAAAATTTTTATGAACGACAAATTAAAGAAAGTTAATGTATTTTTTTTACAACATACTTGTAAATCTAGCCATCATCATATCACCTATAATCATTATTTACCGAATATTAAAAGGTAAAGAGGATCCAAAAAGAATTGGAGAAAAATTTTGTATTTATTCTAAAAAAAAAAGTAATAAAAATATTTGGATACATGCAGCAAGTGTTGGTGAACTAATGAGTATTATTCCAGTTATAAGAAAATTAGAAAAAAATAAAAAAATAAAAAATATTTTATTATCAACATCAACCACTAGTTCAGTAAAAATTTTTAACAAACTAAAATTAAAAAAAACATCACACGTTTATTTTCCATTAGATAATAATTATATAGTAAAAAGATTTATTAATTATTGGAAGCCTGAACTTGCAATTTTTATAGACTCAGAAATATGGCCTAATATGTTTAAGAATTTATATTTACAAGATATTCCAATCATAATTATGAATGCAAGAATTACAAAACATAGTTTTAATAAATGGCAAAATTTTCCAAACTTTGCCAACCAGGTATTTGGAAATATAACTTTGGCATTACCACAAAACTTGGAAACTTTGAAATATCTTAAATTATTGAAAGTCAAAAATATTAAGACAGCAGGTAATTTGAAATATTATGGTCAAAAAAACAATCAAGATTATTTATCAAAATTATTAAAAAATAAATTCAAAGACTTTAAAGTATGGTGTGCTGCTAGTACTCATTACAATGAGGAAATATTAATTGGAAACTTACATAAGAAACTTAAAAAGAGAGAGAAAAAATTAATAACAATAATAATTCCAAGACATATTAATAGATCTAATGAAATTAAAGAGGCTTTAAACAAACTAGATCTTAATTGCATAACACATTCTTCAAATCAAAAAATTAAAAAAAATACTGATATATATCTAGTTGATAGTTATGGTGAGTCATCTAGATTCTACAATTTAACAAATGTATCTTTTGTGGGTGGATCAATAATAAAACATGGTGGTCAAAATCCACTGGAGCCTGCGAGATTAGGAAATTACATAGTTAGCGGACCTTATGTTAAAAACTTCAAAGAAATATATACTTTTTTAAATAATCTTAAAATGTCATCATTTACTTCTGATATTTTAAAAATAGAAAATTTAATACTAAAAAAATTAAAAAATAAAACCCCAAATAGAAATATAAAAAAAATTATTAAAATAGGAAATGATGTTCTTGAAAAAAATTTATTTTATATAAATAAATATTTAGTATGAAATTAATAAAACCTAAATTTTGGGAAACAAAAAATTTTATTTCATTCATACTTTATCCTTTATCAGCTATTACATTTTTAATTAATACAACAAAAAAATTTTCTATAAAAAAGAAATTTGAGATTAAAACAATATGTATTGGTAATATATTTATTGGTGGAACAGGCAAAACATCCTTAGCAATAGAAATAAATGAAATAATAAGAAAAAAATTTAATACCGTATTCATAAAAAAAAATCATAAAAATCAAATAGATGAAATTAATTTATTAAAGAATAAAGGTAAAATTATTTCATCGAGTAATAGAGTGGATGCACTTGCGGCTGCTTCAAAAAAGAAATATCAAGTAGCAATTTTAGATGATGGCTTACAACAAAAAAATATAAATTATGATTTAAAGATTGCATGTTTTAATTCAGAATATGCTCTTGGAAATGAATATATGCTCCCTGCAGGACCTTTGAGAGAAAACTTAAATGCAATAAATAATTATGATTTAATCTTCTTAAATGGTGAAAAAAAAAATAAAAAAATTTTATCTAAATTCAAATCTATTAATAAAAATTTAAAAATATTTGAAGGAAAATATAAACCATTAAATTTAAAAAAATTCAATCTAAGAAAAAAATATTTAATGTTTTGTGGTATTGGAAATCCTCATGAGTTTGAACAAACTTTAATTAAATATAAATTTAATATAAGTAAAAAAATAATTTTTCCTGATCACCATAAATTTTCAAATATTGATTTAAAAAAATTAAAATATAACGCTATAAAAGATAATTTAACGTTAGTAACAACAGAAAAAGATTATTTTAGATTAAATAAAACTCAAAGAAAAAATATTAAATTTTTAAAAATTAAGCTAGAAATCAAAGATAAAGAAAAATTAAAAAAAATTCTAATATCAAAATTATGAAAAAAATAACTTACCTTTTAGAGTTCATTTTAATCAAAATTTTGTTCTTTTTGTTTCAACTAATAGGATATCGATTTTCATCAAATTTAGGTTTTTTTATCGGAAGATCTATAGGCCCAATATTTAGGTCAAAAAAAATAATCATTCAAAATTTAAAAAAAGCGAACATCAAACACTCTGGCAATCCATCACAAATAGCTTCTAATGTGCTCGGTAATTATGGGAGGATTTTTGCTGAATACGTCTATTTAAAAAAATTTAGAAACAATGAATTAAAAAAATATGTCTCAATAGATGGTTTAAATCATTTAGAAGATTTAAAAAAAAATAATAAAAAAGCAGTTTTTATTTCAGGTCATTTTAATAATTTTGAACTTATGGCAATGGAAATAGAAAAAGCAGGAATTGATCTTGCCGCTATCTATAGACCTTTAAATAATATTTTTTTGAATAAAACGATGGAGCAAATTAGAAAAGAATATATTTGTAAAAATCAGATTAAAAAAGGTCGATCTGGTAGTCGTGAAATAATTAAAAAGTTAATTGAAGGTAAATCAATAGCTTTGATGATAGATCAAAGAGTTAGGGAAGGTGAAAAAGCAAAATTTTTCAACAATTTGGCAACTACCACAACTATCCCTGCTCAATTAGTAAAGAAATATAATTGTGAGTTGGTACCTATTTATATTGAAAGAAAAAAATCAAATTACTTTAAAATTTATATCTCAAAACCAATCAAAGTAAGTAAAAAAAAATCGATCCTAGAAATTACTGAGTTTCTAAATGAAGTTCTTGAAAAAATGATTTTAAAGAATGTTGATCAATGGATTTGGACACATGATCGATGGAAAAGTTAATTATCATTTTTTTCTCTTTCAGTAGAAGACTCCACATAAGAAAAATAAGCTTCTTGCTTCTCAACATTCCAATAATTCAAATTTTCCAAAGGTATTATTTTTTTTGAGATAGCACAAATTACATGGTCACCCTCCTCAATAATTTGAAAATTATTAGGCATATATTTTAATTTAGCTAATTTATTTTTCATTTATAAGATATATAAATATTAATATGAAAATTGCAATTATAGGTAGCGGTGGTAGAGAACATGCAATAGCATCAACAATATCTAAATCCTCAATTATAAAAGAAATTTTTTGTATCCCAGGCAATGCTGGAACTTCAAAAATTTCAACTAACGTTGAGATAGATATTAATCAATTTGATAAATTACATGAATTCATTAAAGACAAATCTATAGATTTAGTTGTTGTTGGTCCTGAACAACCTTTGGTGAATGGAATTGTAGACTATTTAGAAAAGTTTGACATAAAAGTATTTGGACCTAACAAAATTGCTTCTCAACTTGAGGGTTCTAAAATTTTTACTAAAAAACTCTGTCAAGAATACAATATACCTACTGCAAACTTTGGTATTTTTGAAAATAAAACTGATGCAAAAAAATTTTTAGAAAATACAAAATATCCAAATGTGATTAAAGCAGATAATCTAGCTGCAGGCAAAGGAGTTTATATTTGCAATAATGAACAAGAAAGTTTCATGGCAGTCGAGGAAATATTTGATGGAAAATTTGGTGAAGCTAAAAATGTTCTTATAGAAGAATTTCTTAAAGGTGAGGAGATGAGCTATTTTATAATTAGTGATGGAACCACTATTAAAAGTTTTGAAACTGCGCAAGATCATAAAAGAGTTCTTGAAGGAGATAATGGTAAAAATACTGGTGGGATGGGAGCATACTCGCCTTCTCGACTAATAAGTAATGATTTAGAGGAAAAAATTTTAAATAAAATTATCAAACCTACACTTAAGGGGCTCTCAAATCTTGGTACTGAATATAAAGGCTTTTTATATGCTGGTTTAATGATTGTTGAAAATGAACCCTATCTCATCGAATACAATGTTCGAATGGGAGATCCTGAATGTCAAACTATTCTTCCAAAACTAAAAACTGATTTAGTAGAAATACTTGAGTCTTGTTGCAACAAAAAACTTGCAGATATAAATATCGAGTGGATAAATAAAAAAAGTTTATGTGTTGTTTTGTGTTCAAAAGGATACCCTGACACTTATCAAAAAAATGTCTTAATAAATAATCTTGAAAACTTAACTCTAGATAAAAACAATTTTATATTTCATGCTGGCACTAAAAAAGAAAATGATAAATGTTTTGCTACTGGCGGACGTGTACTAAACTTTATTGCACTTTCTGATGATTTTTTACAAGCTCGAAATGAAGTACATCAATACATAAAAAGATTGGGTTGGGATGGCGGATTTTACAGAAGAGATATTGGTTTTAAAGTCATAGATTAATGAGAGTCATTGGAGGCAAATTTAAAGGAAAAAAATTAATTGAACCTAGAGATAATAAAACTAGGCCCTTAAAAGATCTTACAAAAGAGTCGGTATTCAACATAATTAATCATTCAAACAAGTTTTCAATAGATATAAAGAAAGCACATGTATTAGACCTATTTTCTGGAGTAGGTTCTTTTGGTATTGAGTGTCTTTCTCATGGTGCTAGTCATGTGACCTTTATTGAAAAATATGAAGGAGTTTTACCTGTTCTAAAAAAAAATCTGAATAATTTAAAATCAGGAATTAATTATGAAGTTATTGAATCAGACATTCTAAATAACTTTGAATTTAAAAGTTTAAAATTAAGATATGATATAATTTTTTTAGATCCGCCCTACAAAGAAAGAATTTTAGAAAATATTCTAAATAAATTAATTGAAAATAAAATACTTAAAGATAGAGGTATAATTATTATTCATAGACATAAAAAAGTAATTGATACATTTCCAAAAAATTTTCAATTAATTGATGAAAAAAAATATGGAATTTCCAAAATTATATTTGGATCTTATTCTTAGAGTAAAATTTTCTTAGTTTCTTTTTTAATAAGTTCAACAGCTGGTTGATCAAATGGATTAATCTTTAGGGTCTTCCCAATTAATATAGTTTCGAGAATAAAAAAGCAAAAAAGTTCACCTAGTGTTTTTTCATCTCTTTTTTTTATTTCAAAACTTCTAAAAGGAATATTTTTCTTTTTAAAAACTATTTCTGTAGCTTCTTTTTGAGCAAACATAATTTGGTTAATATCCTTATTTTTTAAAAACTTTTGCTCAGGTAAAACTGAGGTATTAATTATTTTTGAAGAATTATTTTCATGTGAGTAAAAAAATGTAAAAAAATTATTTTTAAAACCATCAAGGTATAGTTGCATTACACTATGATTATCTTTTGGCATAACAGAGATAATAGGAAGTATACCTTTTTTTTCTTTTCCAAGACTTTCAGCTACTAATTGCTGATACCAATTAAATAAATTTGTTGATTGTTCATCATAATTGATAACAATTGAGTTAAATTTTTTCGCTTTCAAAAAATGAATTGAAGCCTCTACGTTTGAAACTAATGCCTTCATAAAAAATTTATTATTAACTAAATTATTTAATTGTCTGAATTTTTTATAATTTAATCCCATTAATTCAGCGGGCAACATCCCGACTTCCGAGAGAACAGAATATCTGCCACCTATAAAATTATTATGATCAACAACTTCAGCTTTTAATTTTTGTGCAAGCAGACTTAAATAGCTTTTTTTTTTTTCTGTTATAAATAGATTTTTATCTTTTTTTTTAATTAAAATATTAGCATTTACAATTGTTTCAGTTGTATTTCCTGATTTTGAAATAATTAAATTATTAAGATTTTTTTTTAATTTTTTATTTTTAGATGTATTCAAATTATCAACAAATATAAAATTTTTTTTAATTTTTTTTTTTAAAAAATCATAAATCGCTTGTGCTCCAAGAGTAGATCCCCCCATTCCAATAATTCGATAATCTAACTTTTTATTAAAATGTTTTGTATTTTTTTTGTTAAAATTATCTTTATACGATTTTGAAAGTGAGCTAATTACTTGATTTTTTTCAGTTAAAATTAGGTTTAAGTTTTTTTTTACAGCTGATTTTTTTTTATGAATTAAAAAATTCTTAAAACTTATGTTTTGAGTAAGCATTAATTATTTTTGATTTTATCAAGTATTGACTGTTCAAAATTTTGATCCGACTCAACTGTTTCTAATTTTTCATCACCATTTTTTTCACCAATTAATGACTCTATGTTTTTCAATTGACTTTCCTCATCAACTTTTTCATTTGATGGAACTGGCAATTCTTCAAAACTTGGAGGTATAGAAAGGGGAGATTTTTTTTCAATTAAAAATTCCTCAGATGTATTTTTATTCTGTGGATCAAATGCTTGCTGCACTACGCCACAATTTGAAAGAATAATAGTGCTTAGAATTATTAGTAGTGAAAATTTAATATATCTTATCATTATTTTATTTTTTCATTTTTGTTATCAGCTAATTCAATAACAATCATAACAATTACCCCTAGTGTAATAAATATATCTGATACATTAAAAATAAACCAATGAAAATTTCCAATATGGAAATCTATAAAATCAGGCACAGCTTTAGAAAAAATTCTATCATGTAAATTTCCTATTGCACCACCTATGATCATTAACAATGAATATCTTTTAAAACCCTGGCTTTTTAGTGACATAACTACAAGTATGATAATTATTATTGAAATTATAAGACTTAAAATATTGTAAAGGTATGCTTCATTAAAAGAGAATAGGCCAAAAGCAATTCCTTTATTCCAAATTAATACAATGTTTAAATAAGCAGAATTAAAAATATCTGATCCCAAATTACTTTTATCAAGTTGAATTACAAAAATTTTTGATAGCCTGTCTAAAAAATAGATTAAAGCCACTATTGAAAAACTAATGTAAAAATTTTTGCTTAAAAATTTGAAATTCATTCAGTGTGTTTTGGGCAAGTTTTTCTTGAACATGCATCTTTGGTAATTTTCCAGCATACTTGACATTTTGAACCTTCTGCCTTTGATGTTTGAACTTTTGTTGCAGAATTTTCTAAATAAGAAACTTCTGCACTTGAAGTGATACATAGTTCTGAAAAATCTACATCTTTTGAAATGTCATTTAGTTTTTTATCTAAATTAATTTTTAAACTTGCCTCTAAACTTGATCCAATTTCCTTACTTGCTCTTTTTTCCTCAATACTAATATTACAAATATTCCTAATTTTTATAAGCTCTAACCATTTTTGATTTAGATTTTCATTTTTGAAACATACTGGAAAGTTTAAAAATTTTGTTAAATGAACACTTTTATTATCATTCATTACTAATCTATATATCTCTTCTGTAGTAAAGGATAGAATTGGAGCAAACCATTTTAATAACGAGTTAAGAATAACATTTAGTAAAATAATTGTAGATTTTCTTTTTTTAGAGTCTTTAGAGTCGCAGTACAAAGAGTCTTTTCTGATATCAAAATAAAATGCAGATAAATCTACTGTACAAAAATTTAGCAGCTCCTTGTATAGATTGTGAAAATCATAATTGTTAAAATAATTTTTAAAATTTTCATTTAAAGAATAAATTTTATGAAGCATAAATTGTTCTAATTCAGGCAGTTCAGATAAATTTATTTTTTCTAGTTCAATTTTTTCAAAATTATCATTAAGATTTCCAAGCAAGTATCTAAAAGTATTTCTAATTTTTCTATAAGAGTCAGCGTGCTGATCTAGAATTGAGTGATCAATTCTTAAATCTTCTGCATAGTTAGATGAAGCTACCCAAATTCTTAAAATATCAGCACCATATTTTTTTAAAATATCTTCAGGTGCAATTACATTTCCTAGAGATTTGGACATTTTTAATCCTTTTCCATCAACAACAAAACCGTGTGATAAAATTGACTCAAATGGAGCTTTTCCTCTTGTTCCACAAGACTCAAGCAAGGATGAATGAAACCAACCTCTATGTTGATCTGAACCTTCAAGGTACATCGATGCTGGCCATTTTAAATCTTCTCTTTTTTCTAAAACAAATGAGTGAGTAGATCCACTATCAAACCATACTTCAACAATGTCACTTAATTTTTCATAATCTTCTGACTTATATTTTTCACCTAAAAATCTTTGTGGGTCGTCTGAAAACCAACAATCAGAGCCTTCTTTTTCATAAATATTTGCTATATTTTCGTTAACTTCATCGTCAACTAATATCTCTTTGGTTTTTTTATTCACAAAAATTGGAAGAGGAACTCCCCAAACTCTTTGTCTTGAAACACACCAGTCTGGTCTTGTTTCAATCATCGATTTTAATCTCTCTTTTCCTTTGCTAGGATAAAACGTCGTTTCATCAAGAGCTTTTAAGGCTGTCTCTCTCAATTTATGACTTTCCATTGATATAAACCATTGAGGTGTTGCTCTATGAACCAATGGAGCTTTAGATCTCCATGAATGAGGGTAAGAATGAGTTAACTCACCATTTGCTAATAATTTTTTTTGTTCTTTAAGTTTTTCAATAACAATTGGATTAGCTTTAAAAATATGATTGCCTTCAAATAAATGAACATTCTTGGTATATTTTCCATCACCATCTACTGTTTCAATGGCTTTAATTCCATGATTTAGGCATAAGTTAAAATCGTCAGGTCCATGACTTGGTGCACAATGCACAATACCTGTTCCCTGTTCTGTTGTAACAAATCTTGCTTCCAACATTGGAATATCATACTCATAACCCAAATTGAAAAAAGGATGATTACAGATTGTGTCTTTAAAATCTTTTCCTTTAAATTTTTTAATTTCCTTATAGTCGTTTATAGAGCATTCTTTTATAACTGAATCTAATAAAGCTTCAGCAATAACTATCTTCCTATTTTTAAAATCACCATCGTCATTTAATTGTATTAATACATAATCAAGAGCTTCATTATAAGCTAAAGCTTTATTAGCCGGTATAGTCCAAGGAGTTGTTGTCCAAATAACAATCTCACTTCCCTCAAGTTCTTTTAAGCTAGATGATTTTACAGGAAAAGATGTGTAGATAGTATCAGATTTATGATCTTGATATTCAACTTCTGCATCTGCAAGTGCAGTTTTTTCAACTGTAGACCACAAAACAGGTTTGAACCCTCTATATAAACTGCCCTCTTTTAAAAATTTTCCTAATTCTCTGACAATTTGAGCCTCTGCATCATAACTCATTGTAGAGTAATAATTTTCCCAATCACCTATCACACCTAGTCGTTTAAATTGTCCTTTGTGAACCTCAATCCATTTTTCAGCAAATGATCTACATTCTTTTCTAAATTCAACTATGGGAACTTCATTTTTATTTTTTTTATTTTTTTTATATTGTTCTTCTATTTTCCACTCGATTGGTAATCCATGACAATCCCATCCCGGAACATATATCGAGTCTTTTCCATCCATTTGATGAAATTTAACAATAATATCTTTTAAAATTTTATTTAAAGCAGTACCCATATGAATATTGCCATTTGCATATGGGGGACCATCATGTAAGACAAACTTCTCCTTACCCTTGCTAGATTTTCTAAGCTCCTCGTATAGATTAATTTTTTTCCAATATTCTAAAATTTCTGGTTCTCTTAAGGGTAAATTAGCCTTCATAGAAAAAGCAGTCTTTGGAAGATTGATTTGTGAATTGCTCATTATGCTCTTTTTGCTATTTTTAAATCTAATTTAATTTGAGATCTAAGCTTATTAATATTTTTAAATTTTTTCTCTTTTCTTATAAATTTTAAAAACTCAACTGATAAGTGCTTATCATAAAGATTTCCAGAAAAATTAAACAAATGAACCTCAAGTAAGATTTTTTTTTGATTAAATGTCGGTCTATATCCAAGATTTGCTATTCCTTTAAGGGTTTTGAAATTATTTTTTCTTGAAACTCTAACTGCATAAACGCCTGGTTTAGCTAAAATATAATCTTTAATATCTATGTTACATGTTGGAAAACCAACTTTTTTTCCCACTTGTCTACCTCTTTGAACGATCCCTTCAATAGACCACTTTTTATTTAATAATTTATTGGCTCTTTCTAAGAAACCTTTTTCTAAATAACTTCTAATTAAAGAAGATGAAACTATTTTTTTATTTACCAAAAGAGGTTTTGGTTTAATGACTTGATAATCATACTTTTCTTCATTTTGAATTAAAAATTTTACATCACCCTCTCTTTTATTTCCAAATCTAAAATTATTACTAACAAATATAAATCTTGCTTTTAGTTTGTGTGATAAAATATTCTTTATAAAATTGATTGATTTTGTTTTTGAAAAAGTTTTATCAAATTTTTTTGTTACAATAAAATCAACTCCAAGATTATTTAATAAATTTAGTTTTTGATTAATGCTAGACAATCTAAAATTTTTTAAGGATTTATTAAAAAACATTTTTGGCATTGGATCAAAATTAATTACACCAATTTTTAAATTATATTTTTTTTTATATGATTTAGCTAACTTAAATAATTTTTGATGACCCAAATGTACCCCATCAAAGTTTCCAATTAAAATTATAGACCCCTTATGGTTTTTGCTAATATCGAAATTTTTATATAATCTTACCATTTTAAATCTGATTGTATAAAGTTTACAATTGACTCGTATTGTTTTGATACTTTTTCTATTCCATTATTTTTAATTTCATTTTTATGTACCCCATTAGAAATCAATAAAGAGTCATAATTTAAAAGATTTGCGCCTTTAATATCGGTATTAAGGTTGTCTCCAATTGATAGAATTTTTTTATTTTTATTATCTATTGATTGGTTATAAACTTCTGGATAAGGCTTACCAAAATAAACAACCTTTCCTCCCATTTTTTCAAATACCATAGCAACCGATCCTGCGCACAACTCTCTTTCATTTCCTTTATCAACTATTAAATCTGGATTTGTACAAATCATTTTTTTATTAATATGGTTTTCTAATAAATTTTTATAATAATTTAAATCCTGATCGTAATCATCAAATAAACCGGTACATAAAAGGTATTGGCTTTCATTAATATCTTTGGATTTATTGTCTTTAAAGTCATTAAATAAATCAAAATCTCTAGGTGGACCTATATGATAAAATTTTTTTAAAGCATAAAGTTTTTTAAGGTAATTAAGTGCTGCTTCACCTGAGGTGAAAACTTTATCTCTAAATTCTTTTTCCATACCCATTTTTTCTAAAAATTCTTTAACTGGCTGGATGGGCCTTGGTGCATTTGTTAGTAAAACAAAATTTTTATTATTCTCTAATATTTTTTTAAGAGTAAAAATTGCACCTTCATGGAGTTTGATGCCATTGTGCATTACTCCCCACAGATCAATATAAAAAAGATCATAATTTTCAGCTATAGACCTTAAACCTTCTGAATCTAAATTTTT
>Ga0209666_1001770_pt1 | contig 16447 bp, 15 predicted proteins | sample SaaInlV_125m_DNA_FD_184679 | JGI IMG/M metagenome (GOLD analysis project Ga0209666, IMG submission 184679) | Marine microbial communities from expanding oxygen minimum zones in the Saanich Inlet - Saanich Inlet SI037_S3LV_10m_DNA (SPAdes)... | ecosystem: Environmental > Aquatic > Marine >...
CCCCGCGTCGCTCGCGCCGCGCTCTGCGTCGTCGGAGCGACGCGACGGCGACGCGACGCGACGCGACGACGGCCTGACGGCGCAACACCTCGAGATGCGTGGTCGACGCCCGCAGACGACGACGCGCGCGCGGACGACGCGGTGAACGAGGAAAACGCGAACGAAAGATCGCTCGCGCGCGGACGCCGATGTCGAACCACCCGAGCGTGGCGTGGAGCGCCGCGCGCGTGGCGCTGGGCGTGCTGTTTTGGGAGGGACAATTTCAGATCTCGAAACAATACTTTGCGAAGAGATTGCCGGAGACGAGCGAGAAGGAACGGACGTATAAACGCGCGGTGAGCTCGTACATCGTGTCGTTCGTGCACGCGTTTTTCTTGACGTGGGCGGGGTGGAGGATCGTGTTTAAACTGCGACTGGGGAGCGTGACGGAACGACTGTCGCTGTACGCCAACGCGGACGCGTCCTTCGTGGGATTCGTCGAGGTCGTGACGATCGCGTTTTTTAGTTACGTGGTGTATGATTTGTTACACGTGATTGAACAGTACCCAGATTTGGGAGGCGTGGATATCTTGGCGCATCACTTGGGGTTTTTCACCGCGTCGTTGTTGGCGTACGCGTACGGGGCGTATCCTTTCATGTTGGGGTGGTTGTGCACGTGCGAGACGTCGACGCCCATACTCAACACGCGGTTTTTCATCAAGTCGTGGCGAGAGATGGAGTACACGCTACCGAATATCGATGCCTTGGCGAAATTTTTCGGGATGAAGACACGAGGCGTGGTGGCTGGCAACTGGCTCGAGTATTACGTGAGCGTGGCGTTTTTGTGGGTCTTTGTTGCCGTACGCGTGGTGGGTTACGGTGGCGCCTTGATCGCGTTGACGTTTGATTTGAAGTCAGTGGAGGATAATTACATCCCGTACCCCGTGCGGGCGACGCTGTACGCACTCACGTGCTGTGGATTTGTACTCAACGCCGTCTGGACGTACAAGATTTACGGGATGGTCAAGCACTTTCGCCGAAAGACGTTGAAGCAGCGCGACGCGTGCGAAGAGCCGATCAGCGACAGCGAAGAGGAAGATCCCTCGGTCCAAAAGCGAAGTTAGTATTTTAGCGTGTTTGGGTTGGCGATGATGTAAACCGTAGTTTGTTGTGCATATATGAAGAATTCTTGTTTAAGTGACTACAACCTGTGCGCCGCTTAGCGGCGCATGAAACCGCCGCCGCCTCTGCGTTCGCTGCCTCGGTTCCACGGGAGTCTCGACTCTCTCGGCGGCGCGGGTGCATCGTCTTGTTGTCGCGAGCGGCCTCCAACTGCAGCTTGTTCGCGGAATTTACCACCCGGTCCAGCTGGTTGGAAACCCGTCGCGACGATGGTCACCGCGATTTCACCCGTGTGCTTCTCGTCGACGACAGAACCGAAGATGACGTTCGCTGACGGGTCCGCAAGCGAGGTGACGACTTCGGAAACGGTGTTGACCTCCATGAGCGTCATGTCCGGACCACCGGTGATGTTAAACACGATACCAGTCGCTCGGTCAATGGAGTGCTCAACGAGAGGAGCGCTCATGGCGGCTCTCGCGGCCTCCTCGGCACGGCCCTTACCGCTCGCCACGCCGACACCGAGCATGGCGGTACCGCTGTCCTTCATTACCGCGCGAACATCGGCGAAATCGACGTTGACGAGACCTGGAATCGTGATAATGTCAGAAATACCTTGCACACCTTGACGCAAGACGTCGTCGGCGAGCAAAAACGCCTCCTGAAGAGCAGTGCCTTCCTCCACGACATCGAGCAAGCGATCGTTCGGAATAACGATCAAAGTGTCAACATTCGCTCTAAGCGCTTCGATGGCTTCGGTGGCTTGTTGAATTCGTCGTCTTCCTTCGAACGAGAAGGGGTACGACACGACGCCGACGGTCAAGATGCCCTTCTCGCGCGACATCTTCGCAACCACCGGCGCGGACCCACTCCCGGTTCCACCGCCCATGCCCGCGGTAATGAACACGAGATCGGCGCCCAATACTGCCCGTTCGAGCTCCTGTCGGCTTTCAGTCGCCGCGATCTCCCCGAGCTCAGGGTTACCGCCCGCGCCCAAGCCTCGCGTCACCTGCTCGCCGATTTGGCACTTGTTCGGCGCGAGCGAGTTCACCAGCGCCTGAGAATCCGTGTTGACCGCCCAGAATTCCACGCCCTACCGCGTCGAAACATCACACCACCGTCAGTCATTCGCCTCCGCGCGCCGTTCGTCGAGCGCGTCGTCGCGCGCGCGCGTCCTCGACCCGCGGCTTCGTCGTCGCGTTTGAATCGCGCGCGCCAGACGCGGCGCCAGCTCGCGCGTCCCACCTGTAATCCGCTGCTGATCATGCGATTCACCGCGTTCCCGCCCCCCCCGCCGCATCCGATCACCTTGATCACCGCCGCGCTCGCCCTCGCGTCCACCGCGCGTCGTCGCGCGCGCGTCGTTCCTCCCACGCGTCGCGTCCGCGTCGCCATCGGCGTTCGCCCGAACGCCGCGAGCTCGTTCGTCTTCGCGCGCGCGCGCGCGCCGAGCGCGCCGTGCGCGCGCGTCATCGCCGCCATCGCGAGCGTCGATATCGGATACTCGACCGGTCGTGCGCGCGCGTGTGACGACGCGCGGCGCGGTCGAGCGCGACGGATCATCGTCCCAGCGCGATTTCGAACGAAACAATGATTTTGGCGGGAACCCGCGGACCGGGGCGGGGCGACACCGCGGCGACACCGCGGCGCGCGCGAGCGAGCGCGATGGTGCACGCGAGCGGGACGAGCGACGTGGACGTGCGTGAACGAACGAACGAGCGGGCGACCGCGCGCGCGCGCGAGGAGCGCGAGCGCGAGCGCGACGCCGCGACGACGACGGGGGCGGGAGACTGACGGGAACGGGAACGGGAACGCGCGCAGAGCTCGCAATTGCGAGTGAAGATGACGGGACGACCGCTGCCGAGATGCGCGGACGAAGAACTCGGGTTCGGGACGGTGCGCGCGCGATGCGAGGCGACGCGCGCGCGCGTTGGGCTTTGATTCGGGACGCGGCTTTGGTTTGTGCTTTGGTCGGGGCGACGCGAGGAGGCAAAAGGGGACGCGATGACCGATGACTGACGACGCGCGCGGGGACAATGTGAACGAACAGGTCATCACCGATCACATGTTGAAGATTGAGTGGAACGTCGAGCGCGGTTGGAACCATCCGATGATTCTCCCGAGCGGACCGGTGGGGTTGCACCCGTTCGCGCACGTGTTTCATTACGCCGTGGAGTGCTACGAGGGCATGAAGGCGTACGTAGACAATAATGGATCGGTGCGATTGTTTAGGCCAGAGATGAACATGCAGAGATTTCGCGTCTCCGCGAAGCGAATGTCTCTCCCGGATTTCGACGGAGAGCAACTGCTAAAATGTATCGAAACGTTGGTTGACATAGATAAGGACTGGATTCCGAAGCAGAGAGGGTACTCTATGTACCTGCGACCGGTGATTTTCTCCACTACGCCTTGGTTGGGCTTGACGCAGTGCGCGGAGGCGATGATTCTCGTGTTGTGCTGTCCCGTGGGGCCGTATTTCAAGTCTGGATTCGTGCCGATTAAGTTGAGCGTCGACTCAAAGTACATTCGAGCGTGGCCTGGGGGCACCGGTAACGTCAAATCAGGCGGTAATTACGGTCCTACGGTAATTTCTCAGGCCGCCGCGACCGCGAATGGGGCTTCTCAGTCGCTGTTCGTGTATGATAAGCACGAATACGTGACCGAGGCAGGGACGATGAACATTTTCTTCCTCATTCGCAACGAGCAAGGGGTGAAACAACTCATCACGCCTTCGTTAAAAGATGGTACAATCTTGCCTGGAGTCACGAGGCAAAGCGTGATTGAGCTTAGCCAACAATGGAACGAATGTGAGACTGTAGAAAAGATGATTCCTTTCGCCGAGATCAAGGCGGCGTTTGAGAGAGGCGACGTGTTGGAAATCTTTGGCACCGGCACCGCCGCGGTGATCCAACCAATCAATGGTATCGTGTACGAAGGCAAGGAGTACAAACCGGTCGTTCCATTTGATGATTCGATGCTTCAGGTTCGGCTCACGAATTTCCTCATCGGTGTGCAGTACGGAGACATCGATCACCCGTGGTCGCACGTCGTCCCACCCTCGACGACTTGGTCCAAACCCATGTGATGTGCGAGGCGGACACACAGTCGTTAAACAAGTCCCTTAAGTCTATTCTTCCACACATAGTTTTTAGCGCTCGACGGCTATTCTGTCGCGAGTATCTAATGTAAATCGCGTTGTTTGAAACTCTTTCACTAGCCAAGGCCAGAAAGGCCACGTGACGGTCGACAACTCTTGTCTCTACCGCCACACTCGTCAAACACCGCGCGTGCGAGACGCGGCGCGCGCGACGCGACGCAAAGCTCGATCAAAATGAGCTCGAACGTAACAATTTCATCTCCTCGAGCGCTCGCGGCGCGTTCGTCCGCGCACGCGCGCGGCGTCAGCGCGAAACGCGTCGCGGGGGACCGTTATTCGTGCCACGGTCGGACGCGAGGTCGAGTGCGCGCGAAGCCGACGATCGCGCGATGTGCGCGCTCGACCGACGATATGACTCGCGCAATAACGTGTGTTTCTTCGTTCATGAGCGCTCGCGACGGTCAAAACGCGCTGAACATGTCGACACGTGCGCGATCGATCATCGCTCGAGCGTCGAGCGACTTTGGGAGCGCAAACGCTGGGACGCCGCCTCCGCCAAAGGCGACGAATCCGATCGATACATTCGTCGGTGGATTGAAAGATAGATTGGAGATGGACTCGAACTTTTTCTTCAAACTCGGGGCGGAGATCTCGATCGATTTCGTCATAACGTTGCTCGTAAACTTGGCGGTTCGAGGAAACCCTTCGTACTGGACTCTGTCGGCGACTCTCATGGTGTTGTGCCAACTCATCACGGCGGCGATCAACGATACGTTGATTGTTTACTTTTTGGCGCCGACTAAGGCGAGCGTCGGGAAGAAACCTGAGATTGCGAACGTGTTCGCGAAGGGTGACTACTCGCTTGCGCAGCGCGCGATGTGCTACTTGAACAAGGGGAAATTTTACGGTATACTAGGCTCACTATCTTGCGTCGTATCCATGTTTCTGGCGTTGGCGTTGGCGGGCAACGCCGCAGGATTCACACAAGAGGTATTGTTCCGTTCTCTTGCGTGTGGAGCATTGCATATGGGGATCAGCTCTAATACAAGATATCAGCTCGTGAACGGCGTCGAACGTTTGGCGTACGACGTCGCACCCACGAACGTCGCCAAACTAATCTCTGTGTCGGTACGAATGGGGAATAACTTTCTAGGTGCGAGACTTTGGATGATGGTGGCCGTACTCACCGGTCTTCAGTAGTTAGATTGCCATGTATTACTAACAATCTTCGGTCGTTTTGTGCTATGGCCAGACGCCCTTCTTTCCATCGCTAATCGAATAGAGCGAACGCATCTGAGTCGTCCTTCGACCCTTTCGCACGCTTGTGGCTGTGCTTGTTCACGAACTCTGTCAACGTGAGTAACGCAGACTTTAGAATTGCGCGCTCGGAGTTTATCAACTGAATTGCCAACTCAACACGCAGAGGTGAGACGCCGCCATCTATGTTTGTTTGCGAACGATACAAGCTCAAGCGCCGTTCAATCGCGAGCGAAATAACATCCGCAACCTCCGGCGTGAGCGTTGACGGGTTGTTTCCACGTATTTTCATTGTGTTGATTGCCGTAGAGACTGTTTCTATGGCGTGTAGTGCGTCCGCATGCCGATTTGTGTGCCTAATTTTCTGAAACGCGTCCTCGCTCGCGACCAAGGTCCAGACCACCGCACAGAGCTCTTCACTAATAGCTTGCGATTTTGAAATCGAAAATGACGCATCTGGGGCACACACTTGCGTCCGTTCGAGCCATTCGAATCGTTTTGTCAGCTGTGTCCCAGAACACACGCCTGCCAACGCCGCTTCGGTGCGAATGTTCGTAGTCGTCAGTCGCACTTCGTCCGCTGGATTGTCGTTTTGAGTGAATCCATAACTATTGAGTAGCTTCGCGTTCCCATGAAATCCATACGTGTTAAAAATCTCATCTCCACGGCGGACGCCTTGCTCGTTCGTCACCTTCACGCACAATGCCTCACCACCAGTCTCTGAACGCACGACGGCATCGCCATCGCCCACGTTGACGTGATGGTTGCCGGTGAGATGGTTAAACGCATCGGCAATCGGCACCAACCCAACGCCCGCGTTCGGGCTTAAAGTGAACGCGCGACTACTCACTACAGTACGCGCTTCGATAAATTGCTCGAACGAACACTCTACGCCGTGCTCCTTAAATACTGGCGCGACGACGCGTTCCCACTCGTTCTTTGCAGCCGCCGCCTCGTCCCTGAGAGAAGTTTCGACTTCCGTGCCCGCGAGATAGCTCCGCTCGCAATCGTTCCACGCGCACACGACGTTAGCTTCACACCTCGGTAACACTCTATCGTACGCGAAGTACCGCGACTTCAACCCGAGAGAACGCTCCACGCAAAGCGCCGCCGTCAACCCGCACAACCAACTCGCCTCTGTCTTCGTCTTCACTAAAGCCTCCTCCACGCTCGCCGCCACGTCCGCGCGCGAACACGTCTTCAGCGTCAAGCACGCTTCGAACGGGATCACCGCCAAAATAGCGCCGCGCTCGAGCGCGCGCTTGGCCGTCACGCCGCGGTCCTTGTTCGCCTTTTGCACGGCAAAAGTGAATTCAACGTCATCCTCGCGCACTTCGATCGCGTTCGCTCGACACCATCGCAAAAAAGCGTCGAACGCGTCATCGTTCGCCTCGTCATCGTTCTCTTTCATCTCGCGACGCGCGCGCGAGTGGCGTGCGAAAGCGCGTCAAGCCAAAAGTGTGTTGATACAAGTCTCTACGGCGTCTCGAGCGCGCGTCCGTCACGCCTTCCACAGTGATTTCACCGTTCGCGTGATCCCATCGCCCTGCGTGTTCAATTTAAACAATCCCACCGCCGTCGCCGCCGTCAGCGCGAGCGTCGCCGCTCTCGTCGGTCCTCGCGCCCCCTTCGGCACGTAATCGCTGATGATCTGCGTCCCGTCGCCCGCGCGCCGCTCGTCAGTCAATCGTTCCCCATCGCATCGCGCGCGTCGTCGATGCGCCGAGTCCCGCGCGCGTCCCGCGCGCGCGGTGCCCGCGTGCGATCCCATCCGCGCGATGGCGTCCGATTTCGCATCGATCACGCACGAAATTCATCGCAATGTGCGAGTGCACCGGCATCGCCGCGCCGAGCGCGACGTCGATCGCGAGCTGTCCCTCGGGCATCGCCGCCGCCGCTGGCACGAGCGCGGCGAGCGCGATCGAGCTCGCGTGATAGATCTTCATCATCCCGCGCCCGCGATCGGCGTTCAGGACGCCCGACATCGCGCGCGGCGTCCACGCGCGAGGCGATGTGACGCGCGCGGTCCCGGCCGACCGGACGGACGTCGGGCCGTCGAGCCGTCGGGACGGGCGCGCGATTTTCAAAAACGCGCGTCACACGCGAGCGACGACGACGGCGACGACGACGGGCGAACATGGGAATCAAGGGCCTGACGGCGCTGTTGCAAGACAACGCCCCCGGGGCGATCAAGGAGCAAAAGTTCGAGTCCTACCTCGACCGGCGCGTCGCGATCGACGCGTCGATGCACATTTATCAATTCATGATGGTGGTGGGGAGACAGGGCGAACAACAGCTGACGAATGAGGCGGGAGAGGTGACGTCGCACTTGCAGGGGATGTTGAATCGAACGTGCCGAATGCTCGAGGCGGGAATAAAGCCGATTTACGTGTTCGATGGGAAGCCGCCGGTGATGAAGGGAGGAGAGCTGGCGAAGCGCAAGGACAAGCGAGAAGAGGCGGAGGCGGCGTTGAAGGCGGCGAGAGAGGCGGGAAATCAAGAAGAGGTGGAGAAACTGTCCAAAAGAACGGTGCGAGTGAGCAAGCAACACAGTCAAGAGGTGATGAAACTCGCGTCGTTGCTCGGAGTGCCCGTGTTCGAGGCGCCGTGCGAAGCCGAGGCGTCGTGCGCGGCGATGTGCAAGGCGGGACTGGTGTGGGCGGTGGCGACGGAGGATATGGATACACTCACGTTCGCCGCGCCGCGGTTGGCAAGAAATTTGATGGCACCCAAGTCTCAGGACAAGCCGGTGCTGGAGTTTGACTACGACAAAGTTCTAGCCGGTCTCGGGCTCACGCCCGAGCAATTCATCGACATGTGCATCTTGTGCGGGTGCGACTATTGCGACACCATTCGCGGGATCGGTCCGAAGACGGCGTTGAAGCTTATCAAAGAACACGGTTCCATCGAAAAGATTCTCGAAGAGATCGACACTGAGAAGTATCCTCCGCCTCAGGATTGGGATTTTGCCGGCGCTCGCGAGCTGTTCAAAAATCCCGAAGTCATGGACACGACGGGCATCGCATTGAGTTGGAAGGCGCCAAACGAGGAAGGATTGATTGACTTTTTGGTCAAGGAAAAGCAATTTAACGAGGAACGCGTGCGCGCCGTGTGCGCCAAAGTCAAGAAGGCGCGCCAAGGTAAAGCGTCGCAAAACCGCCTCGAGAGCTTCTTCGGCCCGCCGACCATAATCTCCAGTACCATCGGCAAGCGCAAGGTTGAAGAAAAGAAGGGTAAAAACGGCAAGGCTGGTCTCGCGAACAAAAAGTCTAAAGGCGTCAGTGGCTTCAGACGATCGAAGAACTGATAGCTATCGAATAGAACACTGTATGTTGTCATGTCACACCACTTCAAACACGCTTTGGGCGCGACCTCCACAACTCGCCATGCCGACGCTAGTGAATACCCGCGCCGTCGTGACATCTGAGCACGTGTCCACGTCTACGCCGCGCGCGCGTGGCGCCGCATCACGCGTTACTGTCGCACACGCGTCGTCGTTCAGCCGCAACGTGTGTGCATCTTCTCTCGCCTTGCTCGTGACTTTCACCCAAGCAAACGTAGCGTTCGCGGCACCAGCTGCGCCGTCATATAGCGGTGTGGACCCGAGCAAGAGCTCCTTCATCCAAGGATTGGTCGATAAGAGCGAGAAGGACAAGGCGAAGAACGATCAAGCGCGACTCGATAACTTTTACAGACGAGAGTATCGGATAAACCGAATCGTCGGTGGCGAAGTTCTGAAGGAGCCGTGCGATCCCCGAGATCCAGAATTTGGTTATGAGTGTAGGCCAATGCTCCCACGATTGCCGCAGGATCGAGGTGGGTTCGATGAGCCCTTAGAGAGAGAGAAGACTGGATACGGGAAAGTACTCGGGACGCGAGATGTCGACAGAGCCGCAGACGCACTCGTCGCTGCGGCGGTGGACGAGACGCTCGAACGAGCGATCGAGACTATCGATGGCGAATCAGTCGCGAATGGTGACGCGGTAGCTCGCTTTGACTCGGATACTGAATTCTCGCCGAGCGTTCAGGGCTCGTCCGAATAGTTTTATGAATTTATATTGACGCCGCTGGCTTAGAGTTTTAATACAAGGATTGGAATATAGTTACAGCAATCGCAAACTAATGCAAGTCATTTCGCTCGCTCACGCGCCCGCCAAATTGTGCGCTTTCGCATTGTCTATCAATACGTGATGGGCCCTTGAAGGCTACCGGTGGCAAACTGTCGCACGATGGGCTCGTCCGTCGTATCAAATTCGTCCACCGTTCCTTCCCATGCAACCTTGCCTTGGTGTAAGAAAACGATTCTGTCGACCGATCGACGAATCGTACTATGCTGGTGCGTGACGACGATGTAGCTCGACACCCCACCGTTCACTTCACAATGCTCATCCGGTTTGCAGTGCAATGATCGCATCAAGTCCTCCACTACCGTGCTCGCCACCGGGTCCAATCCAGCGGTCGGTTCGTCGTACATCACCACCTCCTCGATTGGATCATCATCGCTCTCACGCTCTTCTTTGATAATCGCGCGGGCCAACGCCGCGCGCTTCTTCATCCCTCCCGAAAGCTGCGCCGGGTACTTGTCCTCGCACCCCGGCAATCCAACCGCCGCTAGACTCTTTTTCACTGCTCGCTCAATCTTCGCCTTGGGCAAGTCGCTGTGCTCGTATAACTTAAATCCAACATTTTCACCCACCGTCAAAGAATCGAACAGCGCCGAGGACTGAAACACCATTCCGACGTGCAACTCTGGATGCGCCTCGTCGCTCGCCAACCCTTTCCTGCGTTTGCCTCGGATGTACACTTCGCCCTCGTCCGGTATCAATAGCCCAGCCATGATGCGCAGCACGGTGGATTTCCCAGTCCCACTCGGTCCGATGATCCCGACCGCCTCGCCTCGTCGAACCTTAAAGCTCGCTCCGTCCAGGACTACTTTCTCGCCGAACGCCTTCTTCACCCCTCGGAGCTCGATTAACACTTCAGACGACGATTCGTTCGACGTACCGTTTCGTCGCGCGACCGCGGGCGCTTTTTCGCCCGCGTCTGCGTCGACATCATCGTCGTTCGTCTCTTCAGCGTTTGCCGCCGATCCGCCGTCCACGACCGCGCGCGCGACGCTTCTTCGTCCTCGTCCGTGCGCAATCGCTCCACCTCGCGCGCGACGAGAACCGCTCGTCGACGCGCGATGGCACGCGGGGGAGCGCGCGGGACGAGCGTAAGACGCGGAAATCATCGCTATGCGACTCCGCGTGCGCGCGGTAGTGGGAACAAACGCCACTCGCACGAACACGCCGTCGACTTACGCCGCAGTGTGGCGATCGGGCGGTCGGTCTCTTGATAGATAACGCGTTTACCGAGTGCGGACGCTAGTGCGAGAAACGAAAGGCGAGGTTGCCGCTGGTAACACTTAAGGTGATAATATGATATTAAAACGACGTCAAAGTGGCTCACTGGTCCATGACACATTCGCCTTGCGACGGCGCGGATGGAAACTGAGCTTTTCTCTTGGACGCCGTCACGCGGCGGGAAAGGCGCCGCAGCGTTCTTCGTCCTGTCTACTCGAAGTGGACGCGTCGTTGGAGGTTTGAGACTTGTTCTGTGACGCAATTGGTGGAATGATTGCGTCGTTGTAACGATGATACAGCACGTTTGCCACCGCACGATCGATGTAATTGGAGTCTTTGTCGACGCTCCCGGAGGACGCGAGTTCATTTTCAGCGACTTCGGAAGACCGCATGAGCCGGAGCAAACTTTCTCTGAAATTCGTACGAGTGGCGTCCGGAAGATTGCGGACAATCGTCTCAAGCTGCGCGAGCACTGCTCTGTCTTCAGTCGCAATCAAATCGCTCGTCGTGGATGGCATTTGCGAGTTCGATGCACCGCCCGGTACGCGCAGCAATGTCCCGGTAGAGCCCGACATTGAACCAGAGTGCGATCCAGATGTACCCTTGGAGACTTGGCTATAATGTTGGGTACGATAAGACCTCGCGGCGGATGGTAGAACGCCCCTCGCTAATTCTTCCTCTTGACGTGCCGAAGCTTTTCTACCGACTGTCATCGCATTCTGCGTTGGCACAGATTTCAATAGTGCTCCATACTCTTGCTGCTTCAGCGCATCAGTTGCACCTACTGACGCATATCCTAAGCCTTGCAATTCCCCCGGTACAGACGTATTCGTAAACGGATCTAATCCGCGGGCGTACAAACTTGCGTCGTCAAACAATTCGTGTTCCACTGTCCTTGCTGTCGCCCCGCCAAGCAGATCTCCAGGATGTGCGAGCGATTGAAACGAAAATGACGACATTTTTGGAGGTGCGAATGGATTCAACACGCTCAAATCAGGATCGAGAATGCCCTCAGAACTTGGTGTGGCAAGTTCCACCATGATGGTTTGAGTGTGCACGCCTAAAAAGGCGTCGAGTTCCATCTTGGATTCAATCGCACTCGAGACGCTCGTGTGGTTCGACAGTTTCGCTCGCTTGTTCGGTGAAGATGGTGAAGACGTTGCCGCCCGGCGCCGAGAATCGCTCGCCTTCTCGCTTGCCATGAATTGCTTCTTCATCGCCTCAGCCCTCTTCGTCTGAGCCCCTTTCGCCAACGCCGCTCCACCGGCCTTTGTCCTCGTCGTCTTCTCTGTTTTTAAAGTTTTCACCTCCCTTTTTTCCGCGTTCTTACCCCCATCTCGACTCGTCGACGCTTCACCGTTCGTCGTCGCTCTCTCGCGCGACCCCTCGCCTTTGACCGCCAGCGAGGCAGAGTCCCCGCCGCCCGCGCTCGACGTCCAACGCATCCCGCGCCTTCGCGCACCGCTCGTCGATGGCACACGCGCATCTCTCACCATCGCGCCCCTCCTTGGACGCGTTCACCGAGTCCACGACGCGCGCGCGAGTAAACTAACTCGCCGACGCCGATCCTCCCGCGTCGACAGAATTCGCGCGATGACGCCCTCGATCGCTCGTCTCGACGTCCAACGCTGGGTTCGTTCGCGCGCGCGTTCGACGACGACGCGCGATCGCGACCGCGCGCGATCGTCGGCGGCGGCGGCGCGCGACGAGGCCGCGCGCGTCGATGACTGGGCTGGGCACGCGTGATTGTTGTCATCGGACTGCTTTCCATACGATTTGGCGCCGAATGTCCGAACATCGCCCACGAAAAAGTCGAGATATTTTCAGCGGCGTTTCAGAACGCGTCGACGCGCGGTGAGGGCGATCGGGCGACGGACGTCGACGCGACGATTGATCGGACGAATTTTTACCCAACCCTGACGCGATCCCCCCACCGCGCGTCGCTACGCGTCGTTGACGATGCGGTGGAAGCGCGGCGCGCTCGAGGCGAGGCGCCGCGGCCGCGCGAACGCGAGCGCGCTGAGCGTGCTGTGGTTCATCGCGATCAAAGGCGGGGAGAGCGAAAGGAGCGAAAGCAGAGTTCACGCATTAGATTTGAGTGATGTCGCATCGCGCGTGCGGTGGCGGGACGACGTCGCGATGGTGGACGTGTTGTCGTACGTCGCGTCGCGTCGCGACGAGCGCCGCGAGTGGGCGAGTCGCGCCGTCGAGCGCGTCGAGCGCGAGATGACTGCGGTGAGCGCAAACGCGCTCACGACGAAGTTTGCGTTCGCGATCGTCAACTCCACGCACGGCACGCGAGGCGTGCGCGCGTTCGAAGACTTTTTCTTCTCCGGCGGTCGCGTTCTCGACGATGACTATGCCGTCTTCGTCGCCGCGCACCGTCAACCGTCGGACGTTCGTGCGTCCGCGCGCGTCGATTGTCCTCCCAGCGATGACGGTGATGAGCATAGCATATTTTGCGTCGATCGCATCGCTTTCGCCCTTCGCGACGTCCTCGATCGCGTCCGCGAGAGGAGCTCGTAGTCGGTCTCGCGTCCCCGGCGCGCCCGAGGTCCACTCGAGGGGGGCTGTGTCGGTGATTTGATTATCCACGTTATCCACTCGCGTCGACCCGCACTTTTCGACCGTCGCGCGCGTCTTCGTGCGCGAACGTTTGATTTCCTAACAGAGCCGTCCTCGCGCATGTCTTGCGCTCGAACGATCGCGCCGCACGCGCGCGTCGCCGCGCACGCGCGTCGACACACGACGAGTGGGAAATCGACGATGTCCCGCTCCGCCGTCGTCCCGCGCGCAAAGGCGAACCGCTTGCAAGAGAAGAGCGCGCAGGAGTTGGTCGACGCCACGGAAACGTTCATCTTTGACTGCGACGGTGTCATCTGGAAGGGTGACTCGCTGATCGAAGGCGTCCCGGAGACGCTCGACCTGCTGCGCTCAATGGGCAAGCGATTGATCTTCGTGACGAACAACTCCACCAAGTCTAGAGCCGGGTACACGAAGAAGTTCGAGTCGCTGGGATTGAAAGTGAACGCCGAGGAAATCTTTTCTTCGTCCTTCGCCGCGGCGGCGTATTTGGAATCGATCGATTTCAAGAAGAAGGCGTATGTCGTCGGAGAGACGGGCATCTTGGAGGAACTCGACGGCGTCGGCATCAAGCACATTGGTGGTGAATCGGACGCTGGCAAGCAAGTCACGCTGGCGAGTGGTGAGTTGATGCACCACGACGAGGATGTCGGGGCGGTTATCGTTGGTTTTGATCGCAACATCAACTACTACAAGATCCAGTACGCGACGCTTTGCATCCGCGAGAACCCGGGTTGCATGTTCATCGCGACAAACACCGACGCTGTGACGCACTTGACCGACGCCCAAGAGTGGGCTGGTAACGGTTCCATGGTCGGTGCCATCAAGGGTAGCACGAAGAGAGAACCGATCGTCGTCGGCAAGCCCGCGGCGTTCATGTTGGATTACATTGCCAACAAGTTCCAGATTCGCAAGGATCAAATCACCATGGTCGGCGATCGCCTCGACACCGATATCCTCTTCGGTAACGACGGTGGCTTGAATACTATGCTCGTGTTATCCGGCGTGACCACGAAAGACATGCTTTGCAGCGACGACAACACCATTGCGCCGACTTACTACACCGATAAATTGGCTGATTTATTGTGCGTCGGCAAGGTCGCAGCTTAAACGCGTTGTTATATACCTCTACCGGTCCTTGCTACGTTTTATGATCTAATGACAATGAATTGTTTTCTAAGTGTTCTTCTCTATCGTGCTCTGTCGTAATCTCTACTGTCTCGTCGTCGCACGCGTCTCTCGCTCGGGCTGCGGCTGCGGCTACGGCGACGGCCGCGGTCCGAGCTCGAATTATGCGCAGACCTTTCACGTTGTTTCGTCTCACGTTCGCTCCCTCGCCCACTTAAACACTTATAGTCTACTTTTTCCACCGCGTGAAATGCCGTGATTGTCTCAGCGATGGCTTCTAAATTCTCCTTTGTCACGCCGTCGACTAGGCAAAACCACGGCGGCGACGACGGTAAAGCCTTGCCCAATTCCTTCGCAGCTAAATATATGCATCCACACGCGATGACATCCGGCTTGTATTGTACGCAAAGCGCCGTCGTTGCGCTGTCGTTGCACAGCACCCACGCCCGTTTCACCAAATCGTCGTCCAATTCTAGGTGTGTACCCAGTGTGTATGCGAACGGGTGCGGCGGCGTTACGTGCGCAAAGAACCCAAACTCTCGCAGCATCACCATCTCCATGTTCTTAGCGTCTGATTTGTACTCTTCATACTCTGGTGTATTGATCGCCATCACAACTCGCGGTTTGTTCTCGTGTCTCTGCGCCGCCCTACGCGTGGCATTCAGCACGTCTCGCAGCTTGCGATCTTTTTCCTCCAGCTTGCACGCTAAGGCGATGGAAGCCGTCGCGACGAGCTTGACATCGTAATCAGTGAGAGATTTTTTCGTGTAGAATCGATGTAACAGCGTCTGAGCCGTGATGACCACGCTCAGAGGCGAGCGCAAGAGCAAACACGCCGAACGAATGAGTGAGGCGCCGTAAATTCTTTGCACAAACTCGGTCTCCTCATCGACGTCCTTCGACCTCGATGGCGTGTTCTTAACGTCGACGACGTAGAAGTTATCGACCGCAGTCGATGTGTGAATCATTATCGTCCGCACTCGCCCGCACACGACGAGCTGGGGAGTGGCGGTTCCTTCAAGCGCCGCGCACTTCAGTTTCAACGAGTGTTGACATTTTACAAAGATGTCGAGCAATGGCTAGTCTAAGCTGACTTCTAGAAGGCCTGCCTGACGTTCGCTGAATCGCCAGTGGTGTTCCTGTAAGAAGGTTTCAACTGCAACGGGAAGCCGAGAAGGCGTTCTCGACCCGACGGTGTGATGCCCAGTCCCCACTAAAATTTGCGCATGCGAACATCCACTACCGCGGAGCCTAGACAATTCGCGGCGTAGAAGGGACAATGCTTCTGCAACGTGTAGACCGTGCAAATCGATCACGCCGTCGCTACCGCCACCTCTGCTATGATAAATGTTGTGTGCGGCCTGCGCATGGGCCTGAGACATCTTTGCCGCAGCCTCGCGGCCTTGACGAGATAACTCTTTAGCCAAAGCTTTGTTACCGCTCAAGTACGCATTCGTAGCTTGCTCGTAGCATACATTTCGCACTCTGGCGTAGTCGCGCGCCTCGTCTCGATTTGCGGCGTAAAGCTGCGACACCGCGGCTCCCGTTTCTACCCACTCAATCTTCGTCTTTGTACCATCCCGTACGCCTCGCTCAATCTTACCACTCGCCGAAACCGATGCCGTCTCCGTTTTTGTCGCTCGTGTGTTCCAATTCACCGACGCAGACGCTTTATTGACGTTCGACATTCCACCCGAAAGGAATATTTTCTTTGGCAGTGGTTCTGGCGCTCGAGGCGCGGACGTGGACATCCCGCCGCCACCGCCTCCAAGCGATGGAAACGCCTCTGCGTCGTCCACGTCCGGAGCGGGTGTATCGGGTATCTCATCGTCCATCAACAGCTCCATGGCGAGCTCGACATCGCCCCCAGTATTCATCAACGCCTCCTCCAAACACGCCCAGTCCATGTTTGGGAACATGTCTCCCAAAAAGGTGAGAG
>Ga0209666_1001772_pt1 | contig 16431 bp, 9 predicted proteins | sample SaaInlV_125m_DNA_FD_184679 | JGI IMG/M metagenome (GOLD analysis project Ga0209666, IMG submission 184679) | Marine microbial communities from expanding oxygen minimum zones in the Saanich Inlet - Saanich Inlet SI037_S3LV_10m_DNA (SPAdes)... | ecosystem: Environmental > Aquatic > Marine >...
GGGGGGGGGTCGAGACGCGCGAAATATCTGCGCGGCCGTCGCTTTTTTTGACTTTTACGCGCGATGGGCGTTTTCGTGAGTAGTGTACGTGCAATTGATGTATACTTGGTACGTGACTGTTTGTATATAGATCGGTCGGTCGGACACGCGACGCGTTTGAAACCGACGCATCGACGCGACGGTTCGCGGTCGCGGCGCGAGAGACGGACGCGCGCGCATTCAGAGACGACGCGCCGACGAAACGCGAATCGTTTCGCGACGCGTCGACGCGTCCGGCGTCGCGACGCGATGGACGCGGGCGACGACGCGGGCGAATTCGCGACGCGACGCGACGCGAAGGCGAACGGGCGCGCGGCGACGGCGGGCGACGGACGCGGGACGCGGTTTCGGCTGTGGCGAGACGACGGCGACGACGACGGACGCGCGCGGCGGTGGGCGGGGGATCTGGACAGCGCGGGCGCGCGATCGGGCGGGATCTGGGAGGGGGGGGGGAAGGCGACGCGGGACGCGCGACGGGACGGCGAAGGCGTCGCGCGCGCGTTGGATTACGACGACGACGACGGGGGGTGGGAGAGCGCGGCGGCGTCGACGACGACGTCGTATGAGTCATCGACGTCGCGGTTGCGGTCGGCGCGCGGAGACGACGACGTGGCGGTGTTCGACGAGGAGGCGGCGCGCGACGAGGCGGCGGAGGCGGAGGCGGAGGACGACGAAGCGAGAGGCGCGCTGCGAGGGGCTCTGGACGCGGTGGACTTGGCGTCGAGAAACGCGATTTCGCGACGATTCGACGTTGAAAGCGTGAAAGAATTAGCGCGAGAGTGCGCGCGGGCGCGACAGGCGGCGGGCGTGCGGGATTTGCGTTTCGTCGACGACGCCGACGACGAGCTCGCTCGGGAGTCGAGGCTCGAGGAGGCTCGCGCCAAGTGTCGGGCGAAAGTTGCCGAAGCCGAAGCGGATTTTCTTCGTAGAGAAGCCGAGGAGGCGAAAGAAAAGTATATCTCGCGGTACGGCGACGCGGGTCGCGCGTGGGTGGCTTCTCTGAGCGCGCGCGTGGACGAATGGCACGCCGACTGCGCGCAAAAGTTGACGACGGTCGCGACGTCGCCTCGATACGCCGACGTCGATTCGTCCGGCGCGGCGACGTTGGCGGCGACGAAGTGGTTGCATCTGCTCGACGCGTCACCGACGAAGCGTCGGCGATCTCTCGCGGCGCGCGAAGACTAGAGTTGTAACGTAATTTAATTTTTTTGTATGTTTCGTCGAATTACCGATGACGACTTCGTCGACGCCCTAGGCGACGCGCGACGAGTCTTCTAGCTCTAGAGCTTTTTTTGTTCTTTTTCTGTTTCTCATTGGTCATGGGAGAGTATGTTGTAACAGAGGGTGGTATCATGACGCGGGCACCGGCGAAGGTTTCGGGACGCCCTCCTTGTCTTGTTGCGGTAAGCACGAGCGAGCGACAGACTCGAAGAGTCGCTCGATCTCCGGCGAGCACTTGGTGAAAGCGTGTCCCCAGAAGTTGTACCGCGGATTTTTGATGAGCTCGATGAACGTGATCAACAAACCCCACGGATGTGGCCGATTGACGATCAAGCGTTCGAGGAGAACGCGCGTGATTTGCTCTTGAATGATCGCGAACTTGGCTTCGGAAAACAAAAAGAGAATCACGCACGAGAAGTAGTGCGTGTGGCAGTTCGGATACCGAAGCTGATTCGCGATAGCGTTCACGAACAGGTATCGGCCCTCCATATCGAGCGATTCGATAAGTTGCGAGAACAACTCCATCGGAGCGCTTTGCGCGATGCCGCTCGAGGCGTCCTTACTGCGGTTTGCTTGAATCGCTTGGACGCCGACGTAGAGCACAAAGGCGTTGATCAACGGGACGTTGTACTTTGTTCCCGCCGCGAGCGCGGCTGAAGGAGACAACATCAAGCGATGAATCAGTTGCTGGCTCAGGTTCTCAGACTTTCGTGTCGTTAAGAACGCATCCACTTCTTCGCGCATGGGCGAGGAGCGGAAGGCGTGGTCGGCGTCGGCGTTGATTCTCGGCGCTTGCTGCGTCTCCGGAAGTAAGTCCACCTTCAAGTTTGGAGTGAACGGATCGGGTAGTCGCATATTGCGCGGATATGCCGACAACACCAAGTTGCGCAACTGGATGCAGTTGGGCGGGATGATGTCGCAGAAGTTGACATGATGGTTGCACAAAAACTCCGGGAAGTCGTGCAGCAAGACGAGAAACATGCGAAGCATGCCCTTGTACAGCAACTTGATCGGTTCAGAGAGATCTGCCGTCCGCAAGTGCGGTTCCATGAAGCGTAGGATGGCCGTCAGCAATCGTTGCAACAAAGGCCAACCCTTTTGTTCGTGGTCGATCAAGAGACGAGGCATGAAGCAGCGATGGGAGACGAGTTCAAGCCAGGCAAATGCAAAGCCCGGCACGCGAAGCGGTTGCAACGCCAAAAAAGCGGAGGCAAACGCCGCGAGAACTTGAGGATGCGAGGAGTCCAAGGCGTTATCTGGGGCGTGCATCTCGTTGAGCAAACCAGCGAGCGCGCGGAAGTAAGGTCGCGCGTTAAACGCAACGTTACGTTCATCCGTGTCGCGCATCGCCGTGCGGACGACGGCGACCAAGGCGCGGCCGAAAAATGCCAACCTCGACGCCAGCGGTTCTTCTTGACGACGAACCAATCGCGTGACGAGGCGAACGTACGCGTCGATCGCAGCGAAAGAAAGCTGCGAGCTCGCTTGAGGCGTCGCGCTCGGCACTTCGCTGCCGAGACAGTGAGTGACGGCGAGTTCAACCAAGATGCGCAAGAAGCGTTCTTGGGTGTCCTCTGCGAGCAGACGCGACTCCACGAGTCGCTGCATGAACGCCACGTTCGCCGCGTCGGTGACGGGCAAATCTTGCACTCGAGCCCATTCGTCGAAGTGCGCCGCAACCTTTTCGCGCAAGCCCGCGGGATCGGGTTGACCGTGCGGATGCGCACCAGACGGAGGACCCTTGGCCGAATCCTTGCCGGCGTCTTGCGCGCCGTCGGCGACGCCCTCAGACGGAACATCCGGCGGCAGCGGTGGCGGCGCACCTGGAGGTGGCGGCGGCGGCATGCCTGGATACGCCACAGGCGGTGGCGGTGGCTGTGGTTGCCCGAAAGGTGGCTGTCTCGCGAAAGCCGGCGGCGCGCCCGAGGGCGGCGGCGGTCCCGACGGTGCGCGAGGAAGCTGCGCAAAGTCGTCGTAGATGCGAAGAGCGGCGGTGGGGAGCTGTCCAGGTCGCGGTCTGAGCGACTCCGGAAGCGCCGCCGGGTATCGACCTTGCATGATGGCCGCATCAAAGAACGGCTGATTGATACCAGACTCACGATGCTTTTGACGCACAATCACAGCCGCGGCGAGAGATTCATCGATGTCTCGAATCGCCTTCTCGGACGCCGCCTTTTCAATGAGCGCGCAACCCAATTCGAGATTGTCAACCGTCGCAGATTGCACCGCGGCTTCGAGGGCGGATGCCTCCGAGCCGGCGCCGGCACCTGACTGCTGCAAAAGCGCACGAAGCTGATTCGCAACACTCGCCTTGAGAGGCTCTCGGCAAGTCACCAAGGCGAGCGAGCCGGCGAGCGAAGACACCATGAGATGCGCCGCCTTGCGCACGCGGTTGATGTCAGCCTCGGTGGCGAAATCCTTGCGGACTAACTCTTGCGATGTTTTGCAAGCGATGGTCACGGAACGTTCGACAACGGGCGCGACGATCTCCCGAATACCTTGCGTCAAAGCCACAGGGAGGAGACGCAAGAGCGCGGCTCGAGTAGATTCTGGCAAGTTTGGCGCCGCCGCGACGCGCACGTGAGCTTGCATGTTTGGCAACGCGCCCTCGAGGCTTTGCGTTTGCAAACGAGTCTTCTCTTCCTCATCCATACTACGACCGACAACGCCGTGCTGCTGAAGCGACCCTTCTGATGCGGCCGATTGCAACGGTACCGGCGCTGCAAAATTCTTGTCCGCGACAAAGTCGGGGTTGTTTTGGCGCTCGCGCATTCGAGACGCGAGCAACATCGAAGGCTCGATGTCCTTCATGTTGACGTCCAAATGCTTGAACAGCCGTTCCATCTCAAACTTCAGGTTCAGCTTCAAGTCGCGTTCGTTATAGATTTCGCACAACAACGATAAAATGGCCACCGTCCAAGGATTCGGCGGTTTAAAGATCATGTTGTCTTTAGCCGGTTCGAGCACCTTGGCGACGAAGGGCACGACGCCGATCATGCGACCGGATTCGTAGCTTTCCAAAATCAGCTCCTTGAGGTCCAAGTCACGCTGAAGCACGGGCTTACGCTTCGAGATGGTGAGTTGACCGAGCCACGAGCCGAGATTCTTCAACAAGCTGCGCTCGCCGCTGTTCGTCTTGACCTTACCGCTTGACAACAAAACCTTGATGTTTCGGTACGTGGCCTGCAAAATCGCGGCGTACAAATTCTTGTCGCCAACCTTCTCGAGAAGCTCGAGGTAAAGCGCGTGGTAGTTTGGTTCAATCGACGCACGCTTCACCACGAGATAACCGGCAAACCATTCGTACAGATCTGCGCTCACCTTGGACTTGACTTCAGCCGCCTTTTCTTCCATGTTCTCCGCCGACAGATTGTTCACCAAAAAGTGAACCTTGTCCGCTGTCGCCGCGTCTGGCTGCTTTGCTTCGGCGCTGGCGGCGACCAAGGTGTCGATGTTCAAAGACGTAGCGAAGCCGCTGGGCGCACCGGATGCCGCCGCGGCGATTTGTCCACCGCTCGACACGCGAGCGATCTGACCAATCTCTGGCGTACTCATACCGCGTGTCGTCAGACGACTGGCCGCCGGCGCGGGCGCCGACTCTCCCGCTGGAGGAGGTCCCGGTGGTTGAGGCGGTAAGTTCATCGCGGAAGACAGTGATCGAGGTAAAGGTGGGTGGTTTCCTTCACCTCCACTGTCGCCACCACCGATACGCATTCCCGCGACTCCAGCGGCAAGTTGTGCGTCGGCATTCGCCGCGGTGTTCATGCTCGGTTCGCTTCGACCGAGCGCCACGGTTTGATCGTTACCTTTAGAGAATAGGTGCAACAAATCAGGGTGTGCCTGCGCGAGATTCGGAATCTGCGCCAAGTGCTGGCAGTATTGTGGCCACTCAGTGAGTCGACGCTTGAATTGCTCGAGAGCATCCGACCCGAAGGCAAACATCTTTGATCCTTGCGGCTTGCGAAGCGCGTCCAAGACGCAACGCAAAGCAACGCCGAGAGTAATGTTACTCACGAGATTATGGAAGATGAGCTGACCGAAGAGCACAGCTGTGATTCTCAACTCCTTTTCTGGATACTTCGGGAAGAACTTGTATTCATCAAACAAGTTGTGCACCATGCACGAGAACACATCGCGTTCGCGTTGCACTTGGCTCACTCTGAAAGCGCGCAGCACCTCGACCAACTCCCCGATGGACTGCTGCATAGAATACACGCGCTGGAAGTAGCGGTTGGCCTCTTCTTCCACGTCCGGCGTGAAACCTTGCGCGGTGCCGGCTTGCACGGACAAATCGTCCGAAGCCGCGCTCGAATCTCGACCTTTGTTTGGCGAGTTTTGAATCTGCGCGACGAGTTGGCGAAGCTCCGCCTGCAAATCGGGCGGCATCGTCTGCTGCGCGCCTTGTAAAACCTTCAAGAAAGTCTGCAAAACCTCTGGCTTGAGCGGCGTGGCACCCTTATCTCCACCCTCTTGCGTCGCCTTCGCGCGCAAGAACCGCATGCACGCGCTCACAAACGCGCCACCGTTGGCTTTGATCTTCTCTTGCAGCCACTGCTCCAAGTTTACGCCCGCGCGGACGGAGGCGATAGAAACCATCTCAATCGCCAAGGGAAACGGCGATCGATCGATGATAACTTGCAAGGCGTTCAACTCTTGACAAACGTCAAAGATACGATCGGCCGCGGCCGGTGATGACGTGTGCGCGTCAACCATGGCGCGAATCACCGCCACCGAGTGACGCCCCCACACGTTGCTCAAAACCAACCCCGACTTAGGGTGTGACGTCGCCACGTACGGAGGCAATAATGCACCGAAAGCATCGCGCGCGAGCGCGTTGTGTTCGTCGCAAACTTGCGCGAGAGTGATGCACACCGTCTCCGGAGACCGCCCGGCGCCCGGCTCGAGCGCCCCCCTCGCCGCGTCTCGGTGTCCGGTTTCGCTCAACGAGCAAAGCGTCGACATCAAATCCAAACACCCCCAAGGCCCCGCTAACGTCCCTTCAACGTCGACATGCTTCAAACTCCCCCAATCGCACGACTCCTGCGGCGAACCTAAGAGTTGTCGCAGCGCCTCAATCTGACCCGCCTGATTCTTTCCCCACGGCGCCGCGCACAAAGCCTTCGCCGGGAAGCTCTTCCCAGTCGCTCGTGAGTACATATCGCAGATCAACTGAAACGAACTCGCGTCCGGACATCCAAACTCGGGTTGATCGAGCTTTTCCATCGCGTTCTCCCAATTTAAATCCTTATACGTCGCGTTGACGGCGTCCACCACGACGTCCCCGTTCCACGTCGTCAATCGCAACGCCTCCGCGCTCGGCGCCGCGATCCCGGCGCTTTTCGCCAACGACACCAACGCAGCCTCCCCCCTCGACGTTTCTAACTTCCCAGAGCTCGTCCTCGCGATCATCCCGACCACTTTCGCCAACCCCGCGTCGTCCAACTTTGGCAATTTCCCTAGAATTTCAATCAATGAATCTTTCGCGTGCGCGCACGCGTACCCGAGCTCCTCCATCGCCTCCGCCGTGGACGCCACCGACGCTAACCTCTGCGCGTCCACGTCTCCCTTGGACGACCCATCGCCCATCGCGCGCGCCCCGACGCCGCGTCCCGTCGCGTTCGCGGATCACGCCGTCGTCGTCGTCGTCGTCGTCGTCGCGCGCGTCGCGCCCGCGCGTCGTCGCGCGCCCTGACGTCGCGCGTCGCGCGTCGTCGCGCGTCGCCGTCGCTCGCGCGTCGCGCGTCGCGCGTTCGTCGCGTCGGCGCGCCGCGCACTCGAGTCGATCGCGCGCGATCGCGCGGCGCCGCGCGCGCCGAAACGCCCTCCACCGGCGAACGCCCTCCACCGGCGAACGCCCTCCACCGGCGAACGACGTTTCGGTTTCGCGCGCGCGCGCGCCGCGCGACGGGACGCGCGAAAGATACATGGCGCTCGCGAACGCCGCACTACGGAATCTCGTTTTCCCGCCGAAACGCGCGCGCGCGAAAAAGTAAACCCGGTCGATCGGTCGGTCGCGCGCGTGGGCCTCTCGAGTCGTGACTCGTCGCGAGTCCCCGCACGCGCCTAAACCTCCGGACCGGCGCGTGCGTTCCGGTCGGACGATGACGGATGTCGACGCGCGCGCGCGTCGCACACCTCGACGCGCGACGACGACGGCGCGTTCGCGACGCGCTCGCGACGCGCGCCGTGACGAGGGTTTTCTCGCGCGCGACGACGCTCGACGCGCGCGCGATGGTGGCGACGCGCGCGCGACGGCCCGCGCGATCGCGCGCGACGACGAAAACGCCTTTACGGCGTCGCGGCGACGTCGTCGTCGACGATCGGGGCGCGACGGCGACGCGCGCGCGCGCGGACGCGGGGTCGGGCGGGGCGCGGGCGATGGGGAAGAATATCGCGCGCGCGCGCGTCGCGCGCGCGGCGCGATCGGGCGCGCGAGGGCGCGGCGCGCGCGTCGGCGCGGGCGTTGACCGCGCGCGCGTCGCGACCGCGCGCGTCGCGCGCGTCGGCGCGGGCGAGGACGCGACGACGGCGCGCGCGAGGGCGCGCGCGAGGGCGCGCGCGGAGGGCGCACATTTAACGTCGTTCGCGCGCGATCGCGCGATCGCGCGGCGCGCGCGGGCGACGACGGGCGCGCGCGCGATGGGTGGGCACGCGCGCGCGCGCGCGGCACCTGGCGACTTTTTGGGCGCGAAACCGAGCACCCGAGATTTCGCGCTGGAGGATTTGTTTCGGTTTGATTTCGCGAGCGGCGACGAGGGCGAGGGCGAGGGCGAGAAGCGCGCGACGATCGACGGCGGGCGCGAGGGCGACGCGGTGAGAGCGGCGGCGACGCGCGAGGCGCGCGAGGGGCGGGCGGCGGCGGATGATTGGGACGCGCTCGCGCGCGCGTGGGACGAAGTCGAGGCGCGCGCGCCGGCGCGCGATTACGCTTGGGAGGTGCTCAACTCTTTGCCGAGCGTGGGGGGGGATATCATGACGTGTAAGGAGGATGAGATGGATTGTTTCGCGTACGGCGGCGCGCATTCGGTGCCGTACATCGCGCCGGAGTGGCTCGAGCGTCCGAACGGGGACGTCGAGGATGGCGTGAGCGATAACGAAGACGAGGACGAGGACGAGGGCGACGCGCATCGGTTTACGAAAGCCATGCGCGAGAGTAGCTCTTTTTTGCTCGATGATGAAGATGAGTTCATGCGCACCGTTGATGCGCCGGTGGATTTTATCACCGAACCCGAGGCTTTCGCGGCGAGGCGCGAGGCGCGGGCGCTCGCGCGAGACGCGCGCGAGCCAGCCATCGACTTTGCGGTGAAGAGCGCGCTGCTGTGTGGCGACGAGGAAGAGGATGATTTTAGCGGGCAAGATTGCAGCACGATGGCGGATGAATCGGCGTACGAGTTCCAGGAACATTTCGCCACCGCCGCGGATGGGCGCGTCTTTCGCGTCTCCAGCGCTCTCGTGACGCCGTCGTCGAGCGAACGCGCCAACGTCGAGGATAGCGCGAACCATCGAGGGTTGACGGATAGCGAAGATTCCGACGCCGATCTCGTCGCTCACAGCGCGAAGAAGTCGCCCAAGCTCATCGCGGGCTCGACGACGAAGCGTAAGCGCCGTCCGGATGAGCGTGGTCGCCGCGCCAAGGCGTACAAGAAGATTAAAAAGGACAAGGGCGTGTGCGCCACCGACGTCTACGTCATGGCCAACGGCAAGAAGATGCGTCGAGGTTGCTTGCACTGTGGGACCGTTAAAACGCCGCAGTGGCGCATGGGACCCGAGGGTAAGAAGACGTTGTGCAACGCGTGCGGCGTGCGTTACATGAAGGGTATCCTATGATACGCGTTACGCGAGGGCACCTTTGCAAGTCTCGCCTCGGAATAGAGAAGGAAAAATTTTCAAGAAATAAGTCTGGCATATGGTTGTTGTTTTAATACATCTAAAAAATTAGCATCTAGAGCCCTCTTTCGGTCATGTACCGTTCGATCGTGTCCACGATGACTTGCGTCTGCGACTCAATCTCCACGTTGACGGTGTCGCCGATGGACTTCGCGCCGAACACCGTGACGCGCAGCGTCTCCGGGATGAGCCAAACGTTGAATCGCCCCGTCGCCTTGTCCACGTCCCCCACGGTCAGACTGCACCCATCGATGGCGATGAATCCCTTGGGCAACACGTACTTTATCAGCGCCCGATCGCTCGTCTCGAACACCACCTTTCGATTGTGTTCGCTATCGACCACCTCCACGATTTCCGCCGTGCAGTGCACGTGTCCGCTCACCGTGTGACCCCCGATCTCGTCTCCCACGCGCGCGCTCCGCTCGTAATTCACCTCCGACCCCACGATCAACTTCCCCAAATTCGTCGCCCTGAGCGTCTCGACGATCAAATCAAAGCTCGCCGCGTCCCCGTCGACCGCCGTCACCGTCAGGCACGTCCCGTTCACCGCCACCGACGCCCCGAGCGAGATCCCCTCGAGCGCGTTCCCCGGGAACCGCAGCGTCAACCGCGCGAACTCATCGTTCAAATTTTCAAACGACTCCACGCGCGCCTTCCCCTGGACCAATCCCGTGAACAGCGCGCGCGTCGTCGTCGTCCTCGCGCGTCCCGTCCCCGTCCCCGTCCGCCTTCGCCGCGCGTCCGCGCGCGCGATCCCGCGCGTCGCGCCGGTCGCGAACGTCGAACGCGACGCCGACATCGCGCGCTCGCGCTCGCTCGACGCGTCGCGCGCGCGCGGGCGTGTGCGCGCGCGCGCGTCGTCGCGTCGTCGCGGTCGCCGACATTACATATATAAATACAAAAGACATCTATCAACATAAACCCTAAATAACGAGGCGCGAAATTTGCGTCTTATCGCCCGCGCGCGCAAGCCCTGCGCGCGACGCGACGACCGCACACAGTCGCGTTTGAAACGCACGACCGCACCCTAACGCACCCACAAAAGGTTCGTCGATTTCGATCGCGCGCGGACGCGCGCGACCGCGACCGCGACCGCGTCGCGCGACGCGCGAAGACGCGAGAAGATGCGCGCGAATCCGCGCATCGCATCGCGATGCGGCGGCGCGTCGCGAATGCGCGCGATCGCGCGCGCGCGATCGGACGTTCGCGCGCGCTCGCGCGGCGAACGATCGGGAGTGGATTTCGCGATCGTCGCGCGGCGTCGACGGCGGCGAGGCGCGATCGGTGACGGCGTCGACGGGGCGAATGCGATGGCGGCGATGGCGCCGCCGCGGGATGGATTCCATCGGAGTCAATCTTAGCGATCGAGGTCTCGGACGCGGGGCGTCGAACGACGGCTGGGGGGGGGATGAAGACGCGGTGAATGAAGACTGACGGTGTCCGTGACGTACTCGATCGACAGCACACGAAAGAAACGCATAAATCATGTCTGGAGAAGGCGGATTCGACGACGCGAACTACGATCGCGGCATGGAGGAACTCCTCAAGGATGACCAGGATGAGAACGGAGAGGGTGGCATCACGGAGTGGACCGAGGTGCACGAAACGTTCGATACGATGAACTTGCAAGAGAACTTGTTGCGCGGGATCTACGCGTATGGTTTCGAAAAGCCGTCTGCTATTCAGCAACGGGGCATCGTGCCGTTTTCGAAGGGCTTCGACGTCATTCAGCAAGCGCAATCCGGTACGGGTAAGACGGCGACTTTCTGCGCTGGTATCTTGCAAAGCTTGGATTACTCCGTTCACGAGTGCCAAGCGCTCGTTTTGGCGCCGACCCGCGAGTTGGCGCAGCAGATTGAAAAGGTTATGCGCGCCTTGGGCGACTACCTTCAAGTCAAGTGCCACGCGTGCGTCGGTGGTACCTCCGTCCGCGAAGACACCCGCATCCTTCAAGCCGGTGTGCACGTCATCGTCGGTACCCCGGGTCGGGTGTACGATATGCTTCGTCGACGCGCGTTGAAGAGCGATTCTATCAAGATTTTCGCTCTCGATGAAGCCGATGAAATGCTTTCCCGCGGTTTCAAGGATCAAATTTACGACATTTTCACCTTGCTCCCGCCGAAGGTGCAAGTTGGTGTTTTCTCCGCGACGCTCCCGCCGGAAGCGCTCGAGATCACGCGCAAGTTCATGACCAAGCCGGTGCGCATTTTGGTCAAGCGTGATGAGCTCACCCTTGAAGGTATCAAGCAGTTCTACGTCAACGTCGACAAGGAACAATGGAAGTTGGACACGTTGTGCGACTTGTACGAGACGCTCGCGATTACGCAGTCCGTCATCTTCGCCAACACCCGCCGCAAGGTCGACTGGCTCACGGATAACATGCGAGCCCGCGATTTCACCGTCTCCGCCACGCACGGTGATATGGACCAAAACACTCGTGACGTCATTATGCGCGAGTTCCGCTCTGGTTCTTCCCGCGTGTTGATCACCACCGATTTACTCGCCCGTGGTATCGACGTCCAGCAAGTTTCCTTGGTCATCAACTATGACTTGCCCACGCAACCCGAAAACTACCTTCACCGTATCGGTCGTTCCGGTCGTTTCGGTCGTAAGGGTGTTTCCATCAACTTTGTTACCGCCGAAGACGAACGTCTCCTCCAAGACATCCAACGTTTCTACCAAACGGTCATCGAGGAACTTCCCTCCAACGTCGCCGATCTCATCTAAGGTGCAAGCCTCCATAGTAGAGATGAAGCTTCGCGACAGAGCGGCCAGTTCCGCTGTCCTACTGCACGTGCATTAAATCCAAACTCGTGCGCTCTCGCTTTTCAGAGCCATCCATTAGCCCGGTTCGCGCACAAAGTGAAATATCGAGTGTTATGAGACATACTGAAAAATTAAAAAGCTACGCTACCTACATGAAGTCATCCTCGGCATCCTCGTAAGATTCGTACTTCTTCGCCATTTCCTTGTTAGATTTCATCTTTTCGTCGACCATGATGTGCTTGTAGTCTCGCGCTTCGATGTCGGCTTTTCTCGCGCGCTCCTCCTCCAATCGCTTCGCCTCCTCGATCCTATACGCCTCCTTCTTCGCCTGTCGCACGCTCTCCTCGAAAGCCTCCCGCTCGGCGTGCAAGTCCGGATACGCCTCCACCTTCGTCTTATTCAATCGGTTCACGATTTCGTTATCGCGCGTCTTCACCTTGACCCGCCGCACGAGCGCGTTCGACTCATCCTTGAACGACACCTGTCCGACGTCCATGTCCCCTCGCTTCAGCAGATTCCCCCACGGCGTGTAAATCACGTACAAATCGTTCTGTTTGTTCCCCGCGATCGAATTCGCCTTGACGAGCTGCGCGCAGTCGCGCAACTCTTCGGCAGTGATGTCATCCATCGTCTGTCCCGGTCGCATCCTCAGGTACACGTGCGCGCTCGAGAGCTTATCGACGTGAAACCACACGTCGTGCTCGAGGCCATATTTTATCAAGTCCTCGTTCTCCACCTTGTCCCTGCCGACGTAGATGACGTGCCCCGTCGTCGCCGCGTCCGCGGGGGTGTAGTACAGCACCATGCGGGGACGGATGGATGCGACGCGATGCGTCAGATTGTGGCGTCATGGCGTCCGCGCGGTGCGCCAACGCGCGCGAACTCGCGTGCGGTCGCGCGTCGTCGAACCGCGTCGCATCGCGCGGTCGACGCGCGGTGTGCGCGCCGCGACGCGCGGTTGAATCCTCCGGATTATCCGAAATCGTGACGCTCGACTCGGGCATCAAAGCCGGTTTCATCGTCTTTGGCGCGCGCGTCGCCGCGCTGGGGCTGGGGAAGGCGAAACAGGGATCGGACGTCGATCGAGCGCTCGAGGATTGCGCCGCGCGCGGGATCGACGTGAGCGATTTGTACTACGCGGAGGATCAAGGCGAGCAAAGGTGGTATCTCGTGGGCAACTGGAAGGTGCCGCGCGCGGGCGACGCGAAGTACGGCGATGGACGGATGAGTCAAGAGTTGAAGAGTCGCGTGCGTTATCACGACGCAAAAGCCGTCGCGGATGAGGCTGGGGTGAGTTACGTGGACATCGACGAACACACGGCGTTGTATCCGACGACGCCGAAGCGGGCGTTAGAGCTTCGCAGACGATTGACGGCCGCGGGATTCGAGACGAAATGGGATTGATGGCGTCGTTCTGGTGCATTTAGCGTAGCAACTTAGCGCGCGCGCGATGGGACCGCTCGTGAGCGTGTGGTTTCGTGTTAAACAAGTATTAATTTTATGGAAAGAATTGTTTTTGCTACTAGTGCCGCGCTATGGATCAATTTTCGTCGCCAGTCGAATTCGTAAGGGTGCGCCCGTGCTCGGCGTGACCGTGAAACCCACAGACGGTGTCGACGCGTCAACGTCCGCGCTCGGCGCGAACTCGAACGCCTCGATGAGATGCGCGAGCGCGACGCGCATCGTGACTTGAGCTAAGTGTTGCCCGACGCACGAACGAGGACCGTACGCGAACGGCATGTACCCAACGCCCTTATGCTTGAGCCCGCTCGCGGGCTTACCTGATGCCGGCCCCAGACTCGAATCTTCTTCGCTATCTTCCGTGAAACTACCCGTCGAACCCGTTCGCGCGTGCGAAGTTGCAGTCCATCGCTTTGGGTCGAACTCCTCCGGTCGATCCCACACCGCGTCGTCGCGGTGCACCGAACTCAGCCACACGCCCACCGCACAACCTTTCGGGATCGTCATCTCGGCGCTACTAACGTCTGCCGAAAGCATACGCACGACGAGCGGCGCTACTGGGTGCAGACGAAGCGTCTCCCGAATCACGGATTCGAGCATCGGAGCGAACGCGGACGTGGCCCACGCCGCTTTTTTACCGTCTGACGACGCGCGTTTTTTCCGACGCTTCGACGGTAGACCCAACGCTTCGACGATCACATCGTCAAATAAACTCACGCGCAATTCGTTCTGAATTTTCTCGTTGTCTACGAGCCGCAGAAGACCCCAAGATAACGTCGCGCTCTGCGTGTCGTGACCGGCGAACAAAAGCGTCGTCGTCTCGTCGAGGAGTCCCTTGGGGAACTCGTCGTCGCCGACGCGAACCGCTCGTTCGCGCAGATGCATCTCACCTCCTCGTAACATCCCGAGCGGAGAGTCTTTCTTCGCCGTTCGCAGCGCCAAGCTCGACAACATGCGGGTCGTCCTAATATTTTTCGCCTCGAGCCGACCCACCGGTGTCAACCCGTATAAAAAATCACTAAATATCCAAATGCTCCGCGCGCGCGCGGGAATCAAATGCCTCAACGTCGTCGCGGCGGCTAAATACTCGGACTCCACGTCCGCCTGCGCGCGTCCCACCTCGGCGCACGCCTCGGCGAGAGAATTCCCCGTGAGATACCCGAACGTCACTCGCAACGCCAAGCGCTGAAGCGTCGGCAACGCGAGCGTCTCCATCTCCCTCGTCCCGCCCCGCTCGAGCTCTAGCTTCATCCCACGAACGATTCTCGCGCTTTCTTCCACCGCGCGATCTCTCAACGCCTGCAATCCAACCGCGTGAAACGCCCGCAACACCTCGCCGCGCTTCCCTTCCCAATCCTCGCCCTCGGCGGTGAATATCCCCGTCCCCGAAAACGCCTCGAACGCGTGATACAGCGGCGATTTCACCGTCGTTCCTCGAAGCACGTCCCTCGCCAATTTCGCTTCTCCCACGTGCACGAACGGGCACGCGCCGACGACGGCGCCGAACGCGCGTCGTCCCGAGCCGCCGCCGTCGCGCGCCGTCCTCGAGAACCTGTCCTCCACCCGCCGAAGCAGCGACCGCGCGCTTCGCTGGTACAACCGCCACAAGAACTTTGGTCGCCAGCGCACGGCGGCGACGTTCGCGCGCGCGAGGACGCGCCGCGCGCGCGCGACGACGACGAGGGCGACGACGAGGGCGAACGCGAGGGCGAGCGCGACGACGGCGCGCGCGTCGACGTCCGAGACGGCGCGCGCGACGGCGACGCGCGCGGTGACATCGAGCGGGAGCGGCATGTCGCGACGACGCGGCGCCTCGCGCGCGCGACCGCGTCTGCGGACGCGCGCGGCGGCGACGAGACGCGAGGCGGGACGCCCGCGAAGGCGACGGCGCGCAGCGCGCGGCGCTCGGCGCGCGCGCTCGACGCCTACTACGGCTTTTTGATGTATTACAATTTTGGCGCCCTCGCCGCGCGCGAGGGAAAGGTGAATCGGGGCGCTCGTCGTCGAGTCGCGGACGCGTCGTCCGCTCACGAGTTGTTCACGAGCGCCTCCTTGATGATCTTTTCCGAACGCGCACACAGATCGTCGGCGTCGGTGGATTGGATTCGCGGGTGCACGATGACCTTGATGCCGGCGTTGTGCAACTCGTACTCCTTCCCGCTCGCCATGGCTTCGTGGGCGCCGACGATGGTGACGGGGATGACTGGCACGTTTTCCTTGGCGGCGACGCTAAATGCGCCCTTTTTAAACGCCGCCATCTTCCCAGTCGCGCTTCGCGTGCCTTCGGGAAAGAATAACACCGAACCCCCATCGGCGAGCATCTCCCGACACTTCTTCAGCGTCTCCATCTGCGAGCGACGCTCCATGCGCTTCAACGGTACGTGCCCCGTGAGAAACATCGACCACCCGACGACGGGAATCAAAAAGTTGCTCGTCTTCGAGATAAACTTAAACGGCCGTCGCAGATGAAACATCGAGTAAATGTCCATAAACGACGCGTGATTCGCGACGTACACCGCCGCCTCATCGTGACGCGGCAGGTGTTCCCGTCCCTCCACGACGATTGGGAAGAAGAGCGCCGTCGACACCGTCGCCCACACGTCGTTACAAAAGCTCAGCGCGCTCCTCCGCGTGCGATCGAACACCCAGCACAGCGGAAACAGCATCGCCATGATGCATATCAGCGGCACGGCGAGAGAGAAGGACGTGACGAAGAACGCGATCGCTCTGACGCGCGCGCCCAAGTCGAACCCAGCCTTACCCTCGGCGCCGCTCGGGCTCGGCGCCGCCGCCGCGCCCTCCGCCGCGCGCGCCGTCGTTCGCGACCTCGCGCGCGCGCTCACGACGACCGTCGCGCGCGCGCGCGCGCTCGAGACGCGCGTCGTCGACGCCGCGCGCGCGCGCGGCGTCGGCGTCGCCGCGCCGATGGATAAACCGTCGCGTCGCGTCGTCTTGGCGTCGTCGTCGGTGCATTTAGTACCTTACTTACTTACTTACTTACTACTACTACTACTGTATCAGAAGGAGCATTTCGGGCAGCCTTTAGTACCGCGTCAA
>Ga0209666_1001774_pt1 | contig 16426 bp, 12 predicted proteins | sample SaaInlV_125m_DNA_FD_184679 | JGI IMG/M metagenome (GOLD analysis project Ga0209666, IMG submission 184679) | Marine microbial communities from expanding oxygen minimum zones in the Saanich Inlet - Saanich Inlet SI037_S3LV_10m_DNA (SPAdes)... | ecosystem: Environmental > Aquatic > Marine >...
TCCCGGCGGCATTAGCCGCGAAGCCCCGGGTCGCGAGGTGCGATCGGGGCGCGAAGATGCGACCCGCGGGCTCGCTTCCGCGTGTCGCGCTAATCGCAATCGCGGAGGAGCATCGCGCGTGGCGAATCGTGACGTCGAGCGCGCGCGACGCGCCCGATCTCGAAAGCCTCCTCGCCGCTGTTCGAAGCATTTAGTCCTATACCTAGTGTGTGTTCTTCTACTGCTGCTGTGTGCGTGCTCGATGTGTCTACTTGGACCCGGTGAATGAGGGCAGGACGGCTGCTCCGGAGGTTCCAACCATGAGTGCGACGGTGGCTCCCTGCGCGAACACGCGCGCCTTCATCATAGTCTGCGACAAGTTCGCGTTGCCAGCCTTGAACGCGACGAAGCCGACGGTGAGAACGCCGGCGGTGACTGCGGCTCCGACTAACACGAGCGGGTTCTTTTTGCCTTGGCGCGACGGGAGAATGTCCTCGGGCGGCGCGGGGTGCATGTGCACGGGTAGTCCGCGGCGGGTGAGTGTCACGAACGAAGGGTGGTCCGAGACGGTGTCGCGTGGTGATGTGATGAGCGAAAGAAATCGAGACGTGGCCAGCTCTCAAAGATCGTCCAGTTGGCAGTTGGTTGGCAAACGCCCTCCACCACTTGTCGCCGCGCGGAGCAGCCCTGCCCGCGGCGTATCGAACGCGCATCGCCGCGCCGACCATCCACGAAGACGCGTCATGCTCCACGTCGTCTGCTCGCTCGCATCCCCCACCGCCGGGCTCGCGTCCCGGCCGCGACCCCGCGATAGCACCACGAAGATAGCACCACGAAAACCGGCATCCTCAAGATCGTGGCGATCGATCACCCGCGCGTCCCCCGACGACGCCCCACCGCCCGGTGGTGGAGGCGGATCCTCCGCGCAGGACGCCATCGCCGCGAGGCTCGCGAAGGCCAAGGAGTACCAGGCCAAGGCGCAGGAAGCCTCCAAGAACATGGGCAAGAAGGCTGAGCTGCAGGATGCCCTGCGCGAGGCGCAGGAGAGGCTCGAAGAGGCGAAGAAGACCCCGCCTCCCCCGCCGAACCAAAAGCAGCAGGTCAAGGTGAAGATCGTCACCAGGGACAACACCTACAACCCCTTCGGCGACGACGAGCGCATCGTCGGGTACGAGGAGGGCCAGACGGTGTACACGCCCGACACCGGCGGGTGGGGCGGCGACGACGAGTTCGCGCCATCCGAGGAACAAAAGAACATGCTAACCTCCGGCCGCAGACGCGAGCGCGGCCTCGGCGTGGACAACGAGACCGGCGTGGGATCCCTCGAGGAGCAAGGCCAGCAGCTCTCCAACGACGTCGTCGGGCAGGTCGTGACGAGGGAGACGAACGAGAAGAACACCAACGCGGACGGCACGAAGAAGGCGTACCAGCCCAAGGTGAGCACCTGGGGCGTGTTCGAGCGGCCGGATAACATCAGCAAAGAGTTCGGCGGCGGGCGTAAGATCGGCCTGGGCGGCGAGGAGGAGTCGCCGGAACAGATCGCGGAGCGTCGCGCGCGCGTGCAGGCGAAGCTCGGCAAGTGGCGGCAAGAGCAAGGCATGGACGTGGACGAGGGGACCAAGAGCAGGTGGTACGTGGCTCTGAAGGGCGCCAAGGTTTCGCTGAGTCAAGGAAAGTTCGAGGAGGGCATCGAGGCGCTCGAGGACATCGTGCTCGTGGAGAAGATAAACCCGCGGTCGGAGCTGGGCGGTGAGCTCACGTTCACGTACGGGATGCTGCTGGACAACGCGCAGAGGCGGGACGAGGCGCTCGATATGTACAAGCGGTGCATCGGGAACCAGTACGGTCGAATATCGAAGCAGGCGGATCAGCTCATCTGGGGCATGACCACCGCGGCGAAGAAGATGAAGGCGGACCAGTTCGACTACGACGGCATCAAGGACAAGTACGACCCGTTCCTCATCGCGCTCACGAAGGAGAAGCAGTGGAAGCAGATCGAGGTGAGCGAAGAGGAGGAGGAGGAGTTGAACAAGATGACCACGGGGTCAATCGCGCTCGTAGCCGCCGTGCCAATCGCCGCTCTGCTGCTCATCGCGATGCACTGAGACACATTGGACAGAAAGACCTTAAGACCTTTGACAATCAATTTCGATCATACGCACGTTTCATACACTACTTCTTCTCAATCAGCTTCCATTTGCTCTCGTCCGCGCCACCCTTGGAGCCCGGCTTGGATTCGTTCTTGTGAAGCTCCCACCCGCCCAATCCGTCCCCTGCGAGCTTGAGCTCCTTGCGATGAAACTTCCTCAGCTCGAGCCTGTGCGCGATGGACACCACCGTGGTACCTTGCTCGATCACGCGCTCGTACAGCTGCCCCTCCTCGTCCGGGTTGATCGCGCTCGTCGCCTCGTCGAGGATGGCGAACGGCGGCGAGTGGTAAAACAGCCTCGCGAAACCGATTCGTTGCCGCTCCCCCCCGGACAGTACGTCGTTCCACTCGAGGTGCCTGGTGTCGAGGCTGACCCCAGGGACGCCCCCGTCCACGAACTTCCCGAGGCCCGCTTGTCGCAAGCAACGCTTCACGCGCTCGTCCTCGTCGGCCACGGCGTTGGCGTCGACGCGCTTGGATGACTTTCCTCGCCGTTGACGCTCGGCGAGCGCGATTTCCGGGTACACCACCTGATCTCGGAGCGATCCCTGGAGCAGGTACGGGCGCTGGGGGAGCCACATCATCACCTTGCCGCCGTCGTAGTCCTTGGCCTTCGGGGTGGACACGTGCCCTTCGATGGGCTCCCAGAGCCCCGCGAGCACGCGGAGCAGCGATGTCTTCCCCGCTCCGTTGGGCCCCGTGATCAAGAGGTGCTCGCCGGGTCCCACGGTGAGCGACACGTTCTTGACCAAAAGCCTGTAGCCGGCTACCTCGGGCGCGCCAACCGTGACGGCGTCGAACGAGATCGCATCCTTGGGCCCGGTGAACAGGTCAACCTCCCCGGCGGACTCCTCCGTCTTCGCCTTGGCGTCGGCGTCCTCGATGGACTTGTCCATGGTGTGAAAGAGTTGGCCTAGGCGATACGTGTACCCCGCGAGTTCGTCGAGGTTACGGCCCAGAAGGAGCACCTCGGTGAAGGCGCTGCCGCATCGGAGCATGAGCTCCTCGGTGGCGCGGAAGAGCGAGATGCGCTCGCCCTCCGACGTGGACTTGAGCATGAACGGCACGTGGACAAAGATGGAGCCCACGAGGAGCCCCTGAAACTTGCTCACGTTGTCGGCGACGCTCTTGCGGATGCGCTGCAGCGCGTGCCAGCGCTGCGTCACCACCAGGTTCTTCAAGCCGTCGTCCAGGATGCCAATCTCGCGCGTGGCGCCGCCGAGCAGCGCCACCTCCTCGGCGTGAGCGATGAGACGCGCGTGCGTGTGCCGGAACCCGCCCTCCAGCGCCTGTTCCCGCGCCACCATCTTCCCGAGGCTGGGCGCCATCTGGCGCAGCACCGTCGTGATGAAAATCTGCGCCCCGAACAGCGCCAGCGGGCGGGAGTACCCGAGCTCCTTCGCAGCCTCCGTCAGGGACAGGGTGAACTCCAGGATGGGCTTGAACGAGTGGCCGTAAAGAAAGGCGGCTTCCCTGGAAAACGCGTCGATGTCGGCGACGATCCGCTGATCTACGTTGTCCAAACCGCCCTCCCTCAGCACGGCGGTGCGGTAAAAGTTGTTCGCGGTCATGTACTTCTTGTGCGCGTGCCTCGTCAACGCGTTCCGTAACTCGATCTGGATCAACGTCTCGGTGTATCGCAAACCGCTGTTGACCACCACCGCGCTGCCCATCCAGCCGCCAAAGTTGAAAAACCAGCGGACCCAAAACTTCCAAGACGCGGTGCTGATCGCCTTTGTCAGGTAGAAGGTGTTCACCTTGTTCGCGCGCACCGTGAGCAGCGTGCGCATGACCAGCAGCGTGAACTGCGCGGCGAGGAGCTGGGACATCTGGCAGTACGGCGTGGGCATCGCGACCTTGACCAGGTACTCGAGCTCTCGCCAAAAGTCAGCGCCCACCTTGCCGCCCGCCTTGCCGCGGCCCTTACCGCGGCCCTTACCGCGGCCTTTGCCGGACTTGGTGGAGGTCTCCGAGACGGACGATGCGTCCGTCTTGGGTCCCTCCGCCTTGTGCAGGTCGAGCATGGTGAGCGACTCCTTGATGGCGCTCACCGCGGACATACGATCCTTCGTGCCGAGCGCGATGAACTCGCGCGCCGCGAGGGACGAGAAGCCGACGCACGACACCGCGAGGAAGGCGAGGTACATCCTGTCCTGGCTCACCACGCGCACTGTGGACGTCGAAACGGGATCACACGATGGGTCAGTGGTCGGGGAAGGCGGGCGAGGCGTCGAGGCGACGGTTGGGTTTTAGGGTTGTTGACTGGGTCGACGGGTCGATCATCGGACGGATCGAAGAAGGCGGGGCGCGGGGCGCATGGGACGCACGGTTGGTGGTGAATCCATCGTTGGCGTGCTTCTTGAGGGCCTGCGCGACCGTGAGCAGGCCGCTCACGAGCCCGACGTCCCGTCTGTGCGTCGGCTCCATGGCTTCGCGCGGACGAGAGTGAGCTGAGGTGGGCCAACCCCGAACCGCCGTTTGGATCACTCAGCAGCTCAGCCGATCTGCCGATCACGTCCGACTCGGCATCTACTTGCCGCGCTCTACTTGTACAAGGAGCGAAGTTACCGGTGTGACGTGTCTTACGTGCGTAGACTCTAGCTATGAATAATCAGGAACGAGATCACCAGTCACTCCACACCCTGTAGTCCGTGTTCGGGTCCGGCCCGTCCGTCGGGGGCGCGTCCGAGCACGCCGCGAGCATCATCACGTTACCTTCCCCGTCGTCCGCTTTAATCGCGTGCGCGCTACCCGCGGGCGCCGCCAACACCACCACGTCGTCCCTGTCCACGACGTAATCGTGGTACCCCATGCCGGGCCGCTCCACCCGGATGCGCCCGGACGCGCCCCAGACGATGAGTGACTCGTCGCGGGTCTTGTGCCGGTGGTTACCTCGCGCGCCGCCCGGCCGCACGGTGCCCACGTGCAGGTCGAGGCATCGGCTCGGGCCCTTCAGTCCGGCTTCGTCGACGGCGTCGAGCACGGAGGTCATCCAGTGGTCCTCGCCGTCGCTGCGCGCGTCGTCGTCGCCGGGGAGGAGCACCAGGCCCTCGCCGCGTTTGGAGAACTGTGTTGGGTGGGAGAAGGAGGGGAGGAGGAGTCAGGCTTGCTTCAACGCTGCTCGATCTGAAGATGGAGATTGACGTCGTCTGTTTGGAATATTATTGGCGCGTGTCGTCGTCGTCGTACCTGATCGCGCTCGTCGGGTCGAAGTGGGCGCCTGGACAGCGGGTGGGGCCGGTGCAACGCGCCCCCGATGTGAAAGTGCGCCTCCTCCCATTGGTACGCGTCCTGCATCGCCTCGTCCATGCGGCGCTTGGTCCGCGGGCCCACCGGCCAGCCCGTGGTGAGGGACAGCGCCATCACCAGGATCACAGCCATGATCCCGCCGAGGATCGCCAGCCCGCGGCCGCGGTTCGGCCGTGGTTTGCCGTAGCTCTTGGACGTGGAGAACGTGCGCGAGGCCATCGTGTCGCCCGAGCACCGGTACCGACGCGGTTCGATGGAAAGGGAAAGGCCTCGTTCGCGTGTGGGGCGCGCGCGTTCAACAGTGGACGTTCAAGACGAGAGGCCTTGAATTTTCACTGGCAGTCTGGAAATCACGAGAGACACAGCATGGTTCTCTCCTCACGCGCTTTTTGGCAACCACCGCCGCCTTGACCTCTTGCCGCAGGGTTGCGCCACCACAGAACGAAAGGCACTGTCGGCCGTTAGCACCGACGCACGCCATGTCGCAGCGAGAGAACATGATCGCCGCCGGTGCGTCCCAACCCCGCGTCGCGCGCGCCGCGCCCGCGCCATCTCGGCCGCGACCATTTTCCCCACCGGCGCCCCACGCCACGCGGTTTCGTGAGCTCCGCCGCCCCGAATGATTGCCTGACCGCCCGCGCCGCACCCGCTTTCCAATCGCGCGACAGAGCAAACCACCAACGACAAGTGCGTCGACGGCACCATGAACGGCTGGTTCAGCGAGATATCCGACGAGATGTGGCCCGGCCAGGCCATGAGCCTCAAGATGACCGAGGTGCTCTTCAAGGGCAAGTCCGATTTCCAGGACGTCATGGTGTTTCAGTCGGAAACCTACGGCAAGGTTCTCATCCTCGACGGCGTCATCCAGTGCACCGAACGCGACGAGTTCTCCTACCAGGAGATGATCGCGCACCTTCCCCTGTGCTCCATCCACGACGCGCCGAAGAAGGTCCTCGTCGTCGGCGGCGGCGACGGCGGCGTCCTCCGGGAGATTGTCAGGCATCCCACCGTGGAGCGCCTGGACATCGCCGAGATCGACGGCATGGTCATCGACGTCTCGAAGAAGTTCTTCCCCGGCATGTCATGCGGGTTCGACGACCCGCGCGTCAACGTCAACGTGTGCGACGGCATCAAGTTCGTCGGCGACGCGGAGGAGGGGTCCTACGACGCCATCATCGTGGATTCTTCCGATCCCGTCGGACCCGCGTCGGTGCTCTTCGAGAAGCCGTTCTTCGAGAAGATCTACCGGGCGCTCAAGCCCGGCGGCGTCCTGTGCACGCAAGGTGAGTGTATCTGGCTCCACGCCGAGCTCATCAAGGATGTGCTGGAGATGTGCAAGGGTATCTTCGTCGGAGGGTCGGTGCAGTACGGGTATTGCTCCATACCGACGTACCCGAGCGGGCAGATCGGGTTCGTCATGTGCTCCAAGCCAGACGCGGACGGGAAGACTGTGGACTTCTCGAAGCCCGCCCGGCCACCCCCGGTCGCTCCCGGTAAGTCACCCTTGACGCGTGTAACCCTAAACCCCAACTCTAAACCCTCCACGGTGTTCGACGACGCTCTCGGTTTGTCACGACTCTTCGGGGTATCAAAGCGACTCTCGCGTTTTCCGTTCCGTTCCCCCCTCGCAAACGCGCGCCCCTCCCGCCCGCATGGCACGTCGCATCACCCGATCCGTCGCCCAGTGACGAACTTAAAGTAAAGAAAGTTTGAGAATTTCTGACTTTCTCTGATGAGCTCCAATTATAAGTCCGAGGGTGGAGCGTGTCGCGACTTTGTTTCCGCCCGAGCTTTCTCCGTTTTCCGCCGCGATGAAGCGTCTCGACTGACCATTCCTCGTTCACACCGCAGCCGGCACGAAGCTCCCGCCGCTCAGGTACTACAACTCCGACATTCACGTGGCTTCGTCCGTGCTTCCGGAGTTTGCGCGAGCCGCGGTCGAGCCGTTCGTGGTCAAGGGCACCGGTCCTTGACGTCAACTGTCGGCGGATATTACCGCATTCTTTACGTATTAGCCTTAGGCCTCTCTTATTAACAAAGATTGTATTGTTGGTGACACTCACGTGTGTGGTCTTATCGCGGATGCCGCGTGACTATGATGACCCCTCCTCCCCACGAAGAAATCGAGCCTCAGACGGGCGTGACAAACATCGGCGTCTTCCGGGCGCGTTTCGTGCTTCTGAAAACCTGCGACAGCGGCGTCCCTTCGCCGCCCCCCGCCCTCTCCGATCCCCCGGCGACCTTGTCTGGAATACGAACCGGCGCGCATCGACGCGGCGGCCTCGACCTGATCGCCTTGGGTGCCGGCGGCGGAACGTCCGCGCGACCGACCCATAACCCGGTTCTCACCGCCGGGGTATCCTCCTCCCCGAGGCGGAGACTGCGCCGCGGCGGAAGTTTCGCCAACTCACCACCCGCGTCCCTCGGAAGAACACCGCCGTCCCTCGGGTCCGCGGGTGTCGCCCAGGTGCCCTGGGTGTCGCCCAGGTGCGGCTTCGTGCCGTGAACACCAGGATCGACGGCTTGGGCCCCGCCGAAGCTCTGCCGTCTGGTTCTCCGGCCCGCGGGAACGACCCCGCCCTTCAACGGCGCCACCGCCGCCGCCGCCGCCGCCGCCTCGCGCTCCGTCGTCCCCGGCGGCGCTGGCGTGACGGCTCCGCCTGGTGAACCCAACGGCGCCGCCGGGTCGGACGGCGACGCCGATATCTGTGAGGAATCCGGGCGTCGTCGCGCGTTTTTCTTCGGCGTCCGAGCCTTGGGCGACGCGAACGGGAGCTGACCCGCGGGCGGCGGCGGCGACGGCACCATCCCGGCGCGGACCCACCGCGACGGTGACCCGGCGTCGTGCGCCGCGTGGATCAGCCGCGGCGAGTGACGCGCCCCTCCAGCCGCGTGCGCGTCCACGACGCCGTCCAGTTCCTCCCTCGCGATCTTGGCGCACTCCGTCGCGCTCGCGCCGGTCCTCCGCCTCGCCGCCGCCGCCGCCGCAGCGTCGTATTTACCCTGGCGCCTGCGACTGTACACGTGGAGGGACCTGCATGTGCCACCGCACCGCGGGACGGAGGATTTCGATGACACGTGTCCTTCGTTCATACCACCTCGATGCCGCGCGTGCACTCCCACGTCGTGTCCCGTCGCGAACCGAACGAACGCGTCGGTCCTGGCGCCCGCGTCGGCGAAGGCGGTTTCGCGCGCCTTCCCCGCGGACGACTTCTGGTTCGATTGCGCCCTGTGGATGTTCACGGACACGCGAGCGCCGCGCTCCACCGTGAACACGCAGACGTCCCCGACCGCGAGCCTCTGGTCCACGGCGAATCCGCGCCATCCGCCGGAGAGCCCCGCGCGTGGTCGCGAGTCGTCGCCATCTTCACCGTGAAGGGATCCGTCGACGAGCCAGACAGTTTTCCATTCTTCTCCGTCGCAGGTCAGCACTAGCGTGGCGGTCTCGTTCGGGAGCCAGTCCGCTAGGCCGAGTGGCGCGTCCGCGTAGTAGTGGCCGCTGATGTGCGTGGGCGCCATGACCTTGACGAAGGACGGGCCCGCGGGGTCCCCGAGGGCGCGCCGGCTCTTCGCGCCCGGGATGACGCTCGGATCTGAAATCGATGACGTTCGCCGATCGCTCTCGCCGACGCCGAATGATTCGTTGGACGCGTCGCTGTCCTCCCAGGACCAGTTGGAGACGCTGTGTCGTCGCGTGTCGTCGTTCGCGGCGGAGACCCGCGCGGCGCCCGCGGAGGTGTTGTCGGCGTCGCACGGGCCGGATCCCGTGGTCGCCGAGACGGGACCGCGGGATCCCGTGGTCGCCGGCTGGGTGGTTCGCGCGCGCTCGGTGTAGGTCGGGGTCGGGAGCGCCTTGATGCGGAGCGAGTGCCTGCGTTCGCCCCCGCGGCCGACGCCCGGGGGGGAATCGCGCGTGCGGCGTTCGATCGGCTTGCCGCCGATGACGCGGCGTGCGGTCTCGCGCATCCTTGCGTTGAACTCGCGCTCCGCCGCCGCCGTCGCCTCACCCGTCATGGCCGTCATCGTCCTTCCTTGGCACACCTGGGCCGAAAAAACGGGGTTGTTAGGATGTGCCACACCGAGACGCAGCACCACACGTCTCCCGGCGTACCGCGCCTCCGGTCGATCCGAATCCAGGCACGATGCGCTGGTTCGATGCGATCTGGACGATATCAGTCCCGCCGATCGCGCCGAGGGCTCTGCGCCGCGAGCCGGCGTCGCGCGGCGAGAAGCTCATTTTAGGCGCGAAAAGGCCCATTTTTTGGTTGTGGCTACGCTCGGATGGGCCGATCCGGTTGTGGGCACTTTGGGGGATGACGACGCGTCCACCTCGCGTCTCGCATCCTCACGCGCGCATCGCGCCTGGCCGACGACGATGCTCGCGACTACACGCGTCACGCTCGCCCCCGTCTCATCCTCCGTCACGCAGAGGAAGCACGCGGGTCGCGCGCGCGTCGCCTCGCCCAAACGACCCGCGGGACTCATCGGAGCGCTTCGCAATCGCGCCTTCGACACGTCCAAGCCTCGACGCGCCCACCGCGCCGTCGTGGTCCGCGCCGCGTCCGTCAACCCCGCGCTCGGCGACATCGCCGCGAAAGCCGCGAAAGCCGTGAAAGCCGCGCCCGCCGCCAAGGCTGCGATGGCGATCCCGAGCCTCGCCACCGTCCTCGGAACGGCGTACTCGTTCCCGTTCCTGTGGGCGCTCGCCATCGTGCCGTGCATGCTCGGGCTCGTGAACCCGGTGTACGTGTTCAGCGTCGGGTACGGCCTGAGCGTCGCCGCGCAGGGCATCGGTCTCCTCGCGGCGGCGTCCGCGTCCGGGGTTTGGATATCCAACCTGTGCCTCGCGCATCTCCTCGGCGCCGTCTTCTACGGCGTTCGACTCGGCGCTTTCCTCTACTGGCGGAGCGTGACGTGGACGGAGTGGGGGAAACGCGCGAAGAACGCGCCGGAGGCTAAGCCCATGCCCCCGCCCGCGCGGCTCATGGTCATCCTAACATGCGCGCTGCTCTACGCGTTCATGTGCTCGCCCATGCTCTGGCACGTACAGACCGCCAACGTGCTGCCCGCGTCGCAGAACGTCGTCGTCGTCGTCGGGCTCGTCGTTCAATGGCTGGGCGCCGTCCTCGAGGCGGTCGCGGATCAGCAGAAGAGCGATTACAAACGCAGCGAGGCCGGTACGTCGCGATGGTGCGACGTCGGGGTGTGGGCCAGGTGCAGGCACGCCAACTACCTCGGCGAGGTCATGTTCTGGGTCGGCGCGTTCGTCGCGGGCGTGCCCGGGATGTTGGCATCCGGTTTGATCACGTTGGTACCCGCGATCGTCGGCGTTGGGTTCATCGTGAAGCTGATGACGAGCCAGTGCGTGAAGCAGGACGAGAAACAGTTAGGTCGGTACGGTGACGACGCCGAGTACAAGGCGTGGGTGCAAAACAGCGGCTCGCTCTTCCCCAAGCTCGCGTGATTAGACGGAGGCGGAGGCGGATCGACCGTGTTAAAATTAAACGTTACAATCGCGGCTAAACGTCTCACTTCCCGGCCCACGGCCCGTCCTTGATGGCGATCGCACCCCGCAGGCCGACCGCCCGCCGGCTCGCCCGCGCGTCGAACTCGGAGCAGAACGCGCCTTTTCCCTTGCGCCCGATCGTCGCGCGCTGCGCGCCGGCGTCGTCGCCGAGATCGTTTCCCCATGAGCCCTTGCTCGGCGCCGGCACGTCGGCGCTCCTCTTCTCGTACGCGCCGCCGCCGGTGAGCCCAGTCTCCATCGAGCTCTTCGTCGACGTGACGTACGGGTCGAACCCCGCCATCTCCGCCGCCGCCTGCGCCTTTTTCCGTTGCGCCAGCGACGTCCTGCCGCCGGTCACCGGCGCCGCCGCGTCCGTCTTGTTGGATCCGCTCCAGAGGGACGCATGGACCTTGGGCTTGTCCCCCGCCGGTGGCGCGAAGGCGAGGCCTTGCGTCGTGGCGTCGTAGAACGCGTCCTGCTGCTCGCGCGTCGATCCGTGCGGGAACTTATGGCGGAGCTCCAGGATGGTCCTGGGTTCCACGTCCATGCGCTGCGGCGGTGGTACCCCGGCGTACCTGTCGGGCGAGAAGGCTTCGCGGCTGGTGCTCGACCCGTGGAACGGGACGGACTCGTTCGATAGGAGGTTCTTGCCCACCGTGCGGATGGCGACGTCGTCCTCGATCCAGTTGTCGATGATCACGCCCTGCCTGTCGTCAGTGGGTTCGGGCGATGGGAGGAACGAGTGTCAGAGGCACGGACGGGGAAAGGGCGATTTGTTGGGGTGCGATTTCCAATTCCAAAAGCGTCGTGGGTGGTCCGAGGGTGCGGGTCCGGGCGGGTTCCGGGCGTACCTGTAGGTGTTGACGTGGTTGCTGAGCCCGATGCCCGTCCCGACACCGCGCTGCCACTTCTCGTTCGTCATGGCGACGTGCACTTCCCCGCGACCGTTCTCTGAGTGTGCGACGGGGAGCAGCAGCACGCTCGTTCAAACCTCGAAGTGACTTATTTGCAGCCGACCAAAAACACCGCGGTGTGGGGGTGTTGAGAACTTCCAGACGTCTGACACTGTTTGCCGTGCATATCTTATCTTTTTCGCGGCAAATAGTCGTGATATTCTGTTTTTTCATTGCAATTTTTCGAAGTTTATAGACTGCTGCCCATACGTATTTGAACAACTTCGAGAGTCCGTCAATCCGCAAATTCCTTTGGTCGGCATTCGGGAATAAAAGGTGGTCGGAGGATCGGCGCGGACACAGCGCACACGGAGGTGGAGACGCCACGCCCGTACGTAGCGCGAAGAACCGAGTCGCCCTCGGTTTTATCGCCACATCGGACACCCGCGTCGGGTTTCGAGACCCCGCGCGACCGCGTGAGGTGCGCACCGACCCGCGCGCCGCAGACCTTTCATCGCTCGACACAGCTGTGAGGTGTGGCCCGAAAGTTCTCCGAGAGCTCCCGACCGACGCGCTGACCCACGCGCCTCATCCCTACCCATCCAGGCGAAACGAGCGACAGTTTGGGTCACGCGAGATGACCGCCCCGACCAACCGCGACGGAGGTGCGCGCGTACCCCGAACCCACCCCCGCGCGCCCCGGAACCGCGCCCGCATCCCCCCGCGGCCAGTCCGCGGCTCTCATAATCCGTCGTCTGTTGTAGCTTCTGCGCGATCCCACCGCCGAGCCCCACCGGGTCCGGCGCTCCTCGTGCCGTCGCCCCGACCCGCCCCGGCCGTTCGCACCACTCGCTCACCAAACCCACTTCGACCCCATCCGCACGCAGGCGACGCGGGCCCGAACCCGAAGCAGGACGCCGGCGCGGACGGGCATCCCGCGCCCGATCCGACCAAGGCGAAGGGCTGGCGCCTGAAACTGTACTGGCCCGCGCTGGACAAGTCCTTCACCGGCCTGGTGTTCGACTACGACGCGAAGAAGAAGACGTACACCGTCCAGTGGGACGAGGGCGCGAAAGGCACGGACGGGGGCGCGTCGGGGATGACGGAGGTGGACCTGACGCAGGGGCGGGTCACCTGGCTGTCGCCGCCGGAACCCGGATGGGACGCTCCAGCAGGTCCATCCGCGCGGGAGCCCCCTTCAAATCCGGACGGTTCCGAACAGCCCGCGATCGAGACCCTGGAGGTGGTGGAGAAGCGCATCGGCGTGGGGACGATCAAGTGGATATGCTTCCAGGTGCTCAAGGAGGCTGGACCGCAGGGCTTGCTGCTCTCGGAGATCGTGGAGAGGACCCAGGAGAAAGGCCTGAAGGACTGGACGTCCGTGCGTCAGCCCAGCAACACCGTGAACGCGTGCTGCTCGGGGGATCCCGCGTTCGTCAAGGTGGCACCCGCGCGCGTCGGCCTCGCGTGCCTCGGCGCGTACGAGTCCAAAGAAATCGCCGACGAGGAAGAGAAGGCGGCGGGGGAGAAGATCTTGTACTGCTCCGCGTGCGACAACGGGCCTTTCAACACCAAGGGCATGCGCATGCACATCAGCCGATGGTGCACCTTCGCCGCGGGTAAACCCACCGCGGACCCGAACATCGTGCCGACGCCCATCGCGGATCCGGAGCGATCGACGCGGGACATGCACGCGAGGATCACGGGGCACGTGCCCGCGCCCAAGGATGGCGCCGGCGGAGCCGGGGGCGGCGGCGATCCGACCAGAGCCGCGCCCAAGACGTACGTGTGCACCGCGTGCGGAGCCGGTCCGTTCAACGAGAAGGGCATGGCGATGCACGCGAGCAGGTGGTGCAAGGCGCAGAACGCGATGGACGACGACGACGCGCACATCGCGGCTCTCAACGGGGTTCTCGGAGAGGGATCCTTGCTCGGAAACCTCGGCGGGCTCGGCCACGCGGTCATGCCCGCGATGAGCGGCGGCGCCGGCATCTCCGGTCTCTCGCCTGTGGTCGTGCCGGGCATGTCCATCCACTCGCTCTCCGGCGGCCTTCCCGCCGACCTCGGCGGGCTTCTCCCGCAGCTGAGCAACGGCGGCGGGACGCACTCGGGGCACATCACGGGCAGCGGCAGCGGCGGTAGCGGCGGTCAGAAGCGAAAGAGGCCCGTCGATCTCGGGCCCGTCGACGCGAACGTGTTCGATAAGCACCTCATGGGTGGGTTCGCGGCTGTCGCGGGGGCGTCCCTCGGCGGCCCGTCGAACGTGAACCCGGCGCTGGGGCAGATGCTTCCGCCGCCGCCGGTGTTCAAGGGGGGGAGACGGCGGGGGACTAAAGACGAGGCGCACGGCGAAACCACCGAGCTTCGGTTGGAGGTTGAGGTTTGGAAGGAGGAAGGGACGTTCGTGGCGAAGGCGCCGCTGGTGGTCCCCGCGAACGTGACGCTCGGTAAGCTGAAGGAGGCCATCGCGGACAACACGAAAGGTGCGCTGCCGCCGCACAGGCAGGCGCTGAAGTACCTCGGCGTTCCGTTGTCGGCGCCGGACGACGTTCAGCTGGTGAGTTTGTTGGGGGTGACGGACAACATCTCGCTGCACCTGACGATCCTCGAGGATAACCTCGGGCTGCCCAAGGGTACGGGGATGCCGGGGTCGCCCGCGAGGCACGCGTTCATGAAGAAAATAGGAATGTGACATAATAGGGATGTGACGACGAGGCGATTGATTACAATACGCTCGGGCTTCACACGGTGACGATACTTTTTAGAAGAACCAAGTAAGACTTAAAGATCGAGAGTCTCTACGCCGCGACGGCCATCATCCCGCGGAGCACCATCTCCCGCAACTGCCACGTGGGCGCGGTGTACTTGCGCCCGTCCTCGTGCGTGTACTCCACGTCGTCGAGCTGCATGGCCCAGAGGTAGTGCACGCTCTGGATGTCGTCCTCTGCGCCCTCCACGATCTCCCCGTCCTTGTTCCGCACGCAGTTGATCTGCTGGCACGAAAACTGCAGCACGATCATCGGTGAGTTCTCCATCGTTCGCACCTCCATCAACTCCATCTCGGACAGGTGTAAGATCCTCGGGTCCACGAACTGACCCTCGTGCTGCCACAGCTTCATCTGCCCGCCCATCCGCTCCAGCATCTCCTTGCTCACCGCGCACCCCTCGAGCGCCTTCACGTCACCCTTGAGGTACGCGCCGAGCACCTTCGGCACGTCCCTTCGGACCTCCGCCATGAAGTCGTTGACGTTGAAGTCCGGGATGCGCTGCTGGATCGCGCGGTACGCCTCAGCCTGCTCCGTCTCGGTGAAGAAGGCGCCCTCGGTGAGATCCTGGATCTTGTGCACCATCGGGTTGTCGCTCGTCTCCCACCGCTCCCGCGCATCCTCCAGCATCTCCTCGCCCTTCCGGTACGCCGGGGTCTGCTTCAAGCCCTCGAGCTTGCTGAACACGGACGTGACGTGCGCGCCGAGGCCCGTCTTCTGGCTGACGCTCTCCCACGCCGATCTGAATCGCGACTTTTTCTCCTTGGCGATCGCCACGGCGGTGGTGCCCTCGTAGGGATCCACGGGCCCGGGCGCGACGTACCCGGGCTGGGACTTGCGTCGCTCGATCGCGGCGTCGCCCGGGTCCATCATCGCCAGCCTGTACTCCTCCTTGAACGCGTTCATGATGTTGGTCATCATTCCGCCGCTGCGCTTGTCGGCCGTCTCGGAGAAGGACGCGGCGCCGCCCGCCGCCTTGGCCGCGCCGTCGCCGAGCTTGGCGCCCGCGCCCTTCGCCCACCGCGTGAAGCTATCGGCCGCCTCCTTCGCGGCCTGCGCGGCCTTGTCGGCCTCGGCGCCGATCGTGCCGTCGACGTCCTCCGTCCCGGCGGCGTGATCATTCGTCGGCGACTCGTCATCCCCGGGGGAGGGGGCCGACGCGGCAGCCTTGGCCGCGGTCTTCTTGCCGGAACCGGTCTTCTTGCGCGGGGCTTTCGTCGCGAGTCCTCGCGCGGTGTTCAGCGAGGATGCGCACCGGCGCGCGAAGTGGCGGAGCGCTGACATGCTGCTCTGCTCAGGCGCTGCGTGCTCTGACGATCGAATCGGTGCCGATCTCGTTGAAACGTGTGCGATTTTCAGGGCCGATCGCATTTATGCATGTTTGCTCATACGAGAGATAAGAATGAATTAGAGAAAAGCAGCCCGACCACAACACAGCACTATCTACCCACAGAAGTGGGTATATCTGTGGTTTGGAAAAACCCGAAGCCCGCAGATCGTGAAGATTCTGCGACGCGCCAAAAATTCCGGCGCGACGGAGCTCCAAAAACAAAACCTCGGGCGTCTGCTCCATTAAGCGGCGAACACGCGACCGCGCGCGGTTCGACGCACGAAAGAGGCGTTCGCGCACTCTCCAGTACCACACGAGTGCCGAGAGCCGACTCGACAGCCTCGACTCGGACGTTCGAGTCCACGCAAAGGAGGCTCCCCTCGCAGAGGCTCCCGGTTCTTTTCCCGGAACTTCGTCGACGTCGCGCACCCGGCCGCAACATGAGTAGGCTCGTGCGCGCGCTTCTCGGCCTGCCCAAACCCAAGGGAAGCGACGAGCGCGAGCCCGACGACGATGACCCGCCGTACCCGGACGTCACCGTGGTGGTCATCATAA
>Ga0209666_1001783_pt1 | contig 16367 bp, 8 predicted proteins | sample SaaInlV_125m_DNA_FD_184679 | JGI IMG/M metagenome (GOLD analysis project Ga0209666, IMG submission 184679) | Marine microbial communities from expanding oxygen minimum zones in the Saanich Inlet - Saanich Inlet SI037_S3LV_10m_DNA (SPAdes)... | ecosystem: Environmental > Aquatic > Marine >...
GCCCCCCCCCCCGTCCGGAAGGCGGCCGCCTCTGCCGCGGTAACGTACGCGTCAGGAGCACCGTCCCCCCCCCCGAACCCCTCGCGCCCGCCCCCGCTGATCACGTGGTGCGCTCTTAGCAAAACAAACGTTAACACCGCGCTCGTCAAAAACACGCCCTCGTGGTGGTTCTGGTAAAACGTAAAGTCGGCATCTTCCGCGGCTCGGTTCGATCCCCCCAGGGAGGATGACGCGCCCATCGCTTCTGTGATGAACCCGCGGTACTTGTCCGGCAGGTTGTTCCGGATGAGCAAAACGGAGCTCAGGAAGTACAGCCCTAAAATCTCGGACACGAACAAAACCAGCATGGTGCTCGTGCCGCCGCCGCCGCCGCCGACGGCGAAGAAGATGCGGAACACGACGCGCAAAAAGTTCCGGAGGCTGGCGCCCACCAGCGCGCCGATGAACAGCAACGACAAAATCTGCGACATCGCCTCCGGGCTGATGGGCAAGGTGACGAACGAAGTCAACAAGCGGGTCACCGGGTCCGTACCGGCGACGAAACCCTGACCCCTATGGAACACCAGTCTGAACACGCCAGTCACGACCCTCCAAAAACACGTCAAACACATCAAAACTCCGGCGACGTCGTTGACTCGACCGCGCGCCGTCGACGCCGCCAATCGGCGTTCCCTCGCCAAACGCGCCTCGTGCGTCTCCGCGAACAGAGACCGCACGACGTGGTCCATCGCTTCGATCTCCGTGTCTAAAACGGCCAGTTTCAGCCGAACGCTCTCCGCGCGCGTCGCGTCGCCGCGGCGCGCGAAGCGTTTGCCCGGCGAGACGGGAAACACGCGAGAAACACGTTTAGCGAGCGCGCCGAAACCAAAGCCGTCGGAAGAGTCGGATGCCTTTTTCGACGCGTTTTTATCGACGCCGTTTGCGTTTTTATCAGAAGGCACCAGCTCCGCCAGTTCCCTTCTTAACAGCGCCTGTTTCTTCCTTCTCGCGACCGCCGTCTCCGTGGCCTGCACGAGCCTTTTGCCGAGCGCCTGGCTCTCGGCGTCGCCCACGGGCCTGGCGAAGAGCGAGAGCACCTCGTAGGGGAAGTGCACGGCGCCGAATCCGGAGAGCACGGCGAGCATGGAGACGCCCACCACGCCCACGCGGAACACCGCGCGCGCCACTGACTTGTTCCCGAACGCGCCGTCCAGGTTCTCGCCGCCGCCGCCGACGCGGTGGAATCCGAAGAGCAGCGCGAGGTGCGCGGCGAGCGCGGCGGCGACGGCGCGCCGGGGCTTGTTTTGCCATCCCACGGCGAGCGTGAAGAAGCGGTGCAGGTGCACGAAGGGGAGCACGAAGATGAGGAGCACCAGCACCGCGCGCAGGTTGAACCGCCAGTGCACGCGCAGGAAGGACTCGTCCACCAGGCCTAAAATCTCGTACAGCACCAGGACCAGCAGGCCGGCGGACAGCGCGAACGTCAACGCGAACAGCGTGGACACCACCGGGTCGATCTCGTGAAACGTGCCTTTGCACAGTTGGAACTTCAAAAACTTACATCCCCCGACGAAGAGCGCCCACGAGGACGCGAGGGCCAACACCGCGGAGAGGAACATGACCCGCCCTCTCGTCTCCGCCGCCGGAGGAACCCCGCGTCGCCGCCGCCGCGCGCGCGCCCGTCTGGCGCGGGGAAGGGCGGGGGTCGCGTTCGTTTGAAACGACTTTCGGTGCTGACGAGGCGTTCCGCGAAAAAGGCGACGAGCGACGACGTTTCAAGAAAACCTCACTCGATTATCCAACCGCGGACGAGGCGCGTGCCCGTCCGGGGCCGTCGCATTCCGGTGCGCGCGCCTTCCGGTCAAGAAGGTCACGCCGGGACGAGCGCGATGTCGACTTGGACGTGCGCCCCGACGATGCGCGCGACGCCCGTCGCGGCGTCGAGGACCCGCCCCGCGGCGATGCGTGGCGCTTCGTCGCGGGTCGAGCCGTTCACGGCGCGTCCGCGCGTCGGGGGGTCGCGCCCCACGACACGTAGTGCTTCCGTTCGCGTCGCCGCGTCGTACGAGCGCCAGAGCGCTCCCTCCGAGCAGAGCCGCACAAGCCCTCCCCCCGCGTACCCGCCCGCGCCCGCGCGCCGCCCCCCGCCCCCGCCGCCGCCGCCGCCTCGGAAGCTGACGTGGTTGGACCGCCTGAGCTCGCCCATCGTGATCCTGGGCGCCGCGCTTGTGCTTTCCTTGGCCAACCCCGGGTACGTCGACCGCGGCCGCGAGGTGATTCTGCTCAACCTGTACGAGCGGCAGAGCGCCGAGCGCATGCGCGGCTCGGGGCAGTACAACCAAGCGGTCATGCGCGGCGACGTGTTGTACAAATTCAACAAGTTCTCCGGGAGCATCACGGCGACGACCAAAAACGGGCTGATGGTGGACGGCGACGGCCAGATCTGGGTGGTTGTGCGGTACAAAAACAACCCCGGGAGGGTGAAGCAGGCGTGGTACATCGGGGACTCCCGAGATCTGCCGCCTTTACCCAAGAACCCCTCCGCGAAGCAGGTCAAGCAGTGGAACGATTTAGCGCGGAAACGATTCGGCCCGGCGTTCGACAAGCTGCCCGACTTGCAGAAGGTGTACGACGCGCCCGAGCCGCCGGTGCGCAAACGCGACGCGAACCTCATGTCGAAAACGCTCGTCGACTCCAACAACAAGGTGGCGATCCCGCCCATCGAGTGAGTGGGGACGTGGTGCCGCGGAAGAAACCCGCGCGGCGCGAGACGCGTGACAAAAAGCGCGTTGTAATCCTAATACGATAATACTATCACCGCCGTCCTACCTTAGCTAGATAAACGCGGCGCGCTAGAACTTGCGCCCGGCGGCTCGGATCGCGTCCCACGCGTCCCGCATCTTGGCGTTCACGCCGAGCTTGTACGCCTCGAGGTCCTCGCGCAACGCACGCGCCTGCACGTCTATGTCCGCGCGCCACTGGTCCTTCTCCTCCTCCAGCGCGCGCGTGACCAGCGCGTGGTGCGCGCCGACGGCGTCGTCGCGTTGCTTCCCAACCTCCTCGAACAACGCCTGCGCGCCGTCGCCCGCTTTGTCCACGGCTTTGCGTAGGAGACTGATTTGCGTCTCGCTCGCCCTCTTGAAGGACTCGAAGTCGTGGCGCAGCGCGCGTATGTCGTCGAAGAGCTCCAGCATGCGCCCGGAGGTGGTCGCGCCCAGGTCGCTCATCGCCGCGCCGAGCGCCGCGCTCTCGGCGCGAAGCGCGTCGCGCGTGAGCGCGTCCGCCGCGCGCGCCGCGTCCGCCGCGGCGGCGGCGTCCGCCAGCCTCGCGTCCAGGTACGCGGAGGCTTCCGCGCGCGTCTTCTCCGCGTCCGCGGAGAGCGTCACGCGGTGGTCGTCAACTTCCTTGCGAAAAGCGTCGCTTCGGGATTTGGCAGCCACCAAACCGACGCGGATGAGCTCGGCGTGCGCGCCGGTAGCGTGCCGCAGGTGCTCCTCGCGCGTCCGGCGCGTCAAACGTTTCGCGGGAACGCAACCCAGGCTCGCGTACGGACACTCCGCCGGCGCGTTGAGGCACACCTCGTTTAGGTGCGCCTCGAGTTTATGCTCGCCGAGAGGAAGAGTCACGCCGCATTCGTTCGGGCACGCTCTGCGCGCTCGCGAACACCGCTCCGAGGCGTGCGAGCCCGCGCTGCGCAGCGACACGAGCTCGCGGCACAGGCGACACTTCGCGGCGCGCGCGTATTCGCAAAACTCGCGCCTGTGTTTCCCCAAGTCGACGCGTTTGATCTTCGCGGGACACCGCGCGTCGCACCAAACCCGGTGTTTCCCGTCCGGGCCGCCCTGGCCCGCCTCCGCGTCGGGAGCACCGCACGCGATCTCCTGCATCGAGCACGTCGTCGCCTTGTGCTTCTCCAGGTCTTCCGCAGAAACGCGGAGCCCGCACTTGTTCGGGCACGGCCGCGGCGCGGCGACGCACGTCTCCGCGTGCTTGGTCCGCGCGCGCCGCGCGGCGCCGCGCCAGCGGCACGTCTTCCCCTTCGTCCCGTACGGGCAGTCAACCTGCCTGTGCCCGCACTCCGCCATGTGCGAGGGCATGTCCCGGCGCAAACACGCGAACCCGCACGGCGCGGGGGGAGGCTTCTTCTTGGGCGGCGAAACCGGAGCGTTCGTCTCGGCGCTCGTCCCGGCGGCGGAGCCCGCGCCGCCCGAGTCCGACGCGAGTCCGTCGTCGCCGGGTTCCCGTGTATCGAGCGACTCCTTCCCGGGCGATAGGTTCGCGGAGAGCCGGACGTCTACCTCCTCGTCCTCCTCCTCGTCGCACAGGTCGCACATGAGCGTCTGGAACTCGCAGGCGGCTTCGTGGTCGTCGAGGTCGCGCAGAGCCACCGAGCGCGAACACGCGGTTTCGTGGAAATCATCCTTGCGCACGTACACCTCGATCCTGGGTTTCTTGGACGCCACGGAGCTCCCGCCGGAGTCCGACGCGAGCGAGCGCGTCCGACGGTTGGTGGCGTCCTCGAGCACCTTGATGCCTATGGCGTTCCGGCAGAAACACCGCGCGTCGCCGACGCGGATGGCGAGGACAGAGTCCGCCGCGAAATCATCCGGGTCCGCCGGCTGCGCGCACGAAAAGCACCGGCCCGTCTGCCCCGCCGTCGACGGGATGCACGCGAGGCACACCGAGTGCCCGCACGGCGCCGCGTGCGGGTCCTCGAACACGTCATCGCACGCGGGGCACACGAGCTGGGGGGATATCTCCTCCACGAACACCACGCGGTCGCGTTTCGTGGAGTGGAAGAACAGCGCGGACGTGCCGGGCACGGAGAGCTCTTTCAGCACCATGGTGGTTCACGGCGGTCCGGAGCCTGGAACGCCGGTCGCGCGCCGCCGAGTATAGACGTGAAGCGCGTTTCGACACCACGAGCGAAGCGTTCTCGCCTCACGACGCTCGCGACCGGCCGCGATATGGCCGCGGTCGCCCGCTCGTGTCGACGCTCGGGCGCGATTTGTTTGAACGCGGCTGTCGTTCTCTCGGAAGCGAAAAGAAACGAGAAAAACACCGCGTTCGAAAAAGCCGAACGAGATCTGGTGCATGTGGAGCGCCCCCTTCACTCCGCCGCGCGCGTCGGGTCCGCGTCGGGGCGATGGACCGCGCGTTCGGCCGCCGCGCGTGGGCGCCGGTGGACTTCTTCGAGATGCACGACGTGGACCCACCCGCGGCGTCCATCGAGCGCGGATGCCACTGCCTCCTTTTCGGGCCGAAAGGCTCGGGGAAAACCACGCTCCTGTTTCAGCACGCGCTGGCGTTCGTGAAGCGCGACCCGGACGCGCGCGTGCTGTTCGTGTGCCGCCGGGACTCGGTCGAGGCGTCGCCGCCGCTCCTCCCGCAGAGCGTCGCGGACCTGGACGCCGCGCGCCGGATCTCCATGAAGTACCTGTCCACGGACCTCGAGCTGTGCAAACTCATGAGCGTCATGCACATCCTGCCCGCGGGCGAGCTGCCCAACCTCATCGTGATCGACGACCTGTCCGGCTTCTTCCCCGAAGACGCCGGCGCGCGCCACGCGCACGAGCACCACCACCACGAGCGCGCGGGGTACCACGGCGGCGAGCACCCCGACTGGGCGGCCGCGCGCGACCGCCGCGAGCGCGAGATGCGCGTCGTGCGCGCCGTCGCCGCGGCGAGCGAGTGCGCCAACCAGATCCGCGTCGGTCCGCGCGCGGCGCGGTCCGAGCGGACGCCATCCTCCGACGGCGGCGGGTTCCGCGGCGACGCCGAGAGGCGCAGCTACGACGATACGCCCGCTTCGACGCGGTACCCGAGCATGCTGGACGACGAAGAAGAGGAAGAAGAGAGGAGCGGGTGCCTGTTACTGGCGTCGGACGTTTCCGCGCCGGGAGCGGAGGCGCCGCCGCTCGGGTTTCTGCTCAAGAAGTGGTTCAAGTGCGCGGTGCGCGCGCGCGAGACGTCCGCGCGCGAGGAAAACGCCGCGCGCGAATATGCCGCCGCGGATACGCAGCCGCACGCTAACCCGCACGCCAAACCGAGACACACGGGGAAGCCGTACGTGCTCGAGCGCGCGTGGGTGGGCGGCGGCGGCGGCGGCGTCAGCGCGCGAGAGCTGGGGTCAAACGTCGACCGGCTGGGCGCGATAGCGTACGCCGTCGACGCCGCCGGCGCCGCGCTCGCCGACGCCAGGTTCGTCGAGCAGCGTTTGTAGTCTAGGAGAAAGGAGCGCGACATAACGCACGCGCGGTGGTAGGTATCTTAAATGATACACATAGGTAGTACTACATGGTTGTGACAGGAAATAGCATAGGACGAGCTCGTCTCATCCTTCGGCGACGATTTCGCGTTTCGGGCGCCTCGGCTTTCGCGCGGCGCCTCCCGGCGGCGCCTTGACGTACGCGCTGGTCCACGCCCCCCCCTCCCTGGAGTAGTAGTCCATGGGGTACGGCGCGTTTTCCTCGCCCTCCGCCGCGCCGGGCAGCTCCCACCACGGCTGCGCCCCCCCCAGCGCCACCTCCGCCTCGTACGGCGTCAGCACCGGCTTTTGGAAATCCTCGCCCCAGTCGATGGACAAGCGCGGACACGCGATTTGCGCAAACGCGTCGGCGCCCTTGAGCAGCGCCATCTTCGCCGGGGTCATCTCCGAAATCAGAAACACGGCGTACTCCTTCCCGCATTCGCGAAACCTCCTCTCGAGGTGCTCCAAAATCGCGGGGTTGCCCTGCCTGCCCAGCGTGCCCAGCACCACGCCCCATTTCTGCGCGCGCGACGCGCGTTTGACCATCGCTTTGCGAACGGCGCGCATCTCGCGATGCGCGTACTCTTCTTTCGTCAAGACTCTTAAGTACGGGTCGTACCTGTACGCGGGAACGGTGGGGTTCGCGATCATGATCGCCTCCAGGTGGAACCGACCGTCCGCCACGAACACGATCGCGGACGGTTTATTTTTGGACCCTTTCGAATCGTCGTCCTTTTTTCCGCCATGAACAAGGGTCGGCGCCGTGCAGCCGAGCACCTCGCCCGGGCTCAAAGGCTTGGTCTGCGGGACGACGAGCGCGGGGAAGCGCGCCGCCAGCTTCCCGCGCACGTCCTGGATGGCGCTCGCGAACTGGATTGTGCCCGCGAGCACCAGCGACGCGCCCTCTTCGAAGTTGGCGCACACGCAGTCCACCAGGTGCTGCGTGTCGAACGCGATGTCCACGAACACGTACAGGCAAGGCAAGCCGGTGACGTCCACGGGCACCAGGCACGAGTGGCCGTAGTGCACGAGGAAGTCGCACCCCAGGCTGGCGGCGGTGTAGTCGTCCACGCAGCACGCGCCGTACGTCACGTCGCCGAGGATCACGACGTCCTCCACAGAGGGGCAGTGCGTCTGGAAGATGTCCGCCAGCGTCGTGGCGAACAGAAGCAGCCCCTCCGGGAACTGCAGCGCGAGCGATCGGGTCTTGGCCTGCCGCAACCGCCACACCGTCTTGTGCACTTCGAAGCTGTAGTTGGAGGGGAGCGCGGAGAGCGCGGCGTTCAAGTCGGGGTCGTTCAGGATCGCATCCGGGACCTGCGGGCGAAGAGACGGGCGAGCGACGATTCGGGACGCGGGCGGTGGTCAGACGACGAGAGAGCTTCGCGCGCCTCCGGAGACGCATTCGTCCGTGGTGGGCGCTCGCGTCGGCGGCGGCGGAGTGCCGAAACGCGAGGCGCATCGACAGCGCCGGGGTGCGCGCCGCGGTGAAGTACCTGGTTCCGCACGAAACGCTTGGGGGGATCCGGGGCTTTGGGTTTCTCCTCCACCGCCGACGCGGCGTCGGCGGGGGCGGACATGGCGAGCGTGCGCGGCCGGAGTAAGCGCCTCCCTCGTTCGTGACGTACTTCTGATGAATGTTTTCGCGTCCCCTCGTCACGTCAGAGCCACGACTCGTCTCGCCCGGATTTTCGAGTTTCGTTCACTGTGATTGCGCGCGGCCCCCGACTCGTGCCATGCCGAAACGCGCGACGCAGGCGTTCTCCTCGGAGGACGCGCAGGTGGCGGATGACGCGAAGATCGGGGTGTACTACTGCCGGTACACCGGCGAGCACGTCCTGATCACGGACGCCGAGCTCGCGAGACTCCCCAAACGAAAAACCGATTCCGCGCGCGTCTTGGACACCGAGAAGTACACGGTTCGGCTCAAGGCGGTCGCCGACGGCAAGGCGACGATGATCCGGCGCGAGGGGGGCAAGGTGGAGCGGCAGTACCGGTACATGTGCGGCGAGCTGCCGGTGTGCTACAAGAGCGAAGAGGGGGGGCGGTATCTGTACATCATCGACGGGGCGCTGACCGCGTTTAATCACGCCGGCGGCGGCAAAGGCAAAAAACGAGCAGGCGGGGCGTCCGCGGATGGCGAGCCGGGGGCGCCTCCCGTGCCGCCGTGCATCCAGCAGACCTCGCGGGGAATCACGCAGGTGGCGGTGGAGGTGGAGGACCGCGCCAGGCAAACCGCGGTGGTGAAGATCTCCGCGGACGAGGTCACGGTGGGGGTCACGGTCGGCGCGCACCAGGCTGGGAACGAGCTGGTGGACTTCTTCGGAAAGATCCTGCGGCTGCGCGTCTCGCAGATGTCGCTCACGCGCGGGTGGAGCACCAAGTCGAAGCTGGTGATGATCCGCGACTTGACCCCGAGGGAGGTGTTCGACCGGCTGCGGGAGTCCATGGATGAGAACAAGGCCAGGGCGGAGCGCATCGGGGGGGCGGGGGGGCGGCTCTGATGATCGCGGGAAGAGCCATAGCGATCGCGCGCGCGATCGAGCGCGACTTCGTTCTGTAAAAAACGTAGACTACCCGCACTCTTTCGACGCTTCGTCGTCCGTCTCGGGGTCAGCGTCGTCGTCGTCTTCGACCGACTGAGGCTATCCAGGCCGCCACGTCCGTGTGATTTCCCTCTAATGCCAAATCCGTAGATCTTTGCTTGTTCCAAGGACATCCGTTCCCGCGCGCCCACTTCAGCACCTCGAGGTGGCCGTTCTCCGCCGCGGACGCGCACGTCGACTCGTTCCACGGGCAGCCGTTCTCGCGCGCCCACTTCAGCACCTCGAGGTGGCCGTTCTCCGCCGCGCGCATGCACGTCCCCTCGTTCCACGGGCAGTCGTTCTCGCGCGCCCACTTGAGAATCTCCAGGTGGCCGTGCTCCGCCGCGTTCTCGCACGTCCTGTTGTCCCACGGGCAGCCGTTCTGGTGCGCCCACTTCAGCATCTCGAGGTGGCCGTATTCCGCCGCCTTCGCACACGTCAACTCGTCCCACGGGCGATCGTTCTCGCGCAACCACTTGAGCATCTCGAGGTTGTTGTGCCTCACCGCGTAATTGCACATGTATATTTCGCTCCACGGTTCCTTTTTGCTCCACGGGCAGCCGTTCTCGCGCGCCCACTTCAGCACCTCGAAGTGGCCGCACCTCGCCGCGTTCTCGCACGTCAACTTGTCCCACGGGCAGCCGTTCCCGCGCGCCCACTGCAGCGTCTCGAGTTGGCCGCCCTCCGCCGCGTGCGCGCACGTCTTCTCGTCCCACGGACAGTCGTTCTCGCGCGCCCATTTCAGCACCTCGAGGTGGCCGCCCTCCGCCGCGTTCGCGCACGTCAATTCGTCCCACGGGCAGTCGTTCTCGCGCAGCCATTTCAAGACGTCGAGGTGGCCGCCCTTCGCCGCGTTCGCGCACGTGTTCTTGTCACCCGGGCAGTCGTTCTCGCGCGCCCACTTAAGTACCTCGAGATGGCCGTTCTCCGCCGCTTTCGAGCACATCTCACTTTTCTCGTCCCCCTTAAGATAGTTGAATATATACCTCTCCGCGTGCACCCACTTCAGAATCTCGAGATGTCCCCCCGCCGCCGCGCCCACGCACGTCGAGGCGTCCATTCTGAAGTTGCACTTGTGAAACAGCTTCAGTCTCTTCAGCTGACCGCTTCTCGCCGCTGCCTGGCAAAATTGTGGCGAAAGGCCATGCGATGCCCCCAAGGATAGAATGTCAGGTGACAGATACGTCCTCAAAATACAGATGATCATTCGAAACCAACCTCTTTGAGCCGCCAATCTGATGTCGGGCCCGACGTATCGAATTTCACGACCCGACGCGTCCACCGCGTCGCGCACGCCCTTGCTCACCGCGCGAAGCACCGCGAGGTCCGCGGGGTCCGACAGATGTTCTGTTTTGAGGACGTGCGAGGTGACGATATCAAGGGGAAGCTCGGGGAGGGCTTCGCCAACCGCTTCGTGACCCCGGTCATGTCGCCGCCGCCGGTTTGGTTTTTTGAGTATCCAGTTCAACGTAAACGGCTGCTCGATTGCCAACATGGCGCACGCGTCCTTGTCCCAAGGACAGCCGCGCGACCGCGCCCACTTCAACACGTCGAGGTGGCCATTCTGCGCTGCTTGCGCGCACGTGAGTTCGTCCCACGGGCAGCCGTTCGCGCGAAGATACATTAACACCCCGAGTTCCCCGCCCTCCGCCGCGCGCGCGCACGTACTCTCGCCCCACGACGCGCCATTCGCGCGAGCCCATTTAACAATCGCCAGGTGTCCGCCATAAGCCGCCGCGTCGCACGTTTCCTTTTCCCAAGCGCAGCCGTTCGCGACGGCCCACTTCAACATGTCCAAATGCCCGAAACGCGCTGCAGAGTAGCACACACCGTAATCCATCTCCTCATCACATTCCCATGAACATCCGTCCGCTCGGAGCCATTGCAGTATCTCCAGTTGCCCGCACCTTGCCGCCTCAAAGCACATGTCCTCTTCATGGCGGCATAAGCCGTTGGCTCGCACCCACTTCACAACTTCGAGGTTGCCCTGTCTCATCATCCGGTTAAACTCTTCATCGAATTTGGTCCAAGTTCTCTCGCCGTCAATGGAAAATCCGTTCGCGCCCATCCACTCCAGCACCTCGAGGTGGCCGCCACCCGCCGCGGCCTTGCACGCCCACCAGTCCCACGGGCATCCATTCTCGCGCAACCATTTCAGCACCTCGAGATGGCCGTGCCTCGCCGCGGACCAGCACATGTGCCGCCCCCAAGGGCAGCCGTTCTCGCGCGCCCACTTCAATACCTCGAGATGGCCGCCGTCTGCCGCGTTGTCACACGTCGTACTGTCCCAATCACATCCTTTCGAGCGCGCATACTTCAAAGTTTCCAAGTGCCCGCCCTTTGCCGCCCCCCGGCACGTCGATTCATCCCACCAAAAGTCGTTCTCCCGCAACCACTGGAGCATCTCCGTGTTTCCGAACTCCGCCGCCAACGCGCAGTAACGCCATTCATCACCGAAAAGGTGCGGGCATCCTTCTTCCAACAACCATTTCAGCATCTCAAAGTGACCCGCTTCCGCCGCGGCGAAAGCGACACTCTCATCCCAAGCTTTTTCCGCCGCCCACATCAGCATCTCGAAATGGCCGCGTTTCGCCAACGCCGCGGACGTTTGTGCGTCAAAAAAACACCCGTTCGCGTAGGCCCACCTCAGAATGTCGAAGTGCCCGCTCTCCGCAGCGCTCAGGCACGTGCTCCCGTCCCATGGGCACTTGTTCTTGCGCGCCCACTTCAGTACATCGAAGTGACCGCCTAATGCCGCCGCCGAGCACGTTCTTTCGTCCCACGGCACGCGTCGCGCGCGTAAACGTTTCAACTCGTCGAGCTGCCCGCTCCTCGCAGCTGCTTCGCAGAGGTACTCCACGCGGTCCAAAAGACCTCGTCGATGAAGATACCTGACCGTCGTCAAGTAACCGCGTTCGGCCGCCCAGCGGCCGCTTTCGCTCCGTGCTTTGAATGATAGACGCCCCGACGCGTCCACCGCGTCGCGCATGCCCTTGCTCACCGCGCGAAGCACCGCGAGGTCCGCGGGGTCGGGGAGGTTTTCTTCTCGGAGGACATGCGACACCAGGACATCGACGGGAAGCTCGGGACTGAACTCCTTCGAGTCGGGCTGGGTGGTGGCGGCTGCGGTATCATCTCGGGCGGCTCGCCGCCGCGATCGCGGTCGCCTCCTCGGCTGGACGCGCGTTTCGCCGTCAGTCATCTCCGATCTCACGCGCACGTGCGCGCGCGCCGTCGATTGTCGTCCCACGTCAGCACGCCGGGCACTTTTTGGGAAAGCGAGATCTCGCGAAATGATGCGCTCGTTCATCGGACTCTGGTCAAAAATCACTATCACTACCCACCCGCGCGCACTCCGGTCCTTCGCCGAAAACGCACGCGCCGTCCACGTACGTCGCCAGCACTCGCGGCAAATCGGTTCCCGAGGCGATACCGAGAGGGTCCTTGTCGAGCACGGCAAAGTCCGCCATCGCCCCGCGCCACAGCGTTCCGAGCAGCCCAGCCGTCCCGCTCGCGCGCGCGGACCCCGCCGTGTACGCCTCGAGCGCCCGGCGCGGAGTCAGCGCTTGCGCGTCGTCCCACGGGCGAGCGGCGTCGCTCGCGTTTTGTTCGTGCCTCGTGACAGCCGCGCGCATCGTGAAAAACGGGTTCGCGTCCGCGACGATCGGCCAGTCCGTGCCGAACGCCAGGGGGACGCCTCGCTCGACGAGCGACCGAAACGCGTACCCGCCGTCTCTCGCGCGCCGCGCGCCGAGTCGACCGGAAGCCGCGAACGCGTCCAGAAGCGCGTGCGACGGCTGCACCGACGCGAGCGCGCCCACGTCCGCGAGCCTCCCGGCTGAGCGTTCGACGGGCAAAGGCATGTGCTGCGCGTGTTCGACGCGGAACCGAACGGAGCCGCCGTCGTGGTTCGCCGCGACGGCGCCGTTGGCGGCCGCGGCGCGTTCCGCGGCGAAGACGGCGGCGGCGACGGCGGCGTCGCCTATGGCGTGCGTCGCAATCTGCAAGCCGGCGGCGTCCGCGGCGACGACGCGAGCTTCGTACTCGTCGACGTCGCAGACGGGTCCGCCTGTGTTTCCCGGATCGTCTTCGTACGGGTCCTGGAACCACGCGGTTCGAGCGCCCAACGAGCCGTCGAGGAACGCCTTACAGCCGGCGACGCGGAAGCGGGAAAGCGAACCGTCGCCGTCGCCGCGCGTATCGCCGTCCTCGAAAAATCCGCGCTTCGCGTGGTCGCGCACGCGCTCCCAGTCCGCGAGCGGCGCGTACGCGCTGACGCGCAGGGGAAGTCCACCGGAGTCGTCCAGCGATTGGAGAATGTCGAAATCGCGCCACACGCGCTCGGCGGCGCCTTTTCGGAAGCTCCCCGCCAACGCGTCGATATCGCCGAAGTCGCTCACCGAGGTGATACCCAGCGACAGCAAATACCGGAACGCGCGACGGTACGCGGCTATCCTTTGCTCGTCGCTCGGTTCGGGAATCGCAGCCGTGATCAAGCCGATGGCGTTCTCTCGTATCAGGCCGTTCGGTCGATTCGTTCCCGCGACGCGACCGATGGACCCGCCCGGCGGATCCGCGGCTGTTTCGTCGACGTTCGCCGCGGCGAGCGCCGAAAGGCTCGCGAGCCCGGCGTGCGCGTCCGCGCGGAGCACCCACACGGGTCTCTCCGGGAACTTCGTCTCGGCGAGCGCCTCGGCGATCCAGGAGGCGTCCGGAAACGAAGGCGGGTCCCAGCGGCTCTCGTCCCAGCCCCCGCCGAGAAGCCACGTCGAACCGTCACCGTCGTTCGAATCGAGGCTCTCCGCGGCGGCTTTTGTGGCCGCGACGAAGTCCGCCTTTCCCGCACACTTCGAGAGATCCAGCTGCGTCAGCCTGAATCCCCCGGAGACGAGGTGCAGATGCGCGTCTTGCATGCCCGGGATGACGTGTCGTCCCTCCAAGGAGATCACCGGCGCGTCCGCGCCGGCGGCGGCGACCACGGCGGCGCGCGAGCCGACGGCCATTACTCGGCCGGAGTCAGTCACCGCCATGGCCTCCGCGAACGGGATCGTGGCGTCGCCCGTCCATATCGTCGCGTTCGCGAACACGCGTGCGAGCGGGAACGCGAACGGGTCAGAGTATCCCGGGACGTGCGGGGACGGGAGACGCGCGTCCGTGTCGTCTCGCCGGCCGTACCCCAGAGGACAAGACGTTCCTCCGCTTTCGCCACCGCCCGAACGATGAGGACTCTGCCCCGCGGGGTAGAACAGCGCCAGGGACGCGGTGAGCGCGGCGAACGCGCCGAGGAGTTGACGCGAAGTCAACATCGCGAGGCGCGTTCAGCACGTCGACACTCTGCGCTGCCGGCGCCTGCTCTGGCGTGCGTGAGGTCTGGCGCATCGTTCGGGCGAAGGAAGCGACTTGGACGACACGGGGCGTTTTTCTGACGCGCGTTCCGAGAAGAATTTTCGTCTTCTCTCATCTCATCATCGGGCGCGGCACAACACAACGAGACGCGCGGGGCACGCGCGACGACGCGCGCGGTGCACGCGGCGTCCGCCTTGATGGTCGCCGAGGCGTCGCGCGGCGTCGAGACGCGCGCGCGCAAGCGAAAGCGGGATCTCGACGCTCAGGCGGGTGTCGCGATCCCGGGCTTGCCCTTCGATGTCGCCGTCTCGATCGTGGAAAAACACCTGCCCGACCCCGCGGACCTCGCGGTGCTTCGCGCGGTGAGCCGCGGGATGCGCGTCGCGGTGGACGCGACCGGACGGAAGGTGGAGGAGTTCGGTGAAAAGGATGCCGTCGAACGCGGATACGTGAGCACGCTCAAGTGTCTGCTCCGACGAGGTCGACTGTCTGACGAGCGTCTCCTATGCGCTGCTGCTGCGAGGGTCGGAGATCTCGAGGCGTTAAAGGCGCTTCGAGCGGCGAACGTCCCGTGGAACTATGAGACGTGCTCGTACGCGGCGAAGGGCGGCCACCTCGAGGTGCTGAAGTGGGCTCGCGAGAACGGATGCCCGTGGAACGAGAAGACGTGCGCGCACGCGGCGTATGGCGGTCACCTCGAGGTGCTGAAGTGGGCGCGCGAGAACGGCTGCCCGTGGGACGAGGAGACGTGCACGTGCGCGGCGGAGGGCGGCCACCTCGAGGTGCTGAAGTGGGCGCGCGTGAACAGATGTCCCTGGAACGAGGGGACGTGCGAGTGCGCGGCGAAGGGTGGCCACCTCGAGGTGCTGAAGTGGGCGCGCGAGAACGACTGCCCGTGGGACGAGCAGACGTGCGCGAAAGCGGCGAAGGGCGGCCACCTCGAGGTATTGAAGTGGCTGCGCGAGAACGACTGCCCGTGGGATGAGAGGACGTGCGCGTGCGCGGCGTTGGGCGGCCACCTCGACGTGCTGTTGTGGGCGCGCGAGAACGACTGCCCATGGGACGAGCAGACGTGCGCGTACGCGGCGAAGGGTGGCCACCTTGAGGTGCTGTTGTGGGCGCGCGCGAACGACTGCCCGTGGGACGATGAGACGTGCGCGAACGCGGCGGAGGGCGGCCACCTCGAGATTCTGAAGTGGGCGCGCGAGAACGGCTGCCCGTTGAACGTGCAGACGTGCGCGTACGCGGCGAAGGGTGGCCACCTCGAGGTGCTGAAGTGGGCGCGCGAGATCGGCTGCCCGTGGACCGCGGCGACGTGCGCGCGCGCGGCGAGCGGAGGCCACCTCGAGGTGCTGAAATGGGCGCGCGAGAACGGCTGCATGTGGAACGAGTACACGTGCTCGTGCGCGGCGGTGCACGGTCACCTCGAGACGCTGAAGTGGGCGCGCGCGAACGGCTGCCCGTGGGACGAGGGGACGTGCTATAACGCGATGTATTGGGGTCACCTCGAGCTGCTCAGGTGGGCGCGCGAGAACGGCGCGCCGTGGGAAGAGCTCACGTCCCGAGTCGCGGCTTCGAAGGGATACGTCGAACCCTGAGCCGCCGACGCGACAGACGCGAGAGCGAGAGCCATAACGCAAGACGATCGAGACGAGACGAGACGAACGATTTGATGAACACGTGAACGATGCGCACCGTTCCAGTCGTTCCTACAGCCGCGCTCTCTGCAGCGACGAGACGAATGAGAAGGGCGCGTCCCGCGCGTCGGTCGCCGCCGCGCGACGCAAGGGCGTCGGCGACGCGATTTTGTTCACGGCGTCGTGGCACTCGCACCGAGCGCTCGGACACGACCGACACTGCACGATTTTAGGGCACTCGCTCTGGACGGGGAGTGTTGGGGAGGATCGGAGTTTAGGGAGTCCTTCGCGATGCGGCGCGACGACGCATTATCTTGCCCCACCACATCTTACGTCGCGTCTCCGGCATCAGCGTCAGCATCAGCGTCAACGGCATCGCGAACACGAGCCACACCACGAGCGCATTCCATTTCGTGACCCCGTCGAACCGCTGTGTTGATCGCCCCACGTCTCGCGATGTAGTCTCCGGTCGCGGGAAGACGACGCCCGCGCGCGCCTCGCATCAGAGCGGCGGTGACGCGACGAGCGCCGCGACGCTTAGACGCGCGGAGCCCGGAGACGCGGCCAATT
>Ga0209666_1001785_pt1 | contig 16360 bp, 8 predicted proteins | sample SaaInlV_125m_DNA_FD_184679 | JGI IMG/M metagenome (GOLD analysis project Ga0209666, IMG submission 184679) | Marine microbial communities from expanding oxygen minimum zones in the Saanich Inlet - Saanich Inlet SI037_S3LV_10m_DNA (SPAdes)... | ecosystem: Environmental > Aquatic > Marine >...
CCGCGGCGCCTTGCAATGTGTAATTTTGAAGACTAAAAAGACATACGGCGTTTTTACGGCGAGACGGCACGCAGAGTAAGGACGCAGACAGACATTCACGATCAGTGTTGAGCTCGGCGTCGATGCAAAAAAAAGGCCCCCTCGATCCGCGCATCCAAATCGTCGCCGCTCTCGATCACGTCGGCTTCTTCGCGAAGTACGCGATGTAGTTGACGCCCATGTCGTCCGCGGTGAGGCGCCACTCTCCCCCGGTCGCGCCCGCGCCCGCGCCGGGCAGAGGCGGCGTGTACGCCATCCCCGCCGCCTCGCGCGTCTCGAGGCCGGCGCGCGCGGCGAGCGTCGCCAGCTCGTCCGGGGCGACGAACTTTGAAAACTCGTGCGTGCCCGGCGGGACCCAGTTCGCGATTCGCTCGGCGAACGCGATGGCGAGCGCCGCCGAGCGCGCCGTGCGGTTGAGCGTCGAGACGATCACCGCGCCCGTCTCGTCGGTAAGACCCGCCAGACACCGCACGAACGCGTCGGGGTCGGAGACGTGCTCGATGATCTCCAGCGCCACAACGGCGTCGAACGACGCGCGCTCCGCCAGGAGCGTCTCCGCGGCGGCGGCGCGGTAGGTGATTTTCTTCGCCAGCGCGGGATCAGCGGAGACGTGCGTCTTGGCGATCTCGACGTTGGCGGCGGCGGCGTCCACGCCCGTGACGTCGGCGCCCATGCGCGCGAGCGACTCGCTCAGGATGCCGCCGCCGCACCCCACGTCCAGCAGGCGCAGGCCCGCGAGGGGGCGCGCGGGGTCGGCGCCGACGTCCGCGTGCTTCTGTGAGCCGCGGAAGTGCCGCGTGAGGACGTCGCGCACGAACGCGCATCGCGTGGGGTTCATCGCGTGCAGGGGCGCGAAAGGGCCGCGCGTCTCGTCCCACCACAGCGCCGCGTCCGCGGCGAACTTGGCGGTCTCGCGCGGATCCACGGTGTTGGTCCCGGAGGCGGACGCCGCGAGCGCGCGCGTCGCGGCGAAACGAGACGGCGGCGACCGCCACGGCGCGTGCGCGCGGAGCGCAGCCGACGCCACGCGGCGGGGCGACATCCTGGAGAGCTCGCGCGCTCTCGGGAGTGCGGTCCGACGCCACGTCGACTGCCGCGAAATGGGCGTTCTTGGAAAACTCAGGTGCCGAGCCGAGTTTTTCGACGGCGTCTCGTGAAAAAGCTTCCCGGCGGGTCGCGGGAGGGCGGCGGGCCACGCGCCACATCTCCGCCGCGCCGAGGCGACCGCGATGGCGTGGGGTAAGACCGTGGGCGTGGCCTCCTGGGTGGAGCGGCTCAAGGCGAACGACGCGAGCCTGACCTCCGTGACGGTGTTTCGCGGTCGGCTGTTCGGGCCGGATGAGGCGGCGGCGGTGAGCGCCGCGCTGCGCACGAACACGCATCTCCTCGAGCTGTACGCGTCGGGACACGCCATGGACGCCGCGACCGCGGCGACGCTCGCCGAGGCGCTCGCGGAGAACACCACCCTGCAGTCTCTGTGCGTGGGGGACGACGCCTTCGGCGACGCCGGCCTCGCCGCGCTCGCGCCCGGCGTCGCGAAGAGCGCGTCGCTGCGGTCGCTCGACCTGGAAAACAAGGGCGTCGGGGACGCCGGCGCCGCCGCGCTCGGCGACGCGCTGGCCACCGCCCGCTCCGGAGGATGCCCCTCGTTGCGAGCCATCAACCTGGCGCGAAACCCTAAACTCGGACCGGAGGGCGTCGCCGCCGTCTGCGCCGGAGCGAAGAACGTCGCGAACCTCACGAAACTCATCCTGCGCGAGCTCGACGCGCGCGGCGTCGCCGCCGACGCCGTCGCCGAGCTCGTCGCGTCGGCGCGGCGCCTGGCGGTCCTGGACCTGTCCGGCGCGACGCTGGACGTCGCCGCGGGGGACATCGCGAAGATACGCGCGGGATTTAACAAACGTCTCGAGAAAAACCAAAACCAAAACGACAAGTTGTCGGCCGAAGACGCGGCGCCCCTCGCGCTCGAGCTGGACGGCGTGCGGCTCGGAGACGACGGCGCCGTCGCGCTCGCCGGCGAAGACATAATTGGCGAAGAAAAAGGCGAAGGCGCTCGTTCCTTTTTCCCGGCGCGCGTCTCGGTGCGCGGATGCGCCGTCGGCGCGGACGGCGCCCGCGCGCTCGCGCGAGCGTGCGGCGCCTCGACGGAGACACTCGTTCTGCGGGATAACGCGCTGGGAGACGCCGGCGCGCTCGCGGTGGCGGCGGCGCTTTCGTCGACCGAATCCTCGCGCCTGGCGTCGATAGACCTCGGGTGCGTCGGCGTCGGCGCCGCGGGCGCGGCGGCGGTGGCGCGCGCCGCGCGCGGCGTGCGCGACTTGTCTTTGTTCGGGAACGCGTCCATGGGCAACGAGGGGCTCATGGCGTTCGCCAGCGACGACCCCGAGACCTCACAGGCGCTGAGCGCTCTGCGGTCGCTGGACCTCGGCGGGTGCGGCGCGGACGAAGCCGGGCTGGTCGCGTTTGCCGACGCGCTCGCGAGCTCCGCGGCGCGTCTACCGATGCTCGAGACGCTCGTGGTCGGCGGCAACCCCGGGACGCAGGGCGACGCGTGGGAACCGGCGCTGGCGAGGCTGCGGGAGAGTAGACCTGGCCTGGACGTCGCGTGGAGAGCCGCGGACGCGGGGGAGAACCCGGAGACGCAGGAGATGCACGCGAACCTGCTCGCCGGAGCGGGAGGCGGAGCGTGAAACCAAACCGCGCGTTTTGCGCGCGTTTGTGACACGTTTTTTTTAAGGTGTGTCGTATCGATAATAAGGCTCAACTATCATAGTTCATAGTTCATCAAGCGCGCCGCGTCTAGTGTCTTTCGCTCATCTCATCTTCGCGTGTCCGCGCACTTGAAGTCCCAGCCGCACAGGTTAGACGCGCACTGCGCGCCTAACACGCACGTCTCTCCAACGCCTTTCCCCGCGCCGGGCACGGCTGCGCCGAACTGACACGCCCCCACTAAACACGCGCACTCGCCGTTGTTGGCGCGCCTCGCGGTCTTGGCCTCCGTCTCCGTCTTGGCCACCTCGCCGAGCGTCTGCGCGTCGTACGCGAGCTCGGGCACGTCCACGCGCACCGCGACCCCCATCGCGCGCGCGCCGAAGGACGCGTCGAGACGCACGTCCAAACTCCCGCCCTCCCACCACCGCCTAGCGTCCACGATGAACGACTCCTCGCTCTCCCAGGGCACGGTGACGTAAAAGTCCAGGCTCGCCGCCGCGCGCGCCTCCACCGTCGTCTCCGAGTTCACCGGTGCCTCCGCGACGGACCCTTCGCGGCCGCCGAGCCACACCCTCGGTTTGAACTGCGTCAGGGTCATCACCACGTCCGAGGGGTTCGTGATCACCACGCGCACGAAGAAGTTCACCCCCTTCATAAGCTCGCGGCACACATCCGAGTTCCACGTCGTGAACAACCCGCCGTCGCCGTCGTTCGCCGCGCACGCCGCAAACGCCTCCGCCCAGTCGCTCGCCGCGTATAACGCACAGACGTACGCGGAGGGCGCTGAGAGCGACAAATCCATGTTCCCAGGGCACTTCACGCCGTTTAAATCGTCAGCCAGCGGGAACAGGTCGTTCGAGCCCGCGTCGAACAGGTCGGAGAGCTTCGTGCCCACGGGAAGGCCGAACGGCGTCGGCGTCGTCTCGTCGGCGTTGGCGGGGTCGAACGCGTTGCGCTTCTCGTCGGCGATCATCACCGCCGCGGTGTCGTCCCCGATCATCGCCGTCTTCGACCCGAGCGACGCGGTCACGTACGCGCCGATCGCGGCGACCGCCTCGGCGGTGGACGCGCCCCGCGCGCCAGACGCGACGGCGTCCGGCCAGACCGACACCGCGGGTCCGCCGTACGGCCGAGGCGGCAACGAAAACTTCACCGGGTCGTCGCCAACCTCGCCGTGAGAGAAGGACAGCGCCTTGAGGTTGGCGTTCGCCCCGACGCTCGCGGTGCCGGTCCACCAGTGGTTCAGGGTGAACGTGTCGCCGTTCCACCAGGAGGACACCATGCCCGCCACCACTTTGGTGTGGAACTTGCAGTCGACGTCCAGCCTGTTCCCTCCGAGCGGATTGATCAGCGAGGGGGAGGTGACGGGCACGCACTCCGCGAGCACGTCCTCGTCGTCCGTGGCGAAGGTCATGGCGAAGTTGCTCAGCTCCACGGGGCTTCCCGTGGGGTTGTCGAACTGCACGATGAGCACCACCTCGAACATGCTCGCCTGCACGTCTCGCTGCTTGGAACACGCCGCGAGCTTGTCCGCGTCGAGGGGGTTCATCCACCCCGTGCGCTCGGAGTTGTCCACGATGACGCCCTCCTCCGAGACGAGCACGCCGCCCCCGCAGAAGTCCATCTCGCAGATGGACAAGCCGTGGATGGGCTTCTCCTTCGCGAACCGCGGGCCGAAGTTCACCACCCCCGCCGCGTTCAGGCCCACGCCCAGCGTCGCGAGCGACGCGAAGAACGCGAACGAGAAGAGCAGAAAACACGGGTTCTGCCGACGCACGGGCTGGTGGTACCACGCCAACTCCCCGTTGCCCTCGACGTCGACGTCCTCGCCATCCGCCAGACTCCCGTACGCGCCCCGGCCCGGCGAGCCTTTGCCGGACATCTTCGCGACCGCCACCGGTACCGCCGCGCCCGAGACTGCCGGGCGCGGCTCGCGCGGCACGATGAGAAAAATCGCGGAGGGGTGTTGAAAAACCAGAAATTTTTTGATTGAGCAATCAGTGTGCAATAAATGCACTCGCTAGCCCGTATCGATTTCAACTCGACGATTTCATGACGACGATTTCAACTCGATGCACGCGAAGTCTGGCGCGAGACTGGCGCGTCGCGCGAAGTACAACGCGACCAGTCCCGGGACCTGCGCCGCCGCCGCCGCCGCCACTTTCGCGGCACCCCGCATTTCGTGCGCGCGTGCCGTCTGCGCCAGCTTCGCGCGCGCCGCGCGTTTCGGGTCGTTCGAAACCGCCGCCGCGCCGCTCTCGCGAAACCCGCCGCCTCCCTCAACAAGCGTCTCGCCGTCCAGCGCGAGCGTCCCGCGAAAGGACACGCCGTCGTCGCCGGCGAGCGCGCGCCAGCACAGCGCGGCGGCGCCCTCGACCGCGGTCTCGCGCATCGCGTTCGCCGCGAGGAACACGGCGACGATCAGAGCCGCGCGCAGGAGCGACGCGTGCGCTGTGCCCTCCGCGAGGCACCCCGCCGCGAACGCCAGCGGCTCGAGCACCTCGCGTCTCGGCCCGCCGCATCGCGCGGAGGCGCACGCGCCGAGCGCCGCGCAGTCGAACAACGCGCCGTCGTCGAGGACGAACGCTTCGTCAGAGGCTGAGAAGAAACACCGGTCCAACTCAAGCGCGTCCATCTCGACGAGCGTCCGCACGGCCTTAACCCACGCCGAGTCCGGAGATGAATCGGGAGATGTCGCGTTCCCGTTTCGCGTATCGTCCAGATGCCCGGTCGCGTTCCAAACGTCGCCCTCCGCGAGCGTCGCGTCCGACAGCAGAGCGTCGGCGTCGACGCACCGCTCGACGCGTCTTATCGCCTCGCCCGCGCGGCGCGCGTCCGCGGCGGCGGCGGAGACGCGCGCCTTGGCGTTTGCCAGCCTCGCGGCGCTCGGCGGCGCGGAGGCGGCGCACGAGCTCACGCGCTCGCGCTCGACCTCGGCGTTCCCAGTCTCCACGACGCGCGACGCCGACGCGGCGGCGTAGTTGTGCGCCAGGGCGTGCGCGTTTTTGGTGGCGAACGTTCCGCCGCGGCCGGAGACGCACCCGCGACGGTACGCGTCATGGAACGGGAGGTACGCTTCGGCGACCAGCGCGGCGACCAGCGCCACCGCGGAGACGCGGACGACGGCTTGGCACGCCGGGTGGCCGATCGCGGCCGCGGCGCTCATCAACGCCGTCTTGCGCGCGGTTCCCCGCGAGGCGGCGGCGGCGGCGGCGGCGGCGTCCACGGTCAAATCCACCGGCGGGAGTCTTCCGCGCTTCGACCCCTCGAAGTGTCTCGCGACGTGCTGAAACGACCTCGCGAAGCGGTACGCCAGGTCGGCGCCGGCGAGGCCGTCGGCGGCCGCGGCGGCGGCCGCGACGGCGGCGCGCCAAGCGCCGACGTCGGGACCGGCGACGCCGAGCCATTCCGCCGCCGCCGACGCCGCCGAAGACGCGTTCGCGGCGGCGGCGTCCAGCCGTTCCGCCGACGCCGCCGCGAAGGACGCGACGGCGCCTGCGAGGTCCGCCTCGGAGACGTTCGACGCGACCTCTTCCTCGAGATCAGCGACCTCGCGCTCGAGCGTCTCGAGCTCCCCGGTGGCGTTCGCGCGCGAGGCGTTCAGCGCCTCGCGCTCGGCGTCCACGGCGTCAGCGGCGACGGCCACCGCGACGGAGAATTGGGACCACCGCGCGTCGGCGTCGCCGCGCGCCGACGCCGCGAACGCGCTCGCGCCGCGCACGCCTCCCGGGTCGTCTCCGGCGGATTCCCCCGGGTCATTCGTTTCCCGCGGCGGCGGGTCGTAATCCTCGAACACCGCGAGCGCGGGCGCTTCGAACGCAGCCGGCACGCGCGCCGCCGCGTTCGCCAGTCTGAGCCGCGCGGCGTCGGCGGCGGCGGCGACGGCGTCGGCGGCGGCGTCGGCGGCGTCGGCGGCGGCGGCGACGGCGCTCGAGACGTTGGGCACGATTAGCGGGCTCAGATCCGCGAGTCTCAGCGCGGGCGGCGCGGGAGCGTCGACGCTGGGCAACGACGTCGCGAGGTCCCCGAGCATCGACTTGACCACGGAGCCGATCCCCGCGAACGTGTCGAACCACGCCTTGGCCTCGGCGAGCTGCGCGGAGACTTCCGAGACGTACGCGCGCGTTGTCGCGACGTAGGTCCTCGCCGCCGCCTCGACTTGGTCCCTGGTATCCGCTAACGCCGAGCCCGCTTCCGAGGCAAGCGCGCGCAGTCTCGCGCCCGCGTCGGTGTCTAACGCGCCGAGACCCTCGCTCGCGGCGCGCACGAGCGCCACGAGCTCGGTGGTGACGTTGTGTTCGAGCGCCAAACGCGCAGACGCGAGAGCGGACGTCGCGTTCGCCGCGTAGTCTCGGTCGTACGCCGCGCGATCGGTCACCGCCTCGGCGGCGGCGTCGATCGCCGCCGCCGTCTCCGCGCGGTACGTCTCCGCGGCGACCCGGTACGTCGCGGAGACGTTCGCCAACGTATCCGCCATCGAAGAAGAAGAAGAAGAGTTACTGGCGTTCGTCCGGCGCTCCGCCGACGCCGAAACCGCGGCTCTTCCTCGGATCGCCGCGCGGTGGCGCGCCGAGCACGGCTCCCGCGTCGCTTCCGTCTCGACGTCGGCGTTCGTGGCGTTCGTTTCCGATGTCCTCCTCCAGAGCAGGTCCTCCGGCGCGCGCCTCGCGGCGACAACGCGCAGCGCGTCCTCGACGCGTGCGTCCAGAGCGACGCACGCCTCGGAGACGGCGGCGGCGAGCTCGGCGACGGCTTCGTTTCGCGCGGCGACGTCGTTCGCGCGTCGCGCTTCTTTCTCCGCGTCGAGCCGCACGTTCCGGACGCACGCGCGCGTCTGCCGCTCGGCGCACGCGGCGAGGTCGCGCTCGGCGCGCGCGGCGTGCGCGGCGAGGAGCGACGCGGCGTCCGCGACGACGGCGGCGTCCGTGGGCCGGCCGGCGGGGGGGAGGAAGAGGTCCACCAGCGCCTCGGAGGCGGAGAGCGACGAGCACCAAAGCAGGGAGACTGAAAACAGCGCGAGCGCGATGCGCGCGTCGCCGCGCGCGCGGGCCGCGCCCCCCCGCGCGGGGGGGGCGTCCACGAGACCCTCCCGCGCGCGGATCACTCGGGGCGTATGCGGAGACGCGACGCCATGGGGCTTGGCGCCGGCGCGGTCCAAGCCCCGCGGCGGGGTCGTCACCATTTGTGAAGCCCACCGAGGACACGAAGCGGCGCTTTTCTCGGGAAACGCTTGGTTTGGTTGTCCTTGGTCTGGTCTGGCGCTCTCCCAACTCAGCTCGATTTTGTCTGTTCGAGCGCCATTCCGCGTTTTTTCGACACTGCTTCTTCGTTGGTCTGGCGCTCTCCCAACTGAGCTCGATTTTTGAACAATGCTTTCTCGTCGGTCAGTCTGTGGCGCTCTCCCGTCTTGTGCTCGCAACGCGTGCCGACACTCAGTTTTTGTCAGCCTAGAGCGACGAGGGTTTTTTCAACGACCTAGATCGGCATTCCCTCGGCGGTGCCACCACATCGAAACGCGCGCTCCCGGGACGGCGCGCCCACTTCGAAGTCCCCTCGGACCCGTCCGAAGGCGAACCACTCGCGCGGCGTTCGTCCCCCGCGCGACGACCTGACCGCACGCCGCTCGTCGGCACTTCGCGGGAAGACCGATCCCGAAGAAAGGCGCGCGCGTGAGCCCCGCTCCGCACGGAACCCGTCGCGATGGCGCCCAAGCTGTCGCTCGCGGAGCAGAAGAAGAAGCTCAAGGAGAAGGAGCAGCGCGCGAAGGACAATGAGAAGCGGGAAAAGGAGAAGGAGCGCGGCGAGCGCAAGGCGCAGGAGCAGAAGGACAAGATGTTCGGGTTGAAGAACAAAGCTACTGGGAAAGCCGCGCAGGAGGCGTTGACGGATGCGGAGCGCGCGCTCAAGTCCATTCCCGGCGAGCAGCAGAAAGCCGAGGCGAAGGCTCGCGAGAACGCGAAGCGGAAAGAGGCTGAGCTCAAGGCGCAGAAGGAGTTCGAAGACGAGGTCCGGCGGTCCATCCGGCAGCCCAAGGTGCCGGAGGGGGTGGACCCGAAGACGGTGCTTTGCGAGTATTTCAAAATGAAGGTGTGCCTGGACGGCCCCGACTGCAAGTACTCGCACGATTTCGTGGGCAAGGCCGAGGTGTCGTCGCAGCTCAAGGACGTCGCCGCGAACACGGGCGCGGTCACCAAGAGCGGCGCCAAGAGCAAGGCGCAGCTGGACAAAGAAGCCGCCGACGCCGCGCGCGCCGAGGCGAAGGAGGCGAAACAAGCGGAAAAGCTCGCGGAGGAGATGCGCCGCGCCGCCATCGCGAACGACCCGTACTACGTCGAGGACGACGGCGTCGACCTGGACGAGCTCGTGTCGCTGGTCATCAGGCCGGAACCGGTGGAGGCGTAGGGGGGCGTCTCAGGCAGGAGGGGACCCCGAAAGAAAGAAGAGCGTTTTTTAGAAGGGGGTTGTAAACGCGACGGACGCGCGCCTCTTTTCGCTTTTTCGCACGCCAAGTCCTTCGCCGACTGACACTCACGAAGAGGGCCCCGTCGACCGACCAAAATCAAAATCGGAGCTCGGAACCCGAAATCGGAGTAGAAATCGGAGTAGAAATCGGACCTGAAGCTCGACTCTGGGCCAAATGCCCCAAAAACACACTGTGTTTTGGCCAAGAATCGGAGCTGAGGTCCGATTTCTACTCCGATTTTGGCCTGCTGAAACTCGTTAAATTTCCCATAACCTGCTGAAATCCCGCCGTTTTTTTCACGGGCGTCGAGTCGGGGCGCATTTCTGGGTTCACGACCCACCACCCACACACGCGGAAGATGCCAAAAAGCGTTCATTTATTCCTTTTCGCGTTGTTCGCCACGGAAAGCGCGTCGCGTGCCTCGCGCGCGCACTTCCTCGGGCCCCGGCGACGTCGCCCGAGACACCATGGAGTCCTTAGCGAGCTACGGATGGATCGTGATATGCTCGGGGTTCCTCGCGTTCTTCACCGCGTTCGGCATAGGTGCGTCTCCCCCTCCGCGGCGGCTGTCGGTCTCGCGCGCGCCACCCGAGAAGTACAAATTGCGAACCCGCCGACTTCGGTCTCGACGCGTCGCGTCCCCCGAACGCGTCCGAACGCCTCGTCCGCCCCGGCCTCTCTCGAAAGCCACGCCCCCCCCGGTTCCCTCGCTCACGCCCATCGTTCCTCCTCCCCCGTCCTCTCAGGCGCGAACGACGTGTCGAACGCGTTCGCCACGTCCGTCGGGTCGGGCGCGCTCACGCTCCGCGACGCGGTGGCCATCGCGGCGGTGTGCGAGTTCAGCGGCGCGGTGCTGATGGGCGGCGCGGTGACGGAGACCATCCGCAAGGGCATCGCGGACGTCACCGCGTACGAGCGGGAGCCGGAGGTGCTGATGTACGGCATGATGTGCGTGTTGCTCGCCGTGGGGCTGTGGCTCGTCGCCGCCACCAAGCTGGGCTTTCCCGTGTCCACCACGCACAGCACCGTGGGCGCCGTCGTGGGCATGTCCATGGTGGCCAGAGGCGCGTCCTCCGTGTACTGGGGGAGCGAGACCACGCGAACGTTCCCGTGGCTCACGGGGGTGGCGAAGATCACCCTCTCGTGGGTGTTCTCGCCCATCTTGAGCGCCGCCGCGGCGGCGGGCCTGTTCGTCGCGCTCCGCGCCCTCGTGCTGCGCCGCGCGGATCCGGCGCGCGCCGCGCTGACGGCGTTCCCGGTGATCGTGGGCCTCACCGCCGCTCTCAACGCGTTCTTGCTGCTGAGCAAGGGCACGGCGACGCGGGGCGGGACGGGCGAGTGGGCGAACGGGACGATGGCGGGCGTGTGCCTCGGCGTGGGCGCGGGTGCGCTCGTGGCGGCGGCGGCGCTCGTGCCGGCGCTGCGCCGCCGCGCGGCGGCGTTTGAGGAGACGGCCAAGGCAAAGTACGCGGCGCGCGCTCGGCGCGCCAGCGAGGGCGGCGCGGCGTCTTCCGCGCGCGCCTCGCTGGACGACACCGCGCGCGGCGACACCGAGAAGTGCGCGGACACCGTGCGCGTCTCCATAGACGGCGCGCGGAATGAGGGCTGGCCGCGTCGGGACTCGTTCACGTCGTTCCAGGGCGGGCTCGGGACGAGCAAGCCGTCGGCGAGCGACTCGGAGCGCTCGGACGCGCCTTCCTCCGCGGCGACGGAGGAGGAACGGCTGGCGGCGGCGGAGGAGGAGCGGCGCGAGTTCGGGTGCCACTACGGTCTGCGCGAGTGGGCGATGGCGCGCATGACCCCTTCGTACGAGCTGACCACGGAGAAGGTTGTGGCGGGCGACTCGCGCGCTGTGCGCGACGTGCACGCGCGCGCCGAGCGCTTCGACGCCAAGGCGGAGATGCTGCTGACGTACCTGCAGGTGTTCACCGCGTGCGTGGACTCGTTCGCGCACGGCGCGAACGACGTGGCGAACGCGTGCGGCCCGTTCGCCGCCATCTGGGGCATCTATTCGACCTCGGAGACGGGGCACGACATGCGCGTGCCGCTGTGGGTGCTGGTCATCGGCGGGTGCGGGCTCGTCATCGGCCTCGCGTCGCTCGGCGTGAACATCATCAAGCAGATCGGCATGCGCCTCTCCAAGATAACCCCCAGCCGGGGGCTGTGCATCGAGCTCGGCGCCGCGATCGTCGTGCTGGTGGGCACAAAGTTCGGCGTACCGCTCAGCACGACGCACTGCCAGGTGGGGGCCACCACCGGCGTGGCGCTGCTCGAGGGGAGCGGAGGCGTCAACTGGAAACTCCTAGCGCGCGTCGTCTTTGGGTGGGCCATCACCCTCGCCGTCGCCGCGCTCGCCGCCGCCGCGTTCACCGCGCAGGGCTTGTACGCGCCGCACATCGAGAGGCACGTCGCCGGGGACCTGTGACACGCGACGGTTCGTTCGATCGTCAGTCTTTCGCGCTTTTGTGTCGTGTTTTTAGAGCGGCCGATGTACGACAGTAGCCTTTTTGTAGAGTAGAGGATTCCAATCGTCGCGCGAGAGGCGCGCCCGGGCTTCCGTCCCGAAAAGAAAAACAACAGGCTCGACGCGAAAAACAAAAACGCGCGAATCTTTTCGTGCGCCACCGGTAACCACCATATCTCAAAGCGTTCAACTTGAACTGTGTGGCGCCAGTCTCGGAAATCGCGAAATGGCGTTGTCTTGTTGAACGCTTTTTTAGCCTGTAACGGCATCTCTTCAGGGGTACTGCGGCGCACTTCTCGCGCGCCACCGCTCGACATCCCGCTCGAGACCGGTGCGAACACGCGAGCGGGAGGCTTCGTGATGACCATCAACGTCCCCCTCATGGGCTCGCCCGTCGAGTCCTCGTACGGCGCGGCGCCCGGCGCCGCGCCCGGCGGCATCTCTCGCGCTCGCCGCTCGTGGACCACGCCCGCGGCGATCGCGGGCGCGGTGCTCCTCGGCGCCGCGGGCACGCTCGTCTCCGTGGACGGCACGGTGTTCGGCCCCTCGAGCCCCCTCGCGCGCCTCGGCGCCGCGAAGGAGATCAACCCCGAGGACTACGCCCCCCCCGCGCCGACGTACGAGGAGGCGATGCTTGTCGAGCCCGTTTTCACGGGAAACGTCGAGGATCTCGAGCCCCTCAAGTACGACCAGCCCGCGACGCCCGCGGTGAAGCAGTGGATCCGCGACCACTACGACGACGCCGAGGCCAGCGACATCATCGCCGCGCTCGAGGCGGACGACGCGAAGCGCGGCGAGTCCGCCAAGCGCGCCGTCGTCGACGACAAAGACGACGACGCGTCTCTCGGAGACCAGTCCGAGAAGGACCTCTACTCGACCACGTGCGCGTTGCCGAAGGCGCAGCCGATGCCGGCGGGGTGCTTGGTCCAGGAGATCCGGCCGATGGTCTCCTGCGAGTACGACGCCATCGCGCAGAGCAAGATCCCCAACGTCGCGACGTGCACGCTTCCCGACATCCCCCAGTTCGCCATCCCCAAGGCGAACGACGACGGGTTCAAGTGGTCCTGGACCGTCTCCGTGGACGTTCCCTACAAGTCGTGGGAGAACAACGCGTGCGACCAGGGCTACTCGTACCCGTGCCAGACGGGCACGGACAAGCATTGCGTCAAGATTTTGGGGAAGAAGCGTTGCACGTCGACGCCCCGCATGGGCACGTGCCACGGCAGCCGCAAGATCTCTTGCTTCGTCGACCGGGTCAAGAAGTTGGAGCACACCGAGACGCTGAAGAAGACGTACATGACCTGCCAGCGTCAGAGCTTCGCCGTGCCCGGCGCCGAGTGCGAACAGTGCCTTCCCGGCTTCGTCAAGCAGGACGGCGCTTGCGTCTCCCTCATCGACAAAGAGACGAACAAGCTCAAGAACAAGGCGATGGCCATCTGCAAGGCGATCCCGAGCGCGGTGGAGAAGGCGGGCGACGTCATCATGGAGACGCTGTTCCCGTCGGACGCGTCGGCGTTGGGCGACATGCTCGCCGACGTGTTCGCCGCCGCCACCGGTTCCGCCGCGTCTTCGGCGTCCTTGGGCGGTTCGCGACGGTTCGTCTCCGACAAGAAGATGAGCAGGCTCGGGCAGAAGGCGTTCCGCGCGCACGCGCGCCGCGTGAACGCCGGCCTGGTCGGCCCGGACACGACGCTCGATCTCTTCGATAACCCCGAGAACCACCACCTGCTTCGCGACGCGATACGCGCCGCGCTCGTCGGAGACGAGTCCTTCGTCTCGAAAGCATCTTTCCTCGGACGCGCGCCGGAGAAGGACAAAGCCAAGCTCGGTTCGCGCGACTGTTCCGTGCTCCCCGTCGAGATCCTCGACGCGGACGACTTCGAGGACCTCGAGGGCGTCCAGTTCGACATGCCGTGGCCCGCGAAGCTCGCGAACGCGCCCTACGCGCCCAACTCGTTCATGCTGAAGCTGCCGGTGATCACGTTCAAGACGTGCACGAGCCAGGCCCCGATGACGTTCCCCGACTCCATCGGCAAGGACATCATCCAGGCCATCTCTGACTTTTTCCGGCCGCTGATCGTGGGCGGGTTCGACGAGCTCAAGAAGATCGACTGCGGGGACATCCTGGAGGTGATCAACGAGGTGCGCGAGGAGATGCGTAAGGTGCTCGACGACGTCACCGACGAGCTCAAGAAGGTGAAGAAGTTCGCCGGGCGCAAGATGCTCGAGGAGACCGCCGACCCCGTGCGCCGCGCCGCCATCACCGCGCTCATGGACGAGGAGGACGACAACATGTACGAGATGCACGCGCGCATGTACGAAGAGATCATCTTCAGCCGCGCGATGGCGCTCCGGGCGCTCTTCGACGTGCCCACGCACTCGCAGTGGACGGACGACTACCTCGCCGAGCCCGCCAACTTCCGCGCGCAGACCGCGATTCTCGGCGGCGCCAGCTCCGCGTCGCACGCCGCGGCGCTGGGCGGCTCGTCCTTCGGCGACCGCCTCAAACAGCTCGGGCTCGACCTCAAGAAGGCGCTCGAAGGCATCAAGAACATCGGCATGGGCTGGACCATCGAGCAAGAAATCTCCGTCGGCATGGGCTTCTCCGCGCAGTCCGACGCGGCGGACCAGTTCATGAACGGTGAGATTTTCGATTCGCTCGGCGTCGCCGAGGATATCGCCGACGGCATGTCGAAAGAGAAGGAGATTCCCATCTTCGCGACGCTCGGCGCGTCCGTCGTCGTTGATACCGAAATGCTCATGCCCTTCTTCCTGCTCACGGACGGCAAGATCGACTTCGCGCTCGAGTCCGGCGTGAAGACGGCGATCTCGTTCGGCGTCAAGAACCTCCAGCCGTACTTCGAGTTCCAGCCCCCCACCCCCTTCTTCAAGAGCGACTCCGCCGTCTCCGCCGCGCTGCACTTCCAGCAAGGTCTGCAGTTCATCCTGAACGAGTTCTCCATCGGCATCTGCGCCGGCGGCACGTGCACCGGGCCCGTGCTGGGGTTCCAGCAGGACGTCTACTTCGGCGTCGACATGGTCGCCGTCGCCGCCGCATCCGACGCGGCAACCTGCTACCGCGGGCCCACCACCTTGTCCACCAACTTCGTGCAGTGGGACTACCCCGAGAGCACCAAGAAGGAGTGCGCGATCCAGGCCACCGGCGGGTCTTTCGCCATGGGCGCGTACGTGCAGGTGCCCGCGCCGCAGCTCTCGCTGGTGATGTCCAGCTGGTCAGGCAACATCGCCGCCGAGATCGCCAACTTCCACCTGCAGGACGCCGTCGGCACCGACGACATGCTCATGCAGGAGGTGTTCCACAACTGCCACTCCGCGGGCGAGGGGCCGCCCATGCAGGCGTGCCCGGCGACGTGCTACGGCATCGTCGACGGTGAGCTCGTTTTGGAGCAAGTCTGAGCGCGCGAAGACAAGTATGAGCGCGCGAAGACGAGTATGACATCAGAGCGGCCGATGTACAACAGTAGCCTTCTTGTAGTTACTACTAGCTAGCTAGAGTAGAGGATTCCAATCGTCGCGCGAGAGGCGCCCGGGCGTCCGTCCCGAAAAGAAAAACAACAGGCTCGACGCGAAAACAAAAGCGCGCGAATCTTTTCGTGTCGCGGCGGCACGCGTAAACGGAATAAGACGGCACATCGGAATAAGACGGCACACGCCGTCCGAGAATTTACGACACGGTCAACGGCCGCATCGAGAGGGACAGAGCGCGCGGCGGAGGCGTCGAAACGGAGCGCGGAGGGGTCCGGCGTTCGTTCAGCGGCAGCGGCGCGTCACCGGCGCGCGCGCGCGTCTCACGCGCGGCGCCTCGCGCACTCGAGGCCGAGGCGAGTTTCCAGATCTGGCTGGAGGTGTTTCTTTAGACACGCGCGACTGCCGGGATTCCGTCCTCGGCGAGCGGCATGGATCGCGGGGGGACCCCCAAGTGGGGCTTGAATCGCGAGCCCTCCGGGGAGTTCATGCCCACGCTGGACTTCGCTGGGGCGGACCGGCGGTCGTCCAGCGTGCGCGGCGGCGGCGAGACGCAGCACCGCCTTTCCGAGCGGCGAGGCGCGTTGATATCCTCTCTCGAGATCCCCTCGCCGATCGGCAGCGCGGGCGGGTCGGACGGGTTCCCCGAGCGCAGGTCGCCCGGCTCGCGGTCCCCCGCGGGGACGCGGTTCTCGCCGCACCACAGGGACGCCGGCGACGCGTCCGCCAAGTCTGGCGCGCGCCGCGCGCCCGCGGGCGGCTCGGGCCGGGGGAGCTCGGGCAAGAAGGGCAAGTGGCGCGCGCGCATCAAGTTGGGCGCGCGATTCGCCGTCGCGTTCCTGCTTCTGTATTACTTCGGGCGCACTTTGTACCAGCTGACGTTCTTCGCTAAGGCGGGCCTGAACAGGTACGTGTACCACCCTCTGTCCCACCACAGGCCCATCCCGTGCGGCGTGGACACGCCACCGACGGACCCGTTCCTCGCGCTGTTGGCGCGGCGCGCGGCGAGCCCGAAGGACGTCGACGACGGCGCGACGCTGAGGGGCCGCGCGTTGGCGGGGTCGTGGTCGTCTGCTCGCGGCGACGGTCTGCGCGAGGTGGCCGGCGGGGAAGACGCGTCGTCTGCTCGCGGCGCGGAGGCGCGGCGGAAGCGCGGGCGCAGGGCCGGCCCGGGGGGTGGAGACACGCGGAACGCC
>Ga0209666_1001788_pt1 | contig 16331 bp, 30 predicted proteins | sample SaaInlV_125m_DNA_FD_184679 | JGI IMG/M metagenome (GOLD analysis project Ga0209666, IMG submission 184679) | Marine microbial communities from expanding oxygen minimum zones in the Saanich Inlet - Saanich Inlet SI037_S3LV_10m_DNA (SPAdes)... | ecosystem: Environmental > Aquatic > Marine >...
CAAATAAATCCCCACATATTTTTATCCTAATCCATAAATAATAACAGAAGCATTTATAACCACTAAACATTACTCTATATTGGAGGCGAACCGCCTATGGCTAAGAAAGTAAATAGAAAGTGGATTGAAAATAAGAAATATATTAAGGAATGGAACGGGCATCAAGTGAACATGATGCGTGTTGCTAAAGATGTGTGCTTGAAGGTGAAATGGGATGAGATAGTGGATGAGGTGCAAAGCCTCAATAAGTTATCTCATAGCCCTGCCCGAATGAAGAGTTATGGATTTAACCCTTCACTTAATGCAACGCACCTATGGGAAAAGACAGAAAGGCTTGGAAAAAAAGGTAATTTGCATGGCTCAAGAGGAACTATCCGATTGACAGGCAATAGTCAAGGCGGGGGTGGTGGCCCTACATACGGAGTCACCGTAGGCATGGGTGGCGACTTAGTAAGAACGCTTGAAACCCTTATCCATGAGATTACTCATGTTATCCATTTGAGCGCATTCTATGAGCCTACAATCAAAGGAAAGCGAAGACCTCATGATTGGGTATTCAACGCTATTATGTTGAGGGCTATGAAGGACTATTTCGGATTGAATAAATCTCAATTGAGGCCAAGAGGTATGGGTTGGTCTATTGGGAATGGTTATGCACCTTCAAGACAAATTGAGCGTATTTTCGGTAAAAAGTGGGTATCTTTAGAGGACATCCCGAAGAGATTAACGAAACATTTCAACAAAGACATTCCTCAAGTCAAGGTCAAGAAGGTTTTGACTGATGAACAAAAGGATAAGAAAATTGCAGGTGGTTTCCGAAGGACATTAACTACTGTTGAAAAAAGTCTTGGTTGTTCCGAAGAAAGTCGCAGGGAATATGCGGAATCAATAGGGTATGAAACAGATGGTTGGTGTATTGATAGAGATTTGATTAGGAAAGTTAAAGATGAATTGTCATTGGACTCATTCACAGATGTTGAGAAGAAATATATTGGTTACATTATCAATACTCATATGTGTGATGATTACAATTATTTTAACATGGATTTGTCCGAGAATCAAATGGAGAATCGTTATGCTCGCATGGCGGAATTATGGCGATATTTGAATCGGTGATTCTCCACATACAGGTAAAGTCGGAGGGATATTGGGTGTTTTCCGGGTAGTTAGGTGTTTTGGAACTGCCGTTTTAATATACATTTTCGGCCAAAAACCCTCTCATATCTAAAGGTTGCCCTAATAACTGCCGTTTTCATATACATTCCGGGGTGTTTGACTGCCGTTTTGATATACATTGACTGCCGTTTTCATATACACCTACTGCCGTTTTCTTATACATAAGTGGGGACAAAAGCGGCAGTCGGCATAAAAGTAGGTCTAATCCGGGATGATTTTGAAAGAGTATCTATAACTTAGCATAGGAAATCCAAAAGTGGGGTCAAAGTCGGCACTACTGCCGTTTTCATATACATTTTAATGCTCAATTTAATGTGAAGATTGATATACTCCACCCGACAATGAAGTAATTATGACAGCATTAGAGGTATTGATTGAGCCTTACAAAGAATGGGTTATGAATGACGCATCCTTGCTGAATGATGTTGCTCAATTAGTTCATAAGAATGCTAATGATGAATACACTATTGATGAAATCAAGAACAATTTGACTGAAATTATTGAAAACAATATCCAAACGGAGGTTGCTGAAGTCGTTGTTGTTGAAGAGGTGGTTTCCAATACCCCTACAATTAATACAGGGCGTTTTGAGGGCTTGAGTAGGAATGAGCGTGAAAGAGTCATGACATTGTTAAGGATGATTGAAGGAATCATCAAGAATAATGCTCAAGGTATCACTAAGACAGGTATTTTGAAAGCCATGAGAAAGGACAATTCTCATTGGAGAAAAGAAGTAGGAAAATTATTGAACTACTTGCTCATTGATGAACTAATTCAATTGAATGGGCGTAATTATCATCCTATGAACATTATTGTAAAATCAAGAGAGCGAAAAATCCACCGTAACATTTATGAACTGCTTTCCCAAAATAGCATGACATTAACTGACATATACAAGGCGACAGGGACTAATGGCGGCAAAAGCAGGGAAATTGTTAAGTCGGCATTGAAGGATTTACAAAATGAAGGATATATTGTCCTTGAAAATAGACGGTGGAGATGGTCTTGAAAGTAGGCATCATAAGCACATATTGGAAACCTCATTTCGGAGGTGGTGAAAAGTATGTCTATAATATGGTTAAAGAATTGTCCTTGTATGAAGGTTTGGATATTAAAGGCATTACACCCACACCAATTAATGCTGAAAGAGATAATGGGGATGAAGAATTAGTAGTCCGTCTTGGAGAAGAAACCCAAATTAAAGACTTCATAGGCATGAGGAAATGGTTTGATAATCATGCCTTACCTTATATCATTGAAGAAAAATATGATATTATCATATTGAACAATTGTAGGGTTCGTTATCATTACAACATTGATTTTGTCAATTTGTTAAAAAGAAATGGAATTAAATGTGGTATAGTTCATCATGATTTAGGTTGGGGAATTGTTAATACAATTAATTCACATTATCATGAGGATTGGGAAGAAGCGGCACATAGCACCTTAGAATCAATTGAAGAATTAAGGGATGCTATGAATAAATCACCCTTAGTGACATATCAACATTTGATGATGAACTTGGATTCTCCTATTTACTTTCAACCCGATTTCATCATAGGTAATACTAAATGGTCTAATCGTTTTATTGACATTGATGAATCAACACCGAAATATGTTCTTCATCCAATTATTGAAAAACCGCCTAAAGAATATCCATTATTGGATAAGGTGAACATTACTATGCTAAATCCGTTATATCATAAAGGCCGTTCATACATGGTGGATTTAATCAATGATTATGACCATAAGTGGACTTATCGGGTTTTAATGGGTTCATACGGCAACGGACAAAATACAAAAGACTTCATGCGTATGATTAATGACTCATGGGCTATGAAAGAAGGCAGGGTTGAGATTGTTAATTATGTGGATAACATTTATTCAGCATTCGCTTCAACAGATTTATTCATATTTCCTTCAAGGTATGAAGGATATGGAATGGCGGCAATTGAGCCTATGTTGATTGGAACGCCTGTGATTGTTCAAGATTACCCTTCTATCATTGAAGCAGTAGGCGAAGGTGCATATTCAATAAAGTGGGGAAGTTCCTCAACAGAATGGACTGATGCTGTGGAAGAGATATTGTATGATTCCGAAGAATTTGAGCAAAAATCCCTTAAAAGAGGTGAGTTCATACTTACCCGACAAGAAGAAGAATTAGATGGTTTAATTGATTTCTTAGAAGAATTATTAAAAACAGGTGTTAATTGATGAAGAAAATAATTACTATGACTGCTTGGAGAAGGGCGCATTACTTCAAAGAAGTGATTGAGTCTATTGAAAATGCCGAAGGACATGAACAATATGAATTAATTGTTTCTATTGATGGAGGATATTCCGAACAACAAGAATTAATGAAAGAAGTCCTTGAACAATGTTCAATACCTTATGAATTGCACATTCATGAAGAAAACAAAGGTTGTGCATGGAATACAGGTTTTGTTGTTAGAAAAGGTTTCAATAATGCTGAAAGAATAATTCATCTTGAAGATGATACAATTTTACACCCCTTTGCATTGAAATGGTTTGAGTTCAACCTTGACAAATATGAGGACAACCCTTTGATTTGGTCTATCTCGGCTTGGAATCTCGGTAATGATACATTAGTAGGTGAATGGACTGAAATTGAATTAGTAGGAATTCGTCAAAAGTTCACTTGCGGCGCATGGGCTATGTGGAAGAGTCGTTATGACGAAATACAAACATGGTTTGGAATTATTCTAAAAGAAGAGTCAAGGGAACAATTTTATGAATTAGTTCATAATGATAAAAAGGAATTGGTTTCGGGCGATAACTTTTTAGACTATGTTAATTTCACCGACAATGGTTCATGGGGCTATCCTATGGATTATTTTTGGAGAGGCAATCGTTATGAAATAGCACCTCATGTTTCAATGAATCAAAACATTGGAAGGGAATATGGTTCATTTAATTCACCTGCACTTTATGATTTAAGACAAAATTCTAATTCATGGCGACCATTTGAAAGAGTCAGCGATTTTGACACGGATTTTGTTGATGATTTCTTGGAGGGGTTACAATGAAGTTCTCCGTAGGTTTATTGTCTTGGAAAAGAACGCTAAACATTAAACAGATTGTTGATGAATACTTGCTATATGATGATTTAATAGATGAAATCATTATTTGGAATAATAATCCCGAAGAGTTCATTGAGTTCAATGGAGAAGAGTATGATATTGTAAAAGTGATAAATGTAAAATCAAAAGAGGATTTTGGATTGATTACAAGGTTCAATATGGGTTCATTGTCAAAGAATCAAATGATTATGTTACATGACGATGATTTATTATTTACCGAAGAATCATTAATTACATTAAGAGATTCATGGATGAAAGAAACAGATTGTTTTCATACATTTTTCGGAAGAAGCCCTAAACCCGATGGAACATACTCTAAAAAGATTTCCGATGGTAAGGCTGAAATATGTGGGCGTTGTTATGTTATAGACCGAAAATTATGTGGCTTGATATTAAGCGAGTATTGGAAATTAAATCCTTATGAAAGAAAATTGGTTAATCGGCAAGGTGATGATATATTCGCCTCTTATGTATTGACTCATTATACAGGAAAACAACACACCACATTACCTGTCCCTTATGAAAAATTAGATGATTCATACGCATTATCATTTGGTGCATCTCGCCCTCAAAGACCTGTTCACACCCCTAATTTAGAAAAAGAAATGAAAGAATGGTTTGAATATAGGACTGAAATAATGAAATTTTGTAAAAAGAGGTATGAACATGGAGATGAATGAACAATTGTTCAAGTTCATGAACAAAATTGAAAATGAAGAGAATTTCGCACTATCTCGTTGGGGTGACGGAGAATATCGTTTGTTAAAAGGTAATTACCTAATCCGTAGTGATGCTGAACTATTGATTAGAAAGACTTGGACTTTTACACCCTCTCAAGAAAATCAAATACAAGCGGCTAAGAAAATTACAGATTGTTTGAGTTATGAGGCCGAAGATTTATATTGGGGAATCACTTGCCCCGAATGTAGCGTTTGTAATGTTTCGGGTTGGACTCATTACAATATGTATGAAAATAAAGACAATTTGACATTCGCAAGTATGTTTGTTAATGCAAACCATGAATTGTTTCAAGAGCGATTTCCCGAAGTAGTGAAAAATAAAATTATTTATTTTGTAGGCCATAAAGAAGCCGATATTACAAAATTACCTTTTGCGGTTGAAAGACATTTCAAAGTAGGGACTAATGCTTGGTTAAATGACTTAGATATTTTGGATGAAATTAGAGAAGTCTTTTTGGCTAATGAAAATGCAATTTTCTTATTTGCTTGCGGCCCTTTATCTAATTATCTAATTACTGAACTTTGGCGAGAAAAACAAAATAATACTTTATTAGATATTGGCTCGGCATTTGATTTAGAAATTTACGGGAATTGGACTCGTTCATTTCACATCAAAGAAGGCGGATATGGAAAGACTTGCGAATGGATGAGTAATAAGAACCTATAAATACTCGCTAAAACAAAGTAGGATTAGTGAGCAAATGATGTTTGTTGGAATTCAAGCGAATGAAGGACACCCTATTACGGAAGAAACGATTGTTGAATTCTTTTGTAAAGAAGGATATAGCGTTGATGATGATTTCATTTATCAAAAGGAAAATGAAGTGAGTAAGAAATTTGAATACTTTAATGCCGACGAAGCAAATTATACAATTTTCAAAGAAGTGGATGATTTAGATTTCTTTACAGATAATGTTATTCTTTTTTTGAACTCTCATCCTAATGGAACAATTACAGTCAAAGATGATGAAGATGAAGATGAATTCTTGTATATTGGGAACATTAAACAATTCTTGAAAATATGGCGGAATGATTTAGATGGAGAATGAAGAATACCGTAGTGTTGGTGGCCCTTGTGTTCGCAGGTGTGATGTGAATAAGAAAACATTGGTTTGTAATAACTGTGGATTATCATATAAATTAGTTCAAAAGGAATGATAGCATGAGTCTTGTTTGGTATATTTTATTATTTTTAATTATTTTTGGTTTAGGTTCGGGTGATTTGCATGACGATTACTGAAATTGAATGTGTTCGTTGTAAGACTAAATATCCGAAATTAGCAATCAACCCCCAAACAGGACTTTGCCCTCTTTGCGATAAAGAAGGCAGTAATCATCCATACATAGAAAGGCTTTGGTTTTGAATAACATTGATATACTCGTTGAGAACAGGTTTGAATTATGTCCGAGAAAAACACGCCTCCTACTATGTATGGGATTTCGTATGATGTTCGGAATACTTGCCCTAAATGTGGAGGCAAAGAACTCTATGAACTGACAGGTTCAAGAGAAGAAAACAAATTATGGTTCATGTGTATTACTAAAAGAGAAAAGGGTGATGAAAATTGCCCTCATTTTACAATCGCAATTGAATAGTTAATAAAGGGTGAGAAATATGGATGAATTGAAGATAAGGATTGAAACAGAAGAATACATTTATGAAGAATGGATTATTGAATGAGGTGAAAATTATGACAGAAGAATTATACAAAACAATTTTAGAAGCAACAAAAGAAAATGGATTTTACAAGATGAAGCAAAGTAACATTGAGTATTCAAATACATATCCCGAAACAGAATTCACATTGATTCGGAGAACTGCCCCTCAAGTAAAGGTAGGTTTTGCTACAATCATTATGCCTTCATTTTATGTTGATGAATACTTTGGTTCTGTTCCTTCAAGAATGGAGGCTATTTGCTACATTAACACAGGAACATTTGATTCTATGCAAAAGGAGTTCCGTGATTGGCTTGCTGATAGAAAAGAGTAATGCTTAAGTATGAGTATTCAATGCGAACAATACAGGCGGAATTAAAATGAGCGACCCATGCAAAGTATATGTAGCAGTAGTTATGACACCCGAACACTTTGACGAATATGACCCCGATGATGGTTCATTTGTTGATTTTTGTTATGACAAGTATGAAATTTTTACATATAAGAATTCTCTCCGTGAAGAACAGCGATTGCCCGAAACAATTTCTTTTGGTTATGAGAATCCTCAATCGGGAGGAATCGGTCAAAATGCTAACTTTCAAGAATATGGCTCGGATGGAGAAGCATTCATTGTTGGCTATGAATTGGCTTGGACTTGGCATGGCGTAATTATGCTAAATGAAGATGTGTTGAGAAAAGTGGAATATATGAAAAGACAAATGAAGATACATTTACCACTATTTGAATCTCAAATTATTGTAAGGGGGCAACAAGTATGAGCAATTATTATTTGGGCGACCCTTGCTATGTCATTCCCGATAGTGAATGGGATGATTTTTGTCAAATTATGAGGACTGATGGAGAAGAATTTCAATACAAAGGTGAAACCTGCGTAGTCATAGGCACAGGCGGAGATGGTGATTTTGACGGCCTCTCCGTTGATGCAGGGATTATTGGTTGCATTCCTGTTTCTCTATGCGACCCCGATTCTTTGAAGGCGTATGTCCCTTCGGATGCCCGATTGGTTAATCGTCAAGTGGATTTAGAATCGGATGATTGTTGGGTATATATTGACGGTGAACCAATTGGCGGTCAATACTGCGAATGTTCTTATTGCAGGGGTTCTTCAAATCTCGGTGCGGAATATGATTTTGAAGATTGTAGGGCTTGCGGAACATTAACACATTATCAATGTATTGTTGAGCATGATGGCTTAAATTATTGTTCCGATGATTGCATCCCGAAGAAAGAATGTGAAGGTTGTTTTTGCGAATTAGACTATGATGATAATGATGCTTGCATTGATTGTTTGCATCATGAAGGTTGCGGTTGCGAAAAAGACGATTATAGCGATAAGTCTTCAAATTGCGAAGATTGTCAAGCCAACATTGATGAAGAGGAATGAGAACCTATAAATACTCCAAAACAGAAGGAATTATTATGCGTAGGTTACTTTCAAAAATTACCTCGCCCATATTTGTTCCTCTCCGCAGGTTCGTTGTTTGGGGAGATAAGACCTTTGGAACTTGCGATATGAAATTAACTCTTGAGCCTCGTTGGGAAACCCCGATAGAAGTTATTACAGATGATGAAGAATCTCTTTCGGAATTACAGAAGAAGTTATCAAAAGACCAAGCAAACCTTGTAGGATTGGGTGAGGAAGAATGAAGAATGAATGGAATTGGATGGTTATATGTCAAAAACCTCTAAAACATAATCCTCAATTTGAGGGTCGTTATCATTGTAAGCATTGTGCAAGGGAATTAGGTGAGGAAGAATGACATGGGTATGTCAGCACCCCACTTGCGATAGGGTTTCTAAAGGATTTCCTAATGGGCGCACACTTTGTTGGGTGTGCAAACAATGTGAAGTTCGTTGGGAAAAGAAAAAGAAATTAAGAGAGGCGAAATCTAATGAATAAAATAAAAACATACATTTGTCCCCAATGTGATGATGAAGCCCGATTTAAGGGTCTTTGTAGGGATTGCACCGAATATGATTCCGAAGGAGGCATAGTTAATGCAGTCCGAAGAGAAGAGAAAGGCAAACATATTCATGATGAAAATTGCGGTCATAATCACGGGCATTATCACCCACCTACGGCTGAAATGTTTAGACAACGAAGAAAGCCAAAATTAACGAAAAAACAAATGGCGAAATATCATCAAATTTTGACAGATAATAATTTTACAGAAGGGACTGTTGATGAAGCAAGACAGATTTTACTAAATCATGAAGAAGAGGAATAATTATGGTTGATGGATTTTTATTAAAAGAATTGTATGATGATATGCTTGATGAATGTTACCCCGAAGTAAAAGTAGGTGGCTTGATGTATTCACATTCAATTGCTCTTTATCGTATTGACCCTATTTCATATCAAGTAGGGATGAATGACTATGAATCATCACTAAGGGTTGATTATCAATATGATGGTTCTTATGCAGAATTGTTTGGAGATGAGGAAGAATGAAGTGTCCTTCTTGTAAAGCGGATTTTATTTGGGGTGGCGACCACACCTTTGAAGCGCATGGATTAAGTGATGATGGCATTGTATGTAATTTTTCATGTGAAAATAGTGAATGCGAAGTTACGGCTCTCGTATTTATGCCTCATTAAGTGAAAGTATAAATAGGGTTTAGGACAAGTAATTAGTATGACCGATACTACAACGCTCAACACCAAGCCTACTACTGAATTAGAAACACTTCTTGCAGTTATTGAAGGGATTCTTCAAGAGCGAGAAGATTCAACCCTTACACCTGTAAATATCGGTGATTCTGTTTCTTTTGATTTGAGAAAGAATTGTTCTGTTAAAGGAGTAGTTCTTGGAAAGACTGAAAAGAGAGTCAAGGTTCAATGTGCTTCAATTGAAGGCGTTTATCAAATTGCTACAAAGAATGTCGTTGTTGAAACGGCGGCAATTATTGATTCAACAGAAGAAGAATGAATGCAAAAGGTTAAATAGCCGTAGCAACAATCTATGGTTATGAGCCGAGCAATCAACAGTAGGTCTTTGTCAGCACCCAATAATTTTATTTATGCTATGACTTATGACGACAGGACAAGATTTAGGGATTATCTTGACGAATATACGACCCTAAATCAAGGCACTATTGACGGAAAACCTCAAAGTTATTATTCTAAAATGCCGAGCGTAAAATTAACAATTCGCAGTATGTATAGTGGCATTAATGACCTTTGCGGAGAGGTTAATGGCAGTAATTTCTTGGAATGTAATAGTATTGAGGATTCCGTTAAGACTTTGAATCAAATATCAGCCGAATTAACACTTTTTGATATTCTCTCATCAACAAAAACAATTGAACCGAAATTGCGAGAATTCAATGAATATACCAAGAAATTGTTTGAAGATATAAACGATACTTCTTCAGTAACCCAACAAACCATATTTGACTACGCAACAAGTGTGCAAATCGCTAACCCTGCTTATGAAGCATTTACTGAATGGTGTGAGAAATTTGGTATGATGTTAAAGAGTATTGGGCTTGAAGATTACGACTACGATGTTCGCAATTTTTGGCGTGTTGATAGTGTTTTGAGTTCAACCCAATCATGGGAAGACTCTAAATACAATTTAATAGGTTTCTTTCGCAATTCCCTTATTAAAACGGATTATTACGGTAAGCCCATAGGACCTACAAAATTACACCCTATGATTAAGACTAATCCGCTACAAGCCATTTCTAATTATTTAATGTCGGCTCAACAGTCCTATTATGATGATAGATTTTCAACGGTTGCATCAGCATTACGACAGGTGGCTATGGCTAATGCAGTCCTTAGCAAAAATCCTCAAATAAAGACTATGGGAAGAACTGAATTGTCGGCATATAATCATAAAAGTTATTATTTCACAGGTGATATTTCTCAAATGACTAAGAAAAACACAGATTTTGTAAGTGTTGCTGACATCCCCGATTTCACGACGAATGATTTAAGTAAATTAGGTAAAGATTTAGATGTTTATGTATTTGGATTCAAATATGAAACCAAAGACAAGTTAGGAGTGACAAGAGAACAAATGGAAAAATTGAATATGAATAAGTTCTATGAAGGTATTACTGCTATTACAGCCCATTGGGAAGAAATAGTCAAGCACCTTTACAAGCAAAATGCTATTGATGAAATCGGTTTGTTGTATTCTAACCTTCTCTTCCCTCAAACATCAAATAATTATGTGTTCTATAAGGAATTGCTTGGGAAATTAAATCCTGTTCAAACGAATTATGGTTGGAATGAGGATTTGGGCGACGGTTACAAAGTAACTCTCTATATTCACCAAAACCAATTAGCAATTAATTTTGGAACTCCAATATCGGGTAATTACAAAGGTGATTTTTATAGTGAGATTAAGGAACACATCATATCATTAGGCGTTCCGCAGTATTTACAACAGCCTTTGCGTCAAATTTTGACTGATGCGAGAGAGGTAATAGATTCCAATTCGGATTTTGAATTGCGACAGGTGGCTTCAAAAATATATCACATTGAGAATTCCCGAAATGCGGGAAGGGCGAAGATTCAAGAGAAATTACAGCAATTGCATGACATTACATTCGTGTGAAGGTATAAATACATAGAAACCCTATGGTTTGTTATGGATATACACCTATTCCTAAAGGAATATCGTTCATTTCGTCAAAAGGTTGGCGAAGAGTTAGGACTTACAGATGAAGAATTAGTCTTAAAATTCTATTTGGCATTCAAAAGGCTTCAAAAGTTAAGTGAAAATCCGTTTAAGAGTTATTCACAGATTTTTGAGCAATTTTTGTATAAGAACAATCAAAATCCCGACTCCGATGATAATAATGACGACCCTTTCGGAAACGATAGCGGGACAAGTCCTTACTATCCATTTAGATAACCTTTTTATACCTGTTATGGAGTAGGATAAGTTATGCAAGAAATTGTTTGGTCTATTGAATGGGAAAAGAAGTTAGGAACAATTGAAAATGTTCACCCTACTAAGCGAAGTGATTTGATGATGCCTTATGCAAAGAGCGATTGTCAAAGGTGCGGTCATGAAATGCAAGATGGCGAAACCGTTCTCCTTACAATGACGATTCATCCCGACCATGTATTCAAAAATTTCAAAGACACCCACATACCTTCTAATTTTGTCCGTGTTGAATTGATGCACCCTATGTGTGTAGCCGAAAAGGGTCTTTACTTGGTTAAAAAGGACACCCAAAAGAAAGAGTATATTGCTAATGTTTGAGGTGTAATCATGCTTTATTTTTTGGATATTGAAACAAAGAATGTTGATATATCGGATTTGTCTTTTGACGACCCGAAAGGTTGGGAAATCTCTTGCATTTGCGTAGTGAGCGAAGATAATGAGATTTACACATTTAGTGATGCGAGGGATGAATTAATTGAGGATGCAATTTTCCGCAATAGAATTAACAACGAACCCGATTTTATTTGGAATAATCGCCCCTTGAGTCATTTCTTTCAATTCCTTGAACATTTACTATGGGATGAGGAACATTTAGTTATTACTAAAAACGGTGCGAAATTTGACATTCCGATTATTGAAGAATACTTAAATGTTTCTTTTGATGGAATCAATCATTATGATATTGAAAAGCATATCATGGATGAAAGCGGAGAGCGATATAGGCTTTCGGAATTGATTCATTATCACATAGGAAAAGAAGAAGGAAAGTTATTAGAAGCGAAGTATGCCCCTACACTTTGGAGTCAAGGATATTATGAAGTAGTAGTAGGTTATTGTATTGATGATTGCTACAAGACACTTCAAGTGTATAATGATGCAAGGATGAGAGGTTTTTATTCAGCCATTGACAAACATGGTGTGGAATTGAAGAAGGTGTTATTTTGAATTGCGCTAATTGCGGTTGGGGCGTTTCTTTAGTTAAACAATGGGAATCACACGGTTTTGCGTGTGCATTATACCGTTGTGGAGATTGCGAAAGTGATATTTCAGTTAAGACACCAATAGCAAAGATGCGCTCATGGTTTCCCGAAGGCGAAGCCCCTAATAAAGAAGAGGAATGATTATGGAAATTATTGAATGTGATGTTTGCGAATCAATTATTGCACCCGACACCATTTGCGGCTGTTTTCAAGAAGAGGAATAAATATGGATATAAACATTAAAGATGTATTCCGACCTATTTTTGGTTTCGTAGTTCTTCAACCAATGGTTCTCGTTTGGTTTATGTTATTTACAGATGATTGGTGGAATACTTATGTTAATGATTTGGGATGGAAATTTCAAATTGCTATGACTGTTTGGTTAATTCCTTGCTATGCTTTTTATGAAAGGTTTTTCGTTCATAAAGAAATTGAAATGAAATGGTGAAATAGATGAAGAAAATTAACTTTGTAGCCTCTTGCGAGGTTTGCGGAGAGGTTGCTATGTATTCCTCAAGAATCAGTCCCGATGGATTTATCCATTCAGTCAAGGATGGTGGTTTGATTAAGTATGAAAAACATTATTATTGTAATCCTTGTTTAGAAGAATTATCTAACGATTTGTTAAACCGTGTGAAAAAGAAGTGGTGAAGATGAAAGAAAGAGCCGACAGGAAAAGAAAAGAATACAAAGATTCGCAAAAGGCGAAGGATAAGGATAAAGACAATCATAATCCTTATGATGCTGAAATGTTACGGTTTCAAGGATTAATTCGTTGTCATGTGTGCGAAAATCCATATCCCTTCATGCACCCAAGATGCCCTAATTGCGACTCCCCGAATCATGAGCATTACCCTAACAAAGTGTGAAGGTATAAATACAGGTTGCTACTATCTAAAGGTATGAAGGTTGTTAATTTCCTCGCCACAGCAAGAATCGCTGAATATCTTGACTTACACCAATTCTCCGATGATACGGGCGTTGAATTTGAACCCGACAGATTCCCGGGAATGTCATACCGAATAGAAGACCCCAAAGTATGTGTTTTATTATTCCGTAGTGGAAGAAGTGTTGTCACAGGTGCAAAGACAGTTAAGGATATTGAATTAGCATTAGAGAAAGTTCATGCTGTTTTAGTAGCACACGGACATGAGGTTTTACAAGATTACGATTATGATATTGGTAATGTTGTAGTTACTCATAATGTAGGCAAAGAATTGAACCTTGCGAGCCTAACATTTACCTTAGATTTCACAAGAACTGAATGGGAACCCGAACAATTTCCCGGTTTAATTTACAGGGTCGGAAGAGGTCTTAATTCAGTAGCCCTTGTTTTCTCTTCGGGTAAGTGTGTGATAACAGGCAATCAAAGCCTTGATGAAGCAAAATTAGCCGCCGAATACCTTCAAGAAGACATAAATAATGCTTGAGGTGATTTTTTGAATACTATGCGCTCTCCTTATTTTGATATAGGAGATACTAAAGCATGGTTGGAAAAGGCTTCGGATTTTTCCGATGATTATTCTATTGGCCTTCAATCGGGACAAACCAATCAAAAAGGTAAATTTGATGATATAGTTAATTTGTTTTTCAATCGTTATCAAACAGTTCTCAAAATCTTGAGGACTCAAGCAGGTTTCAAGGCTTCGGGAACGCTGAAGCAAGTGCAAAAAGAGAAAAAACGCAACAAAACCTACAATTTAGTAGGAATTGTTATGGAAGCGAGAAGAACCAAAAGTGGAGGAAAAATGGTTACACTTGAGGACATGACTGATACAATGTCTGTTTTTGTTCGCAAAGACGACCCTGCTTGCGCTACAATTTTTAATGACGAAGTATTAGGAATATCGGGCAGGTTTGGTGATGATGGAAAGATGTTTTGGGTGGATAGAGTAGTCCGACCCGAAATTTTACCTAAAAATGAGAATAAACAAGGTATTGACCCCGTTTCAATTGCATTTGCATCCGACCTACACATGGGGAGTAAAGAGTTCCTTGAAGATGAATGGGACAGTATGATTCATTGGATGAATAGCAAAGACGAAACGGCGGAAAACATTAAATGGTTTGTTCTTAGTGGAGATGTAGTGGATGGAATCGGTATTTATCCCGGTCATGAGGAAAACCTTTCTATACAGAACTCTTTTGACCAATATGAATTTTGCGCTCGGAAATTGGATGAATTACCCGACCACATAACCCCTGTTTTACTTCCGGGTAATCATGATGCAGTCCGACCCGCCGAACCTCAACCAATGTTAGAGCCGGGAGTTCAGCAAAAGTTCAATTCAACAATTCATGTAGGCAACCCTGCGAGAATTAATTTATCGGGAATTGATGTATTGTCTTATCATGGAAAAGGTATTGACGACATAGTTCCGAGAGTGGAAAATGTAACTTATGAAAGACCTCAAGAAGCCATGAAATTAATGTTGGAGAAGCGACATCTCGCCCCGATGTGGGGTGAAAGAAACGCTTTGAGTCCCGAAGAAGAAGACCAAATGGTTATCAATACGCCGCCCGATTTATTCGTTACAGGGCATACTCACGCTCACGCTGTTGAATGGTATAAAGGAATCCCTCTTATAGTATCAAGCACATTTCAAGGAGAAACAGATTTCATGAATATGTTAGGATATAAGCCAAAGAAAGGTTATTTATCTATTTACAATGTTATGAATAAGCAAACAAGAATTAAATGTTTTGCTGATAATAGTTAAATAGGGGAAGCCCACCATTGAAGAACATGGGAAAGACTCGCCGCCACTTTGGGCGTGAAAATGGAGAAGATGCGAAATCTCACCGATGGTGGCGCAACAACGAAAACGATTGGTGTCGCAAGGACAATGACCGCATCAAGGTTGCTGAATTGGCTACTTCTGTGGTTCGCAACGAAAATGTTTCTATCAAGACCCGAAAAACGGCAATTCCTCGTTCAACGGAAGTCAAGAGTTATGGTTACCGAAACCACCCATTCATTATTAAGAACGGAAAATGGGGATGGTATGCTTCAAATCCAATTGACCCCGAAGGATGGTATGAACGACCAAGTTCCAACCTTTCTGTTGGAGGCGGTTGTGGTTGCGGTCATATCCATGAATGATAAAAGCATTTAAGTATGAATACCTATTCGGATTGTTTAACGGAGATGAAAAAATGGATGATTGCGAATTTTGCGGAACTGCTTATGCCGACGAACACTATTTAGACACCAAACACCGATTTACAGAAGCACATAAGACATTTGGAAGCATTTATGTCTGCGACACCTGCATTGGTGATGGATTGAAATTGCTTCAAGAACAAAGGGGATGAGAAAATGGCGAAAGTGAGATTGACAAGACTACAACAAAGAAGTTATGATGCAATAGCGAAGGGCTATGGCTACATTGAATGCGACCCAAGAGGTTATAAATCACATAAAGCCCGACAAATCAATGCTCTCATTAAGAAAGGACTTATTGAAGCATGGGATAGTGGCGGTATTACCTCAAAAATTGATACTCGTAAATTGAAATCCTATGTTGATGATTGGTGGGTGGGTTTTGCTTGTTTGAAAGGTGAAGAACATGATGACTGATGTAGCGGCACTAAAACAATTTGGTGGCGTTGCACTTCTTCGTTGCCGTGTCTGTAAATCGTTTCCGATACTCGTTTGCTCTAATCTCGGCACTAATTGGAAGAAATGTTTAGAATGTATAGTCAAAAATAACACACATAGGGATGGGAATACCTGTTGGTGAAAATGGATGA
>Ga0209666_1001791_pt1 | contig 16310 bp, 10 predicted proteins | sample SaaInlV_125m_DNA_FD_184679 | JGI IMG/M metagenome (GOLD analysis project Ga0209666, IMG submission 184679) | Marine microbial communities from expanding oxygen minimum zones in the Saanich Inlet - Saanich Inlet SI037_S3LV_10m_DNA (SPAdes)... | ecosystem: Environmental > Aquatic > Marine >...
GCGCGATCCCTCGCGCGCGCGACATCGCGCGCGTCGCGACGTGCCGCGCATCCGTCGTCGCCCGAACAACCGACCGCTCGAGCGCCCCCAACCCTGATTTTGTTGCGAAACGCGAACGCGAGCGAGCGAACGAACGTTCGATCGATCGGGCGAGAACACGAACGGCGCGGGAAACGGAATGCCGCGGTGGCGTCGACGGCGAAGCGCGACGCGAGCGACGACGCGCGACGCGAGCGAGACGACGGGTCGACAGCGCGCGAACGCGCGCGTGGAGAACGCGCGTGCGATGCGCGCGCGGACGACGCGCGTCGCGTCGACGCGCGCGAGAAGAGGACGGGAAGGAATTGCATCGTTTTGAGACGACGCGCGATATGGATGCGCGCGCGCGACGCGCGGACGGGGGAAACGGACGCGCGAGGGAGACGAGACGGGAGAAAAGTGTGACGACGATGCGATGGAGGACGAGCGGAGGGTTGTGGACGGCGGTGGTGTGGACGCTGGCGACGATTGCGCGAGGGAGGACGGCGACGGCGCAGTATCAGACGACGGCGACGACGCTGACGTTGGAGCACGTGTGGCCGGATACTGGAGCGGTGTACGCGTCGACGGTGGTGTCGTTGTATGGGAGTGGATACGCGAACGCGTTGCCGCCGATGGGGTGTCGGTTCGGGGAGATTGTCGCGAATAAGGACTCGGCCGCGAGCACGACTTCGAAAGTCGTGTGCGCGACGCCGACCAACGTCTTCGCGGGTTTCGTCGCCGTTGGGTTGGCGCAGGCGACGGGAAAGAGATACGTTCCCGGGTCAGATGATTTAGTCGTGGACAACGGGCAGCATTCTTTCGAATTCGTCGTGCCTTGGAAACTATCCAAAGTGAATCCAGAGTACGCGTACAAGAGCGGCGGCGAAGTTCTGCGACTTTCAGGGACACATTTTCGTCCAGGAATGCTGTGCACGTTCAAAGACTCTTCGCTGACATCCGAGTACAGATTCATTTCTTCTGCGTTAGCCATGTGTGAGACCCGTGCGTCGAGCGAAGCGGAAGGAACGGTGGATTTGAATCTCACTCCAACTCACGCCGTCGGAGGCGGCGGCGCGAGCGTCGAGTACCAAACCGCGCCCATCATAGATGGGCCTTTAGTGTCCACCACCGCAGTTGGTGGTGACGTAGTGATACAAGCATCAAGTAGTACTCCGCTGAGCGGCGCCATAGCATCGTTCACGGCGAGTCCGATTCGTATCGGATGCTGGTTTGACGGCATTTGGGTGGCGGCGACTCTGCGCAGCGAAAGAGAGTTGGTGTGCAAAGCGCCTTTGCAGTCATTCGGCACTCCATCGCTGAGTGTCGTGGATATGTATGCTCAAAGAATGTTTCCGACGAATGCAACTCAGACTGGTTGGTTCACCTCATTCACCGTGAGCAAAGACGAAGTTGTCGACGTCGTGTTGCCTTCGGTTGGCAACGCGATGCGAAATACGGTGGCCGATTCTTCGACTCTGGTCGACTTTTTCGGCCGCAACCTTATTGCTGGCTCGGGTTCGGTTGGTGCACGCATTTGCCAAGCCTTGAACCCGGTTACATCTCCCGTTTTAGTGACGAATCAGGTCCAAAGCAAATGTGATTTTCCGGCGACACCATCCGAGACAGCGGCGCTGTCCACGCTCAGATACGGCTTTCACGCTGTGAGTGCAGGAGCCGGTGCAAGTACCTCGGCGCAATTTCTGATTGTCTCGCCACCACAAATTACGTCGGTGGTACCGGGATTTCTTCGTGCGGGTACTGTCGCGACATTTTCGGGACAAAATCTCATGGACCCGTTTCGGCAAACATGGTGTGGGTACGACGGTATAGCTCTCGTCGCGCACGCGGTGTCGAGCGCGCTCATCCGATGCTCAGTCCCGTACCATCATCAGCTGCCTTCGGGTTCCTCTAGTTCTGCGCACGATCTAACCATAGACGTGCTTTCTGATTTATCGTCGCCGGGGGCCGGAGGAACCACCATGGGCTGGCTACCAGTAGCGAATGATTTAGAGAGCATCACGCCAAACGTCGGAGCGACGAGCGGTGGCACTCGAACGGTGCTGAAACTCACGGGTGGAACTATCCCAACTTCATCTTATTACACACCCACGTGCAGATTTGGCACGATAGTAACGTCGGCGATACACGTCCCTGGAGGTGGAGTTGCGTGTAGCTCTCCTGCATACGCCGCGCGTAACGTGACGGTGGGCATTGACGTCGAGTCGACGATAGAATTTCAGTACGTCGCACAGATTGGTGTGAGTGCCATAGTACCAGGAGCTCTTCCACAGAATGGGGGCTCGATATCTGTGTACTTGGATGCGGCACTTTCGTCTTCGTATTCAGCTGACTGCGTTTTCGTCACCAGCGGCGGGGATAAATTAAAGTCTTCTCTCGCCGATTCCTCGGGAACGCTCAAGTGCGCCTCGCCGCAGACTGGTATTGGCTTTGCAACGATGGCGATCGTCGTATCTGCGGCTAGCACGAACAACACTGCGTTTATAGACGAAGCAGCTGGGCAGTACTTCGACCTTGAAGTTCAAACCAGAACGCCTGGGGTGGAAGTTTTCCTCCCAACGGGCGCGAATTGGGTACAGGCGGAGGAAGTCATACACGCTGTGACGTCTGATGGATCTCTTCTCGGCGACAATTCGGGAGACGACGATTTCTGGTGTGTGTTCGGAAAAGCTGGAATATATGGAGGGTCAATATATTTGAGTGCGGCGAGTAGAGTATCGGGAACTATCCTGAAGTGCACCGTACCAGACCTCGATACGCTAATAGTTTCTGGGCAGAGTGGATTTGAGATTGTCATCGGTATTTGTTCTTCGACTGAAGTTTCGGCGAGCAGTTGCACCAGTTACGCGGGAACACGCGTGAGATATGAGAAAAAGCTGGGAGTTTCTTCAGTACTTCCAGTGAACGGTACGCAAGCAGGAGGCGATGTTGCAGTTCTCGTTGACTCTGCATCCGTGAAAGGTTTCGGCGCAAACGTGCCAAGCTGCAGATTTGGCACAATCTATCCCGTTGCGGGAACTTCGGTAACTGGAACGGGCGAGATAAATTGCGTGACACCGGCGCATGCTGCGGGTGTCGTTCCTGTGAGTGTTCCTCCGCTCGATTTGGGGTTGACGGCTTTGACATTTGAGTATATTTCCGTGTCCACTTCGCAATCGGTCTTGTCCACGACGTACGGCGCCGATCCGTACGTCGTTGCATACCTGATTGAACCGACACCAATGATCACAGAGGTCGTGCCTTGGGTTGGTTGGAGTGGAAGTGTTGTCACCTTGCTAGGCACAAACTTTCCAACTGGATCCGCCGTCAAGTGCAGATTCGGATCTGTCTCCGTCGATGCTCAGGTTGTTTCTACGGCTGTGATACAGTGCGGCGATACTTCGCCGATTACCTCTGACGACGTCGAAGAGCAGCGCGTCGCTGTCACGACGAGTTCGGGCGATTCAAATCCGAATGTGACGACGTTAGCACACTATGTCATTACTCAAGGAGATATCAGCGCCATTGATGCCGCTGACGGTTGGCAACAGGGTGGAAACGTAGTCGGCGTCACCGTTGCCAAGTGGGTCCCTGAAGGCTACACATCCTGTCGCTTTGGCACGATAACCGTTCAGAGTAGAGGCGGAGACGGCTTCGGTGCGATTGGCAAGGCGTCGGTATCGCAGTCATCGCAGTGGTGGTCAGATTCGACTGATGGCAAGAAAATAGAGTGCGTATCTCCAGCAGGAGCGCAAGGAAACGTAAATTTGGGAGTATCCATCCTCGGAAGCACTGCATCGTCTTTCATTGGTACTACGTTTACCTACATTTAGGACTAAAAGCTAGACTTGTAGAAAAGATCAATCAATATCTTGAGTAAAATTCGTTCGAGTCACCGAAAGGCGCACGTGCATACGTTGGCGACTCGTTGCAAGGCCGCGACGATTTGTACTGCGCTCGCACTCGCGCGTTTTCCCACTTAATGACGGCGTTGTCATTGTTCAGGATGTTGTATGCTTCGCTGATCAAGTTGAAGAGCTTACTGGAGACAACAACACGAGCTTTTGCAAGTGTTGCGGATGCACATCCACGTGATGCTTTGTCCGGATGATGATTCAGTGCGAGCTGCCTGTATTTCTTCTTTAACACGTCTTTCGACGGCTTTGGACCTACGCCGAGCAGTTTGCGCCAATTTACGGGCGTCTCGGCGTTCACTCGCCCAGTGATCGTCATCAAGTACGACTCAACTTTCACACGCTCATCCTCTGATAATCCCATGATGAGAAGTGCCTCGTAAGTTTGTTGGGCGTCGGAAACCATGTCGAGTTCAGTGTAGATTGCAGCAAGTCGTGCGTGCGCTTTGGCATACTTTGGTGCAAGTGCACACGCCGCACCTGCTGAAGCCAATGCATCGACATAGCGTTCCGTGGCTTGTTCGCATGCGCAAATGTTTGATAAAAACAGCGCTTGGAGCGTGTCTGAATTTTTACACAGACCCAACGCCTCGGTGTATAGTGAAATTGCCTTGTCGTAATTCGCGTCGCCAAACGCTTCTTTTCCTCGCTCTTTCAATTCATTTATTTGACACACCTGCTCTAGAATCTGAAGCAGTGATGCCGGATTTGGTATCTGCTTCAGTACTTCATCAGGCGTCAACACTTCTTCGAAGGTCACGCAATGAGAAGCATCGCGTCCAGCATACAGGTCAAGCGCGGGAATCAATGGTTTCAAACTATCTAAACAATCGGATACATTCGCCAACTCAAAGGCGATTCTCGCCCGTACGCACAGCCCGCGAACATCTTGAATTGGAGCGTCTTTGACGAGTATCGCGGCGGCGGCAATTTCTCCGATAAATCGCAAACCTTCAGCTCTGAAAGTTTTAATCATGGTCGAATGCGGCGCGAAGACTTTAGCTTCGTCGAGGACTCGCAAGACGCTGTGTGCGTCGACACTTTCGTCGCCGTTGTCTTCAATCTGCCACAGTTGCTCTGCGCTATCGTTGACGAGCTCTTGCGTGCGATCCACGTCATCTATCACTTGCTGCGCATCAACTTGTTGCTCCGCAGTGGATACGCCGTTACTAAGAATATCGGACGCCTCTTGACGCGCCTCGTTGAATTGACCAAGCTGTAACAAACATCTCGCCAGGCGAACTTGAGCTTTGAGGTGCGCTTTGTCGATCTTCAACGCCGCACAACAGTCTTCAGCGGCCTGAAGAGGGTTACCCAGCATCATCAAAGCCGCTGCTCTATTCGATAACAAGCCAACCTTGACCTTTGCAACGTCTGAAAGATACATCGAGTCCAAGGAATCCAACGCCGAAGAGTACAATCGCGCCGCGGTGTGGAAATCGTCGTCTCGAAACGCTTCGTTACCAGCCACTTTGTCTCGCTCAACGAAGGCGCGAACGAGTGTAGATTTTTGCGACAACGCGTCTTTCAAATCTGCTGAGTCTGCTGCCGGAGACAACGATATGAACTCTATGTAGCGCTCCGCTCGCTCTAACTCCTCAAGGTTCAAACAACATTTCGCAGCGCGCGAAAGCGCTCGAATGTGATTGGAGTCAACTTTCAGCACGAGCTCGCATTCTGAAAGCGATTCACGAACGTGACCGAGCGCAAATAGAGCCGTCGCGCGATTAATTCGTAACCAAAGATGAGATGGGTCGACCAACGTTATCCCGCTCACTTCGAGCTCTGCGATGGCGTGAGAATACAACTGTTCTGCCTCGCCGATGTCGCCGCGTTTGAACGCGGCGTCTGCGCGTTGGCGGCACTCGTCCGCACGCTTGATCGCAGCCGCCTGCATCGACGCCATTTGTAACGCTTTTGCTTCTTCTTCCCTTCGCTCGAGCTCTTCGTACACCAGCTCTTGCTGCTCTTCAAACTCTTTCTGGGCGTCTTCGAATTCAACTTTATACATTTCGTGAATCGCTCGCGCTTCCTCCAGCGCGCGTCTCGCCAACTCAACCTTCTCAAAGCTGTTCGCTAATTTCAGCTCTAAATCCACCTTCCGCAGCTCCGCTCGACGTAGCCGCACCTCCATGTCCGCGTCGACTCGCACGCGCGCGTACTCGCTCGTCCCGCTCGTCGCGTCGCTCGTCCGGTCAACGCCGTCGACGCCGCGCACGGCGACGGAGACCACCGCGCTCGCGCTCGCGTTCGCGCTCGCGCTCGCGCTCGCGCGCGGCGTCATCGCCCCGTCCTCTTCCTCGCTCGTCTCGCTCTCTTCGAGCGACGCGCGTCCTTCCCCCCCGCCTTCCGTCGCCGCCTCGTCCACGCGCCATCGCGACAGCTCGCGCTGCAGCGCGCGCAGCGATTCCCCGCGCGTCCTCGCCGCGTCCACGGCGTCGTCCGCGTCGTCCGCGCGCGCGGGCGTCATCGCGAACGATCGCGATCGCGATCGTTCGCGATGCGCGCGCGTCGCCGTGTGCGACGCGACGCCGCCGACGTCGAATCGGTCGAAATCGACATCCACGAAATCAAATCAAACCAAACCATTTGGTCTGTTGGTTTGGAAACCACTGCACCAAACCATCGAACCACCGCTCGACCGGATGCGCGCCGGCGGCGGTGTCGCGCGGCGAGCGCGCGCGACGGAGGGCAGTTCGAGACGCCGAAGCGCGCGAAACGCGCGAACGGGCGAAGCGAACGACGAACGAATCTTCGCGCGCGCGACCGACCCGACGACGACGCGCGACGAACGACGCCGACGAACGACCCCATGGCGCCGGGAAAACGAACCAAGACGAAGAGGAAGGACGACGGGAAATCGACCGAGGCGGTGCGGGACGACGACGAGTACGAACACGCGGCGTCGGACGACGATGAAGACGAAGATGAGGAGGATTTGGACGGGGACGATGGGGACGAGGACGTGTTAATGGTGCGATGGTGAACGACGCGAAGACGCGCGCGAAGGCGACGAAGGCGCGGCGCGTAAAGCTGACGACGACTGCGATTCTTGCATCGATAAACAGGTTGATTTTGATTTTTGTGACGTTCAAGAGGGTGATTTTCATGGTTTAAAGGCGCTTTTGAGTGGATATTGCGATGGGAACGAATACGCGTGCTCGGACTTGTGCGACTTGCTCATTAAACAAAAAGCCGTCGGCACCGTGGTGAAGACGGAGGCAGACTCGGAGAACGTGCTCGGCGTGACTTCGGTGGTGAGCTTGGCGCGACACAAGGATGAGAAGTGCGTGAAGGATATCAAAAAGTTTCTGCTGGGCAAGGTTCCGGGTAAGAGTAAGAAGGACTTTGAAAAGGTGCTCAACGACGCCGCGACGGGTTTGCTCATCAACGAACGCATCATCAACGTCCCACAAGATGCCGGAGAGCCACTCATCGACGGTGTGTTCGACGAAATACGTTGGGCGACAAAAGATGAAACCACTGAAGAGGCGCGGAAGTCGTACGAATTCAAACACTACATTTTAGTGAGTACTTTATTCGAGGAAGACGGCGAAGAAGAGGCCGAACCGGCGGCGGGCAAGAAGCGAAAAAAGGGACAACCGACCAGGCAAAAAATCTTCCCGCGACTGGAAGAGGAAATCTTGCTCGAGCACTCGACGAATTCTTTTTTTTGGCGGGGTAAGCAGAACGAAGAAAACGACATCGCTGATTTCCTTCCACACCGTTGCTGCATGGTCGTCGAGGCCAGGGTGATCGACGCTTTCCGCAAAGACGTGAAAGATTTGTTCCAAGACTTCAAATGAATGTGATGTATAATGACAAGTTCCTAGCATACGTATCGGCGTTGTTCTTCTATTTCGCTATCCCAATCCGAACGATTTCTTCGTTCTCTCCTCTACGCGCGCCCGCGCAGCTTCTCGGCGCTTCAACGCCTCCGCCTCCGCTTTGTCAACCTTCTTACTAATCGACGAAGCTGGACGCTTACGAGTCGCATCGGCGCCCAAACTAGCGGTGACATACCCACCTACTAGTTTAGCTTCAAAATTGCGACCCCCAGACGCTGCAATTGCCCTCGACGCCGCGGTTTGCGTCTTCGCCTTCGCCGCCTCAAAGTTTGGATGGTTTGCTCCAAAACCCAAATTAAACATACTCGTTGTCGTTGTTGGCTTCGTAGACGCTGCAGCTTTGCCCACCACTGTTGATGGTTTTGAACTCGTCGTCGTTTGATTGAACGCCTTCGCCGCCGCTATGGCTTGCTTCGCAGTCGGCATTTGCTGCCCGTGAGTTGCCGCCTGAGGAGTTGCCGCAGTCGACACAACTTTACCTGTCGCGTAAGGTCCAAGAGCGTACTGTTCCGTCGATTTGACCGGAGTAGTAGTTGTAGAGGGAGGTGGGGGCGCGCCTTCGGGCGCGGTTTTTGACCACACCTTCGTTCCGTTGTTGAAGTACATCTTCGTCTTTGGGTCGAAGTAACACGACGACTTTGCGTGCCAGTAATACTTCGATCTTTCATCAAACTTCCAAGCCCCCAGGACTTGCGTGGCGCGATATTCTGCTTCTTCGCGCGCATGAAGCTCGCGCTCAATTGCAGTCTCTAGCTCTCTCTTTGCGTTCGCCTCTTGCTCCCTTGCACGCGCTGCTGGGGTGAGCGAATTGGGCATCAACGCCGCCGCTTCTGATAGTCTACCAGCCGCTGCAAGATCCGCTGCGTACGCCTCCGCCGCCTTTGCCTCGATCTCTGCCATCTCTTTTTGCAATTTATCTGATTCCTTCTTCTCATTCGCTTCTTTGTGCCTGATATCCTTCAACTTTCTTTCGACGTTCTTCTTGTGCTTTTCGCTCCGTTCGTGCATGCGCTTGGCGTTCCCGTGCGGCTGTACGAAACATTTGCACAGCGCGCACCAATCCGAGCGAGACGATGAAAAGTATTCACTCGCCATGGCGACGAATCAATCTTCTTGAGCGCCCCAGCGGGCAGTGGAACCGTGCGGCGCGCGCACGACTGAGGTACTGTACAAATCGGACCACGGCTCGCCCCAGAGACGCACTCCCGGCGTGGGCGAGCGCACCCAGTGCAAAAACGCGAACTTTGATTCGTGGGGGTCGAACGATCCGTCGGATCGCTCAGGCGTTGAATTAAACCTCTTTACAGCCATATTTGCGCTCAGACGCGAGTGTTGAGTCGACGCGCGCGAGAAGTCGCCGTCATGGCGAGCGTCTCTGGAGCACTTCACCGCGTTCCAAAACCGTCTACGAGAAACCTGGCCCCCGGATCGCGCGAGGCGTCGAAGAACGTTGCGGGGCGTCAAAGCGTTGTCGCGAACATCTTCAAGAAGAATAAGGTACGCATTATCTCGATTTGTGATCATCACGGCGATTGGAAGCGTAACAACCTTGACAACAGGAACCTGACTGGGATGCGATGGAACGCCGACCGAGAACCGTTTCGGAAGAGATAGGCCGACGCCAATTTGCTAATCGACGGGCGAACAACGGGAAAGATAGGAAAGATCTGTACACAGACAATTGGGACGGGTAAGACAACTTTGGCAGCCAGCATTCACTTGCAGCCGCGGCGCTTGTTCAATTAAATAAAACTTGGTATTAAATCTTTTTGCAGGAGTGAATACAAGGGCAGTTCCTTCAATATTTTGAGCCTCGTCGCTGCGCTCTTCGTGCTCGTCCCGCTCGGGTTATTAATATTCGCGTACACATCGTACGGTACACTTTGGGGGTAATGAGACACTGGAGTAATTACTTGTGCGAACGGATATCAATTTTGTAATTAAATGAAAGCATGCGTGCGTAAATGGGACAGCACCGAAGCGTCCATCCACATAGATGTACTCTGCTCGAGACATTTGTCGTTCGTATTCGACGCTTTCCTCGCCGCGACGAATGATAACATTCTACGACGCGCTGCGACTAACACACATCGTAAGCGTGCCTGAGAGTGGAATTAAATTAAATTAAATTATTTATCGTAAGTTTCTCGCACACTTCGCGCGTGATATCGACGTATGATGTTTGTGCACCGATGATTACGTGACTCGACCGCGCGCGTGTCGAATTTCGCCCAAACTGTTCGACGAATGCTCTTTTTTGTGATTTGGGATTAAATAATTAAATCAGTAGATATTTCGCATCGTCTGACACGGACGTGTTCCTTAGCGTCAGTGCGTGCGATTCGCGCCAGAGTCTCTGAGTTCGTGCATGGTACTGTCTGTGTCAATCTTGACGTGCTCAGAGCGCGATTAACGCGCTTTTTGACGATGAAGTCTTGAGCTTTGTTCGAGTTTTGCGATATTCATTTAATTGTTTATGTGACGAACCATGAAACAAGACAGGCGTTGATTGAATCGTTTTCCAAATGTATGGTCGTCGTAAAATAAATAACTGATCAGTCACTCACTTCTGCGCTGCTATTTCTTAACGTGCGCGCGTGTATCGCTGTTTTTCAATGTTGCCCGGGTGAAATAAATAGACATTCGCTTTGCAGAGCGAGCGCCGCAACGCGAAATGTTGACGCCTCAGGAGCGCGCGATTCGATATGCGAAAGACTTCTGTATTTATTTCAAGTTGATTTGAGTGTTCTCGACCGATTTCGTCGGCCGTGTCGTTTTCGTTCCGACGTGCCCCTCGAGGCCAAGGCGAAAGAAAAACTATCACGAGAGGAAGATGAAGTGCTGATCGATCGGCGACTACAGATACAGCCTCGCGCGCGACAAAAGACGCGCGAGTTGAGTGGTGAACGCGCCCTACTGTTTGGCAAGCATGGTTGCTCGCGCCGTTGACTCTTGAACTTGCATTCCTGCACACACGTCGGCTATTCGAAGCGTGAATCGTACGTAGAAAAGATTTGGCGGGAAAAGATTTAGCGGGAATGAGTGCAGCGCTGCTCAGCGGCGTGATGTTTCCTCGACGTTGCGCTGGCGTGCGATTTGATCGTAGATGTGTCGCATCAGCGCGTACTCGCGTGGCGCTTCTTCCGCGTGCGTCCGCGCACGGCGACAAATCAAATTCACCCGACAGGCGCGCAAGGATCAAGCGCATCATCAACGTGCGGCGTCCTCGCAGACAACACGCGATAACCGATTTGGTCGAGATGGAGTCAATAGAGACGGCCGAAGATATCCTTGCGACTCGTCAACCCGCTGAATTTCAGAAAAAAGCCTCCGTTGGTAGACTTGAGGAGCTGGTCGCGTTTTACGAGCTGTACGGGCATTCGACGCCGCCCGCCGGAACATCCCTCTCCAACTGGGTTAAAAAGATGCGCACGATGAAACGCCGTGGTGAGCTTGGGCAGGACGTCATACTATCATTGAATGCGCTCGAAATGGACTGGGAACCGCTGCAGAAGCGGAGATTCGCTCGATTAGAAGAATTACAAGCGTTCAAGGCGAAGGAAGGCCACGTTCAAGTTCCAGTCGGCGGCTCGCTAGAGCGGTGGGTCAGACGCATGCGCACACTCAAACGCCAAGACAAATTGGCTGAAGACATTGTACAAGAATTAGATAAGTTGGGAGTGATTTGGGAGCCGAACGTTACCAAGAAGAATCATAGCGACGAAACGTTTGAGTCTCGCCTTGATGAACTCAAGGCGCTCGTCGCTTCAGATGGCAAGGTGAAGAGGACAAATCAGTATGAACCAGGAATGAAAACGTGGTTGTATCATCAGCAACGGTGCTTTCGAGAGGGAAAGCTAAGTAAAGATAAGATTCAGGCGCTGAGAGACGTGGGTGTGACGCTCAAGATGACGCAGCGCGTCTCTTGGGACGCGCGACTGATGGAACTCATCGAGTTCAAGCGAATTCACGGTCACTGCAACGTCCCTGCCACATGGCGACACAATAAAGAATTAGGTTCGTGGGTGGGCACGCAGCGAAAGTACAAGCGCACCGGCAAATTATCTGATGAGCGCATCTCGGCGCTCACGTCCGTCGGCTTTGAATGGGAGCCAAAAAAGGCGCTTTCGCGCGGTGTGCGAAGCAAGGTTTCTCCGTGGACTGTATCGAGCATGTCATCCCAGAGAAAGGGTCCAAACGTGCAGATCAACTGGATAGGCGGTGAGGATAAGAAACCACCGAGCAATGAAACGTTCACGTGGGGGCGCGCTTCGGTGAACTACGAAGAGAAGCAACAAATTGTGTTCAATGAAATCGAGAAGTGGTGGAAAGACGGTGCTTCCGAGAAGTTGAGCCCGCAAACTAGCATACGAGGGATGCGCTTAAATCATCGTTTGAAGATTGGCAAGAACGTCAACTTCAAGCCGGATATATTGTTGGAGATTGTCTCGGTGACGGATGAACAGACGAGCACGTGGGGCCTAATTGTCGAGGTCGACGAGTTCGGTCATCGAAGAGGTAGCAAGAGCTACGTTAACGAGGAGTCGAGAATGAGCGAACTTCAAAAGGCTTTGGACGTGCCCATCAAATTCGTGCGATTTAATCCAGATCCGACCGAGGAAGATGATCGTGAACTCGAAAACCGCATGGGAGGACTTCTTCAACACCTGAACGAAGCCGTCGCGCATCCGCCCATCCGTGATTTAGAAGTCTCTTATATCGCGTACGATTAGTGCGCATGTGTACTTAAGCAAGTTGTAAATGACGACAAGAAATTGTGTAATGTGTCGCGTAGATCGTCTTTTAAAGTATTACATGTGTCAGTGCTGATTTGCGATCTCGGCGACCGGTGGCAGCGTGTACAGCGAGCGTGTTTTGTTCGGAGTCCTCTCGGTAACTTAATCAAGGCAAGCGGCGGCGATAAAGAGCGACAAAATGCCAAACTCTGAGACAATGGTTGATGGAGAAGAGATCCCGGCGAAAGGAACGATGTCTACGCGTAGCCACCCCTGCACGGCGCCGCCGACGACGGAGCCGACGACGAGGGCGCCGAACGCCAAAGCCGCGGCGCGTCCCATGCTCACGCGCTTCTGGTTCATGAACCACACCGTGGCGCCGAGCGCGGCGGCTATTTCAAGCCCGGTCGGGTTCTCTACGCCTTCCGGCTGCGCGAAACCTTGCAACAACGTCACGAGCGCGAGAGCGCCAAAGAGTGCGCCCGCTCGAGTCGTCGTCTCTCGCGACGGCGCCGCGAACCGCGGTCCCGCGGGAAGAGACTTCCCAGCCTCGCGCGCCCACGGCGGTAACGACGCCTTGATCTTATCAACCGCCGGCACCACATCGGCGTATTTCACTTCGTTCTTCACGCTCTCTCCCTTCGTTCGTCGGTTGAAAGACTTCATGAGCAGCACGTCGTACGCCGCCTCGACTTCGCCTCGCTTGATTTCGTCTTCCGCGTATTTTTCGAGCATGTCCTTGTGCGCGCGCACGAGTTCATCGCTCGACGCGTCGGGTTGTAATCCGAGCACCGCGTTCGCGCGCTGCGCGTCCATCCCCACCGACGGGTTCGGGTTCTCGTTCGACGCTCGCACCGCGATCGTCGACGCGCGTCGCGCGCGATTGCCGCGATGGCGTTCGACGCGGTGCGCTTTGGTCGCGTCTCCGGCGTCGCGGCGGCACCGCGCGTGGCGATTGACGCGCGAGGACGACGACGACGACGACGTCGCCGCGCACGTCATCGCGCGCGACATCACGAGCATGGTCACGGCGCGAACGTCGCGCGTCGCGATGCGCCGCGCGCGCCATCGCGATCGCCCGATCCTCGGCGCGCGTCCGATTTCGCGCGATTTCGCCGGTCGCGACTCGCGCGCGCGTCGGTTGGAAAATATCGCCGGCGTATCGCCCGTCGAGAAGAAGAGACGCGACGGCGGACCGGCGGTCGGCGGTGCGGTCGGTCGGCGCCCCAGTCGACGACGACGACGACGACGACGACCGATGGCGCGCGCGCGGCGTGGGTGAGCCGAACGACGAGACGAGACGACGCGACGACGAGACGACCTCGGGGCGGACGAGGCGACTCGTGCGACCATGGCGTCGAGACCGGCGATGGAGAAGCTCATCAAGCGATGCTGCGACGCGAGCGCACCGAGCGTGGACGCGGTGGCGCTGAAAACGCTGAAGAGAACGGTGAGGAATAATGATGACGGTCTGCGGTGCGCGCACGAGATACTGATGAAGACGATGCAATCGTCCAGGGCGAGCGCGGCGACGCGAGCGCGAGCGGTGACGACGACGAGCGAACTCTTCGAGCGTTCGCGACTGTTTCGAGAGCTCACGCTCGATCGATTGGAGGTGCTGATGAAATACACGATAGGGACGGATGATGATATTCCACTTCCCGACGTTCCCAAGGGCGAGGGCGATCGATTGCGACAACACGCAATCGACGTTTTAGAGGCGTGGGAGGCAAAATTTAAGACGCAATACAAGCAGCTCACGTTGGCTCGCAAATTCGTCACCGAGCGCCTCGGTGATGACGCGCCGGAGGCGCGCGCGGAGCGCGCGCAGCGACTCACCGCTGAGAAAGAGCGCGAAGTGCAGTCGAAGCTTCAAAATCGATGGCTGGCGATAAAAACAGAGCTGCCCACGTTGCTGGATGAAATCGACGACGCACGAAACGCCGCTTGCGAGTGCTTTCGTTTGCTCTTCGGTGATCGATTCGTGACGGAATTCAACGACGAATCATCGTTTGCGTCTAAAGATCGAAGTGCCTCGACGAGTACAACGGTCAATGACACGATACAATCGATGCGGGAAGACGAATGCGAAGACGACTGGGAAGACGTCGTCGACGGCGCCGTCAAGGATTGGCGGTTCGCGCAAGGCACTGACGAGCATACCACCGCGTCTTCATCCGTGACGAGCATTGAGTTGAGAGAGACGAGTGAAAACGCACCAATCATAGAGCAACTCCGCGGTCTGTATCGCTCCACCAAGGCTCGGTATCTTCCGCGTCTCACAGAGACGCTTCAAATTTTGGGTCGAATTCAACCCGAGAACAAAGACGACGATGGAAACGTCGTGATCACTCAGACTGAGCGTTCGAGAGTGGTGAACGCCGTGAGCGAATTTAAGCAGACCTTTTCTGCGTTCGTGGAGCGATGCGAGGCGCTGAGATTGATTAAGCGTCGTCAAACCGGCGACGAGCCCGCAAACGCGAATGCGAAAGAGTCTTCGCCGACCGCCGCTGATCCGCCCCACGCGGTCGAAGAAGACGAGGATGACATAGAGTCACGTCGTGGAGCATCCAGTCGTGCCGTCGAGGCACTTCTTGAGCGCGCGGCGAAGCGTCGGAAACGCGGGTCGAATGATGCGCGTCGCGCCAAGGAAGAAGCCGCGAAACGAGACGTTGACCGCGACGGCGAGCGACGGTCTCAGAAGATGCTGGCGAGCGAAATCAAGGCGCACAACGACGAAGTGCTCGCTGAGGCGGGATTAGACTTTTTCGAACTCGAACGAAGGCGTCAAAACGCCGCGTCTGAGACTTTGGCGAGCGATTTGATGGAGGAAGAAATTGAACGCCACAACGAGTTGACGGCGCGAGGAGCGACGCCGCGACAACGCATCGAGCGCAGCTTGAAAGAACTCAAGAGAGGAGGTAGGAATAGATAGAAAGCAACCCTACGCAGACCATAGATAGACTAAACGTCAATAGTGCTACAACGACTAGCTAATCACTAATTTTCCTTTGCCTTGCCGAGCTTTTTCCTTCGTTGGGCGAACATGTACCGATAGAGCGTGTAAAACAGGAACGGGTACGCCACCAAGAGCGCGTTCAGGAACGTGACGTAATCGAACGCAAAGTTGTATGCATTTGGCATCGTTACCGCGTACATTTTAGTCTTCCGCGCGTGCGCTCGCGCGTCGTACATGAGTTTCATCTCCGCCGCCGCTCCGAGCGGGTACAGCGGCACGAACACCGTGTACCGCGACCACGTCAACCACTTGGGCGAACGTCCGATCAAACCGCCGACGTAGGACGGATATCGCACCACTTCCGTCAGCGCCCACGCGAACACCAGCGCCGTCGCCGCGACGCTCGCGTGTGACGTCTTCACCGCGTCCAGCGCGCACTTCAGGCAGTGCGTGCGTCCGCTCCACTGCGCGAGCGCCGCCGCCGCGGGCGTCGGCGTCAATCCCGCGACCGCGTGCGCGATTTCCGCGAACGAGGCGAGTTGAAACACCATCAGCGTCGATCGGCACGCGTCGTACGCCCCCGTGGCGTCGTCCAACGACGCCCGGGACGCCTTCGCGAGCACCGTCAACCACCCGCACGCCTGCGCGACGTTGTACAGCACGAGGTATCGCCGCGCGAGCGCGCCCATCGTCGTCGTCGAGGCGCGCGCGAGAGAGGGCGCGAGCGGCGACGCGAGCGGCGCGACGTCGGCGTCGAGTCGAGTCGCGCGCGCGCGTGTCGCGCGTCGCGCGCGGCGTCATCCCGGACGAGTCGCGTAAACCCCAACCCGGGACG
>Ga0209666_1001796_pt1 | contig 16274 bp, 12 predicted proteins | sample SaaInlV_125m_DNA_FD_184679 | JGI IMG/M metagenome (GOLD analysis project Ga0209666, IMG submission 184679) | Marine microbial communities from expanding oxygen minimum zones in the Saanich Inlet - Saanich Inlet SI037_S3LV_10m_DNA (SPAdes)... | ecosystem: Environmental > Aquatic > Marine >...
GCGAGAGTGTGCATCAGGTGCAGGCAGTGCTGGCACGGCACCGGCTCGTGCACGTAGCGGTGGTGCCGCAGTAAGTCCTGCGCGTGCTTGAAGCTTGCACCGCACGCGGAGCACTCGAGCGCTGGGTGCTCCTTGTGCATGTGCTGCACAAGCGCGGCGTCGGTGGCAAACGTCTCCTCGCAGCAAGCACATGCCTGCGCCACTGCCAGTTGAGCGCGCACGCGCTGCTGCACCGCCGCGGGATGCTTGGCGCGCACGTGCGAGGCGAGCGTCTGGGCGTCCTGAAACTTTCTGGTGCACTGTAGGCAGGCGTACTTCTTGGCTTTCGGCACCTGCGGCACTGCCTGTTGAGCGCGCACGCGCTGCTGCACTGCCGTCGCGGGATGCTTGACGCTCACGTGCTCCAGAACACCCTGGGCAGTTTGAAACCGTTTGAAACAGTGCGCGCACACGTGCGTGGCCATGCGGCCGTGCTCTGTGTTTGTGAATGCTACAAATGTGCCATTATACAGAGTCGTGTCAAACAGATTTTCCATTTCTGGAAATAGCGGAGGCCCGCAAGCACTAAGCACACACCCAGTATGACCGGCATGCTCGCGGGCCCCGACTGCGCCGCGGCCGTGCTCTTCGCCGCCTTCGCCGTGCTGCGCGCGCGCGCTGCCGGCACCGCGGCGGTGCACTCGAGCGCGGACGCGCCCGGCACGGGCGCTGCTGCGTGGCTGTTGCTCGCGCTCCTGTGCGTCGGCGTCAACGTCGCCGCGCTCGGCGCCGAGGCGCTCTGGCAGCGCACCGTCGAGCGCGCGTGGAACGCCGCGTGTGCGCGGCGGCGGTTCGAGCGGGTGGCTGCCGGTGCTGCCTGCACCGAGTAGCTACGCTGCGTAAGCATGCCCGCGTGGCTTTTGTTTCGTATTGACGAGTGGTTGTTTTAGCAGCACATAGTTCAACGTATGTATATTGCACCAAGAGTAAAGCTCTTGTATGCCATGTGACACCCAAGCACTACACGCCTCCTGTTTCTCACTGAATCGTTTACGACTGTACGGCTATATAAGCATATGCGCCATCACACACACCACACTGACCAGTGTCCCTCGCACACCAATGCCATCGACATACTCTAAGCACTTGAGTCTTACCGGTGGTTTGACGCCTCTTACTCCTAATGCCGAAGTTGAAATCGGAGCACTCGTTCGTGTGAAAAGAGGACGCAATGGTGCAGGACTCCAGGGCCGCGTGGTGAAGGCAGACCACGGCCGGATCGCGATTTCGCGTGAAGTCAATGGCCGTAAAGCTTTCTTTTACGCACCAGATACGTGGCTGCAGGTCGTTACAGATCCAAACGCCAAAGAGCCTAAAAAACTGAAAGTGGTGATGCTGGATAAAAATACCCCGATGCACCGACCGCGGGGGGGCTGGAACAACCCCTACAGAAGGGGTGCCGAAGTCATGGTGCTTCGAGATTTATTCTTTGAGGGTGAATATATCACCGGATGGGTTATAAAATCGTACAAGAAGCGCGTGATTATTTTCGACCGCGAGCACGGCGTTCGTTACTCGGCGCCGTACTATTGGTTCGGCTATCGCACGACAGAGTCTCGGTTTTTCTGCGAAGTATCTACGGCTTTGGACGCGTGGAATGATGCCAAGATGCAACACACCACGGCTGCTAGCGTTCGCCGTGGTCTGCGTGCTCGCACAAGGACGCACGAGCATAACCTACGGCCGCGTCGCGACGCCGCTGGCGGTCTCACGCACTAGCACAGAGACTGCATCCGTGCATACTAATTACGAGATTTCTTAACTTAGAATCACGGATACACAAAGTCACAGAGCATTTAGTACAGTGCTATTAAAACGTGCTATTACTTGTAGTTACGCGATACGCATTGTGTGTCTGCTGATGCCCTCAGCGCGTGCAGCATGCGACCCGTGTGACCAGAGCACGGGGCACCAGCGGCACCTGGCCTTGCGCGCGTGCAATAACAATGTGGCGTAGTCCGCTCCTGCCTCAACACGTGCAGCATGCGACCCGTGTGACCAGAGCACGGGGCACCAGCGGCACGTGTGTGCGCTTGTTCCCAGGCATGCAAAAACGTACACGCAAGCCGTGGCGTACGCATGGTACCAGCTTCATTGCGGGGCCAGAACCATACAGCGCCGGTCGAGCGCGCGTGCAGGAGTGCAAGTAGCCAGCACCCGTGTCCGCGCAGCGGTGACACTCTGCACAGACAGACCTGGCGTAAAGGTCCAGACATGCGGCAGAAGTACTCTGCTGGAGTTGCTGCGCCATGTCCATACACGAGCAAAATTAACTAAAATTTTGATAACCGCTCAAAATAGCATGCACTATTTCTGGAATTTTTCCATTGCTATGTATGCAGACTAGTTCCGAAATCTACTGCACACACACTGCACGCATGCTGGGACTTGCCATGTGGCTCGATGGTCCTTTTTCCCCGAGGGATCCGAACGGACATTTGCTGCACGAGTTTCGGGAGGGGGATTCGCTGCGGGTAAAAAGTCAGCGCAACGGCGAAGGCATTACGGGCACTGTCGTGCACGTGGACGGCCAGCGTGTGACTATTTACAGTCCCGAGAGCAACTGTAGTTTTCAAGCTAGGTTTGATTTTTTCGAGCCTGTGCAGGAAATCCACTCCACACACACTGCACGCATGCCGGCAGTTGTCATGTGGCTCGATGGTCCGTTTTCCCCGAGGGATCCGAATGGACTTGCGCGGCACGAGTTTCGGAAGGGGGATTCGCTGCGGGTAAAAAAACCGGGCAACGGCGGGGGCATTACGGGCACTGTCGTGCGCGTGGACGGCCAGCGTGTGACTATTTACAGTCCCGAAACGAAGTGTAGTGTTGAAGCTAGGTTTGATTTTTTCGAGCGCGTGCAGCCCCGCACAGTGTACCGCCGTGCTTGCAAGAAGTAGCTTGCGCAAGGCACTGTTTTCTGGCGCACTGGCTATGCCTACGCACAGTAAACTCATCTACGCAGCACCAGCGTGCGAAAGCCCACGCGCGCACGCCGGGCAGCGCGTGCGGCGCCTCCCACTGCGCGCTGGACACATACGTCGGGAGCTTGAGCACCACCGCGCGCCGCCTTGGCCCCGCCGCCAGCGCGCGCGATACACGCCACCAGGTCTGCGTTATTGGGCGGCGTACTGTTGTGAGACGGGAGCGAGAGGTGCACCTGTCTCTTGTTGTGGTACACCGGCCGGCCCCACTCGGGGTACAGGTAGAGCACTGCGCACGCGCGCAGCAGGTGCGCCAGGCGCCCAAAGAGGTCGGCAAACACGGCCTGCACGCAGTGTGTGTCCGCTGTCGGCACGTGCGCGCCCTTACCCGCGGGTGCTTGAAAATATACAGACACATAACCACATTACAACAAACTCTGCGTGATATTCAGGCGAGTCTGCAACGCTAGGTGAAAGAGGTCGAAGACGTATCGCATGCAGGCAGGCAGACCCTCTTTCTGTCTCGGAAGTTAACTAAATTTGGTTAACTGTGTTTATTTATATAAAAACACGTCAGCCTGAGCTTCAGCAAAGACTAGATGTGGCGAAACAGGCCGTTGGCGATGTCCTCGGCCGTGTAGGCGAGCTGTGCCTCAAAAAAGCCGTCATTGGGATACTCCCACCTCACCAGCACGACGTAAGTCATTTCGTCCTTCGAGTCGACACCCGCCTGGATGATTTTGCCACGGCGCCACACGGTGCCAGTGGGCATGTCAAAGCGAACCTCAATATCCTGTCCTTTGACAAACATAATGTCTGCAGCGTGTGAGCCAGGTGCTAGAGCAGCGTCGCCGTCAGCCGCCAGCGGTGTGACGTCCGACACCACGGCTTGCGTCTCTGCCCCGCCTGCCGACGACACTTGCACGGACTCCGGCGCCAGGTATTCGTCGATTTCAAAATAGCTCCTCTCAAATTCGGCGTCCATCGCGCGTGAGCTCTGCGGACAGTTGTTAGTGCCGTCAGGTACGCGTGCTTTGCTTACGCTTATATAACATCTGAGCACGTGACATCAGCGTGGCGCGCACAAGACTCGCACGCGCCGCCCGGGCTCACGCACGCACAAGCCGTGGTGTATGCGTGATGGCTGCTGAATTTGGCACCTAAAAATGCCCGCTGTCCTTGCGCTATTTTTTACTGATGCTATTTCGGGATAAAAAATCAATACCACCTCACGCTTTTTGCACGAGCACCAGCCTGCGAAAGCCCATGTGCCCGTGCAGCCACTCGTCGAACGCGCGCGCGCGCACGCCGGGCAGCGCGTGCAGCGCCTCGCACTGCACGCTGGACACGTTCGTCAGCAGCTTCAGCACCACCGCGCGCACGCCACCAGCTCTGGGTCATTCGGTGCCGTACTGTTGTGCGACCGCAGCGACAGGTGCACCTGCGCCTCGTTGTGGTACACCGGCCGGCCCCACTCGGGGTACAGGTAGAGCACTGCGCACGCGCGCAGCAGGTGCGCCAGGCGCCCAAAGAGGTCGGCAAACTCAGCCTGCACGCAGTGTGTGTCCGCCGTCGGCACGCGCGCGCCCTTGCGCACCGCCGCGACGTTGTGCTTGAGCATCAGTACGCGATCAGCGTTGGGTTCCAGCGCGTGGACGGTGCTGTGAGGGAAGCCGAGCATAAAGCTCACTGCGTCGCCGCCGACGCCCGCGGTCGCGTCAATGATGACGTGTGCTTCTTCTGTGCCGATGCCGCACGCCGGCAGCTGTGTGCGATTGCGCTCCTCCGCGATGTGGAGCGGCGTCAGTGAGTATGTGCCTTGCGCGTCGGTCTTGAAACGTGTGTCCCCGTCGGTGTACTGGGCGTTGAGGTGCTGGGCGTAGTCAGTCACGATTTGCGCGTACCCCCCGCGTGCTTTGTTTTTGAGCTGGAATGCGCGTTTTGGATGCGTTTTGCGTACACATTTTAAAACCAATCAAAGTTGTGTTGTCTTCAATTTTCACGTCGAAATTTGTTGGCGCTGTCTCCGTCCCCACACCGCTTGTCGCGGCACAGTGCTCATGCCCCGCTGGCGGGCACTTGCACGCTTGCACGCACGGGGCAGCACAGCTGGGTGCCAACGCGTAGTAGCACGTGCACGCCAAGTCGCGCGGCGGGGGGCAGGTGCACGGGTACGCGCATTCGCCTCCTGCCCGATGTTCTTTTTTACCAAGAATAGTAAAAATATCTGTGTCTGTTTTTGCCTCTCTTTCCGCGACACTCTGCTGCATTCCCACCTGCATCAAAATACATTGCTTCTCTTTTCTCAATTTACCAAGTTTGCTCATATCTGCATATTTTCCTTGCTCGTATTTTGGTAATATTTCTTGAATATCTGGTACCGTGAATCCCGTCTGTTGCGCCAGCCAATTAAACTCCACGTTTTGCAGCTTTTCGTCTGTATATTGCAGAAGATCATCAATTTTCATATGAGTGTTCTTCAGCAACGACGCATAATTTTCCGAAATTGGACCTTGATCTTCACGTGGGGTGATAGTCAAAAGTCTGTACTTTTCATCGCGCATATGATCAATTAGTCTTCCGGCTGTTAAATATGAATTTTCTTTCCAGTAATTACGCACAAGATCCTCTGGCATTCCGGTCATCTCGCTTACAAGCCTAAAAATTTGAAAATTTTTTCGAAAATTAGTTTCCTCATACGTTTCTTCCAGCCACTTTGCCTTTCTGTCCACGCCTCCGAGCCCCGCCGAGCCCCGCACGTGCGCGCACGCACCCGCGCACACGTCGACCCCCGCCGCCGCCGCGCACGCGGTGACCCCAAGGCCGGGGTAGCGCAGGATGCTGTCGAAGCTCGCGTCCGCGCGCAGCGCGGTGCCGGGCGGATGCACAGGCCCGCGCGGGGTGCGTCGTTTTCTGCGCGGCATGCCTGACTGGGTATAATGAGTGCTTTTATACCCTGTTGGCATGCGTCTGCGCCCCGTGTTGTGTGCATGCACACGGGTTGTGTTCGGTAACAAAGGCTGCACTCGCTCTTTTGGTATCTTTACAGCACCGAAGCATTGCTCGTGTTCAACACCCAGCATTCTGTGCTTTTTGCACGTGCACTAGATCGCGGTTGGCTTTTATTCAGATGCTGCATACGTTTATGCAGGTGGCACAGGCGATCAATCTTCCATCCATGGACAATCAGCTTCGGACCAAGGTTCTGGTTCTGTATCCCACGTCAGAGCATAATTTTTGTCAACGTCATCAAGCAGACGTTTGTCGTCAATTTCTTTCAGTCTGTACCTATCATCAGGCGCTCCATCAAGCAGCCAGCACACCATTATGTACCCCGTTCGAGGATGTCGGTTGCTAAAGAAAAACAACGGGTCGTCCTCAGCAGGCGAATACTCCGATTCCCTCGGCTTTGTCCGCCACTGTAGTTGATATCGGAAATCTGCGCGGTGGTACAAGCCAACAATACGCAGCGTTTGTTGCTGGGCGCGTTTCTGCAATTCGGCCGTTTTTACCCGTCCATCGTATACCTCAAGAATATTTTCAATTTCCAAATCACCTTTGCGAGCGTCAAGCGTGTCAACCCCCAGCGCGCACGCGAAACACCCCGCATTTTTCGCATATTCTTTGATTTCTGTGATCAGCTTCCGAGCATGACCTCGACCTTCCTCGGATGATGATGTTGCGAGGTTGTAAATCAAAGCCACTTGTATTGTGTCGTGAATAGGCCTACCAACGGTGCCAACCCAATGCCCGGTGATGATTTGGATTAGAGCACAAACGACCACTGTCCCCTGTTCATTTCTGCCCATCGCGATGACATCACCCGGCGTCGGCTCCAACCGTTGAGCTTGGGATCCAAACCTATCGAGCCAGACCCGTTTACACAGCTCATGAGCCTGCACAAAATTGTTGTATTTCTGCACCTCGTGCTCATCCTTGGGCGCTGCTTCGTGCATCATGGCATATCCGCCGCTAGCTTCTGCTCTCTGTGCATACTTGTCGTAAATGTCTTGCCTAAATGCAGGAACGAACTCCACTTGTATCGAGGATGCGGGTGCCGGAGCCTCGCCGCCGGGGCCGCCCGCCGCGCCGCGCCTGTCCCTGCTCGCATCTTGGTCCTGTTTCCGCGATGCGTGTGCCCGTATCCATGATGCGGGTGCCGGAGCCTCGCCGCCGGGGCCGCCCGCCGCGCCGCGCCTGTCCCTGCTCGCACCTCGGTCCTGTACCTGTAATCCGCGTGCCAGTACCTGCGATGCGCTTGTCGGAGCCCCGCCGCCCGGGCGGCCCGCCGCGCCGCGCTTATGCATGCATGCACTCCGGTCCTCAAGCGTCATCCGGCGCAGGCGATCGCCCAGCGCGCCCACGCCGCAGGCGCACAGAGCCGGCGGCGGCGGCGGTGGCCAGGTACATGCCGGGGTGCACGCCGGAAAGAAAGCGAGGCCGCCAGCGGGTGGCTTGGGTGCATAGAGCATCGTCTGGCTGTTGCTCGCCCACGCGACGCACGCGTCGGCGTCCGCCTCCCTGGAGGCTCGTGCGCGGGCCTGGTCCGGGCACGCGCCGCCCGCTACCCACGGCGGGCAGGCGGGCGGGTTTGGTGCACAACGCACTGCTTGACTGCTCCCCGCCCACGCGACGCACGCGTCGGCGTCCGCCTCCCTGCAGGCCCGTGCGCGGGCCTGGTCCGGGCACGCGCCGGCCGCTACCCACGGCGGGCAGGCGGGTGGGTTTGGTGCACAACGCACTGCTTGACTGCTGCCCGCCGACGCGACGCACGCGACGGCGTCCGCCTCCCTGCAGGCCCGTGCGCGGGCCTGGTCCGGGCACGCGCCGCCCGCTACCCACGGCGGGCAGGCGGGCGGGTACTGCGGACAAAGCACGGTGCGATCGCCGCCGGTGCATGCGACGCATGCGTCGGCATCCGCGCCCGCCGGCGACACACGTGCGCGCGTGCGCCGGGCATGCGGCCTGCGTTCGCGCAGCATGCCGCGGCGTGCGAAACGGATGCTTTTATACCACATCGCACACGCTGAGCTTCGGAGCATGTGCAACACACTGGCGTTTCCATTGCGTTTTATTCTTAAAAGTCTATAAGACGCGCGCACTTTCGACGTCACAAGCACAAGACTCTCCACGGTAAGGTGTCGCAATTACACGCCTAATTCCCGCCCCGTCCTGCGCTTCTTACTGGGTGCGGAAAAGGTGCCGTAGTTGCTGATTTTCACAGCGCCATTCGATTGACGTAATAAACAGGTTTATCAACACTATTCTTGTTCCTCCAAGCATCGATATATTCACTATTTTCCGTGTTATGACGCAAAAACACAAGTTGTGCTTCTCGAGTCAATTTTTTTTCACCATCAGTTAATTTCCGGAAGCATATATCAAAAACATCATCTTTAATATTCACAAAATCGTGTATCGTTGGGTGTAATCGATATTCCAGCATACAACCTATTATACGTCGATTGGTTTGTTGTATGCTTTCTGATGTCAATGTGCCGTCAGTATATGCGTATAACATGTTATATAGTGACTCATATAACTCACATGGCAAATCCGGTAACCTTGGAACCAATTGGGGATAAAAATTACAATACTCACAATTAGTGCATGGCTTGTGCAAGGAAGAATTAAGTGGGTACATTATGGCGCTGGGGCCGACCCACGCTTGTACTTGGGTCGCGTGTGGCTCAGACGCTGGAGCCGTCTGTGACTGGTGTGTGGCACATTCCTGCAGCATTGCCTCTTGCTTTTGTATACGATTTTCGATCCCATCGTTAGTCCACGGGTCAAGCGTATCTTTTGTAATTTCATGCAGTTTTTTATACTTTGTCAATCTTTTTTCCATGTCTTTTAACAGGGATTTGCTCTTTTGTGATATTTTGAAGGCTGTACAAGAAAGTTCAAATTCACGATCTGCGTCCAGTAAAAAGTTTATTGCCTCTTTCTTATAACCAGCATAAAAATTATCAAAGTGATTTCGCTCGACATCAGAGCCAGTATTTTTGACTTCTTTTTGTAGATTCACCAGCTTTCGTACAAAGTTTGTGGAAATTTTGAATTTAGGTGCAAGCATTTCTTCGTGATATTTTTTTAGCATCGTGGAGAATTCTAATGCGACCTGCCTTCCCTGTATGCCCAGAGCTTTTTCCATTGTCAGTTTTTGCTCCATTATTTCTTCATTCTCGAATGTTAAAAAAATAGTTATGTTCTGTTGCCACACATGTGTGTATTGTTCATATAGCTCTTGCATTCGTTCGTAATCTTGAGGTGCGCTCAATGATGTTCTTGTAAATTCGTCGTGAATGTTGTGTAAGAATTTTTGAACCTTGCTTACATACAGGTTCTTTAAGATAATACATTTCTGATGATCAGTGTCGTTAATTATTCCCAATATTTCATCCAAGTGCTTAAATTCCTCTACAATAGAATTTGCTTGTGCTATAGTATTGAAATCTACACATCTTACAGCCTGCTTCAATTTGTTAAAACTGTCAAGAAATAAAGATTTTTTTTTATTTTCTATGTCCAATTTGTGTTCTTGAACTCTGTTTTGCAAACGCGTCAATACTTGGTTTCCACGCCCGGCGTACGCCGCCGCGTGCACCGACGCCCCGCACGCGCAGCACGCGCACGCCTGCATCGCCTGCATCGCGCTCGCGCGGCTTATATACGCATACGCACGGGTAAAAATGCGTTTATTGAGAAACTTGTGGCAGGTACGCTTATGGAGCAGGGTGTGTGTTGCCGTCTATTTCCATTTTCTGTAGCGCAGGATGCTGTTGAAGCTTGCGTCCGCGCACAGCGCCGAGGGCTGCGCATGCACAGGCACGCGCGCCTTGCGTCTGCCTGAGTGCGGCATGCCTGCGCGCGCGTGCGCCGGCTGGTACGTGCGAGTAGACGCACTTTATTGTTTCAAAAATGTTAAATCTCTGACAAACGACCTCCGAGACGTTCTAATGCTGTCGTTCTTCTCACACATGAATCGAATAACGATTTTACGTCCTTATTCTGTATCTGCACATCACAACTGAACCTGCACAGGTCAAAAAGTTGCTGTTGCTTGGGATTCAGTTTAATGTACCATTTTGCAAACTTGATCAAAAAGTACCAGGATACAGTCTCTTTGTCTGTGTGTAAGTTTTTATTCGACACAGAAGTATCCTCACTTGGATATGCAATGTCGATTGTAACTTTGCCGCGTGACACCTCTATTAGAAGTTGAATACGTCCCCTGCCGCAATATACTTGGCCTGTTTTTTCATGCAACAGACAGACACGGTCGTCTCTGAATTCGATGCGGTAATCAAACTTTGAATGTCTGAAGCTGTTGTCACCCGGCTGCGCGGCGCATGCCCCCCCGTGGCATGTCGGTGCCGCGCACGTCAGGGGATGCCCGTCTGCACACCCCACCGGCGCCGCGTACGTCATCGCGTGCGCCGGGTCGTACGCCATGGCCGCGTACGGCATTGCATGCGGACCCGCAGACGCCACCGGCGCGGCGTAGGCCATCGGGTGGCAGCCCGCCGCCCCGTACGCCATGCTGTGCCCGTCTGCATACCCGACCGGCGCCGCGTACGCCATGCTGTGCCCGTCTGTATACCCCGCCGGCGCCGCGTAGGCACGAGCATACTGCATATCATTATGCAACCCCGATTGCAATGCACTGAAACTTTCTTGAGAATCTTGGTTCGCATATTCATCTTCATAATCAAACATTGCACGAGCAACGGTATGTAAACTTTGCTTTTGCTTTTTTGGAAAAACGCTGTAAAATTCTCGAATAAAAGGTATAGAGAACCCAAGTTCTTCTAAAGTATCTTCATGTGCCATTTTTTCTACTTCTATTGCTTGGCTCTTAACAATATTTTGGCTCAATTCGGATCGGGGTTCGGTTTGCCTTAAAGTTGATTTGTTTTGCGCATGTGATACATTTGTTGACGCATCTTCACCGCCGCTACGAGATGCCTGCTGCATCTCTCGTACTAAGCCATCAGCCCACTCTACCATGTACTTTCTTTCTTCCACATATTTGTCCTGAGGTATTTGCAAAAAACCATGATTTTCAGCATGAGAATGTTTCAATCTTAATTGATTTATATGCTCATCTCTTTCAACTACAAGAAAATCAACCATCGTTCGCAAATAATCTTCATAATTCGTTATCTGCTTCTTATTGAATATGTCAGTACCAATATTATATGCGACGGTTTTGTATTGATGGAAGAAATGAGTCTTATTCACAGGAAACTTAGAATACTGTGATGATTCAAGAGTTGGATAAGTATCAAGACCATCAAGACCATCTGAAGAAGAAGGCTTATTTTGCTTTTTGACATTGGTAATAGTTTGCCAGTCGCCAGACTGTTTTATTTCATTCCTTTGCCTTCCATCTGCATCTTTTCGCCGTTTCTGCCATATATTCATTATGCTCCTATCAGTGCACGATAGCATATTTACATTTTGCTCTTACTTATATACATTACTGTTGGTGTGGTGTTATAAAAAATAAATTCTTTACTTTGTATTTTTTTACATGAAATGTTTATCATATAGACGCAAAATGTCACATGCAATCGTCTATATATTATGATTCTTTAACATAGTGTCGAACATGCACCCGGCACCCGGGCTCCTCGCCGCCGTCGTGCTCGCCTGTCTCCGCGCGCGCGCACACGCGCTCGTGCCCCTCGCCACCAGCACCCTGCGCTGCGCCAACGCCTCAGCACCGCTCGTGCTCCACGACGCTTCCAGCGCCGCCCAACCGGCGCGGTGCGCGGACGCGCGCGGCATCTACGCGGCGCGCTCGAGCCTGCTGAGGACAACCTACGACAACCTGACGCGCCCGCACCTGCTGAGCCCGCTGCCGCCGGCGGGCAAGTGCGTCAACTCGCGCACCGCGTGCCCGTCCGAGCCACATGCGAATGCCTTCTTCACCGACCAGGAGTACATCTGCGTGTGCGCGGCGGGGTGGTTTCGGCCGGATGCGGGATCTACGTGCACGCGCGTGCCCACCGACGGCCGGCTCGTTTCCCCCGCGCACACGGACGCGCTCTTCGCGTGCACGCCCCCGAGCGTGGCGGCCGGGGACGCGTGCGAGGCGACGGGCGCCGCGGCCGAGAACGGCGCGTACATGGGCGCGTACCTGCTGCCGCCGGAGCCGGACGCGCGTACACAACCAGCGCAGCCGCCGCCACTGCACTTGTACGCGGCGCCGCCGTGCGCGCACGCGATGCGCTACAACTTTACGCTGCAGACCTGCGAGTGCGCGCCCGGGTACGTGCCGGCAGCCAGCACCGGCGACGCCTGCACGCTGTGCCCGCGCGACCACTACTGCCCCGGCGGCGCGCAGCAGCACGCGTGCGCGCGCACGCTGTACGCTGGCGCCCAGAGCGCGGGCGAGTGCGTGTGCGCGCCGGGCGCTTACCGCGCCGGCAACCAGCCAGGGGGCGCGTGCGTGCCGGCGCCCGAGAACGACACGAGCACGCTGGTGCCGGCGTGCACGCGGCCCGAGGACAGCGGGGTGACTTGCGATGTACAGATGCCAGACGCGTGCCCGAGCGACACGCGCTGCGCCGCGGGACAAGTGCAGCCGTGCCCGGACGGCACGTACTTTGACGCACTCGCGGGGGCGAGCCGCTGCGCGGCGTGCGAGCTCGGGTTCTGGTGCCGCGGGGGTGCGCGGCGTCCGTGCCCCGCAAACTCGAGCACCCGCCGCGTGGGCGCCGCCGGCGTGCAGCAGTGCCGGTGCGCGCGCAACTACACGCGCGTGGCCGGGCTCGGGCACGTGCACTGCCGGTATACCGGCGCCGGCAGCGGCGTGCAGCAACGTCTCGCGCCGCCGCTACCGCCGTCGGCAGACTTTGGCGCGCGCCTCGTGCACTGGCACGCAGAGCCTCCAAGCGCAATCACCGCCGCAGCGCTCGAGCACCTCGCGCTCGCGCCGGTCCGCGCCAACCACGTGCGCCTGCACGTGCACGCCGACGCGCGCTGGCGCACGCTCGCAGACCTGGGCCTTGGCGATGCCGCGCTCGCGAGCACCGGCAACTTTTCGGACCTGCAAGTGTCGCCCGACACGCCAGCCCCTGGACTGCTTTCCGTGGCGTTTCTGCGCACCGACGCGCGACTGCTGCAGATCTCGCTGTTGCGCGCCGAGGTCGACACGAGCGGGGCCAACCTCACGCTTGCGCGCGCGCACGCGCCGGCAATTCTGACAGCACTGGACCCGTACGCCAACGGGACACTGGTGCTCCCGTCCCCGGTGCGCGCCGCCCTCGCGCTTCTGCGCTGCCGTCGCGCGCCCGTGTTCGCCGAGCGCAACGTCACGCGCGAGCTCCCAGTCTTCGAGGTCGACAGCAATGGCACGCAAGGCAACATCACCAACGCCACGGTGCCGGTGTATGTGCTCGAGACGTTTGAGCTCGGGCGCCCGCGCGTGTGCACGCTCACGCTGTATGCGCTCGACTCGACGCTCGACTCGGCACCGCGGCCCGAGGTCGTGCTCGCCACGGACACGGACGCCGCGCACGTGCGCTGGCACGCCGACGGGCGCCGCCTCTGCGTCAACGCCACGCACTATGTCGACGCCGAATCCGCGCTGCTCGCGGCGTGGGCAGGGGCCGAGGCCTGCGCGCCGCTGCCTCCCAGCACGCCGGCGCCGGACGCGCGCGACGGGGCTGCTGCACCCGAGGCCTGCACCGCGCCGCTCGTGCGCGTCGGCGAGCTGTGCACCGCGTGCCCGGCGAACCACACGTGCGACGCAGCAGGGCGCGTCGCGCCGTGCCCGCCCAACGCGCTGACCGTGGCGCAGGACGCGACGCGCTGCGTGTGCGGCGGCGGCGCGTTCCTGCACAGCGCGGAGCGCGGGTGCGTGCCCGTGCCCGCGGGCGGCTACAGCGGCGCAAACGACGCGCGGGTGCACGCGTGCCCGCAGAACACGACGTCGGCGCGCGGCGCGGCGAGCAAAAACGAGTGCCAGTGCCTCCCAGGTTTCTATCGCGACGCCGAGACGCGCCAGTGCGCCGCCTGCGCGCACGGCACGTACCAGCCGGCGCTGAACCAAAGCACGTGCCTGCCCTGCCCCGGCGCGCCGGCGCAAGTGACCACCGCGCGGACGGCGAGCACGAGTGCCGCGGCCTGCGTGTGCGCGGCCGGCTTCTACGGCACGCCGGACGCGGGCTGTGCGCCATGCACGCAGCTCCCGGCCGGGGCTGCGTGTCCACTGGCCACTGCGCGGGTGCAGGACGCCGTGCAGTGCTCTTCGACGGCGCGGCCGGCGGCAAATGCCAACCGCACGCGCTGCGTGTGCGCGCCGGGCACCTACTTGTTCGGGGAGGTGTGCCACGCGTGCGGCTTTGGCTGGTTCTGCGACGAGACGCGGGGCATTGCGCGCAGGCAGTGCCCGCGCGGGACGCAGACGGCACGCGCCCTGGCGACGAGTGACGCCGAGTGCGAGTGCACGGCGCCCGGCACGACCGTGGCCTTGGCCGCGGGCGAGCGCCGGTGCGTGTGCGACGGCGGCGCGGGATACTATGACGTCGGTGGCCGCTGCGCGCGGTGCCCGCCGAACAGCTGCACGGCCCGCACCGGCTGCGACTGCCTGCGCGACTGCAAGCCCGGGTACCACACCGACGCGGCGGGCGTGTGCCGGCTGTGCGCGCCCGGGAGCTACTGCTCGGGGCTGCACGGGGAGCGCGCGCGCTTGTGCCCGCGCGGCACATACGGCGTGATCGAGGGCCAAAGCCGCTTGCGCGACTGCGTGCCGTGCGCGCCGGGCGTGGTGCTCGAGAAGGGCGAGGAGGCGCGGCCGCACCACCCCCCGCACCTCGCCTGCGCGGGCGAGCTCGTGGGCATCGAGGGCTCGGCGCTCGAGGCGCTCCCCGCGGCGCCGGCAGTGCTCTGGCAGGCGCAGGGGCGCGAGGCAACAAGCACCGCTGCGGCCGCCGCCGACAAGCTTGCGTTCGTGCTGCGGTCGCCCAACGTGACGCAGGCGTTTGCCTCGCGCAGTCACGCGGGGCAGCTGCGCGTCTCCGCGCGCGCGCACCCGGGCTTTGCCGCGAGCCTGTTTGCGGCGCTGCAGGGCGCGCCCGAGCCCCGGGCCGAGTGGGTGGCGCTGCACGGGCTCCTCGCCGCGCGGCACGACCGGCACGCGGCAGTCGCGCAGTTCCTGTTCTGCGCGCTGCTCTGGCACGAGCTGCAGTACGCGTGGGAACCCGGGGCCGCCCGCGTGCGCTGCGAGGCCGAGGCCGACGCCGGCGCTGCGCTCCCGGAAGAGGTGCGACGGGCGGCGCGCGAGGCCGTGCGCGCCGCGCTCAACATTGTGCTCGCGGAGGACCCGCGCGCGCGGCTAGAGGCCATTCCGGAGCTCTCGGTGCTGCGCGAGCTGCTGCAGGCGCAGCTGGGCGCGCAGAGCGCGGACCATGTGCACCTCTCCGTGGTCGCGGGGCGCGTCGTGGTCACGTGGTCGGACGCTGCCGCCAGCGCGCCCGCGCTGCTGCGCGCGGCGTCGTTTTGGCGCACGCTGGAGCCGATGCTGACCGTCACGGGCCTTGCGCTCGGCGGCGACGCCTGTGGCGTGCTGCCGCCGGACGAGCTCGCACACATCCCCGCCGCGGCGGGCCAGCTCGTGTGCAAGCGGTGCCGCCCCGGGCGCGAGTTCCGCGACGCGGCTACGGGCCTCTGCGCAGGCTGCACGCTCGCGAGGTCCGCGTGCCGCGAGGACGCGTACGCGTTTCGCCCGTGCAGCGCGACGGGTGACGCCGAGTGCGTGCAAGTGCAGGACGAGAGGCAGGCGGACACGTGCGGCACCGACGGCCGCCACACCCTCGACGAGGAGTGTGACTTTACAGACGCGGACAGCCCGCTGCAGTCGTGCTGCACGGGGGAGTGCAAACTGAAGCGAGGCTACTACGCGTTTCCAAACTGCAGCACCATCTGCGGCGACAACATTGTGGCGCAGGGAGTCGAGGAGTGCGACGAAATCAGCCGCGAGTGCGATTTGCGCACGTGTCAATACATACGGTTTCTGTAGAAAAAAATCTCTTGTTTCTCTCGCTCGTGTCGTGCATGCAAAACTTACCGACACTTGCAAAGAAACACGCGCAAGAACGTGCGGCAGCTCACACCCGCCCCGGGCCCCGCGCCAGCAGCGCCTGCACGCACTGCACAAAGCCCGCGACCTGCATGCAAAACACGTCCGGGCGCCGACACTTGCACGCAAAGAAACACGCGCAAGAACGTGCGGCAGCTCACACCCGCCCCGGGCCCCGCGCCAGCAGCGCCTGCACGCACTGCACAAAGCCCGCGACCTGCATG
>Ga0209666_1001799_pt1 | contig 16245 bp, 9 predicted proteins | sample SaaInlV_125m_DNA_FD_184679 | JGI IMG/M metagenome (GOLD analysis project Ga0209666, IMG submission 184679) | Marine microbial communities from expanding oxygen minimum zones in the Saanich Inlet - Saanich Inlet SI037_S3LV_10m_DNA (SPAdes)... | ecosystem: Environmental > Aquatic > Marine >...
ACCGACATGCCGGCACAACTCCACTCGTTGGCGTTCACGCGGTGCCGGTTCCGGGTGCACCTTCCCGCGGCCGTTGCGCGTCGATTCGGCGAGCGGCTCGTAAACTGGATTGGTGACCCGGGCTACGAGGCAGCCATGGACCACGTGCTCGGCATCCGGACGGCCAAGCAGGCCGGCCAGGCGATCGCCGTCATGGCCGGTTGGTTTGGGGAGAACACCGACGAAACCACCATGCGAATACACAGCCAAGAATACGCGGACCTAAGCATGAGATGGCAAGAGTACCAGCAGTGGCCCCCGTTCCAGCAACGCCCGATGCGGAGGCCCGCCGCGCCGTCGGATCCGCCCGCGCCCGCTCTCGCGCCCGCCGTCGCGCCCGCGCGACGGGAGGCCATGGCCGACGACGACGACGGAAACAATTGGGTGGAACCCCTTACCCGCGAGCGAAACGCGCGTCTGGACGAGGAGGCAGAGACCGCGCGTCTGCAGAGCGAGGACAGGCGCCTCGCGCAGCTGCGCAACCCTTACCGGACGTTTACGACCGAGCCGCAGGCACCCATGACCGGCCTCAACGGCCACTTCTTCATGGTGGGCCGGGCGAACGACAACCCGATGGGCGTGGAGATGGAAGCGCACGTGTTCCAATCCATGGGGTACTCGGGTGGTTTCTCCAACGCGCTGTCGGTCAGGACGTTCGATCAGAACCTCAACCCTAACCACAACCCTCCCAACGGCATGGCGGTCACCGGAGTCAGGTACGAGTTCAACGGGCTCTCCAACAGGCAGGGGGAAGAATTTCGGGAGTTGTACCGCAACGTGGCCGGCGAGAACGGCGAGAACGCTGGGGCCTTTTACGAGGGGTTCTTTGGCCTGCCCACCAGACCCAAGGAGGGCGAGAACGGCGCGCCCAAGTGGGGGGAGAACCCGGACGGGATTCCGCCCACTCTGCACATCTCGCCCAGCGAGTACGACGATTGGGTGGAAAATTCCACGAACGCGGCGGCGTTTCGGTAGGCGAGGGATCCACCGCGAGCGCCACCGCTGCCGCCGCTGGGAGAGAAGCGCGAGCAGCTGGACGAATGTTAGCCGCGCGTTTGAAATAACCAGTGCGTGTGAGGTTGCTTATTAAGAAGGGCGCTCCCCATGAAGCCAGCGCAAGGGGAGGCCGGCGCGGCGTCGGCCGAGGAGACCGTCGAGGCCGTCGAGACCGAGACGAGGCTGCCACTCCTCGAGATCGCCGAGGGCAACGTGATCAGCGCGGGCGCGGTCTTCTCGGCCTCGATCGTGCTCGACGCGCTCACGGCGCTGCCCACGACCATCGTGGTGGACGTGCCCACCTCGCTGCGCACGACCGCGCTCGTGCTCACCGCGCTCGTGGCCGCGCCTCCGGTGGAGGCCGACTTCTTGTTCGAGCAGCGCGGGCTGGCCGTCGTGCTGCTGGTGGCTGCCGCCTTCTACGGGCTGCACAATGGCGGCGTGAACGCGCGCATCGCCGACGCGCTCTACTCGCTGCTGTGCGGCTGGGCGGTGCTGCTCATCTTTGGGCTGTCGGGTCCCAAGCCGGGCGATCGGGGCCACGACCCCAAGGGCAAGCGCGAGAACGTGATCGCCCTCTCGGCGGCCTTCTTGGGCTACTCGGGCGCGCGCATCGTGCGCTCGGCGCTCTACCACCCGGGCGAGGTCACGAGCTTCTCGGCGTCGTACGAGGACATCGAGGCGCGCGGCTACGCGATGGCGGACGACCTGGTGGCCAGCACGCTCGCGTTTGGCGGCACGCTATGCGTGTGCGCCGCGGCCATCATCCTGCTCAACCACGACGCCATCTACGAGCACGGCTGCGAGCCGGTGGCGACGGTGATCGCGCAGCTCTCGGTGCTCATCTTCAGCGCCGCCTTCGTGGTGCAGGTGGCGTGCTATGCGCGCCTCGACGAGATGGAGGCGCTCTTTGGCGACAGCGCGTGCGTGGGCGACATGGACGTGTGCGAGAACTCGTACCGCGCGCGCCGGCTTTACACCGCCAACTCGAGCCCGGCGGCGCTCTGGGCGTGCGCCGTCGGCCTGACCATCTTTGCCTTCCCGTACGACCGCCGGTGCCGCACGCGCCGCGACTACTTTGTGCATCCTGAGGAACCCGACGAGCGCGAGGCGGCCACCGGCTCGGGCAACGTGGCGCTTGCGGCGTCGGCCTTGGCGGTCGTCGTCGTCTACGCGTACGCCGACTCGGTTTGGCCCGCGCTCGAGCTGCTGCTGCTCTTCTTTTCGATCCCGGCGGCCTGGTACTCGTCCACGTGGATCGCGTGCGCGCTGCACGCCGCCGGCATGCTCGTCTACACGATCGGTCGCTTGGGTGCACCGCTCGGCTTTGAGCTGACCTACCTGACGCACTGGTACGTCGCGGCCACGCTCCTGCTCACGCTCGTGCTCGCGGTCACCACCTTCATCAGCTGGGTGCTCTACGCGTCGTGCTGCTCGACGGGGCGCTACGTCGTGTGGCTCGAGAACCTGACGGCGCTGCTCATCGTCGCGCTCGTGTCGATCCAGCTCTTCCTGACGATATCGTCGCTCGCGATCATCAGCGGCTACGACGGCTCGATGATGAGCACGGTGAGCTGGCGGAGCGCCAGCCTGCGATGGGTGACGCAGCACAGCCTCGGATTCTTCTTCTCCGCAGCGCTTGTGGGCGGCCGCTTCGAGTGCCACAACGGGCACATCGCGCGCTGGTTGTTGCGGCTGGTCTGGTTCGCGGTGCCAATCGCGCTCGGCTGCTGCTGGGCGTTTGCGCTCTTTGCGAGCGCCAACTTTATCCCCTACGGCACGACGGGCGACGGCGCGTCGATCGTGATCTCCACGCTCGCGGCGCTCCTGCCGTGGACAGTCGCCGGAATTGTAATGTGTTGAGTTTGACACCTTTTTATGGCACACTCGCAACGGTTCTAGGACCACCCAGAACCACGTGCTACACAGCGATTGCAGTGACACTTTCCACCCCCCCATGCCGCGCAACCAGACCACATTCCGCGGCTGAAAAGTTCCATGTCGCACGAGATGCAATGCGGGCCGACCCACACCCCGTTGCTCATGTACGGAGACTTGAGCGCGAGGATCCACCCCGGCACGCGGGCATCGCACAATGGGCACTGTGCGCACTCGCACGGCGCGGCTGGTTCATCGGGGCCACCAGGGCAACCGTTGTGGCAGCATGGCTTGCCGTCAACGCTGCTGAAGCGCTCGTGGTACCGTGCTCCCGAGCGAGTCGGCATCGCGGGTGTTGCTTGGTGCGGGTCGCCAGAAGACGCAAATTTGGACAACCGGGGTTGACAACCCGCTCGTCGGAATGGGCCCCGTCAGCAGGGCACGACCACGGCGCCGCGGACCACTTTCAAAACTTGGACTGTCCAAGTTTTACGCGTCGTTGGCAAATGCACAAAAAATAGGGTACCTAAAAATCTCGAGGCCGCGAGATCCATTTGCCTCGCGGCTGTGCGAGGGGCTCGAAAGGTGGGCGAAGGGCTCGAAAGATGTTCCCTAAAAAAAAAATAGGGAGTTTTCAAATCTCGCCATTGGCAGATCCGTTTGCTCTGCGTCTGTGCGAGGGGCTCGAAAGATGGACCAAGGGCTCGAAAGATTCTCCCTAAAAAAATAGTGGGTTTTTCGCGAACGACTCGTGCCGGGACTTTACAACCAACACGTTCCGTTCCGTTCCGTCAGGGGCCCGTTTGCGGAGACTTGAGGAGCGCGCTCGTGGTCTTCAACGCGTTGCTCGCTTTCGCCTCCGCGTCGCTCAGGGCCTCGGGCACGTTCTCCAAGTTGAACACGAGCTCGTACATGAACTTGGAAAGCCTCTTTGCTCTTCGGACCAGATCCGTCTCCGACTTCATCACTTGCTGGATGACCGGTTTCCACTTTGCCAAGATCTCCTCCTCTGTAAACTTGAACTTCTTCTCGTTCTTCTTGGACAGCAGGTTGCTCTCGTGGCCGTACAGGTAGAGAAACGCCCTCCATGCTCCCGACTCTTCTTTGCGCAGCTTGTCATAGTGCAGGATGATGCGCACCGCCAGTTGATACCCCCTCTTCACCTCCTCCTTGTTCTGAACGTTGTCCTGCTTCTCGATCCAGTTGTTTATGGCGACATTGATCTCTGGTTGCTTTGGGTCGATCTGCTCGAGCGCGTCCGTGTTCTTTCTGTTGATCGACGCTGCCTTTGCCGACGGCTCGTTGCGCAGTGCCGTCGGAGGAGCGCTGGCCTTGTCGCTCACCAGCTCGCGCATGAGCAAAATATGCCCGTAGCCGTGCCGCGTGGCCATGTGCACCATGAAGCTTTCGTGCGCCTTCCGCAGCCGCGCTTTGCCGTAGGCGATCTGCGTCTCCGTCAGCTCGTCCGACGCGCAGATGTGATCTTCCGCGTAAAACTTTCGGAGGCGCACCGTGTCCGCGACAAAGTTGTCCGGCTCGTAAATCTCGTCGTCGGCGCCGCCGCCGCCGCCGCCGCCGCCGCCGCCGCCGCCACCGCCGCCGCCGCCGCCGCCGCCGCCGCCGCCGTCGTTGCCGCCGCCGCCTCCGCCGCCGCCGCCGTCGTCGTCATTCTCGCTGGATAGCCCGTCGAGCTCTTGGCCGCACGCGTCAGGGTCCCGCCAGTCTTCGTAGTCCGCGTCCGGATTCTGGCCATCCCTGTAGTACGTGGCGATGGCGTCGAGGGCTTCTGGGTTCATGCCCTCATTTTTCGACTGTTGAATGTCGTTGGGCGCGAGCACGAACTCCGACGGGAGCTGGTACCGAAAGTGCACGTCGCTCTTGAGGAAGCAAAACTTGGGCAGACCACCCAAGGCGCCGTATGCCACGTTGTTTGTCAGATCGTCCATTGTCTGTGGCAGCGGACCGAAGGTGTTGAAATGAACCGACATTCTCCAATCCCATTGGGTAATAAAGTAGTCAATGTAGATGCCCAAAAAGTCCGCCACCACCGCCGCCAAGGAGTCGAACGACCACTCCCCGATGGTTTGCACGGACACCATCGCGGCGTTGCGCGTCTCGTCTTCACGGTTCACGCCGCTGTTGGCGTTGTAAAAGGTCAGGAGTTGGCTCAGACACGCCCGGATGCAGTTCCTAAACTTGTTCGCGTTTGCCGTGTGCCGCTTGCACCGCAGGTACCGCTCCCCCATCTGCACCGCGCGGGTCAGCCCGGCCTTCACGTGCTCGCTCGTGGACGGCATCTCGAGAATTCCACGCAGCAGGTGCAGGTGGTTTGTCATGTTGCGTTTCTGTGCCTCCCTGGCGGCCTGATCCGCGTCGGTGATTGGCAGCCGCTCCGCCCACCGGTGGTCCCATTTCAGCAGGTCCGTGTACGTTTGCCGCATCAGCGCTGCAGTTTCGTTCGAATCCGCGTAAAAGCTCGGGAAGTTGCGGCCAATGTGCGCGCGCACGAGGAGGCGCAGGCGCCGGAGGTCCTCCATCTCTTCGCGACTCGTTGCGGTCTCGGGGGAAGCATCGTCGTACGCAAACTCTGGCGGTTCCAGGGCGTATGCGGCCGCGTGCAAGTCGACACGGCGTTTTATTACCTGGTAGGCATCCCGCTTGAGCTGGTTGCCCTCGTCCCCCTTCCACGCCTTCACGGAGCGCAGCACGCAGTAGAAGAAGCAGTCGCCATCGCCCGGCACGTCGTGGATGTTCTCCTGGCCCACCAGCTCCATGTCGTTCGTGTTGGGCACGCCGCGTCCCCCGTACACCGTGCCCGTGGGGTCGGCAATCTCCAACCTGCGCAGCGCATCGGCGGGCGGCGCCTCGTCGCACGGCATTGCCCCTTCCCCCCCCTTACAACACACAAGGGGCCCAGAGCGTGATATCATAACAATTCTCAGTTTGTCACTTGTGGACAGGGGCGCTTGCAGCGGCTCGCAATTCGCCGCTCGGAACAGCCCACCCGACACATTCGCTTCCCATGCCTCCGAGCAACAGTAAGAAGCGAACCCGCGACGAGGAGGCCCTCAGCTATTGGGTCAACATCGTTGCCACGGTGAAGCCCGAGAGTTCCAAGATGAACAGCTTTGGGGGACGACTCGTCAAGGACGCGCATCGGTGGGGCGAGGCAATGGTGCGGGCGCACTTGCAGTGCGCGGCTTCCAACGGCGTGCCTGCCACGTCTCGCCACGAGATGCTGGTCCGCGAGGGAGAGTCGTGGTACATGAAGGGGTACCGATTCTACCTGCTCCCAACCTCCAACGGTGCCCCTCCCAACATCGCGCGGCACGTGGTTGCCAGTCCGTGGATGAAGGAGCTCACGCTCCACCAGGCGAACCCGCATTCCCAGCAAGCCGCGGCGCACTGGCGGGAGCACCACGCGCGTTCCATCATGGACGAGTGCGCCTTGGAAGCCGAGGGCGAGCGGCGACGCGCCACGGCGTCGCCGTCGGTGCCACCGATGCGGGCCGTCGCATCTCCGGCCGCCCGACCGCCCCCCGTTCAGGCCACGAAGCCGCGCGGTCCCGACCTGCCGTCGCCCCTGAGCCAGCTGCTCGCGCGCCCGAACGACAAGCTGGCCAGCCAGCCGAGGGGCGATTGCAAGGAGCTCGTTGCGCTGGCCTTCCTCAATCTGCGCGTGCTGCGATGCTGGGAAGAGAACGGCCGTGGCGAACGTCGCATCGACTACGTGGACCGCAAGCCGTACTGCATGCAGCTCGACTTGAAGGCGAGGGGGTTCGAGGCGGTCTACGGTGGCGGGTACGCGGATGGGGGCGACGCGCACACGATGGAGGACCACGGCCTGCACCAGGTGGCTGGAGGCTCGTTCAACGGCGTGTGGAAGGTGCGGAGCCGGAACGAGTCCCTCACCGCGCTCCTGCCGAGCGAGGTGGTTGCCCCCTTCAACGAGGGCCGGGTCGTGCTGCGCGCCCCCTTTGGCAAGACGGACTGGTCGACCTTTGACGAGGCCGTGGGGGAGGCGGCCAGCATGCTCTTCTCGGCGCGATGGCGCTTCGGCCCACGCGTGGCCGCCCTTTCGTTTGCGCGCAGGGTCTTTTTCAACACGGGCGAAGCACCGCAGGAGGGCTCGCCCGTCGTCAAGTACAAGATCTTCGCCTGGCTCGAGCGCGCGAGCATGTCGGTGGACAAGCGGTTTGCGGACACCTCAAGGCACTCGCCCGTGGCCTCCAGCTCCACGTATCACCGGGCGCTGCTCGTGGCCATCTACCAGCTGTCGTACCAGGGGTTTCTGCACTGCGACGCCACGCTGCGCAATTTTGTCGACTTCTACGGCGCGAGGCTGCCCGCCACCATCAACACCTTTGCGATCAAGGTGATCGACGTCGAGGCCAAGACCTTTCGCCGGCTCCACCCGACCGCGACGACCGAGTGGCGCCACCTCTTCCTCTTCAACCTGCTCATGGTGCTGGTCTTTCTGAAGATCAAGCTCGGGAGCCGATGGAGGGCCGAGGCCTGCTGGGTCCGCGTGCGGCCCGCGTGCCGGGAGCTCATAAGCGAGCTTCCCGGAACGGACAACTTGGCGGCCATCTCCGTCTGGAGCGGCACCTTTGACCCCGACGAGCGGTTTCCCGATCTGTCCCTCGGCGAGTACGCCGGTGAGACGACCGAGGCGGCGTCGATGGCGGTCATGCGCATGCTGACGTACTACTTGCTGAGGCAGCCCCTGCTCGAGGGACGGGGCAACTACTACAACGCCTTTGCTACCAAGAGGGAGAACGAGCTGCCGGATGCGAAGAAGTGGTACGACACCGTGTACCGCACGACGACGTTTCCCGCGCGCCACTTCTTCCTGCAGCGATACCACAACCGAAGGGCGCCCGAACCCTTTGTGCAAGTGGCCTTTGATTTTTTACAGACGGACCACGTGGCGGTGTACAACGCGGCTCCCAAACTACAACCTTCCAACAACCACCGTGTCGGCATGAGTGAGTCGCTCATCCTAGGTCTCGCGTGAGTGTTTTTTAAGCTAATCCACCACCACTCTTCCCGCCGTCTTCTTCGTTTCGCGGTCCTCCTTGTTCTGCTTGATCTTGAGGCGGCGCGCCTTCTGGCCGTGCTTGCCCTCCTGCGGCAGGATGAAGTCGATGGGCTTCTTCGACGGCATGACCGAGCTAAAGGCGAAGCCGCCAAACATGCGCGCGAGGTCCGGATTGCTCCGAACGGTGGTGATCACGTCGATCGGGTGCACGCGCTTTGCATTGTTGCTGCGCGCGTTTTCAAACGACCCCTCCAGCAGCTTCGTGGCGAGGTTCTCGAGCGCACCCGCCAGGTAGAACGGCCCAGCCTTGTCGACGCGCGTCTTGGTCACGCGCGCGTAGCGGAGCACCCTCTCGAGGCGCGCGACGCTCAGGGTCACGCCCGCCCTCGACTGGCGCGACTGCGACTTGGCGATGCCCGGCATGATGTCGCAGCGAGTTGTCGACCCCCACTCGGCTTTCACAAGTTGCAAGTTAGCGTGTTACAATTGTCGAAACCGCGACACCGGCACACCTCTACTCCTACTAAACATCCGGTCCGCGGTCTCCGAGAACGGCCGCTCGAAAAATGTTGTCGGCGACCACCTGCTGCTGGGTCAGCATCCGTTCGGCGTCGAGCTCCCGCTTGCGGTCCTTGCAGTAGTCGACGGCCGCGCGGTCGCCCCTCGCGCGCTCCCTGTCGGAACGCGGCGCGGCCACCCGCAGACAGAGCGGCTTGACAAAATCCAGATTGTCGCGCCACGCGATGCGGTGCAGCTTGCACACCTCGAGCTTGTCCGCGCGCGTGCCAAAGGCCGCCTCGTCGCCCTCCACGTTGACGCAGCTGATCGCCTTGGAGGAGCGCTCCTTGTTCTTGTTCGTCTTGATGTCGGGAGCGGCCGACGGGCGGTAGATCAGGAAGGAGAAGTTGTGCGCGTAGTTGACCACCACCGAACGGTCGCCGCTCGCGCCCTGCAGCAGCGCCAGCAACTGCTGCAAGCCCATCGGCATCACGCCCACGATGCACGCCGTCGACGGCTTGGCGTCGTGCAGGTTGCCCGACTTGCCCACAAAGGTGGGCGTCACGTGCTCGGCCCGCACCTGCGAGGCCGAGCGCAGCCCGGCGAGCGGCGACGGCGCGACCGGCGGCCGCATGCCGTCGGGCGACGCGTGCAACCACGCGCCTCCGCACACCAGCGCGTGGATCGTGCCCCACACCTCGTCCAGCGTCTCGATGGGAAGGTCGAGCGAGCCGTTGGTCTTGGACAGGATCGTGATCAGCGGGCACACCTTGACCCAGCAGTTGAGGTTCTCCTGCGGCCGCGCAAAGGGCGCCCACCACGCCGATGCCTCGGCGTACTCCGCCGCGTCCACCAGGTCCTTGAGCGGCGCGCCGATGGACTCCACGCCCGCGGCGCGCTGGCTGCGCATGCGCGCCGCGCAGGCCGCGGGCGCCCTGGCGTTGCCGCTCGCGACGACCTTCTCCGCCATGCCGTGCGCGCACGTGAAGATCGAGTTGAGCAGCACCGCCGCCGTGCACGCCCAGTAGTGCGAGAGGCCGTGCGGTGGCCGGTCGCCCTGGTAGTAGCACTTGAGAAGCACGTACAGCAAGTGCACTTCCCGTTCGGGCGCGTCGTTCGTGCCGTGCGCCTTCAGGTAGGCCGCGCGCGCCAGGCGCGAGAGCGCCGCCGCCGCGCCGAGCACCGAGGCGAGGAAGGGCTGCGACTGGCCAAAGATGCAGTCCTGCGGCGAGGTGATGGCCACGCACGGCACGAGCGGATCGCGCAGGATGGCCACGTCGGCGCACGTCGCGTCCACCTGGAAGGCGCGCCCCTCGGCGCCCACCGCGTCGTCCGGGTTGCGGAAGCGTCGCGGCACCGTCGGGTCTGCGCACGCGCGACGCGGTGTCGGAGCTTGCCGCGTGTAGAGGGCTCGCGTGTGTGTGTGTGTAAACCGGGTTCGACTCGCACAGAATCACCGCTGCCTTCGCTCACGTACGGCGCCTGCCGCTCCGCAAAGGGCGAGAGCGGCAGGCACTGCAGCGAGTCGACGGTGCGCCGGTCCTCCACGCCTATGAGCGCGCGCGCGTGCTCCATGGCGTCGGCGTAGTCGTTCAGGTACGCGTGCAATCCCGGAATGGTCTGGTGGGGCACGCCGCGCGCCTCGCGCGGCACGGCGGAGTACTGCGTGTCCGACGTCTGCTTGTAGTGGTGCTCGGCCGCGTCGGTGCACCACTCGTCCACCTGCGCCTGCGCCATGAGAATCTTGCCGTGGTTCCTGCGCTAGAAAATGTGGCCGTGAACCGCAAAGCCAGCGCGGTGCACGAACACAAGCACGATGCCAAAGGGTGGAGGCGCCACGAGCATGTCGGGCCAAGGCAACGGCGGCGGCTGGCCATCGACCACGGGCAACGCGAGCGGTGGCGGCCGCTCGAACAGCACGGGTGGCGGTGGCCACTCCTCTGGCCAGGGTGGCAAGAAGTGATGCGTGTCTAGGAGCGCGCACCGTTTGTCCGCCGTCAGGCTGCTCGCGCGGATGCCGATGCCACCCGATGTGCCGATGTCGAAGCCGGCACCTGAGCGTGTAGGTGCATGTGTGGGCAGTGTTTGTGGCGTGTCGTGCCGTTCTATTGCATTGGTGTTTACCGTAGCACCCGCTCCACTGCGTCGTCTCAAAGGAGCGCGGCACGTTGCTCGTGCCCACCCTGTACACTTGAAAGAGGGTGACCAGGAGGCGCATGTTCAGGTCGCCCACGAGGATGCGCTTGGCCGAGGCGATGCTCGAGTTGACGCTGCCGGCGGCCACCGACGTGGACGCGTCGTTCAGCTCGCTCGCGCGCGCCGCGCCCCCGCAGATCAACGAGACGATCTCAAACGTCTGCTGCATGGCGTCCTCCCGCTGCTCGCGCGCAAAGAGGTCGAGCAGCTCCGGGAGGCGCACGGGCGCGTCGCCGCACACCGTGAGCGTGATGGCGACGGTGGCAAGCCCCGCATCGCGCCGGTGCGGCAGCGGCGTGAGCGGCACGTTTGGGTCGTCGATCATGTCGACCTTGCAGTCGACAATCGGCAGCAGCGTCTGCGGCCGGTCGTGCTCTTCGCACGACGGCTCGGCCATCTCGGCGGGCGTGGCCACGCCGCAGAGGTGCCGGCACGGGTCGCCACGGTGACTCTTGGACTTGTAGAGCACGCGCAGCTGCTCGTTGACCTCGAGCGCGAGCGCCAGGTTGTTCGACGGCGTGGCAAACGGCTCGGCCGTGACGCCGAGCGCCGCCTCCGAGGTCACGGACACGGTCTCGTACTCGCTGAACGGGGTCCCCCGTGCTGCGTCGCACGCGGCTTGGTGGCCCGCGTGCATGCACTCCGCGATCTCCCTTCCCGCGCGCACCTGCGACTCGCTCACGACGATCTTGGCCCGTTGCACTATGAAGCCGCGCGCCACGCCGGTGAGCGTCACGTCGAGCGATCCATCGCACGCGGAGCTCGCGCAGCGGCGCTCGATGCCCTCGGTCATGCGCGTGGCGTGGTGCCGCCCGCGCGTCGACAGCCGGCCACTCGTGGCCGCCTCCAGGTGCGCGATGCCCTCCACCACCCCTGGCACGAGGCTGGTGGGCGCGTCGTGCGGCGTCGCATTGCGCACGGCGTGCGACCAGAACACCTTGGTGCCCCCCCCCCTTGCTTGCAGGCTGGGAGACGGCATGCTCGTCGCGTGGATCGTGGTGTTGGCCGCATCGGCGGAGGAACGGACGAGGCCCGTGTGCGTCACCACCCGACCCGCGTCGTTGCGACACCGCCACGTGACCAGCTTGGGCACCCGCTCCGGCGTCGTCACGACCAGCTCGGAGAGGGCCTCGGAGCGCTTGACCGCGTTGCGCGCCGAGATGTTGACGAGCAGCGCGTTGCGCTCGCTGCTGAAGCCGGGAGGCGCTTGACCCGTGAGCGTCTCCACCGAGGCCTGGTTGGCCAGCGCCTTGCTCTGCGTGATCATCAATTTGAGGATGGATGCGTACTCCGAGCTGAGCGCGGCGGACCAGTAGTCGAGCACGCCGCCCGACACTTGCACCACGCCGGAGCACGGCGGCCGCTTGCGCTTGAGGCTCAGCGTCTGGTTCTCGCTACGCACCTGCGCGTCCACCAACCCGTCCATCTCCGTGAGCGCCGCCGGCACCTCCGCGGAGCCGTCGTTGCTGGACGGGCCGCCGCCCTTCTTTGCGAGGCCGCGCTGCTTCTTGCCGTTGGTGGCCTGGTCCATCCGCGCGCGGCGCGTCACCTCGGCGCGCGCGTAGTTGGTGAACAGGTACGCCACCGCCACCTCGTGGTCGGCGATCGGCGAGTCCCGCACGAGCTTGCGCAGGCGCGGGTCGGACAGCATGTGGATCAGCAGCACCCACGAGGCCCACACGTTCACGCCGTCGGTGCTGTCGCAGATCTTGTTGCAGATGGACTTGAGCGAGTTCACCTGCTGCGGCACGAGCGAGCGGATCTTGCCCACCTCGAGCTCGAGCGTCGCAAAGTCGCGCATCGTCGTGAGCAGGTTGTGCGCGCTGATGCGGATGGGCATGGCGTGTGGCAGCAGACGCGTGGAGCTCGTGGCCACAAAGTAGCCCGTTGGAAGCGCCCGCCCGTTGTCCTCGATCGGGTCCGCGACGAACCGAGCCAGACTGGCCGCGCACGTGGCGCCCGGATCGGACGCCTTTCCAAACGCCCGTGTCGCCGTTCCAATCGCAACGGCAACGGCCACCGACTGCGCCGCAAATGCGGCGCTCACGTCCTGCAAGCTGTTTCGGGTCGTCTGCTGGCCGCCCCCCTGCGTCTTCTTGGCCTTGTGCACCACGCTGGCACACACGCTGTTGCTGCGCATGCCGGCCGCTGCGAGCTGCGCGCCTCGAAGGGGCAACACCGCCTCGTAGCTCAGAAAGCAGCTCTCGCGCGCGTTGGCGTCGATCGGTCGTTGCAACGAGAAGACGTGCGACAGCTGCGCAGCGGGCCTGGCCGCGGAGCACGAAAAGTCGCCCCGCGTTCCGGAACGGGTGCGATTGGTCGAGAACACGATCACGGGTTGGCGCCCCACGCGCGAGAGGTTGCGCGCCTCCAGGCGCGTTGCTAGATTTGCCGCGAGCTGCCACGCATCGTTTTGGGTCGCTTCGGACGGCGGCGGCGAGCGGGCCGCGCGGCTCGCGCGTGCCGTGCCGGCCACGATCGTTCCGTCGTTGTCCACGTCGTCCACGTCGTCCACGTCGTCCACGTCTGCGTCCTCGGCGTCGGCTTTTTCCGCCTGGTGGGTGGTGGTGGTGGTGGTGGTGGTGGCGGCGGCGGCTTCCGACGAGGCCGCACTGGGAACCAACGCCGCGGTGGCGGGCATCGGCAGATTGAAGCCGGCCTTGACGCATCGCCGTGCCCACTCAATGCCCTCCTCGAACGACTGCTGCTGCTCATTCACCATCCCGTTTGTCGGCCGCGCGATGCCCACAAAACGAATTTGTCACAAGCCGCAAATTGTGAGTTTTATCCGCGTCGATCCAAAACTCCCTAAAAAAAATTTTAGGGAGAATCTTTCGAGCCCTTTGCCCATCTTTCGAGCCCCTCGCACAGACGCAGAGCAAACTGATCTGCCGGTGGCGAGATTTGAAAACCCCCTAAAAAAATTTTTAGGGAGAATCTTTCGAGCCCTTTGCCCATCTTTCGAGCCCCTCGCACAGGCGCAGGGCAAATGGATCTCAAACCGGGGAGATTTTTAGGTACCCTATTTTTTGGCTCGAGTCGACCTCCTCACACTTTCGACCGAAGGCTCCATTTCCGCATCGGCCTCGGCCTCGTCGTCGGCGTCGGGGTCTTGATTGCTGCCCAGCGAGCGATCGCGCTTGCACGGGGGCGCCGTGGAATCTGGCACGCCCCAGTTGCCCGCCTTGTTCATCCACCGGCCCTTCTGCGTGAGCGCGGTCAGCTCCTTGAGGTACGCCGCGCCCTCCTCGGCGCCCTCGTCGCGCTCTATCAGGTTTGACAGGATCCTGAACACGTCGTGCGGCGATAGGACGTAGGCCCTGTTGCCACTCGGGTTCGTCCCCAGTTGGTTGCGCACCGGCGAGTTGCTGATCATCTCCGAGCCCATGCCGCCCATGGTGACCATCTGGCGCGCCTGGCTCTTGAACATGCTCCGCATGAGCGGGTATACCAGCGCCTCGTTCTGGTCGGCCTGCTTGGACGAGCAAAGGACGTGCTCCATGTACTGCAGCGCGTCCGGCGCGAACCACTTGCGCACCCGCTCCAGCGCGACGGACAGCGACTCGCCCTCGTCCGCAAAGTCGGCCGCCAAGGTGCGCATGAAGATCTCTCGCAGCTCGGCGGGCTTGTAGTCCTTCATGCGCACGTAGTTGGTGAACCGGCTGCTTATGCCCTCGTTGAATGCCAGAAACGGGTCCTTCATCTTATCCGCGTATCCAGCGGCGATGAAGGTCGTGTTGCCCTTTTGGCCTTCCAAATGGGTCAGCAGTTCCACGATGCACTCGTTGGAGTAAGCGTTGTGCACCCTGCGGCCGTCCGGCTTTTGCTCGAAGACGGTTATCGCGTACGCCTCGTCCAAGAACTGGACCCGCTCGAGGCCGTTGGCCAGCGTCTGCTTTGCGAGCGGGGCCGTCTGGCCCTCGTACTCGGCGACGAGGTCGGACCGGCTGATGGTCATCACGTCGTCGTACACGTACACGCCGAGCGCTCCCAGAACCGCGCCCATCATGGAGGCCAGCTTGGTCTTGCCCACGCCAGCGTTCCCCGTGACGATGAAATTGAACGACTTCTTTCGCGTGATCGCCGGGTTCTCGACAAAGGCGCCAATGTACGAAGCCATGGTGTCGAGCAGGTCGTCTTGGCTAGGGTACGTGGTGTACAAGTCCTCGATGGCGGTGGCCAGCTTGTCGCACAGGGCGTTAAACCGGACGCTCGAAGCATCGCCCCTCACCCCGGGCCTCGAACCAGAGGGCACGCCTCCGGCACTAGCAGTAAGAAAGGTGTCCCTCTTGGCGGCGGCGGCGTCCTTGATCTTGTTTGCGTCCGACGAAATCTGGACGTAGGCGTCGTACATCTTGGTCTTGCCGTCTTTGAGAATCTCCCAAGTGCTGTTGCCCCCATCCCTCGCGGTGACCTGATACAGCGGATCCAAGCCATCCGTGTACGACCTGGCCATCCTGTGCAGTCGCTCCTTCTCGTCGTCCGCTCGCGCTTTCAGCTTGGTGTGGCGCTCCCCGTAATACCCCACCTTGTAGTTCATTTGCGAGATCACGGAGGCGCGCCACATGACGCGCAGGTCGTCGCCGGCGCGCGCCTCCGTGTCGCGCAGGGCCACAACGAACTCTTCGAGCCACTCCTTGTCCCGCACGGCCATTCCCCGCTCGCTCGCCTGCCGCGAGGGCATCCTCATGGACAGCAGATCGCTCGTCGACTTTCTGTGCTCCTCCATCTCCGCCGCTTTGCCATTTGGGAGCGACCAAAACTGGAGCGCCTCCAATCCCGCCGTGGGCTCGGTGATCCGAAGCTTGCCGAGCGATGGCAGCATCGCGCAGGGCGCGTTCCTCTGCTACAGTAGAACGGGCTCCCAGCTTATGGCGCTAGAGTATGCTGGCGCGCCGCCTTCAGAGCGCGCACAGTGGCGCGCTGGGCAAACATGTCGGTGCGCACGCTACAAGAATGCGCTGAGCACGTGACCATTCGCGGCACGTCGGTGTCCCTCTCGTTCGCCGCGCCCTCGGTGATGCACGTGACGGTGGTGCACAAGTTTGGCCTTCCAAACAAGCACGGCATCATCCCGTGCGACAACTACCTGCTGCACCTGCGCTTCGACCACAAGAACGACTCGTTGGTCTACGTCTGGGCCGCGCCGGTGGAGGAGGAACCCTGGAGCTGTGCAATAATGTGATCCGGAACCCCCTATGAGCAAGAGCACGCGGAGTGCCATGGAGACCACCTACGTGCGCCTCGGCTACATAGACGAGCGAGCGACGATCTTTGTGCTCCGCGTCGCCTTTGCCTTCTTGGCGGCCGCTTCGGTGTTCTCGCTCTTGGCCACGCTCGTGTACGTGCGCGAAGAGAACACGCCGGCAAGCTACGTGACCACGCTCTCAACAATCATCAATCTCGTGGCTGCGTGGCACTACAGCGAGATCGTCAAGGTGCGTGTGGGGCAGGGCGTCTCCACGGAATCGGAGTGGGCGATCGATGCGCTCCGGTGCGTCAGCAACACTCCCATGCCCCCCCCCCCTCCTGTCCGGCGTGGCGATGAACGCGCCGCCCATGGCTTGAGCTGTCCCCCTCCCTCCCCTCCCTCCCTC
>Ga0209666_1001802_pt1 | contig 16231 bp, 13 predicted proteins | sample SaaInlV_125m_DNA_FD_184679 | JGI IMG/M metagenome (GOLD analysis project Ga0209666, IMG submission 184679) | Marine microbial communities from expanding oxygen minimum zones in the Saanich Inlet - Saanich Inlet SI037_S3LV_10m_DNA (SPAdes)... | ecosystem: Environmental > Aquatic > Marine >...
CGAAGATACCTCTATTTTATTTAATATACATTCGTATATGGCAAACCTTATCCGGCAAAATATTATGACACCTGTGGGATTCGAACCCACGCTCTTTCGAACAGGCACCTGAAGCCTGCGCCTTAGACCAGCTCGGCCAAAGTGTCACGATACGACATTCTCATCCCGTGCTGTGTAGATATATATACATGGCAAGTTTCACAAGGAAGGGCGACACATTGGTAAACGGCATCCGTTACAACAACCGCAAAGATGACAGTTCGCCCGGAGATAGCCCTCGTGCGCCTTCTTCGCGCTCACTTACGTCGTAAATGTCGGCTGTTGCCGTGATTTTTTTAAATGCACTAAAGACGTTTCAGTTGTGGTTGGTGTCACTAGCGGTTTGTGATGAACTTGTGTTCTGCAGCAGCAGCAGCAAAGACCACAGTCCAGCCCCTGAGTGGACAGGTGTAGAAAAAAAATCGCTTAGATGTAGTCGCCACAGGTAGGCACCAGGTTAGATCCATCTGACATATACCAAAAATTATCGTAGATGGTTTAATCACTGTTTTGGAATACAAGTGCATGTTCACGGCGGGTCGCACAAATCCGAACAAGTACAAACAGATATTCTCCACAGAGTGCTCTTCTACCTTTCTTCAGCCCGCACCCCGAGGACTATTCTCAAGAGGTTCGGCCTGTCCGCCCATCGCTTCATTCCGGCACCGTATCCAACTCTTAACATCTGACACATATTCGGCCAAGAACAAGTCTCGGTGCTTAGAGTTGCAGTTAGACAAGCACCAGTCGGAGTGACGAACTCACCAGCAACGCCCGGATCATATGCTGGAATTGATGATTGACAGAGACAATTTAAAGTTGCAGGGGCCGGAGACGGGAGTGGACCATGAGCTGTTCCTCGGATCACACCTCGTCCTAAAGGTAAAGGCGAAACGAAGATCTCATCTACCCCCAAATATTCCAGACATATCGCTACAGCCACTGTGTCAACGACTGAATCGACTGCCCCAACTTCGTGGAAGGAAACGCGTTCGTAGTCTGTCCCATGCGCAGATCCTTCAGCTTTGGCTAAAGCTGTAAACGCCGTCAACGCTTTCTGTTTTGTACCTTGTGTCAAATTCGAAGCGTTAATGAGCTCTTGGATTTCATGATAACTTCGTATGGAACGGTGGTCTGTCTCAGAGCTTTGAACTGAGAAACGCAGGGCTGAGATGCATGAGCGCTCCGTCATACTGACAAAGACTGAATAGTCCCGAAGATTAATCTGGGAAAGTTGTCTGCAAAGTAACTCGAAAGGCACTCCGAGGTCAAGGAGCGCTGCCACAAACATATCTCCTGATATTCCGGCTGTTGATGCATCGATAAAAAGGACGTTACCTTCGCATGATCTGTACGACAGAGGAGGGTTGCGTAAAGTCCAGGAACCGTGTTTGTGAACGTTTGTGTTGAGCGGTTTGGAACGTTCAGCCATGTTATGACGTTCAAGGTAAACTCTTGCTGTCTTACGCCTCGACACCCGCCTGCTAGTTCGCTGAAAGAAAGAAATTGGCATGCCTTGTCCAAAAACATCGGGTCTTCGCGGGCATACAAATGATCGTCTATCTGTGCGCAAAACGAGCGTTTGGCTGGCATTTTTTTTTATGGGTGTGAACACAATAGCTGGTTGAGATCTCATGTACTCGCGGGCCCGACACAGTCCGCGAAGTTTAAAGCCCAGGGCTCCAGGAGTATCACCCACGGCCACGATCGGTATCGCTGGATCCTCCAGCGGCTGTGGAGTAGTGGGCGGGTAAGAAAACCATGGCGTGGTAGGCCTTAATGAAATTGTTATATCTAGCTAGCTAGCTAGCTAGCTAGCTTAGCTAGCTATCTACTAGCTATACCTTCGAACGAAACGTACGAAGGAATATAAAAATACCTGATTATTGCTTGGTCCGTGCCTTCGTAATAATAATCTTGTATCTATTATATACAAGTACCTTCGTAAAAACCAAAATTAAAAGATTCTTCGTTCCGTTCATATACGAAGTTTCGTTCCTGCTCCAAGTGTCAGCTGTGTGTACGAGGCGACGTATAGCTGCATTTTGCACTTCGCTCCTTTTGTAACGCAAAAAAAGTCTCGCCGCAGCAAACCTCAAAGCTCCGCCTCAGCCCATCTCGGATTCTTGCGTGCCGTCGCTTGCTGGAGACAAGTTGGTGCTGCTTTTTTTTAAAAAATGCGAGTAAGTTTATTCGACTGAACGTCACGACCACCGCAACTTCCAAGTGTTGGTAAAGATCGCTTAAGCTTGGCGCTATCTTTCGATACTAACGCTCTCGCTTCATGATTGCTTGTATGTGTTTCCCACTTCTGTCAGCTCGCCTTCATGCCTGGTACCATCTGAACCTCCTTATCTGAACCTCCTAACATTCAGTGACAGTTGAAACGCAGCTTTCTGATGGCAACATGAGCTGGGAGCCCTCTATATTCTACCACGCTGTTACGGTGAGTTTGTCTGCCTGTGCTAATTTTGGACGATACTGTCATATTTTCGCGTATTTTGAGGCAAATGTCGCCATAGTTGTTTCATGTTGATGCCCAGTCAAAACATGCAGGGCGAAGGACGACAGTTGACCCGCATAGCGTTCAACACCTCAAAGTGTGAGAAGTATCACGCAAAATCGACGGGGTATCAGAACTGGTGTCGTCATCTCAGGGCGACACATCACCTTGAACTGCTGAGAGATGAGTTATCTGAAGCTAGCCTGAAGGATGTTGATGTGTTGGTTTTTGGAGCACCTCAAGATATGTTCTCCATCCCTGAGGTTGATATTCTCAAAGAATTCATTACTGACGGCGGCAGTGTTTTGATTTTGTGCGATCATTGCAACGAGGGCATGTTATCCACGGTAATGAACCCTTTCACAGAATGTTTTGGCATTACTATCAATGGTACCCATGCGATTTGTACGTCAAACCGAGCACCTCATCACCCAAAAGAAGGTATTGTATCGCGGGGAACGCTGAATAGCACAGACACCCAAAGCTTTGATCGAACATTTGACACTGTTGTTTCTCGAATTGGGAAAGACGCGCTAGAAGTAACTCGTCGAAAATTCGATGACGGAACCGTTTGCGCCCTTCATTCTACACAAACACCCGTCATTATGCCTCTTGCTACAACTCTTACAGTGCAAAAGCCGGCGACATCTGTCCTTTCAACTGGTCGAATTGCATACCCCATGCAACATTCTTTGGGCGCAGTATGGTCAGAAGATTCGAATCGAAAGGGAAAGACGGGGCGTTTGGCTGTATTAGGCTCTGCCGGCATGGCTGCGGATGATTGGCTGAACTGCTCAGGCAATGCGAAATTTCTTGACGCTATCGTGAGTTGGCTTTCAACTGCATCCTCATTCCATATACATGGTTTGAACACGGACGTACCCGATATTAACGAATCAAAGTTCGTGTCCCATATATTTGGGCTCGCAGAGCGGACGAGATGCTGCCTTCAGGAAATTGAGGAGCCTCCTAAAGATTTCAAAGTACTATTTGACGGAAGCTTATTTCATCTACGGAATGTGTTGGGCAAAGAGGCTGTTCATCTACACTTCGTATTGAGCCTAAAATACGAAACGCTAGGCCTAATTGACCCAAAGTTCTTCATTCCCATGGTCTCGCTTCGACCTTCCGTATTTCTTCCGTCAATGCGTGAACCCAATGTACCACGCATAGAACTCTTTGATTTGGAAGATGAGTTTGCATCTGAACAGTTCAGGCTAACGACAATTTTGAAGCGAACGTTGAACCAAACGGATAGTTCATTGGAAGCTCATCTAGCTGATAGCGTCAATGTGTGTGGGATGGGCGTCGATAACTTTAAAACCGAGCACTTCGGTTCGAAATTAGCTTTCATTCAGGTATTCAAACACATGGTGCGGCTAAAAAGTCCTTCGAAGGTACCTTAGCACCAAAAGAGAGTCAGACTAATTCGTGAGACCCCTGTCGTGATGTCTGACATTTTAAAAATACTATATATGGCATGTATGTGAGGCGAACACGACACTATGATCCACGATCATGCAAGTCGAGCATTAAAACATTGGAAGCTACTTCTACGTTCGTTGCTCATTAGATAGTGCACTTAAAGCTGGAAGATACTGCACCGTTGAAGACAGCTATTCATGCACGTGTAAGCGTATGATGCGCAATGGTATACTGCACATTGAGAGTAGCGGGGCGCGCCAGGTAGTTAGTCGTAGGCTAACCAACGGTTTGTATCTTCCTGCGCCCGCACGTAGTGAGTGCTTCAGCCACGCTGACGCTCACTTATTTGAATCACAAACAAAATGGTTGATAGCGTGACCTTGGTAGCTTTTGTATGTACCTTTCTCTTAGTTTTGCTCGTTAGCGGTCCGGCTGCAATTTCGTTCAGCCAGAATGTGGCAGCATCAGTCTTCCGTAGGAAATCTGGTGTTGTCGGCTCTGGGTCTGAGGTGAGTGGATCATTGTTCTTGTGTCGCCAGTTGCTGACTTGTCCACATAGGAGGGAGTACGAGCTCATGTCAAACTTGACAAAGCGTCGTGCATGAGACGGAAAGCTTGCAGGTAGACACCCCGTGACAAATCATTCTTGCGTACTTGTAATCGACTTGTTCTTTTGTTGTTTGGAAAAGAACACGACAGACGTGTCTGAATGGCGACAAACTTATTTTCAAAAACAGGTATCAGAGAGGTGCAGACAGCTTGGTTGCTGTCGAGGCCGGTAAACCTGGGGACATTATACGCGCCCATGCGTTCGAAACGAGGTCCGCCGTCTATGTACACCAAAACGTAACAAATCTACTGTGCCAAGGGGGCATGGATAACGTATTTGTTGAGACGGGTGAGAAGCAGTACCAGGAGCAGCAAGGGACAGGACTTAGTGACTTAGACATGTGGAAGGCTTCGTTTCAAATCAAAGAAGATGGCACCGTGAAAGCGGACATTGCGCAGGATTCACAAGATCTTCTTGCCGACTTTATAGATCACATAGTGCACAAGAAGGCATTGGTATTGGAAGAATTGGCAGAAGAGTTTCGACTACGGACCCAAGACACAGTTAGATGCATTCAGGAGCTGGAAGCTGTCAGACGAATCACTGGGGTCATGGATGACAGAGGTAAGTTCATCTTTGTATCTCTTAGGGAAATGGAGAATGTTTCGGCATTCATTCAAAGCGGTGGGCGAACTTCTATTTCTGCATTGGTGGATAAGTCCAGTGCATTTGTGAAGGCGTGATGTACAAGCTACTTAATATGCTAGGTCTTGCAGGTTTCGCAGTGTAGATTAGCGTTTTTCTCCACCTTATCTCAAAACGAATGTTACAAGTATAATAAAAATGACGAGGAGAATGATGGCATTCCAGGCTGCACCTTGCACCCCATACATAGTGATGTTTGTCAGGACGTTGCCAACTTCAACCTTTTCTTCATCATTCAAACCCGCGACGTTGTCGACTATCGGTGAGACAACTCTGCCTTCGCGTTGAGCCCAGAACAACTCTTCCTCGGCCTTCTCAAGTCGTAAGTCATTCATGTTCTCGAGAATCTTTTTCAGTTGGGCTATGTCATCTATGTTGTCTGGTGCAGTTCCATCAAGTGCATTCTGATACACTGTTAAGGCTCCAAGATTGTTCTGCGCACCAGCGACATTTCTCCTGATTGTCTGTAAGGACATGCCCAACTCGGTCAGGTCTTCAGTATATCGTTTGGCACACATAATCAAGTTACGTGTTTCGCTATCCTCAGGGGTCGCTCTCCGGCACTGGCGAACGCGACAAGGAGGACGTTGGCAGTTGCGCATCAAGATTTGATGAAACTGAGCCTGATTGAGACGGTTGTTAACGTAGTTCCTTGCACGCAAGGTTGAGCTGGAAGTTTCCAGGCGAATGGAAGTGAGCGCCAACATATCGACTTGCGTGTGGAGCTATTCGTGTCGTCCTCCGCGGGACACGGGGTTACACTTTCGAGAACGAAGGTTTGTGAAGGGAAAGAATCTTTTCGCGAATACCGAAGGGACCATTGGTCCGCCCCCGGGCAAAAACGAACGAGGTAAATAAAATAAAACGGAACTTAGAAAAAAGATACATCTGTACAAAAATAAATAAAGAGAACGAAAGAACGAACCCTAATAACGCGGTTACGAAGGTATATTAAATATGGTATAATAATATTCTTTTTAAGTTATCAATATTATTATTGTACGAAACCAACAAAATCTGCCTTCGTACGTATAAGTTTCGCAACGTACAAAATATAACTTAATTACTTCTACATCTTGCATATTCGGCATAGCCGCATCTACACTATTCGGAAAATGTTTGACTGTAAAAAATGTCTCACTCAAAAAATGTCACACTCACCTGGTATCGTTTATCAAACATCACGGTCTATTCGTTCCTTACATTGATGACATTTTTATTTTTTTATAACTCGAAAATCTTGGTTAAGACCTTCATACATTCACCCATTCCAAGAGTTCTAATTTTTTTTTATTTTGTAAATCATGGTTTTGCTTTCCCACTATCACCGAATCCAAGAGTACGTTTTTCACACTGGTTCCAAGGAAAACACGGTTGTTAAGCACTGTAGATTGGTTAAATTTAATAGACTAGTTTAGTTTACTTCACGTTATTACGAGACTAGTTCAACGCATACTACAATTAACCATCTATCCCTCTGAGGCTATGCCGACCGACACATGTTGTATGAGCAACGCGACAGAATATGTTTCTGGATCTCCTGGAATAACGCATTTGCCGTTGAGTTTGAAGTTTTGCGCAGCTTTTTTCCTAGCCGTGCGCGGCGATGTCACTTTTGTATGGGAATCAGTCAGAAATCACGTGATTGTGATCGATCGTATAATGGATTAAATCCTGCGGCAGGTTTTTGGCGATTTTTCATCATCGACTCGCGGAATTGGTCACCTTCGTAACTCTTAATAAGACAAGACGTTGAGAGTCTTATTATTAATCGCTGAAGTGCACGCTCCAGGGCCAGAGGCTCGTTCATGAAACGAGTGGAACGGGACGACATTTCGACTGAGTCGTTAAGATCGGAAGGAATATAAAAACATCGCCGTCAACATAGAATATGGGTGACCCGACAGAAAGCCACGGAAACCTGTTCCCCATATTTCTCCTATCCCTCTTCCAGTTCTTTCTTGTCCCGATCACGATTGGCCGGGTCGGAAGCTGGCAGGCCGATCGGTTTCGTAGAGAAATCGACGACAAATCGAATATTGTGTCGATCGCAACTACCATGCCGACAGATACTACATCTGATTGGGGCAAGGCTCAAGCTGCCCGGGCCGTGCGCGCCAGGCCATCAGTTGGTCGTAAACTTCGCGCGCTCCTCAGCGGTTTCAATCTTGTACTCGTTATAGGTTGGACTCTCTCCGCCCTACTCGTTGTTCATATCGCACGCACGCAAGGTCCAGAGACAACTGTTTTTGACCCATACAACATTTTAAGCGTTCCACTCGGCGCGGACGCAACTACTATTAAGAAGGCATATCGAAGGCTTTCACTACAATATCATCCTGATAAAAATCCGGATCCAGAGGCGCACCTCTTCTTTACCGACTCTATAACTCCTGCATATAAGGCGTTGACGAATGATATAGCTCGTGAAAATTTCGAAAGGTATGGGCACCCGGATGGCAAACAACCTGTTAGGCTCGGTGTCGCGCTGCCGCAGTGGATGTTTGGTCAGGATGGCACGGGTCCTCTCATTCTGTGCCTTCTCGTCGGCATCGGAATTCTTCTCCCACTTGCGATGGCTGTTGTCGCAATCCTGAATTTGAACAGATATGGTGGGAGCAGTGGCGGAGTCTTGAAACAGAGTATTAGCCATTTTGCTGGCGAACTGAGGCCAAACTTATCTACTGCTAAAGTTCCCAAGTTAATTTCTGTTGCGGCAGAGTTCATCCTTATCCCTTACAGGCGTGAGCAGGTGGAGCCTGTGCGTCGATTGCTCACGGCACTACGCGGTGAATATGATGTTAAAGACCCGAAGTTCCAGAGACGGCATCCCTCAGTCATCAAAGCACATATGCTACTCCTTGCGCAAGCGTGTAGGAAGATTGATCAAGTCAGTTCTTTGCTGGAGGAGGACCTCAAAATGGTGCTGGCCATGATGCCGAGGTTGTGGGATGAGGCTCTTAAATTGACATTATTGCCATACAACCAACTTGGATACTGCTATCTTCGCCCCACGTTGAGTTTTCTTGAGTTCGCGCAGTGCTTTACGCAAGCAGTGTCTCCTTCCACTCGCAAGGGAGATAGTTCAGAGGGACTCGTTTCTTTGCTTCAGCTACCACACGTTGACGAAAAGACAGCATTGCTCCTGTCTCGCAAGAAATGTCGATCGCTTGGTGAACTCCTCGCGTTTCCGGGAGGGGTTGACACGCGACGAGATCTCTTTACGCAAGTCGGCCTCTCTGATGGTCAGGTGGTCGATCTAGAGGCTTTCCTGCTATTTGTACCAAAGGTGGACCTGTTTGCTGCATCACTTGAGACCGTTGGGCAGGAAGAGATTTGCAGCATGGACATCGTGACATGCACTATAAACCTTAGGCTACGCCGCGGAGCACTCGGCGATGACACGGAAGGCGTCGTCGTGACCGAAGGCAATCTTCCTCCTCTGCCCTTTTGTCTGCACTGTGAACGAACTGAAGGGTGGTGGCTTATAGTTGCAGATACAGCAGCAAACTCCATTCTGTCCCATCAGAGGCTCGATGCTGACATACTGCGACAGGCACAACTCATGCCAAACGGGAGGACATTGCAACTCACATTTCCGGTCGGCAATCCCGGTAATTATTCACTGCAGGTCATTCTGTTATCGGACTATTGGATTGGTGCCGATGCCAAACTAGCAGTCAAAATCAAGGTTTTGAAGCGCACAAAAGAAATTTTACTTTCTCGCAAAGAGGCCAATGAAGGGAAGTCTACAAAGAAAGTCAGCAGCGCAGTAAAGGGAAACATTGACCTGAAGAAAAACGCACACGAGGGTGTCTCGGAATCTGATTCGTCAGACTCAGAGCATAGCGGTTCCGCAGGGGCATATGGCGGTGACTACCCCTCAGAAGAGACAGGCACCGAGGAATCTTCAGATGACGATGAGGAATTCTTTGGTCGCAATTATGATGCAATCGCAACAAGAAAGGCGGGAAAAGAGCAACGGAAAAACACACACAAGGTAAATGATGCTTCGGAAAGTGCTTCTTCCACGCGGGGCAGCGGAACTTTGCAGCCTGCTCAAAAGAAGGCAGCTGAGGACAAAAGTGCACGAGGAACCAACAACTGAGTACGGGGCATCGGAACTTTGCAGCCTGCTCAAAAGAAGGCAGCTGAGGACAACAGTGCACGAGGAACCAACAACTGAGTACGGGGCATCGGAACTTTGCAGCCTGCTCAAAAGAAGGCAGCTGAGGACAAAAGTGCACGAGGAACCAACAACTGAGTAGACAGGTATTATCATCCAACGAATGCCGCAATATTAAATGTTTCTAAAAGCAAAGAGAACATCCCGTCGCATGAAATGCACGCCAACTACTTGTCGGGAACCTCAATGTCTCCATCTTCGATAGATTGTTGCACGTCCTGGGGATCTTCTCCCTCAACGGTGCAGCCTGTAGATTTTGCCGTGCCAAGAATTTCCTTAACAGTTCCCTTGAGCTCTTTGGCCATTGACCTAGGGCGCATGATTCGCGCAATTTCAATGACGTCGTCGAGACTGATGTTGCCGGAATGCTTGATGTGTTTCACCTAAAAAAGAGGACATATCAAGGGAATCGATTCGTGAGGAAAATGAGCTCTGAAAAGCCCTAAAGCGAACAAGTAAAGTGAAGTTCTAGAACACATTTAGCTATTCAGCTAAACAGCTGCTTTCCACATCGTGGATCAGATGATGTTGAGCAGTGTCTTGGGATGCGTGCGACGATCGACGAACAAAGAGATCTTCAAGCAAACGAGGGAGCACAAGTAACCTACCTTCTTTCGGTCGCGTGGAGGCTCTTTTAGTGCCTTGATGACAAGCGCGGATGCGGATGGGACCACAGAAACTTTTGCCTGACGATTCTGCACTGTGAGTTTTACAGTCACCCTGAGACCATTCCAATCCTTCTTGGTCTCTTTGGCGATATCTTCACCAACTTTTTTGGGAGAGAGACCTAGTGGGCCAATTTTTGGGGCGAGTGAGGAGGCAGCGCCGACCTCACCACCGGTGGCACGGAGGAAGACCTCGATGACGGAAGAGGGGTCGAATTTGGGTGGCATCCTACTTTGTAAGAGTGAGAAGCAGAAAATGGTTAGAATTGTGCCTCGGATAGATGTTCGCTGTAACGGTGAACGCAAACGCTCGACAAGAGACGGCGATAGATCCGCCTACTTCGAAGCAAAAAAGGCGAAAAGAGGGTCTCGCTTCCGCCGTTCTGGAGCGGTCGCGCAATGATGACAGCCTTCGAGATAATATTCGAGCTTGAGGTGTGAACCGTGCGCGCACCTGTTCGGGACTAGGACAGACTGGTCGCCTTAAGACGCCTTGAAGGAGTGCGCGGCTTGTGTTATCGCTGTTCCTCACCAAAGCCCTAAAAGGATGGAACTTCGATTAATTATTATCCTGCGAACTCAAACGAAATGTTAATCATTTATTTGGTGATGTGTGACCTCATCATCACGTCATAAAACATATTAAAACAGGGATAATAACATAGACTAAGTGAGGGAAGGGGGGCACTAATTATCTGTAGTTAATCATTAAGTTTTCGAAGGTAAATAATCTTTTATGCTTATTATTACATCTTATTTATGATATTAATAATATTATCTTCATATCTTATTCGATCTTATTCGGCACGGGGATTTCCTGAAAAAAATCTCGCCTCACCTGGTATCGTTAATCATGGTCGAAGGTTTATTTTCCCCGTACATTGTCACACATTTTGACATGCATCGTTAACTCATAATCGTTGGTTTAGCGTTACTTACAGTTGGTTCCTTCATCGGACGGAATAAACCAATTTTCTTGAGTCACGTATGAAAAAATTGTCCGAAGGTGTTTGCCATACGTGAGGGCGTTTATATTATAAACCATTATTTCACATTTGTTAAATTACACACATACATAATAATACCAACCGACCAAACAACCAAAATAATCAACATATATGACATGTAAACGTGCGTGTACGTACGTAATACGATGTATAAATACGTACGTATTCTGAATTTTATCAGGGTGTGACAATTTCAACATATATAACTTAACATGATTATAGTTAAGGATAAGTCGCTTACGTGAACATAAGCGGAATCTTTAGACTGTTTGCCCACAGGAGTGATTGTGTGGATCGTGATAAAGTCTTTACGTTATTATTATAAAATCGTTATGCAAAAAAAAATGGTAACACCCTGATGAAATTCAGAATACCCGCAATTCTATCATGATTTAATAACCATGCGGGGGGCTATGCCGACACACCTGGGAACGAACCCACGCAATCACGTTAAACACTACTCCTGTTCCTCCTTGAATTTTTTTAATTATTTTTTAAGATTAAACCTAAAATAAGATCTATGATATCATAATATAAATATTATCAATACAATTAAAAGTTCTAATTATTATATATATGATAGATGATATTTATCATATTATTTAATATTATCTTCGAATGTTTATTACCTTCGTATTAATTATCAAGGATGGTTGCTGAATGCTGAACTAGCTATCGTTTGTTGTTATGAAAGTTGCAATTTTTTTGGTTAAGACCCAGAGAAGTTCCTGAAGAGCCGCATTCCGTAGCGGCATCGTCGCACCCCACTCACGCTTGCAGGCAACCTTCCAGCATGGTGCGTAGCTACCCGGCCTATCTACCGTATGCGTGTGTTACCACGTTGAGGTAGCACAGCGTTTCGTTAATGTCGCCAAGCTTTCCGGACGTACGGATTTTTAGGGTTTGAGCCTGGACGCCGTCGCCACGGCTGCGTCAGTGCGGACGCTGCGAACGGCAGGTCGAGCGACCGGACGCACAACGAAGTCCACTTTTTCTTGTGATCACAATCGCTCTTTTTAGTGTTCACTACCGATCAAATTCTCCGTTTCAAGCACTCGGCCCGCGCGTCAAGCGCCTAATTGAGGGCCTCAGCATCAGTTCTTTTTTCGGGGATCCTGTATCTTCTTCTCCTTCGCTCACCGATTGCATTCTCTCGCGTTTTTTTTGCAGGCCGACAAGAAGGAGAATCCCATGAGGGAGGTGCGCATCCACAAGCTGGTGCTGAACATCTCCGTCGGTGAATCCGGCGACCGCCTCACCAAGGCTGCCAAAGTTCTTGAGCAGCTCACCGGCCAACAGCCTGTGTTCTCGAAGGCCCGCTACACAGTACGAACTTTCGGTATCCGCCGCAACGAAAAGATCGCCACACACGTGACCGTGGGTAACAGGGACAAAGCGATGCAGATTCTGGTGCGTACACTGACAAATTTGGACTCCTTTCACCTGTCTTGCAGCCCCTGGCTGATTCGCATCATCGGTCTCAACCTAACCTTCTGTCATCCATTTGCACATCCACGCCAACAGGAGTCTGGCCTGAAGGTTAAAGAGTACGAGCTTATCAAGAGCAACTTCTCCCAGACCGGTTGTTTTGGTTTCGGCATATCTGAGCACATTGACCTCGGCATCAAGTACGACCCCTCTACTGGCATCTATGGTGAGTGACACCCGGCGACATTCCAATCCCCCTTCGAAACCCTTTCTCGACGCATCAACAATGCTGATTACCGGGCGGACTTACCATGCAATGTGCCCCTCGAGTATGAACTTGATGCTACACCGCCCGCCTGTACTCCAGACCACCATAGAAATCTTCCCATCGGTGGTCGGGCGGAGCATCAAGCGGCAAATCCTTTTTCTCTGTGTCGATACAATTTCAAGGCGAAACACTCACATATGATTCACCATCTTGTTTTCAGGCATGGATTTCTTCGTCGTCCTTGAACGTCCTGGATTCCGTGTTGCCAAGCGCCGCAAGTGCCAGACAAAGATCGGAGCACCTCACAAACTCAAGAAAACAGACGCCATGAAGTTCTTCCAATCGAAGTTCGAGGGTGTGATCCTGGCCAAGGCCTACAACTAAGCAACATCGTGCTTAAATTTGCATATCGCGGTACGCGGGTGTTTTAGCTGGTCGCTTGGGTGGTATCCTGCAGCAAGGCAATACTTTGTAACAAGAAATTTTGCCGCATATATAGCTTATCCAATATACGCAACATGCATGTCTGCGTATCCACCTTCCATCTCTCCTGCATTTTCACTACAGCTGCGCCTTTCTCACTGAAGTGTGTTGAGATATTTGAAACTCTCCATCGAGGCCTGATGACAAGCGAGGACATCGATGTTGTGAGCAAGTGGTGCCTCGCTCTGGACAGTTTTTGGGCCTTGAAAATTTGTATCTTAAGGAGGTCCAGAAAGCCAACACAATTCGTTTTCCGGTGGTATAACATTCTGCGCCCCTACACTGCATGTGCTTTCAGTTAGGACCCATGCTGAAATGCACTCGGGCACAATCGCTTGACAATGCACTCCTTGCCTCTCGGCCTCTGTTGTGTGCACGTCAGCTCCCCGAAGCCAACGAGCAGTGGATTGATGCCGATTCACTCATCCCGTGGTAACCATGCCTCGTGGTAACCATGCCTCGTGGTAACCATGCCTCGTGGTAACCATGCCTCAAGCGTTTTTCTCGTGTCCTCCGGGGTCCTCCTGGTCTTCGGCGTTCCATCTTTCTTCAATGACACAGACGACACCCACCCAAGACGCTCTGATATGCGGTGCACGTGGACATCGACGCAGATACCCGTTGGCTCACCCCACGAAGCACGACGCTAACGCGTCTTCCTAGGAGGCGGTGGTCGACGTCGAAGTTGACCGAGCATCGATGAAAATTCAGCTTCAAATCTAAACTATGTGCACTTCTTCATCGAAGCTGCATCGATCAAATCGTCTAAAAACTTAGTCCCGAACTAGCCGACCGCGTCGTCATTTCTGAGTCATAAATCGTGGCTCGTCCAAAAGGGAGGCACTTACGCAATGTTACAACCGACCAAACGTTCACGATAGATCACGAATGTTGCCGATCTTATTATTACTCTTACTGAATGGACCGGAAACGTTTCTACTCGGATCGAAACTGGTGACAGTCACGAACCGTTATTCAACCGTGATATAAAATTATTTGGACGGATGTAGTCTTCGCCTGACCAGATCACACAACCTCCTCCTACTAGCTAGGTATCAAGGCTCGGGATGCTTATTATTCATAGGGCACGACTGGCTGGTGTAGTGCTCACTGGCGGATGTATAATAAAGATAATGAGGTTTATATTAAAACATTAGAACGCGAACGGGTGGAAGTTTTGGAAGATGGTGACATGAGACGGATCGGCGAGATGAGCCTTCAGGTTCTGGACGGGGCCAGTACCGGTCACGTCATGCTGAATGAAGCAACCCATGGCAGCCACCATGGCGAGCCTGCCATTAGCGATCTCTTTTGCGCGCAGAGTTTTCTGTTCTTCAGCACTCTTGGCCATGCCCATGGGATTAAACAGCCCTCCCCCTGGGTATCCGACATCAGTTCCGGTGCATCTGCGGCTTTCATCATATGGATCGGCGTGGACGGATCCGGGATTTTTTATGTCTTGCCAGCGGCGGACTTCAGCCCAATTCATCATGAACATTTGCACAACGAAGAGGGTGTTGGCGTCGGCTACATAGCCATCAAAGAAGGGAGCTTCAGCCCAGTTTGGCAGAGGGCCGTCGACGAGCGGATTGCCAAGAATCTCAGGAGCTGCCATGCCGGCAACGCCAAGCATTGCCCACCGGGCATGCATCAGCTCAGCTTGCTGATACCACTCCAAAGCTGCCTTGTCCTCACCTGCAGTGGTGATAAAAAGATCAATGACGAAAAGAAGCCTCACGTGAATGTAAGAGGCGAACAGGGACGATGTATGAGTTGTAAAAGGAAATTTCGGTTTCGCTTGTAAACGTATCTTACCAAGTCCGAGTGGGTCGAAGCCGTAGTCGCCAGGCATCGTGCCGTCGAGGTGTTTGGGTGGGGTCGAACCGGGGAAAAAGTTCGGCCGGGCTACGGCGGCCACCGATACAAAACGCGCTCGCGAAGTCCGCCCCGACGTTCTAGCGTTCGCAAAGTTGGGCTTCAGTCTATATGAATATGGTCGGCGGATGGATGGTGGTGGTCAGCAAAGCCCGTCGTCTCTCAAAACAAGCCCGGATGGTTGTTATTTGCCGGAACTTTTCAAGTTCGCGGGGATACAGCAGAGCCTTTTGCACGGAAATAATGACGAACGGATGTTTCGGGCGGCTCACCTGGCCATAAGGGCCCGATCGGTTAAAAAGGCAGACATCTTTCGACCGTGATCTTACGGACGGTGGTTCTGGGGTCGAGGCTTTGAAAGCGTCACATATTATTCCCGCTTGCAGCAAGCGATTTCCCCGCCACATTGGCCAATCAGATTGGAGGAAACTGTTCCGCGATTTCCTTCGGGCTTTTGATTCGTCATGCATTCGCGATGGATCCCGGCCTTGTTTTTTATAGACTATGAAGGCATGCTCTGAATTATTTTCGAAACGTTATCCAAATGTTGTCAACAATCTCTATGCGCCATAACTAATCATCGTCTTGAGTCACAGACCGACGATTGTCTCATATAAAAATAGAATCAGATTTGGGATTTTTATGGATTTTTTGCGAGCCGCCGATCCCGGTCCCAAAAATCTCTCCGTTCGAAGTACTGGGGTCGGGTCGAGCACTTCGCGACGCACTCATCCATCATTTCAAGCGGTTCAAGACATGTATGCACGAGAGCCGACCACCGCAACACACGTCCTTGAGAAGGTTGAACATACACTGATGTGCACATCAGCTGAGCCGATTTTAGCTGTAAAAGTAGAAAAACTGCTTGTCACGGCCGTTTTGAACCTATAAAATCGGGCTACGATCAGCGCGGGTTGCTAATCTCCACTAATAAATCTATTCATTCCCGTTACCCGTTTACTGTCGTTTCTGGTCTAAATATTTCACCTCCCCGCCGAGACCGCCACCAACGAGCAAGGCTCATACAACCCCGAGGCCATCAAGAAGTACCACTACAACGTCGCCGAAGCTCAACTCCAACTCCACAGACAGAACAT
>Ga0209666_1001807_pt1 | contig 16204 bp, 5 predicted proteins | sample SaaInlV_125m_DNA_FD_184679 | JGI IMG/M metagenome (GOLD analysis project Ga0209666, IMG submission 184679) | Marine microbial communities from expanding oxygen minimum zones in the Saanich Inlet - Saanich Inlet SI037_S3LV_10m_DNA (SPAdes)... | ecosystem: Environmental > Aquatic > Marine >...
CCCCCCCCGAGACGCCGAGCCGCGCGTACTTGATGGGCACGCCGCGCGTCGAGGCGGAGTCGCGCTTGAACGACGAGCTCCCGAGCTCGATCGAGCTGTGCGGTCGCGCGTTCTCGATCGAGCGCTTCGCGTGCGCGATGAGAAAAAAACACGCGAGCGTGGAAATCGCCGCAAAGCCTCCCGTCGCGACGTTTCGCGCGTTTCGCGACTGACCTGTCGCGTCGAGGTCGTCGAGCTCGCGCGATGCCGCTCGAGCGTCGACACCCACGCTGCGAGACAGACCGGCGGTCTCCGAGGAGGAGGAGAAAGAGGAGGAGGAGGAGGTCGCCGCCGAGTCGTCGTCGTCGTCGTCGACTTCCCGCGTTTCCGCCGCCTTCTTCGCCGCCTTCTTCGCCGCCTCCTTCTTCTTCGCCGCCTTCTTCTCCGCCTTTGCCGCGTCCTCTTCCGCGTCATCGTCCTCTTCCTCGTCCTCTTCCTCGTCCTCTTCCTCGTCCTCTTCCTCGTCCTCTTCCTCGTCCTCTTCCTCGTCGTCGTCGTCGTCGTCGTCGTCGTCGTCGTCTTCTTCTTCCTCGCGAGCGTCGCCGCCGGAGCTCTCGTCGCGGTCCTCGTCGTCTTCGCCGATGGCGTTCCACTCCGCCTCCATCTTCGCCATGAACTCCGCCTGCGACAGAGGCGCGGGAGGGAAACGTTCCTCCGGGTCGGTCACCGCCGTCTCTTCACCACCAGACGTCTCCGTCTCCGACTCCGTCTCCGTCCGTCTCGCGAGAGGCTCCGGCGACCGCGAACCGTCGTCCGAGGCGCCGACGTCGGTCGTCGCCGCAGTCGCCGCGTTCGAGAGCGCCTTCGTCGCCGTGTTCGTGACCGCCTCCGACGTCGCGTTCCGCACGACGGTCGTCGTCCCGTTCGCTTTCGCCCGCCACGCCTCCGTCGGCGGGTTCGGCGCGGGCGGGGGAGACCGCCGCGGCGGCCGAGGCGCCCTCGGCGGATTCGGCGCTCGCGGCGAAGGAGGAGGAGGCGATTGCGCAGCCTCCCACAGAGCCGCGTCCGCGTCCGCGTCCGCGTAATCCCCGGGGACGCGCTTCGCGGGCGCGTCGTAATCAGCCGCGAGCACGCGTCGGGGCGCCCCGCGTCGAGCGCGCGCCGGGGACGAGCCGCCGCCCCCGCCGAGCGACCCCGCGGCCGCGGCGTCCGAGGGCAGTGCGCAGGCCGAGAGCAACACCAACGCGAGCGCCGCGAACGCGCCTCCTCGGAACGACCGCATCGTCCCCACCGCGGTGGCCGGCGTCTCTCGAGCGCCTCCCTTCGCCCCTTCTTCCGTCTCCGCGACGGGAGGCGTCCGCGGACAGACCCTGCCAGGCGCGGAGGTCGTGTGCGGTTACAAGATCGGGTGCCGTCCTTTTTGGCACGGCCGCGGCTCGCCGGTCAGGATCTCGGTGTAAACTCGGTCGGCCGCGAGCGGCTCGGCGGATCTGTCGTCCCGTGCACAGATCGCGGCGCAGGCGCGTTCCCGCGGGAACTCCCGCCCGCGTGCACCTGCGAACAGGTGCCACGCCTGTCGCCATGACGCGTCTCAGGTAAAACGCGTGTTCCCTCCGGTCGCGACCCCCCCCGGCGCGCTGCTCGACGGGTCCCGTCGAGAATTTAGGGCACGAGGGCGTTCGAGATTTCCACCCAGCCGGACGACGCGCCGAAGTACTCCCTGGACACGCGACCACGACGCTGACCTCTGTGCCGCCCACCCGATGTTGCCCACCCCGACGCCCCGTCCGTCCGTCACCTCCAGGGAGCTGATTCGCTCCGTGCGCCAGTGCAAGACCAGCGCGGAGGAGCGCGCGTTGATCGCCAAGGAATCCGCGGCGATCCGCGCGTCGCTCCGGGAGGATGAGCATTTCATGCGCCACCGCAACGTCGCGAAGCTCATGTACATGCACATGCTCGGGTACCCCACGCACTTCGGGCAGATGGAGTGCGTGAAGCTGATCGCGACCGCGGGCTTCCCCGAGAAACGCGTCGGGTACCTCGGGCTGATGATCCTGCTGGACGAGCGCCAGGAGGTGACCATGTTGGTCACGAATTCCATCAAGAACGACCTCGGGCACAAGAACCACTTCATCGTCGGGCTCGCGCTGTGCGCGCTGGGCAACATATGCACCGCGGAGATGGCACGCGACGTCGCGCCCGAGGTGGCTGGTTTACTGAACAACAGAAACAGCTACGTGCGGAAGAAAGCCGCGCTCTGCGCGATCCGCGTCGTGAACAAAGTCCCCGAGCTCGCCGAGTCCTTCCTGGACGGCGCGGAGGCTCTTCTCGCCGACCGACACCACGGCGTGCTGCTCGCGGCGGTGACGCTCATCTTGAGGCTGTGCGACGGGGAAAACGAGACGTACTCCGAGACGGACTACGGAGGCGGTGTTCGGGGAAGAGGGTTTGGAAAAGCGGGTTTCAAAAAAGACTCGCGCGCGTCGAGTGATCGCGACGCGTCGAACGACGCGGCATATAACGCGGCGTTGACTCGGTTCCGTCGACGAGTACCGGATCTGGTCAAGATATTACGCGCGTTGCTTCACGGCGCGTACTCCGCGGAGCACGACGTGGGCGGGCAGCACGACCCGTTCTTGCAGGTGAAGCTCCTGCGTCTGCTGCGCGTGCTGGGCGCGGGCGACGCCGAGGCGTCGGATTTAATGTCGGATTGTTTGGCGAACGTCGCGTCGAACGTAAACGCGGGGAAAAACGCCGGCGCCGCGGTTTTGTACGAGGCGGTTCGGTGCGTGGTGGGCGTCGAGTCCGTGGGCGGCTTAAGAGTGCTCGCGGTGAACGTGTTGGGAAGGTTCCTGGCGGACAAGGACAACAACGTGCGGTACGTCGCGCTGAACGCGCTGGCGAAGGTGGTGGGCGCCGCGGGAGCCGACGCGCAGGCGGTGCAGCGGCACCGGCGGACCATCGTGGAGTGCGTCAAGGACGGCGACGTCACCATCCGCAGAAGCGCGCTGAACTTGGTGTACTCGCTCGTGAACGAGAGCAACGTCCAGACGCTCGTTCCCGAACTCCTGGATTATCTAGAAGTGGCCGATCTGGAGTTCAAAGCCGACGTCGCGAAACGCGTCGCGAATCTGTGCTCTACATTCGCGCCGAACGACCGTTACAGAGTCGACGCGTTTGTGACGACGCTCGTGAAGGGCGGAGCGTTTGTCGCGCGCGACGAGTGCCGCTCGTTCCTGGCGCTGCTCACGAACCGCGTCGAGCTGCAGCCGTACGCGACGCGCGCTCTGTTCCGCGCCGCGCACGAGGCGCGCGACGACGCGCACTTCCCGCTCATAGGCGTCGCGTGCTGGGCGCTCGGGGAGTACGGAGACGTCGCCGTCGACGTCGCCGGGACCAAACTTTTTGAGGAACCGCCGACGGCGCTCACGGCGCGCGACGTCGTCGACACGCTCCGATCGGTTCTCGCGGACGCGCGCGCGCCTCAAGACGTGCGTCGCGTCGCGATGGTCGCGCTCGCGAAGCTCGCACCGCGCTTTTCGAGCGACGAAAACATCAAAAAGGACTGCGTCGACGCCGTCTCCGCGTTCCGAGCCTCGCTGGACCTCGAGATGCAGCAGAGGAGCGCGGAGTTCGACAGGGTGTTCCGCGTAGGCGGCGACGTCGCCGCCGCGACGCTCGAGCGCGTGCCGCCCATGGCGCTGCGCGACGAGGTGGGCGCGTCCGCGAGTTCCGCCGCGGACCTCCGGATGTCCGGAGCGGCGGGTGGCGTCTCGGACGCCGGAACGGCGGACCTGCTCGGGGACCTGCTCGGCGACGTCGGCGGAGGCGCGACGGCGGCGAACGCCGCCTCCGGCGCGGATCTGCTCGGGGACCTGCTGGGAGACGTCGGCGGAGGAGGCGGCGCGCCTCTTTTCCCCTCCGGGGGAGCGCCCCCCCCGTCCGCCGACCCCCTGGCGGACCTCATGGGCGGGTCCCCGCTCACGCCGGGTCCCGGCGCGGCGGCGGACCCCCTGGCGGACCTCATGGGCGGCGGCGGCGCCGCGGGCGGCGGCGCGCCGGTGGACCCCATGGCTGGTTTGTCGCTGGGCCCCGGCGCGGCGGACCTGCTGGGCTCGCCCGCGGCGCCGGCGCCGGCGCCGGCTGTTTCGTCCGCGCCGGTCACTTCGGTGGTGGTGCCCGCGCTGGACGCGCACGGCGTCTCCGTCGCGTTCTCCTGCGCCAAGCCGAACGACTCGGACGCGACCATGACCACGATCACAGCGTCGTACGCAAACGCCAACGCGTTCTTTTTGCGTCGATTCACGCTTCGCGCCGCCGTGCCCAAGTCGGCGACGCTCGCGCTCGAGCCGGCGTCGGGCGGCGACGTTTCTCCGAACGGCGGCGTCGTGACGCAGGTGCTCAACGTCGTGAACCCGCTGGTGGACTCCAAGCCGCTGGCCATGCGACTGCAGGTGACCTGGAGCGAGGAGGGGGGGGAGGAAAGAGCGGAGACCGCCACCGTGACCTTCCCGAGCGGTGTCTGACGTAAAATGTTGTTTCACAGGCGAAACGCTCGGTAATTTTTTTAGCCGGTTCGCGATTCTGTGGGAGCACGAAACTCGTCATCGCTACGAAAAAACACTTTGCGGATTTTCGTGACTACTTTTGATGTATCTCGCGTCCGTTTTTTTGCCGTTTTTATCGTGACTCGAAAACCCCCGCATGAAGTTCCCCTCGCGGTCAACGCTCCGACATCGGCACGCCCGCTGACGGTCCGGTCAGTCCGAGAGACGCCGCTCGACCGACGTCGCCGCCGCGCACACGAGCGCGTCGCCCGCGGTCGCGCACGCGCGTTCGACGCCCACCGCGTCCGAGCCAGGCTCTCGTCGCCCCACGTCGCCAGGGCCGCGTGGTCGCGCCGTCGGCACCGAGGCCCCGCGCATCCTTTAAGTCCCCTCCGAGGAAACGTCGCTGAGCGCCCATGGCGGTTCCGAGGGATAACATGTTCGGGCTGTTCGCGGGCGCGCCCGGCGTGGGCGGCAGGCAGGAGCGCCGCAGACAGTTTGCCCTGGGCCCCTCGCAGATCGCGAACCTCCCGGGGAACTTCCCGATGCCGCGTACGTGCGCGAGCGCGACGCCCCGACGGCGAAAAATATTTTTACGCGACACGCGAATCCCAAATCGAGCTCGATTCGGCGCGTGCGACGACGCGAGTCTGACAGAAGACTCGCGGTCCGTCCGCATCCGCGCGCGGCGCGCGAGTCTCTCTCCCCCGCACGCGAAACGCGAAACGCGAAACGCGAAAAGCGAAAAGCGAAAAGCGAAGCGCGTCGTACTCACACCGCGCTGACCCTCTCCTCTTCTTCCCTAAACGCAGGCCCGCCGGATGTGAACCCTCCCGGCGCGGGGTTCGCGGCGCAAGCCGTCGCGCCGCGGCTGCTTTTGACGGGCGAGATCGACCCCCCTGCGAACGCGCCGCAGAGAGCCGCCAGGCAGGCGCAGGCGCAGGCGCAGGCGCAGCTAGGGGCGAAAGCGGAGGATGTTCGTTTCGCGAATTTGCCCAAAGCTGAGCCGTTTCCGGCGCTAGTCAAGGCGCCGCGCGCCGCGTCTCCTCGCGGCGTGCTTCGCGGGCCGGGCACGCCCCCCGAGGACGCCGAGCGGCGCGACGTCTTCGCGCCCGTTAACATTCCCAATCGCCGCCCGGGCTCGGGTCGGTCGCAGCGCCCGGGTTCGCGCGGGACACCCCCTGGGATGCGTCCCGGCTCGGGCGATCCGAGATCCGCGCGCGAGCTGGAAGAGCGCGTGGCTGTGGCGGAGTCGCAGGCGGCGGCGCAGGCGGCGCGCGTGCGCAACCTGGAGCGGCGTTTGGCGGTGGCCGAGGCGGCTCGCAAGGAGGACGACATCGGCGCGCGCGGCTCGAGTGAGGCTCTGGAGCGGCGCGTGGACGCGCTGACTCAGATGTACGCGCGCTCGGAGAGCCTCGCGGCGGAGATGCGCGGGCGGCTGGAGGCGGCGGAGTCGGATGCGCGCGAGAGTCGCGCGCAGGCGACGCGCGCCGAATCCGTGGCGCAGAACCTGGTGGTTGGCGCGCGCGACAACATGGAGCAGATCGGTAACCGCATCTCCGTGGAGCAGAGCTCTGACGCGAAGCGGCTGGACACGCTGAGCGCGGAGATCGCTCGTCTGACGCGCGAGGTGGCGGACGCGCGAGGCGACGACTTGTCGAAGCGCCAGCTGATGGAAGCCGACATCGCGCGCCTGAGCGGTCAAAAGGCTTCCGAAAACGCCGTGGCGCAAATCGGAGACGTGCGCGCTAAGCTCAACGCCACCGAGGAGCTGGCTCGTTCGCTCGCCGAGCAGCTCGCCATCGAGAAAGCTGGCCGCGCCGAGTCCGAGTCTCGGTTCGAAAGCATCGTGCAGAGGCTGGAGGAGACCTCGAGCGCGCGCGAGCAGGCGTTGCTGCGAAAGTTTGAGCACGAGCTCAACGACCGCGTGACGGAGTTGCAGCGCAAAGTCGTCGACGAGTCCGAGGAGGCGGCGCTTCGCGACCAGGACATCATCCGGGAGAAGGACGACCAGATGGCTTCGTTCGAGCAGGGCACCAAGCGCGAGCGCCAAAAGACGGTCGAGCACCAGATGGTGCTCGAAAAAGCCATAAGAGAGGAGCACGAGGCGCGCGTCGCGCAAGCCGCGACGCTAACAAAGGCGCTGGACCGCGTGAACCACGACGTCGTCGCGCTGGTGGAGGATGAGCGTTTGGCGAGGGAAACCAAGGAGAGCAAACTGAGGGGTCAAATAACGCAGACGCTCGCGAAACTGCACGACGCGAACCGCGATACGAACGAGCGTTTGGAAACGGAAGCGCACGCCGTGCGTTCCGTCGTCAAGGCGGAGATTGAAGCGCGCGTCACCGCTATGGATGCCGTGCACAAGGCTCTGGAGCGCGGAACCACCGGGATGGAGCGCCAGCTCGCCGCCGGCCGCGTGGAAGCCGCGCAGGCGGTGCGCACGGCGGAGGTGAAGCTTTCCCGCCGTCTCGCGGCCACCGAGGGCCGCGTTGAGGTGGAGGTGGCGGCGCTGCGCAAGCTCTACGCGCGGCAGACCGCGCTGGAGCTGGACCTGGACGCCTTCAAGCGCGACGTCGTGCGCGCCTTTGAGCAGATGCAGGAGGAGATCACCGTCGCGGCGGTCGCGCAGGCGCTCAACACCGAGGCGGACAACGTGCAGGCGGAGTACGTGACGGACGCCGTGCAGTCTCTGGTGGACAAGATCGCCGCGCAGGACGCGCGCGACCGCGCTGCCGCGGAGGCGCTCCAGCAGGCTGTGTTCGGGCCGACGCCCTCCGGTGAGCCCGGCCTGGTGCCGCGCGCCGATCGCGCGGAACGGAAGCTGGGCGAGGCGTTCAACGCGCTCTCCGTGTTTGAGCGCGAGCTGGGCGTCGTGCGCGAGACCGCCACCGAGGACAAGGCTGATCTCGAGTCTCAGGTGGCGCTGTTACAACAGGAGATGGACTACAACGCCGCCGCGACGCTGGTGGAGACGGAGACGCTGCAGACGCAGGTGGACGTCGCCATGGGCGAAGTCGCGGGCGCGGGGGAGATGATCGAGGGCAAGCTTCGCGTCACCGCCGAGGATTTGGCGAAGCGAAACGTGGCGCGCATGGAGGAGATCCGAACCGAGCTCTGGGTGCCTCTCTCGTCCCTGCGCGCGGCCATCGACGCAGAGGCCGTGGCGCGCGAGAAGACGGACGAGGATGTCAAGGCGCACGCCAAAACAAGAGACGACGCGGTGGGCGCGCTCTGGGGCGCCGTCGAGCAACACTACGTCGCGCAGAATTTGGAGACGGAGGCTGTGCGTCTGGACGCCGAGGAATTCGCAATCGCGCGCGTCGGGGCTTTTGAGGATGCGCTCGAGGCGGAGAAGAAAAAGCGCGCCGAGGCGCTGGACACCCTCAAGCAGCACGTCGTCGCGGTTGTCGAAGAAGAGGCTGAGAACAGGCGCCGAGGCGACGACGAAACGCGCCGCGCGTACGAGGATGACATTGCCAACCTCGAGGATACCGCCGCCGAGGCTGTGCGCGAGCTGCGCGAGGGGCTCAGGGACGAAGTCGCCGAGCGCACGCACCAGGCGGAGACGCTGCACCGCGACTTGTCCTCCACTTTGGCCTCAGCGCGCTCGCGGCTGGAGCAGGACGTGCGCGCGCTGGAGGAGACCGCCGCAGGGAACATCGCGACGCAGAAGCTGGAGGAGGAGATGCTGCGCGCGGAGGTTGACGACGGGTTGGCGCAGATGCAGGATGCCGTCGAGGAGATGCGCGCCGAGGTTGGGCGGCACTGCGAGACCATCGCCGCCGCCGCCGGCGGCGCCGCCGAGCCCGTGACGCGGCGCGTGGAGGTGCTTGAGGCGTCCCTGGCAGGTGCCGCGCACGCGGACGAGGTGGAGAAGGCGTTCAGGCAGGTGCACGCGGACGTCGCCAAGGTGGAGGCTGAGGTTGCGGGCGCCGCCGCCGCGCGTCTCGCCGAAAACGAAGCGTACCGCACCGAGTTTGAGCAGAGCCTGTTCGCCGAGGCGGCGGCGCGCGAGCGGTCGATGCGGGAGCTGTCCTCGCGGTTCGACGCGGACATCGAGGACGCCAAGCAGGAGGCTGGCGTGGACGTCACCGTCGCTGCCGAGGCGCTGCGCGCGGAGCTCGAGGCGGAGTTGCGCGAGACCGCCGCCAAGTGCGCGGGCGCGCTGGACGAGGAGGCGGCGGAGCGCAAGTCGGGAGACGCGTCGGTGGGGGCGAAAATCGCCGAAGCCGTCGGCGCGGTGGATGCGTCGGTGGGGGCGAAAATCGCCGAAGCCGTCGGCGCGGTGGCCGAGGAGCTGCGTCGGTCGGTGCTGGAGCTCGCCGCGGACCTGACCACCGAGTCGGAGACGCTGCGCGCGCACTGCGAGGCGCACGCCGCGCAGGCGGTGGCGGCGCTGCAGAGCACGGTCACGGAGGGCCTCGGGCTCAACGCGGAGGCGCTCGAGGAACTCCGCGGCGACGTCGCCGCCGCCGTGGAGAAGGTGGAGGGGTTGGAAGCTGGCGGCGGCGCCGGCGCCGGCGCCGGCGGCGGCGAAGAGGACGCCAAGTCCGTGCACTCCGACATCTCCGAGGCGAAGGAGAAGCTCAGCGAGATGCAGCGCGAGATCGAGGCGGTGAAGGCGCACGCCGAGCAACAGGTTGCCGAGCTGCTCGCCAAGTCGCAGGAGGACCTGAAGGCGGAGATGTCCAAGGGCAACGAGGCGACGGCGGCGATGCTCGAGAAGATCATGGCCAAGCTCGGCGCGGAGTAGAAGTCGCGAGGAGTCAACGCGTAGTCCGGCGTGTGATATTGTATATACACCGCTCGTTAGAAGACGGAGATCGACACGACACTGTAGAAACTATAAAGGGTCTTTCTCTGTTACTCACAAGTAAACGTGCTTTCGAAAGTAGTCGACAAAAACAGACGAGACGGCGTGTCTCTCAATGCGTTGGAACGCGGCGAGCGTCGCGAGTATCGTCGCGCAAAAAGCTCGCCGCGCTTCGAGTCTTCTTCTCCAAAGACTTCATTTTTCAAGTCTTCGTCTCGAAGACTTCATCTTCACCGGTGGTGTTCACCTCTCAGCGGCTTCCCGCCTTGGCCGCCTGCGCCGCCTTGATGCGCGCGGTGAACGAGTCGCCGCCGCCGGTGGGCTTGACGATGTCGATCTCCTCCGCGGAGACCCCGCGCGGGGGGGGCGGGGGCGCCGGCGCCGCCTTCTCCTGCTCCTTCACCAGCTTCGCGCGCTCGATGGCGTTGGTCGGCTCCTTGACGCCCTCCTTGAGCGCGCCCCACTTGCTCCCGCCAGCCTGGGGCGCGCTCGAGGAGGGCACCGGGGGGGGCACGGGCGCGCTCTTCGCCGCGGGGGGAGGCGTATACGCGCGCGGCGCGGACGGCGTCGGGATCGGCGGCGGCGAGAAGGAAGGCGCCGGAATCGAAGCCGACTCCGACTTGCCAGCCTTGAGGTCGCCCCACTTGCTGCCGCCGCTCTTGGACATGTCGGGCTTCGCCGTCTGCGGGGGCGGCGGGGGGGGAGGCGCCGAGCCGCCCGCGTCCGCGCGCGTCTTGGCGAACGAGTCGCGGAAGCTCTGGAGCATCTCCTCGACGTCCTGCTCCGCCTTGGAGGTGGGCGCCTTCATCGCCTTCTCCACAGCCGCCTGCGCCGCCTTCGCCGCGGCGTCAGCCTTGGCGGCGGCATCCGAGAGCTTGGAGTCTTCCTTCTTCTCTTCCTTCTTCTCCTCCTTCTTCTCCTCCTTCTTCTCAGCCTTGACCTCGTCCTTCTTCTCCTCCTTCTTCTCCTCCTTCTTCTTCTCCTCCTTCTTCTCCTCCTTCTTCTCAGCCTTGACCTCGTCCTTCTTGTCGTCCTTCTCGTCCGCGCCAGCCTTGAGGTCGCCCCACTTGCTCCCGGAGTCCTTCTTCTCCTCCTTCTTCTCAGCCTTGACCTCGTCCTTCTTCTCCTCCTTCTTCTCCTCCTTCTTCTCCTCCTTCTTCTCCTCCTTCTTCTCAGCCTTGACCTCCTCCTTCTTCTCCTCCTTCTTCTCCTCCTTCTTCTCCTCCTTCTTCTCCTCCTTCTTCTCCGCCTTGACCTCGTCCTTCTTCTCCTCCTTCTTCTCCTCCTTCTTCTCCTCCTTCTTCTCCTCCTTCTTCTCCGCCTTGACCTCCTTCTTCTCCTCCTTCTTCTCCGGCTTCTTGTCCCCCTTCAGGCGGACGTCCACGAGGCCCTTGTACTCGCCGGTGAGCTTGATGGTCTCGCCCCCCGCGTACACCTGCACGACGCGCTTGAAGTCGCGGCGGAACTCGCTTTTCCACTGGCCGGTTCGGATGCGCCGGGTGATCATCTTGTACTCCACCTGGCCGCCCGGGGTCATCTCCACCTCGCCCTCCCAGATGTCGCCCTTGGTCCACTTCAGCGGCATGGCGTCGTCGGGGTTCCAGGCGCCGAACTCCTTGGCGCCGCCCATGATGGCGATCTCGTGGCCGTACATCACCTTGGAGTGGATCTCAAACGCAACCTTGACGTTTTTCTCAGCATCCTTCTTCGTGATGTTAAGCGAACCCCCGAATCGGCCCGCGATCGTGAGCTCCGCGCCGCCGTCGTACAGCTGCACGGTGCGGTTGTGGTGCTTCTCCCAGTGGGTCTTGCCGTGCTTGTCCCTGACGAGCACCTTGTACTCGACGTGCTCGTGCCAGTCCATCTCGACGCTGCCCTTCCACACGTCGCCCTCGGACCACTTAAGGTACACGCCATCGCGGTCGTTCCACCGCCCGAGCTTGGAGGTGTTGCCCACGACGCACACCTGGTCGCCGTAGTTGCCCTTGAGCTTGATGGCGAAGTTCACCTTGACCTTGTCCTTCGAGATCTTCTTCTCCTCCTTCTTGTCGTCCCCGGCGCGCGTCACCACGGAGCGCACGGGGCGCCGCGTCGACGCGGGCGCCGCGGACAATTGCCCGGCGCGGGAGAATTGCGAGCGTCTCGAGCCGAGGGCGGCGGGCGCGTGGAGCGCGCGCGTCGCGGCGGACATCGTCGCGCGTCTGTGGGGGAAGTGTGAAGTGCAGAAAGAACGAGGTGCGCGCGAGTGCTTGGCCTGCGAGGGCGTGAGTCGCGTGTGCGCGCGCGTGTCGTTCTGGCCGGCGGCGACCACTTAGACGATTAATTCCACTTGTCACCGAAAGTGTCGAGAAAAACACTCAGCGAGTCTCGAGTCAGCCACGCGCGCGCTCACGGCCTCTCGTTGGCGGAGCGGTCTTGGCAACCGCGCAAATCTCTTCTTCGTGTTTTTTATTTCCACGTAGACTAATTGCCCATACCAGAGAAACACACTTTTCCGCGACGCGTTTTTTCGCGCCATCCGACTCGGATCGCCGCGATTTCATTCGTCCACGAAGTGCAGAGCGGCTCGCGCCGAGGGGAATTAAATCCCGGTTGGCGAGTCGGGGCGCGTCGCGTCTCGCGTTCGCGACGCGAGTTTTCTGGAACACTTTTTTTTCTGTTTCGCTCTCGTCAAAAAGTGTCGAATCTTCCGTATCTACCGCGGTGGACGCCTCGTCCACGGACGTCCCTCATCAACACACCGGCGAGTTGAGGCTGGCGAGGTAGGCCCCCTTCCCCGTCGCCGCGAGCTCCTCTTCCAGCCACGAGACCTTCTCGTCGTCGCCCGCCTCGACGGCCCACTCCAGCAGGCCCAGCACCGCGTCCGCGTCGGGCGAACCCCCCGATCTTTTCCACCGCCGCATCGCGTCGAAGGCTTCGTCCAGGCCGGAGGCGCGTTCGGCGGCGGCGAGCACCGCCCGGCGCGCGCGCGGCGCGACGCCGACGTCCAGGGACTCCAGACGGGCCACCGTGAGCGCTAACCGCTCGTACGTGAGATCGGACGAGGTCCGACGTTTAAACGGAGATTCCGATTCCGATCCATCTTCGTCGCGCGCCCTTCTCGTCGCGTCGTTTGTTCGTCGCCGACGCGCGGCGTCGTCGGCGACGAAGCGCGCGGCGACCGCCACCGCCTCCGCCGCGGCGTCGCGGCCGGGCTTTGAACCGCACACGTCCATGTGCGCGTGGAGCAGGTTTATGACTCGAACCGTTCGGTTAAATTTCTCGTTTCTCGAGTGACCCGAACGAAACGGCGGAGCCTCCGCCGCGCGGCGCGCCGCCGCGAAGACGACGGCGTCCAACGCGCGCGCGACGCAACTTTTTTGTTTTTCGTTCGAGACGAAATCTTCGTTTTCTTCGTCTTCGTCTTCGAATACCCCGAACGTCCACGCCAGACGCAACGCGGCGTCCACGCCGTGTTCACGACACGCGTCGTCTTCGACGAGCGGTGTCGAACGACACGCGTCGGAGGTCTCGTCGTCGTCGTTCGCGCGGACGCCGGTTTGAAAAGAATCGTCGCGCTCTTCGCTCTTGGGCGACGTCGTCTCGGCGACCATCGCGACCATCGCCCTCACGACGTCGCTCGGCGGCGGAGGACACCCCACCGCGGTCGACTCGCGGAACAGACGCTCGATTCGATCAGCTCGATCGATTCGATCACTTTCCAGCGCGTCGTCCAGCCGGTCGGCGTACCACGCCGCGTTCGGGTGGTGGCTCTTTCGAAAGGACGAAGGAGCGCGCGGAGCGCGAGAAGATTCATCATCGTCGCGCGCTCGTCTCCGCCGCGTCTCGCGCGCACCCGCGCGTCGCAGCCACGGCTCGGCGTTCGCGTCGTGCGTGATGCTCGCCAGACGCTCGGCGCTCGCGTCCCTCAGCGTGGCGTCGATGGCGCGGCGCACGGCGTCCGCCATCTCCAGACGCGGACGTCCGGGACGCTCGCCGCCCGAGACGAGCGTCGCGTCCGAACGCGGGCGTTTCGGTGCCGACACGCCCGACGCGCGCGCGCGCGCGTCGCGCCGCTGCACCGCGGTCTGGGCCTCCGCGCGGCGCATCACGGTTTCCAGCGCGTCCAGGTTTCGCCGGACGAGCGCGTGCGCGCGGGGGGGGTCGGCCACGGGAAGGCCGTGCCCCGCGGGGTCGAGCGCGGTGCGTCGCACCAGATCTCGGAGCGTCGTGCTCTCCGACGTGTCACCCCGCGCGGAGGGGGAGGGGAAGAGCGCCTTGAGGTGCGGCCGCTCGACGTCGTACCGCGACGCGACGCGAAGCAGCCGTCGCAACGTGGCGCGCGCGCTCGCCCCGGACGACATCTCGCCGGGGACAGCGCCGGGACGCGCCCGGGTGTGTCCAGGGAAACTGTTTCTGCGAGCAAAACCCGTCGTCACTCGCGCGCGCGCACAACGCCCGCACTGCAGAGCGTCGATGAGTCACCTGCGCGAGATCAGATTCGACGCGTGTCACATTCGACGCGTGTTTCTGCTCGCTCTGCTTCACGAGACCTCATGCGAGCCGAGGCTCTCCACACCGCGCGCCGCGAGACCGCTGGCATGCGGGCGCTCGTCGCCGCGCCGCACGCCTCGGCGTGCGCGCGACGTGCGGGGGATGCGCCGACGCCCCACGCGCGCGCCGCGTCGTGCGCGGTCGCGTCCACGTCCGGGTCCGCGCTCCCCATCCCCGCTCGGGACGTGTCGGGTCGCGTTGTTTTTTCCGCGCGAGCGAGGTGGCGCGCGCGTCGCGCGGCGACACACCGCGCGCCCGCCCGCGTCCGCCCGCTTCGGCGCTCGTCTCCCATCGCGCGCGCGGCGGAAAGCGACCGCTCGGCCCCCGCCCCCGGGTCCGCCCCGAGCCCCACAGACGCCGGCTCGAGCTCGGACGGCGTATCGGATCCGGACTTAGGCGACCCCGAGTTCGACCCCGACGTCGACCCCGACGCGCCCGCGCCCACGGACCTGCTGGCGGTGGCGTGCGGCGTTGGTTTGCTCACCGGCCTCGGCGTGGGCGCGTTCAACATCGCCGAGCACGGCGTGCACGACCTGGTGTTCCTCACCACGACGGCGTACTCCCCCGACCGATTTCAAGTCGAGGGGATGCGCGACGTAAGACCGGAGACGTGGGTGCAAGCCGTCGGCGCCGTCGCCGCGCCCACCGCCGCGGGGTTCGCGGTGACCGGCCTACGGTTCCTCGCGGGGGGCTTCGAGGGCGAGGACGCGCCGAGGTGGGGCGAAGCGAGGGGGAAACGGGAAGGCGAAAAAGACGGGTCATGGTTGGCCGGCGCGCGCGCGAACGCGCGCCCGGCGTTGAAGGCGGCGGCGGCGGTGGTCACCTTGGGCGCGGGCGCTTCGCTCGGGCCGGAGGGCCCGAGCGTCGAGATCGGCGCGTCCATCGCGGGGAGCCTCAACGAAGCCACGACGAGTTCGAGTGTACCGAGTGACCAAAACAAAACAGCGTTTCGCGAAAAAAAAGAAGACGCGCGAGGATCGGAGCTCGGCGTCGAGACGCGGCGGGCAAAGCGGCGGCGCGCGCGCTCGGCTTCGCGGCGGCTCGGGTTGGTAGCGGCGGGAAGCGCGGCGGGCATAAGCGCGGGTTTCGGCGCACCCATCGCGGGTCTGTTCTTCGCGTTCGAGTCCGTGCTACAGCCCGCGAGCACGCGAAGGGCTTCGTCCACCGAAAACGATCTGGATGATCTCGGGGGCAGCACGGGGTTCGGCGCGCTCACCACCGAGAGCGTCATCCTCGCCTCCGTGCTCGCCGCCGTCGTCTCCGGGGCGCTCCTGGGAGAGCAGCCCGCGTTCATCGTGCCGGCGTTCGAGCTGAAGAACCTCGCGGAGCTCCCTCTGTACCTGCCCCTCGGTCTGCTCTGCGGCGCCACGGCGGTGGCGTTCCGGACCTCCTCCGCGGTGCTCGGAGAGGGCTTCGCCGCGCTGGAGAGGGGCGTTTCCGTTCCCGGAAGCGTTTTGGATGACGAGGAGAACGAAACGCGAATGACTCGCGCGTTTCGCGTGCCTCGCGAGTGGCACGCGCCGCTGGGCGGCTTGGCGTTCGGGGTGGTGGCCGCTCTGTTCCCCGAGGTGACGTACCAGGGCTTCGACAACGTCAACTCCATGCTCGGCGCGGAGGGCTCGCCCTTCCGCACGCCCTACTCCCCCTCGCTGCTTTCGGGGCTCGTGCTCGTCAAGCTCGCCGCGACGGCGCTGTGTCGACAGTCGGGTTTGGTGGGGGGCGTGTACGCGCCGAGCCTCTTCATGGGCGCCGCGTTGGGATCCGCGTACGGCGCCGCTCTCGTGCCTCTCGCTCTGGCGGGCGCGCCGGTCGCGCCGCCGCAGGCGTACGCGCTCGTGGGCATGGCGGGCGTGCTGGCCGGCATATGCCGCGTCCCGCTCACCGCGATCTTACTGCTCTTCGAGCTCACGCACGACTACCGCATCATCGTGCCGCTCATGGGCACCGTCGGCGTCGCCAGCTGGGTCGCCGGCGCCGCCGAGCGCGGCGGGAAGACCAGTGGGAACATACCACTCGTCGCCGGGCGTGACACCGCTACGAAAAACCCGCCTCGAGCGTCGTACGTCGCGGTGGAGGTGCCCAAGGGAAAGGCGGAGGGCGTCGTAGGGGGGGCGGACATGCTCTCCTTCGACGACGACGACGACGACGGGAAATTAAACGCGGACGGCGACGAAAACGAGCGGGACGACGGCCCGGACCGCGACGAGACGCGGCGCGCGCTGGTTCGCGCGTCGCGCTCGGCGCGCGTCTCCGATGCCGTGCGCACGGACGCGCCGCGCGTGCTTTTGAGCGCCTCCGCGCTGGATGCGGCTCTGGCCGCGAGGGAGGC